>Ga0272447_1000139_pt1 | contig 53762 bp, 48 predicted proteins | sample YNPCB0133_FD_194589 | JGI IMG/M metagenome (GOLD analysis project Ga0272447, IMG submission 194589) | Hot spring microbial mat communities from Yellowstone National Park, WY, United States - YNP-CB-013-3 | ecosystem: Environmental > Aquatic > Thermal springs > Hot (42-90C) > Sediment | place...
CCACCAAATGGGAGCCACATTCCTGCTGGAGCACCGACTCCAAAAGGGATTCAATCAGCCCCAAATGGCGCATCTCTACGGCGGGCACCACCTCTGCCGCTTCCACCCAATTGGCACCCAACAGCGTACTCATACGGCGAACCCCTGTAGCGTGGCCTGCCCTGGCCAGACAGTGGCGTGGCTATTCCTGCGGCGGCGTGGGTAACACGGGTAACCGCTCCCCCCGAAACACCTCCTGCGCCCAAACCCCCAACATGTGATTTACCCGTTGCCATCCGGCGCCCAGGAGGACCAAAGCCAGTACGGGCATTGTACAAACACTTAAAGCGCAATGGGTCATGGATGGGTCAAGGCGTGACGATACTCTCAATTATAGGCAAAGCGGGCAAAATTCCCCTAATTGACCAAAAATCATAACAATTCCCGCACATCCGTCACCCGCCCCGTCACTGCCGCCGCTGCCACCATGGCCGGACTCATCAAGAGGGTGCGCCCTGCCGCCGAACCCTGGCGTCCTTTGAAATTCCGGTTGGAAGAAGACGCACTCACCTGCCGCCCCTGCAATTTATCCGGGTTCATTGCCAAACACATGGAACACCCCGGGGAGCGCCACTCAAACCCGGCGGCCAAAAACACCTCGTGCAACCCTTCGGCCTCCGCCTGCCGTTTGACCGCCTCCGAACCGGGCACGACCAACGCCTTCACCCCCGCTGCCACCCGTCGCCCCTGCACCACCCGGGCTGCCTCCCGCAAATCCGTAATGCGCCCATTGGTACAACTGCCAATGAAACACACATCCACCGGCATCCCAGCTATAGGTTGCCCCGGCGTGACCCCCATGTACTGGTACGCTTCGGCAGCCAAATCCCGCTCGTTAGGGGGCAAATCTGCCAATTCCGGTACCCGCTCATCCACCCCGATTCCCTGCCCCGGCGTAATTCCCCAGGTCACCATCGGGGGAATGGCTGCGGCCTGAACATACACCACATCGTCGTACACCGCATCCGGGTCACTGGCCAACTGTTGCCACCGGGACACCGCCCGTTCCCAATCCACCGGCGCATGGGGACGGCCCCGCACATAGGCATAGGTCACGGCATCGGGATTTACATAGCCACAGCGTGCCCCCCCCTCAATCGACATATTGCATATCGTCATACGCTCTTCCATACTCATGCGGGCAATCGTACTGCCAGCGTACTCATAGGCATAGCCCACTCCCCCCTGCACCCCCAGTGTCCGAATGATATGCAAAATCACATCCTTGGCGTACACCCCCGCCGCCAAATCCCCATCTACCTGAATACGGCGCACCTTTAAGCGGCAAATCGCCAACGTCTGCGTCGCCAGCACATCCCGCACCTGGGACGTACCAATTCCCAAAGCAATCGCCCCAAACGCCCCATGCGTCGAAGTATGGCTGTCCCCACAGGCAATGGTCATCCCCGGCTGCGTCAACCCCAACTCCGGGGCCATCACATGCACAATCCCCTGATTCCCAGAGCCAATATTGTACAACTGAATGCCAAAATCTTTACAGTTGCGTTCCAAGGTGGCGATCATTTCCTCAGCCAGGGGATCAAGAAAGGGCCGTTGCTGGTTATCGGTCGGGACAATGTGATCCACCGTTGCCACCGTGCGATTGGGGAAAAGTACCGGCAGTCCCCGTTCCCGCAGCATGGCAAACGCCTGGGGGCTGGTGACCTCATGGATCAAATGCAAATCAATAAACAATTGCGTTTGTCCGTCCGGCAAAACTGCCACCTGATGCCGTTCCCAAACCTTATCAAACAAGGTGCCCCGACTCATGGGTTATGGATACCAACGCCATTGGTTTATTTTAGGGTCAAACCGCCAGACCCGGGGATAGGATTTGCGCCAGCGCCAGCAGCACCAATCCCAGGCGTATTGCAACCGAGCCAGCCAGGGAGCCGGACGGGTCATTTGGGCGACCTCTTGATCGTACTGCTCCCGCTGTTCGGACAATTGCCCCGGCTGACGTTTGAAGCCCCCCAAATAGCTGCTGACCACTTGCAATTGCGTATGTTGGGCCAACTGTATCCAAAGGAAATAGTCCCCCGCATAGCGCCAGGATTTGAGCCGTTCTAAATCCAGGTAGCGATGCACTTTTTGGGTCCAAAACGTAGATTCCTGTTGCACCCGACACCAGGCCCGGTTGTACAACCCATAGGCAAAAAATTCCCGCCGGTAGGGGTAGGGCAAATCCACGTGAATCACCTGCGACCGTTCGTTGTAGATCACCCGATAGCCGGTCAACCAATCCACTTGCCCTGTTTGGACAATTTCTGCGACGACGGCAAACGCCTGGGGGTAATAAAAATCCCCCGCATTGATGTAGGCAATAACATCCCCCGTAGCCTGCGCCAATCCCTGGGCCAGGGCATCATACATCCCTTGGTCCTTGGCCGAGTGCAGGTGCAAACCAGGGTGGTTATAGGTTCGGAGCAATTCCAGCGTGTGATCCGTCGAACCCCCGTCCATAATCCAGTATTCCAACGTCACCTGCCCGGAACGCACCGCCGTCTGTTGCAATACGGAAGCCAACGTTTCTGCCAGGTGGGAAGCGGCGTTGTAGCAGGGGGTGACGATGGAAAATTTCATCTGGCAGCCGAGCCTATTCTGTACTAAAGTATAAGGGCCGGTTGGTTGGGGGGTCAGCCCAACCAGGTAACGGGGAAAGTGCGGTGCAAATCCGCCGCTGTCCCGCAACTGTGATGAGGCTTGCTGCCTCTCAGTCAGGATGCCCGCCGGTATTGTTGTCAATCTGCGAGGTACAGATGCACCTATTCAAAACGTTCACGACGTTCGCGCCCATATCGGGTTAATTCCTCATCACCTGCGCCATACCGTTAGTTGGGAAGCGTCTGCCTTCCCAGTAAAACGACTGTTTTTGGGGTGTGGATGCAGCGCACCCTAGCCATGCCTCTGCGTGCTGTCAACATTTTTGAGGTGCGTGAATGATGGTTCCTTCCACGTTATTTGTCTGCACTACTTGTGGCAGTACCTGGCAGGACGGTAAACGTATTGGCACCAGCGCAGGCGAATGGTTGCTCCAGGAGCTGCAAGTGGCTCTGGCCGATACCGGAGTGCAGCTTGAACCCGTCACCTGCCTGAGCGCTTGTCTGAATTCCTGTGCCGTCGCCATCAGTGCGCCCGGGAAATTCGCCTACCTGTTCGGCCAATTACCCGCTAAAGAAAACCGTTCTGAAACCGTCGCTGCCCTGGTGCAATTTGCCCAATTCCATCAGGAAAAAACCGATGGTTTTATTCCCTACGCCGAACGCCCCGAACTTTTGAAAAATCGGGTTTTGGGACGCATTCCCCCCTTAGCGACACCACGTTCGTGAGGTCAGGAGATTGCCGATGGCGAAAATTCCTGTGACGGTGATTACCGGGTTTTTGGGGGCCGGGAAAACGACGCTGGTGCGCCACCTGTTGCAATCGCCCCGGAGTGCCGGTTTGGCCATCGTGGTCAATGAGTTCGGCGAGGTGGGGATTGACGGCTCCCTTTTGCCAAACTGTTGCGATACGCCGGTGGTAGAACTGACCAACGGTTGCCTGTGCTGTACGGTGCAGGAAGACTTTTTACCCACCATGCGGCTGTTGCTGGACCGACCGACCCCACCGACGGCCATCGTGATTGAAACCTCTGGACTGGCTTTACCCAAACCCCTGGTACAGGCTTTCAACTGGCCGGACATCCGCACCCGCGCCACCGTAGATGGGGTAATTACCCTCGTGGACGGAGAGAACCTGCTCACTGGGCAATTGTCCCGCTACTATACCAATGGTGTGCCGCTGACGGCCCACGACACACCCTTAGCTGAGTTGTTGGTGGATCAGTTGGCCTGTGCTGACCTTGTGCTGCTGAACAAAACCGACACCCTCACGCCGGAGCAGCAAGCGCAGTTGATAGCCTGGCTCCGTGCCCAAGTCCGTCCGGGGGTTCAGGTGCTCCCCTGTGCCTATGCTCAGGTGCCTGTAAAGATTCTCTTGGGCCAAAACCTGGCTGTGGAAACAGTTGTGGACCAACGTCCCAGCCATCATGACGCCGACCACGACGAGGACGACCACGACCTTACCATCCAGGCGGTGGTGCTAACCAGCGGGGAGATCGCCCAGCCGGAAGTGCTCACCCAACAGTTGCAGGCCATCATCGAACAACACGAAATCTATCGGGTAAAGGGTTGGGCTGCCGTGACCGGTAAACCCCTGCGGTTGGTGGTTCAGGGTGTGGGCACGCGCCTGCATACCCACTACGACCGCCCTTGGCAACCTACAGAACCCCGGCGCACCCAGTTAGTCGTCATCGGTCGTAACCTGCCTGCCAATCTAGCCCTGTAGTGCTTTTGTCCGTACCTAGAAAATATCGGCCGGGTCAGCCGCCTGTAATCGTCGCACGGCGACGGCTCCTGCCACAAAACACATGACCACCGTCATCGTAAAAACCGTCGTGGCTCGTCCCCAGGTCATGGCAATGGGCAAACGGGTGGCCGCCTGCGTGAGCACATACAACCCGTGGGAGACCAAAAAACCGGGAATAAAGCCCAGCACCGCCAAAATCATCGCCTCTTGAAACACCACCATCAACAAATACCCATCGGTGTAGCCCATGGCCTTGAGGGTGGCGTACTCGGCCAGGTGGTCGGACACATCGGTGTACAGAATCTGATACACCACCACAATACCCACCACAAATCCCATCACCGTTCCCAGGCCAAAAATAAACCCAATGGCCGTTCCTGTGGCCCAGTAGTGCCGTTCCAGTTCCACAAATTCATCGTGGGTGAGAATGCACACATCGTTGGCCTTGCCTGGGGACTGGGTGGCTCCTTGGCAGAGAAATTGCCCGGGAATTTTCAATTCCGTATTCAGTAACTGCCGCAATTTGGCCCGTACCTGCTCCACATCAGCCCCCGGTCGCAAGGTAATTAATCCCACATCAATTTGCGAGGCTTGCCGTCCCGGAAACATGCGCAAGAAATTCAAATCACTGGTGATCACGTTGCCATCAGCCGAAAACGATGCCCCCAACTCAAATAGGCCCCCCACCGTCACCCGGCGTTTATTCACTTCTGTTTGCACCCGGCGGCCAGCAGCAAATTCCTGCAAGATAAATTCCGTACCAAATTCTTCCCGGGAAATGCGATCAAACAACACCACATCGGCCTGGCGAATCTGGGGCAAATTGGCCTCCACTTCCGGGAAATCCAACACAGAAACCGCCGGGTCAAAGCCCATGACCAAAATGGAACGGGTACAACTGGTGGCTGTGGGTGTGGGGGGACACACCGGGCTTTTCCAGGGCATCAAATCCACGTACAAGGGGGTGACACTCGCCACTTCCGGCAAACTCAACGCCTGATACAGCCGACGGCGGGGAAACCGTTGCATAGCAAAAAACGCCTGGGATTGGGGGTTAATCAGCACCAAATCAGCGCGCAATTTGCGATGCACCAACACGGCAGCTTCAAACAGGGCATCCCGAAACCCCAACTGCACAAACATCAACACATCAGCAAAGGTAATCCCAGCCAACGCCACCAACAGACGGATGCGCTCCCGGGACAGCTGCAACCACGCCAGAGGAATGCCCATGGCTACTGCTTGATCTGAACGTTCACCACCATATTGGTCAGCCGTTGCACCTGGAGTGAGGCTGCCGCATCCAGGGCAATTTTCACCTCCACCACCCGTGCATCCACATCCGCCACCGGGTCCGTGTTCAAGACATCTTTTTTCGCCACCCGCCAGCCCACCTGGGTCACCGTTCCCTGCAACGGTGCGGGTAAAGCCATCCCCGTCACCACCGCCCGTTGCCCCGGTCGTACGCGCAGCACATCGGTTTCGTAGACTTCTGCCACCACATACATCCGATCCGTGCGCCCCAAATCCAAAATGCCGTCGTTGCCGACGGTTTCGCCCACCCGGGTATGGATTTTCAACACCCGTCCCGCCACCGGTGCTTTGATGAGGCTCAAATCCAACTCCACCTGGGCCAGAGCCAAACGACTGCGCGCCTGCGCCACCTGTGCCCGTGCCAACGCCACATCCACCGCCCGCACTTCCCGGACACTGCGGAGATTGGCCTGGGCTGCCCGCAACTGCTGACGCAACGTATCCACCCGCAACCGGAAGGTATCCAAAGCCGCCGCTGAAATGGCACCTTCTTGATAAAGCTGTTGGTTGCGCTGGAAATCCGTCTGGGCCATGCGCAATTCCGCCTGTAAACGGTTCACCTGGGCCTGCTGCGCCTGAATGTCTCCTGCTTTGGCCCCCGCCAACACCTGTTGCAACTGGGCTTGGGCAATTGCGAGTGCATCTTTGGCCAACTGCACTTCCACCCGGCGTTTGTTCGTGGTGTCCAATGTCGCCAGTACCTGCCCTGCCCGTACCCTGTCCCCTTCCTTGACCAGCAGGGTTGCCACCCGTGCCCCCTCAATCGAGCTTGGTGCAGACAAAGTAATCACATCCCCTTCCGGCTGAATCCGACCCAAGGCCGCAATCATCGGTGGTGCTTTGGCAACAGGGGGGGTTGGTTCCGGTTTTGGGGACGATGCCCAACGCTGGAACCCCAACCGTACTGCCACCAGCAATACCCCAGAGCCGATCACCCCCCATAGCACCCACCGCCAGGGAATTTTGCCCTTTGCCGCCTCCTGCTGCACCTTGCCCAACATCGGGGTTGAAAGAGGATGACCTTATCAAATCTTAATGAATTTCCCCCTGTCTGTGGGGTCAAAGGAGCTACAAGCCGCGCGGGTGATTGACGGGCACGACGCGAAATATCCGCTTGGTGTGATGGTCGTTACAGGGGTGCGGCATCCGTCACCGTACCTGTTGCCGAATCCAGGATGCGATCCCGGTGCAGGAGAACGATACGGGAACCAGTCACCCAACCATCGGCGTTAGGTTCTACCAAAATCCTAGCTGGGTCACGGGTGGTGTAGTAGCTAAGGGTAAACTACTCCCAGCTAAAGCAGGGAGCTTTTAGTAGCCCTGCGGTTAGAAAGCTAACCACGAGCCTCTGGGATGGTTTACAGCACCCCCAATCGCCCGTTACCAGTGCCTTGAACAACCGTTTCTGGTGTCCGCAGTACAATTATATCTTAAAGCAACTGAAGTTGCTAAAGGAGCTTTCCTCCCCGCACTGAAGTACGGAGCTTCCAACCCTACCCGATGTGAACAAATCATCCAAGGCTATCAGTTCTGGCAGGTAATGTTTTAGCTTACGGACGTCTGTTGGGCAATAGGCCAATTTCATGCCGTACTCAGCCAGGGCCTCGGACCAGGAAACCGGATTTTGGGTGTTAATGCGGCCCTGAAACTGCTCGGGAGTTTGCTCGGTCAAGATGGCTAGGACGGTAGAAACACAGTGGGGACCCACCTGCCGCTGAACCGTAAACGTGGCCGTTCGAAAAAACGCCTCCCCTGTGTTTGGCCATAACGTTGTATGGAAATCGTAAGGCATTAGTACACCTGTAATGAATTCACCACTTGCCGGAGCGTAGCTGCCAATTTGGGCCAGCGGGATTCAGGTACCGAGGCATTGAGGGTGTACAGTTTGCCGTGACGGGTAGCAATCGCAGCAAGGTTGTGGCGGCGGCCAGCCTTGGTATTGACTACGTACTCCAGCGTGTAATACAACTGCTGGTCATCCCGGCGACTGTCAGCGGCGATCAATTCGGGTTTTTGATCCACTGCTGCTTGGGCCAGTGCCGTATTCATCAGCCGTTCCCCCAACTCCAGCGGTGAACCCAACTCCGCCAGGGTTTTACCTGATTTCACCCTGCTGATGACCATACTCACCGTTTCGCTGGGGTCAATGAGGTCATGAAAGAGGATGTCAAGTCCATCCTGCTCCTTGCCCTGCACCCGCACCCAGCCATTGGGGTAGAGAAATTGGTAGCCATCTGCCGTGTCAATGTAGGGATTCAGCCCCGCCGGTGTGACGCCACAGCCCGTCAACCCCAAAACCAACACCAGCAAACCCAACCACAGCCAGCGCATGGCATGACCCCAAATGCCCCAAACTCCATTATGCCACCAACTGGTTCTACCCCCGCGCTACAATGCAATATCGTGTCGATTGACAGATCAGCCCGCACCGAATATCTCATAACGTGCATTTATGACCTCTGTCGCTGTTCCCCCCTATTACTGCCTAGAGGATTGGCAGGGTGGCCACCGTACCCAGCCCCAAGAATTTGCCTACTGGATCGAGGAAGTGACAGGAACCATACCGGCGGACTTGACCGGCACCCTGTTTCGCAACGGGCCAGGGCGGTTGGATCGGGGCGGGCAGCGGTATCACCATCCCTTTGACGGGGACGGCATGATTAACCAGGTCAGTTTTCGGGACGGGCGGGCTTTCTATCGCAATCGCTACGTGCAAACCCCCGAATTTCAGGCAGAACAACAGGCCAATAAAATTCTTTATCGGGGGGTATTTGGCACGCAAAAACCTGGCGGCTGGCTCAACAATATCTTTGACCTGCGTCTGAAAAACATTGCCAATACCAACGTGATTTATTGGGGGGGAAAATTGCTGGCGCTGTGGGAGGCAGCACCCCCTTACCGACTGGACCCCGGCAATTTGGCGACCTTGGGTTTGGATCATTTGGGGGGTATTTTGGCGCCTGGTCAGCCCTTTTCTGCCCACCCTCGGATTGATCCCCAAGGTCTTTTGGTCAATTTTGGGGTGCAGACGGGGCCAAGCACTCAGATTAACCTATACGAATTTGACCCGAACTGGAATCTGGTACGGCAACACCAACACCCGGTCGCTGGCTTTGCCTTTTTGCATGATTTTATCCTCACGGAAAACTACTACGTCTTTTTCCAAAATCCCGTGAGTTTTAACCCCCTGCCCTACATCTTGGGTTGGACGGGAGCGGCGCAATGTCTGCATTTTGACGCAGAACAACCCACCCGTATTCTGGTTATTCCTCGCCGTGGTGGATCGGTGCGGGTGTTTTTGACGGATGCCTGTTTTGTCTTTCACCATGCCAACGGCTATGAGCAGGGGCAGGAACTGATTGTGGATGCGATTTGTTACAGCCGTTTTCCAACCATTGACCAGCAAACGGACTATCAAACGGTGGATTTTGCCAGCCTGCCCAGCGGTCAACTGCGGCGGTTTCGGGTGAATTTAACCACGCATCGGGTAACGCAAACTCTGCTATTGGAACGGTGTTGCGAGTTTCCCCAGGTGCATCCGCAGCGGGTGGGACGGGCATACCAACGAGTTTATCTGGGGGTGGCGGCCGATCCGGTGGCCAATGCGCCGCTACAAGGCATCATGGCGCTGGATGTGGAAACGGGGCGGCAACAGATGTGGCTGGCAGGCAGTCGGGGCTTTGTGAGTGAACCGGTATTCGTGCCCAGGGGTGAGGCAGAGGACCAAGGTTGGCTCATTACGTTTGTCTATAATGCCGCTCGTCAATGTACAGATATTGTCATTCTGGATGCGGCGGATGTGGCCGCAGGGCCGGTGGCGACGTTGCATTTGTGGCACCATGTTCCCTACGGGTTGCACGGTTCGTTTACACCCCAGTTGTTTGGAGAACTGGCTGCCCGGTGATCTCCGTTGACTTGAGGGTTGGTTGATGGCACCTACTGATGCACCGTCACCTTCATTACCGACCCAGCCGGTTTCCCGGTGGCGGGTGATGCTGGGGAGTTTCACGACGGTGTTGCTGGCGGAATTGGGAGACAAAACCCAGGTGACGACTTTGCTGATGACGGGTTCTTCCCAACAGCCTTGGGTGGTGTTTGCCGGGGCAGCGTTGGCGTTGATGGCCACGAGTTTGTTGGGGGTGTTTGTCGGGCAATGGATCGGTCAGCGGCTTGATCCCCGCCACGTCGAGGTCGTTTCGGGGCTGATTTTTCTGGGGGTGGCCCTGTGGTTGGGGTGGGATATGGTGCAGGCGAGGCACGCATGAATTGGCAGCTTTTGGGCGTGACGTTTTTGACGGTTTTTTTGGCCGAAATTGGGGATAAAAGTCAGTTGGCGACGATTGCCCTGAGTGGGCGTTCGGCTGCGCCTCGGTGGGTGTTTGTGGGTACGGCCGGTGCGCTGCTGACTGCCAGTTTTTTGGGGGTATTTTTGGGCGCGGAATTAACGCAGGTTTTGCCCCTAGATGCCTTGCAAATGGCGGCCGCCTTGGGGTTTTTCCTGTTGGGGATGCGCAGTTTGTGGCCGAAAAAAAGGGAGCCAGGTTGCCCTAGCCCCCCTATGCCAGATGAGGGTAACTAAACCGCTGTTTCTTCGGTACGCCGGGTGGTTGTGTCCCCGACTTTCAAGAACACCCCAAATTCCACCTGCTCACCGATGTTTTCGTCAATCCCAGCAAAGACATCCCGGAACAGGGTACGGGCGCCGTGCCAGATATGACCGAAGAAAAAGAGCAGGCCAAAGGAAGCATGCGCAAAGGTAAACCAACCGCGGGGACTGGTGCGGAATACCCCGTCCGAATTGAAGATTTCCTGGTCGAAGGCAAAGGGTTCTCCCAATTGGGCTTTGCGGGCAAACTGCTTGACCGTGGCCGGGTCGGTAAAGGTTTTACCGTTGTTTTGGCCGCCGTAGAAGGTAACCGTCACCCCGGTTTGCTCGATACTGTATTTGGAATCCGCTCGCCGGAAGGGAATATCCGCCCGCACGATGCCGTCCTCATCCACCAGCACCACCGGGAAGGTTTCAAAGAAGTTGGGCATGCGCCGCACGGTCAGGATACGTCCCTCGGCATCTTTGAATTCCGGGTGTCCCAGCCAAGCCAGCGCCAACCCATCCCCTTTATTCATCGGCCCGGCACGGAACAAACCACCTTTGGCCGGACTGTTGCCTATGTAGTCATAAAAGGCCAATTTTTCGGGAATGCGGGACCAGGCTTCCTCTTTGGTCAAACCAGCCGCTAGGTCCGCCTGCACGCGCCGTTGGATTTCCTGCTGGAAGTATCCCTTGTCCCACTGGTAACGGGTAGGGCCAAACAGTTCAATCGGGGTGGTCGCCGAACCGTACCACATCGTCCCCGCCACGACAAAAGCGGCGAAAAACACAGCGGCAATGCTGCTCGAAAGTACCGATTCGATATTCCCCATCCGCAGGGCACGGTAGAGCCGTTGGGGAGGCCGCACGGTTATGTGGAACAGCCCGGCGATGATCCCCACAATCCCGGCCGCAATATGGTGCGCCACGACACCCCCCGGATTGAAGGGATTAAAGCCTTCCGGCCCCCAGGCAGGCGCTACCGGTTGCACGTGGCCCGTCAAGCCATAGGGGTCCGACACCCACATCCCCGGCCCAAACAGCCCCGTGAGGTGAAACGCCCCAAAGCCAAAACACAGCAGACCCGCCAAAAACAGGTGAATGCCGAATATTTTGGGCAAATCCAGCGCCGGTTCACCCGTGCGGGGGTCCCGGAACAATTCCAAATCCCAATAGACCCAATGCCAAATGGCCGCCAAAAACAGCAAGCCAGAAAGGATGATATGGGCAGCCGCCACCCCTTCAAAAGACCAAATGCCCGGGTCAGTCGCCGGTTCACCCGTAATGCTCCAACCGGCCCAGGATTGGGTCACGCCCAGACGCACCATAAACGGCAGTACAAACATCCCCTGCCGCCACATGGGGTTCAACACCGGGTCCGTGTGGTCAAAAACCGCCAACTCGTAGAGCGCCATCGAACCGGCCCAGCCCGCTACTAGCGCTGTGTGCATCAAATGCACCGCAATCAGCCGCCCTGGGTCGTTGATGACGACCGTATGAACACGATACCAGGGTAATCCCATTAACTACACGCCTCCTTACCTCTTAAATTCCTTTTGTACCAACAGCTTCGATTGTAAGGGTTCCCTTGGCTAGAAACGTTAGCCAAAATCCCCACCGCCAGCGGGACGGCCACGAAACTTGGGTTACATTTTACTAAGGAAACCCGCCCATCCCCTAGAGGTTTCGTAACATTACTTCATATCTTTCTCAGCCAGGTTGGTCGTGAGTTTGCCCTGGGCAGCGGAAATCCACTTATTCACCCGTGCCGTACCGGTTGCCGGTGCGGTGCCGGTGGTGTGGGCCTTTCCCAATACCTACAGTGTGGGCATTACCAGTCTGGGGTATCAGTGGATTTGGGGGATGTTGGCACAGCGCCCGGATGTGCGGGTGAGCCGCTGGTTTACCGATGGAGGGGAACCCTTGTCGGAACCACCGGAGTTGGTGGGTTTTTCCTGGGCTTGGGAACTCGATTACCCCCACATTTTTGACCTGTTGGATCGATTCGGCATTCCCCTGCTGAGTCGGGAGCGGGACGATAGGCACCCTGTGGTGTTTGGGGGCGGGCCGGTCCTAAGTGCCAACCCGGAGCCGTTGGCCGATTGTTTCGATGTGGTACTGTTGGGGGATGCCGAGGTACTCATTCCTAGTTTTTTGGACCGCTACCAGGACGTCCGACGGGCGCCGCGGCAAGAAAAATTACACCATCTGGCCCAGGTGCCGGGGGTCTATGTGCCCCGGTTTTATGAGCCGGTCTATGCGGGGGTCACCGGCGGTTGCCATGCCATCCGACCCCACCCCGACGTCCCCCCAACGGTGCAGCGGCAAATCCACCGGGGGAATACGTTGGCCATGTCCACCGTCGTCACGCCCCATGCGGCCTGGGAAAACATCTACCTGGTCGAGGTGGTGCGCAGCTGCCCGGAAATGTGCCGGTTTTGCTTGGCCAGTTATTTGACCTTGCCGTTTCGGTCGGCGGCAGTGCAGCAGGGGTTGATCCCGGCCATTGAACGGGGGTTGCAGGTCACCAAGCGGATCGGCTTACTGGGCCCATCGGTGACCCAGCATCCTGAGTTTCCCGAATTGTTGACCTATCTCAATCAACCAGCCTGGGATGACCTGCGGGTGAATATTGCCTCGGTGCGGGCGGCTACGGTGAATCCCTTGCTGGTCGAAACGTTGGTGCGCCATCAGACCCAATCCCTAACGATAGCAGTAGAAAGCGGTTCCGAGCGGCTGCGTCAGGTAATGAATAAAAAACTCACCCAGGCGGAAATTTTCCAAGCGGCGCAAGTAGCACAAGAGGGGGGACTCAAGGGCCTCAAGCTCTACACGATGGTAGGGGTGCCCACAGAGACCATGGCCGATGTGGCATCAACGGTGGATTTGGCACGGGAACTGCGGCGTGTCGCTCCCCGGTTGCGGTTGACGTTAGGATGCAGTACGTTTGTGCCCAAAGCACAGACGCCCTGGCAGTGGTTCGGTGTGGATGCCCAGGCAGAAAAGCGTTTGCAGTGGCTGGGTAAGGAACTGGGAAAATTGGGAGTGACCTTTCGTCCCGAAAGTTATAAGGATTCCCTGGTGCAGGCGCTGCTGTCGCGAGGGGATCGCCGTTTGACCCCGCTTTTGCTGCTGAGCCGCCGTTATGGGGTGTCGCTGGGGGGGCTACGCCGAGCGTTTAAGGAGTGCAAAGGACAACTGCCGCCTTGGGATTTTTATGTGCATGCCAATTGGCCAGAAGATGCCTGTTTGCCCTGGCAGCACTTGACCGGTACGGTGACCTTGGCCATGCTCAATGCCCACCGACAGCGTTCTCTGCTGGCTGCCACCCTTGCACCACCCGCTCCCGAATCGCCAGTAGATTCATCCGAATCCCCTGGGTGATTTGCCCTTCGATAAGCCGCACGGGAAGATGTCGTCGTGGTCGCACCTGCACCGTGTACACTAAGCGGGTATCGGTTCCCTGGGGGTCCAACTGCCATGCCCCATCGAAGCGACTGAAATCCCCTGCGACACAGTGAAATTCAATGCGCCGGGGATAGATTTCGGTGATGTCCAGCACCACCTGCGCCCGGAACTGAACCTGCAAAAGCGGCTGCGTACCCACCTGTTCCAGGCGAATATTCCCTTCCGGGTGTGGCAAGCGGCGACTGACAGCCACATTGGGTAAAAAATCCGCCAGCGCTTCGTAATCGGTCAACACCTGCCAAACCGGTGCCATCGGACAGGGAATGAGGATTTCCGCCTGAATCCGCCGTTCCCAACGGTTCAAGCGCTCCACCACCACCCCCACTTCCGCTGCTTGGCTCATGGTGCATACTCCCTCCCCGCCCCCAGCACAGCCGCAGGGACAAGCTGGCTCAAGTTGGGTAGAACCAGGGCCGCTCCGTGCCGCTGTAGGGTTTGGGTGTAACCCTCTACGTCCTGCACATGGGGCGGGAGAATGCCAACGGCAACCCAGTGATAAAGGGGTTGTTCCCGGCGAGCAGCCTGCACCGTCAACATATCCGCCACCGTATCCCCGGCATAAATCACCAGCGTGCCCGAGGGGAGTGACCAGGAGCGCAATACCTGCAACAGTCCCGTGGGGTCGGGTTTTTCCGGCGCATCTTCCATCGCTACCAACGGAGCCGTATCTAACCCCAACCGCGCCAGGGCATACTGGGCTTCCCGCCGCGGCGCACCACTAAAAAAACCCCAGCGCCAGCCCATCTGCGTCAGCCGGTGGAAAAAATCCCCCGTAACCAACAGGGTCTCCTGGGTAATCAAGCCTGTGGGGTGTTCCGTTTCCCCCCAATACAGCCCCTGGAAATAGGGAATCAGGTCTGCTAGCGGGACATCCCAGCCCCGACGACGCAGCAATTCCCGGGTTGCCCGCCAGTCGTTGTTCCAGTGACCCTCACTTTTGAGCTGGTCCATTTCTGCCAGGGTGGGTTCGTAGGCCCCTTGGGTGAAATGGCACACCGTCTTCTGGATCGCCTGCCGGTAGGAATGGCGCACATCCCGAATCACCCCGTCAATATCGCAAATGAGAACCCCCGCAACCGGCAGCATGGGTGGTGAGCGCCCCGACGAATGGCTAAAATGAAAGGTGGTGGACTATCCTAACAAAATATCACGAACAGTTAAGATAGGAGGTTCGTTGCTTGAAGTTTCAGTTAAAGGCCCTGTGGTTACAAAAAGACATCGGCCTGGCCGTGGATCAGATTGTGGGTGGCGGCAGCAGTCCGGTGACCTGTTACTTTTTCTGGCCGCGGGACAACGCTTGGGAACAGTTGAAAAAAGAACTGGACGCCAAGTCTTGGATTCCCGAGGCGGATAAAATAGAGTTGCTGAATCAGGCGACGGAACTGATCAACTACTGGGAGGAAGGTAAAGCCACCCGCTTTTATACCCTGCAAGAGGCGCAAGACCGATTCCCGCACGTGGTTTTTGCGGGGAGTAATTAATCTTGCGGAGCCACTGGTTCGGCTCCTTCCCCACGGCCCTGATGTTTGTGAGGTGTGACCATGCCAACCGCTGCGGAGCGGACAACTTTGATGGAGGCTTTGGCCTGCCTGGATGTGGACCTGGAACGGGAGCTGCACCGGCTACGCCAAGAGCGGGCACAGTGGGAACCGGGATTTTTGCTATCGCTTTTGGGTCATCAGCCCACCCCACCCCCGGCATCGGCCTGGACGTTTCCAGCAGCGGCTACGGCGGCTTCCCCTTCAGAAGATACACCAGGGGTCACCGATACGGCGGCTGCGGAGCCATTGGCGGTTCCCGAACCACCGCCGGTAACGGACACGGAACTGACAACGGTTCCAAGGACAGGGGATGCAGCAGAATCGCTGCCGGAACCAACGACGGCCCTGGCGGTAGGGAAGGAAACGGCGGGCATGGAGGAGGCGGGACAGGATGCAACCACTGACCAGGTGGCAGCCTTGCTGCGGGACGAACCCGTACCTGACTCCCGGCCTTCTTGGTCCGAACGTCTCAACCGGCTGTTAGCTCGCCGTCAAGCGGCTCAGGAACCGGTGACCGACCCCTGGGCAGAAACCTTTGCCGCACCCCAGCGTTGCGGTTGGCCTCAGCCCCTGGTGGGTTTTGGGATTGGGGTCACGGTGGCGACCTTGAGCACTCTGGCTATTTTGTGGTGGCGGCAACCCCTGCGTCCGACCCCGACTACCCCCCCTTTGCGTGTTCCGGCGCCCCCCCCAGAGCGTGCCGTGCTGCCTGATCCCAGTCCATCCCCAGTGCCCAATTTGGCGCGCAAGGAATTGCCCGATGTGAGTGCCATTCCCACTGCCAGTCCCCCGGCCCGTCCGGCAGCCAGTCCCAACCTCGGTTTCTACTACGTGGTCATGGATTACCAAAACGAGCAAAGTCTGCTGGCGGCGCAAAAGGTTGTTCCCGAGGCATTTGTCTGGCAATTTCCCCACGGGGTCAAGGTGCAACTGGCTGCTTTTGAGGTGCGGGCTCAGGCGGAGCAATTTGTGGCAGACTTAAAGGCGAAGGGCATAGATGCCCGTGTTTACCCCTAGAGGTATGTTGGTGAGGTTGTGGCGCTGGCGCAATTCCCCTGACCCGGAACGGTTGCTTGAGCAGTGGGTCAACCGACTTCAGCAGCAGTTGCGGCAAGTGAAACAGGCGGTGGCATTGGTGGTGGCGACCCAACGGCGTTTACGGCGGCAGTTGCAGCAGGTGGTTTGTCCGCAGGCACGTCAGGAATTGCAACAGGCCTTGGTACACCAGAGCGCTCGTTGTCGGCAACTGCAACAGCAACTCCTGCACTTGGAACAGCAGGTGCAAGCAATCCGGGCGCGACAGGAGGTATTGACGGCACGGGCTTCTACTGCCGAAGCTCGTAAAGCCATCTGTGACCTACGCCAGCAGTTGACGGACGGCACTCTACCAGTGGTTCTGCGGGATACGGAAGAATTGGTTCACCGGTTGGAGGCCGAGGCGGAACTGTGGGAACAGAGTTTGGGAGAAGGGCTTGCTTCGGTACGTCAGCCGTGAGGCGTGGGGCGGTACTGCTGTTGAACCGGTATGTTTAGGTGTATTTGCGCCATCTCCACCTGCGGCATTTTCGGAATTACACCGACCAGGCCATCACCTTTACGGCCAACCAGACCATTCTACTGGGGGACAACGCCCAGGGGAAATCCAACCTCCTAGAGGCGATTTTGCTGCTGGCGACCCTCCATTCCCCCCGTGCCCAGCGGGATACGGATTTGATCCAATTCCAGCAAGAAATGGCACGCATTCAGGCCGAGGTCCTACGCTGCCCCGAACCAGCGGTCCTGAGTCTCACCTTACGGACTTCCGGGCGACGCACTCTGGCCGTTAACGAGCAGACCCAGCGGCGGCAGGTGGATTTCCTAGGGTATCTGCGGACGGTCTTTTTTTCCTGTCTGGATTTGGAATGGGTACGGGGCAGTCCGGCACAGCGGCGAGATTGGCTGGATCACATCTTGGTACAACTGGAACCGGCCTACAGCCAACTCTTGCAGGACTACCAACGGGTGATACGCCAGCGCAATGCCCTCTTGCGGCAGGAATCCCTTCAACCTGCCCTACTTGCTCCTTGGAATGAATTGCTGAGTCAAACCGGCACCCATCTCATGCGCCGTCGGTTACGGCTGGTAGAGCGGCTGGCACCCCTTGCCCGCAACTGGCACGAACGGATTAGCCAAACTGGGGAAGTTCTCACGATCCATTACGCTCCAGCAGTTCCCATCAGCGGAGACGAGGACGATGCAACCATCCAAGCACATTTCCGAGCGCAACTGGCAGCCAAATACCTTGCGGAACTGGCCCAAAAAACCACCCTCGTTGGTCCCCACCGGGACGATGTTGTCTTTCAACTCAACGGCTACCCCGCCCGCACCTACGCTTCTCAAGGCCAACAACGCACCCTGGTCCTGGCACTTAAATTGGCGGAATTAGAACTGTGCGAAACCCTACTTGGGGAACCCCCCGTTTTGCTTTTGGATGACGTGTTGGCAGAATTGGACCGCAAACGGCAACAGCATCTCCTGACGGTGATCAGCGAACGGGTGCAAACCATCATTACCACGACCGATCTAACTCGGTTTTATCCCCCCTGGATCACCAGCGCCCAACAGTTGCGGGTCGTGCAGGGGCAGGTGATGCCGGTTTAAGTATTGCGCTAGGGAACCACAACTCATTATCATAAAAAATGCTTTCCTCAGTAGCTCAGCGGTAGAGCGGTCGGCTGTTAACCGATTGGTCCCTGGTTCGAATCCAGGCTGAGGAGTTGGCTGTGTGGTTCTTATTGAGCGTGTAGGAGTAACAAATAGCCTCAATCGGGATTTCCTTGCCTTCTCTGGATAACCGTCTGGATGCCTCAGTCATTAGGTACCTATACCCATGAAATGAAACGTTCTGGACAGTGTTGTCACTCCCCACTTTGGGACATTGCATTTCATTGCATGATGGTAGAGCAAATAAAGCAACAGAATTAACTATAACCATCCTTAATAATTATGCAAAAATTAATCGCAGAAATTGGCTGCCAACGGGCTTCTTGCGTAATTACTGTTTCAATCTCGTCACCTAGACAATCAGACGAAGCGTACCGGTTAGCAAGGTCATCGCAACGGCACAATTTACACCAGCATATACATACGAAATCCGCTACAAACTCCATACTAGGCTCTTGTTTTCATGAGTTACTAGGCTCTTGTTTTCATGGGTTCATTGCTCCGGCCAAACCATGACGTTCCTACCAACAACTGTCTAACGTTAAATCTCTCCTGCCAATCTGGATCATGAGATGTTGGCACACATTTCAGGGCAGAGAGCGGCAGGGTGATGCCGTTGGCGTGATGACAAAATCCGTAGTTTTACGGAAGGGCGGTGGGTCCTTTTTTGCCAAGATGAACGGCATGGCCTGTATGCGATGGCAATACATCGGTTAAGCTACGTTACAGGCCGAATGTAATGATTAGGGAGGCTTGTGGGCAACTTTTGTGACCTACGTTACTTTTGGCTTTGAGCGCATGCAGTTACAGTTCAGTGCTCTTTCCCATCCGGGTGTGGTGCGGTCCCACAATGAGGATGCTTATCATGTTGATGCCCAGGGGCGGTTTTTTATTGTGGCAGATGGCATGGGGGGGTATTCCGGTGGGGAGCGAGCCAGTCGGTTGGCGGTGGCGGTGATCGCTCTGTACCTGGAAACCTATTGGGGCCGCATGGAGACGCCTGTGGAGATGATTCAAGGGGCTATTTGCCGGGCGAATGAGCATTTGCTGGCTGAGCAGGTGCAAAATCCGGTGATTAAGGACATGGGGACAACGGTGGTGCTGTTGTGTCGGGGGGAGGGGCGTCAGGCTTGGTTTTGTCACGTGGGGGATTCCCGGTTGTACCGAATGCGGGCCAATCATCTGGAGCAATTGACGCAGGACCATACGTGGGTGGCGCAGGCGATGGAGTCGGGGGGGTTGTCGCCCTTGCAAGCCCGTTCCCATCCCTGGCGGCATTTGCTCACCCAATGTCTGGGACGGGATGACCTGCAACCGGTGGCGGTACATCCTCTGACGCTGGAGCCGGGGGATTGTTATCTTCTATGCAGCGATGGGTTGACCGAGGAGGTATTGGATTGGCAAATTGCGGCGACGCTGCGGTTGATGCGTTCCCCGGAGTGGGCGGTGCAAACGCTGGTGGATGCGGCCTGCAAGCGGGGCGGACGGGATAACATTACGGCAGTGGTGGTGCAGGTGCCCTGGGAACAACCGGCGACCCATGCTTAAGTACCTACGCTATGGTAGAGCTAGGAAGGAGGATCACTCATGGCCGATCAGGTACGGGTGTGGCTGCAACCGATAGCGGACTTTTTTCTGCGTTTGTCGGTGCCAGAACCCATTGTGCATTGGGGGCATCCGGTGATGATGGGTATTGTGCTGGTGTTTATGGGTAGCTTTGCGGCGCTGACGGGCTGGCGGGGGCGATTGGCAACGGACCCCCAGGTGGCTCAGCAGGCGTGGGGGGAGCACCGCAAACTTGTGCCTTGGCTGTACATTTTTTTGGCCCTGGGCTATAGTGGTGGCCTGCTTTCTCTGGTGATGCAGGGACAGGAGATTTTGCAGAGTCCTCATTTTGTCACTGGGACGTTGGTGCTGGCGGGGTTGACGCTCAATGCCCTGTTGGCGGTAGCGATGCAGCAACGGGGGGCCATCCGTACCCTTCATGCCTACGTGGGCAGTGCCACCCTGGCTGTGGCGGCGGTGCATATGGTTTTGGGTGTGCAGTTGGGCTTGTCGTTTTAGGAGTCGGTGGCCATGAAATGGCGGTGGGGCTGGTGGGTGGTAGTGGCGGTGATGACCCTGGCTTGGGCGCAACCGGTATGGGCACTCACGGAACCCCAACGGTTGGTGGTAGAAGCATGGCATATCGTCAACCGGGCTTATGTAGATAGCACGTTTAATGGTCATAACTGGCAACAGGTGCGGCAAAAGGCGTTGGCCTCGCCCCTAGAAACGATGGCGCAAGCCGAGCAGGTGATTCAGGAAATGCTCAGCCAGTTGGATGACCCCTTTACCCGCATCCTGCCCCGCAACCAGTACCGCAACCTGCAAACCACAACCGCCGGGGAATTGAGTGGCGTGGGGTTACAAATTGTCCTGGATACGGAGCGGCACGTGCCGATGGTAGTAGCGCCCATTCGGGGGTCGCCAGCGGCGCAGGCGGGGATTCAAAGTCAGGATCGGATTGTGGCCATTGATGGTGTTTCCACCGTGGGGATGGATATGGATACGGCGGCCAACCGGATGCGGGGGCCAGTGGGTACCTCGGTGGTATTGACCCTGGAGCGGGGGGAACGGCGCTGGCAGGTCACGTTGGCACGGCAACGGGTGAGTTTGCCCTCGGTAGCCTGGGAATTGCGTCCTGGCAGCATTGGCTATATCCAACTCAGCCAATTCAGTGCCAATTCGGCAGCGGAAATGGCCCAGGCGATTCGGAGTTTGGAAGCCCAGGGTGTGCGGGGCTATGTCTTGGATTTGCGCAATAATCCGGGGGGGCTATTCCAGGCGGGTTTGGAAATTGCCCAGGAGTGGATTGACCAGGGTACGGTGGTCTATACGGTGAATCGGGAAGGTCTGGAAACGGATTTCCCGGCGGCGGGCAAGGCATTGACGGATAAACCCCTAGTGGTGCTCATCAATCGGGGGACGGCCAGTGCCAGTGAAATTCTTGCCGGTGCGCTCCAGGACCATCACCGAGCCATTTTGGTCGGCGAAAGAACCTTTGGCAAAGGGTTGATTCAGTCTATTTTTCCCCTGAGCAATGGGGATGGCTTGGCGGTGTCGGTGGCCCGCTACGAAACCCCAGCTCACCATGACATTCACCGGCGGGGCATTGTGCCGGACCTACAGGTGGCGGCCTTGACAGAGCCATTGCCCCATTCTGGGGATCATCCGGCAGGGGATAATAGGGTGAGTGCCTCAACGGACCCCCAATACGAGGCGGCGGTGGCGTGGCTGACCAAACAGCTGATGTCCAAGGGCTAGGGGTTCAAGGGGGGTGTAGGTGCAGCCGGATAGCGGGAGGTGGCGGGGATGGCGAACGCACGGACGATTGGGGTAGGGTTACTGGGGTTGGGAACGGTCGGGGCGGGAGTGGCGCAGATTCTCCTGGACCCTAAAGGACGGCATCCCCTATTGAGTGAGATTCGCCTGCACCGAGTGGGGGTGCGCTCCCTGCATAAGCCACGGGCGCTCCATTTGCCACCGGGGGTACTGACAACGGATGTGGCGGGGTTGGTACAGGACCCGGAAATTGATGTGGTGGTGGAGGTGTTGGGGGGGCTGGAACCGGCTCGCAGTTTGATGTTGCAGGCGATTGCCCAGGGCAAACACGTGGTCACGGCCAACAAGGCGGTGATGGCCCGCTACGGGGCGGAATTGTTCCAGGCGGCGCAAGCTAAAGGGGTCTATGTGCTGATGGAGGGGGCGGTAGGGGGCGGCATTCCCATCATTCATCCCCTCAAACAGGCTTTGGGAGCCAACCGCCTGAACCGGGTGATGGGGATTGTCAATGGCACGACCAATTTTATCCTCACCCACATGATGCAGGGACGGGGGGATTTCGCAACGGCTCTGGCAACGGCACAGGCTTTGGGCTATGCGGAGGCGGACCCCCGGGCGGATGTGGATGGGGAGGATGCCGCTGATAAGATCACCATTCTGGCAACGTTGGCGTTTGGGGTACAGGTGAACCGGGATCAGGTGTATTGGGAGGGGATTGGGGGGATTCAGCCGGTGGATTTGCGCTATGCGGAACGGCTGGGGTTTCAGGTGAAGCTGTTGGCGTTGGCCCAACGGCACGGGGAATATTTGGACATTCGGGTACATCCGACGTTGATCAGCCAGGACCATCCACTGGCCAGCGTGCAGGGGGTGCAGAATGCGATTGTGCTGGGGGGCGAACCTCTAGGAGAAGTCATGTTCCAGGGGCCAGGTGCTGGGGCCGGGCCAACGGCCAGTGCCGTGGTGGGGGATGTGGTGAATGTGGTGGCCATGCTGCGGTCCGGTTCGGGGTACCATCCCCTATTGGGTTCGCAGGTGATGACGTCCATGCCCCAGTTGCCAATGGATGAGGTGCAGACCCGTTTTTACACCCGCATCCTGACCCAGGACCGACCGGGGGTGATTGGCCAGTTGGGTACGTGTTTTGGGCAGCATGGGGTGAGCCTGGCTTCTGTGGTGCAAATTGGCAGCCAAGAGCAACTGGCAGAGATCGTGGTGGTGACCCACCAGGTGCGGGAGGGGAATTTCTGGCTGGCTCTGGAGGAAATCCGCCGGTTTCCGGCTGTGGATCAGATTCCTACGGTTTTGCGAGTGTGGGCGTGAAGGACCCGCAACTGCTGGCGATTGAGACGGCGGTACGGGCGGCGGCAGAGGCACGACAGGGGGATGCCATTGCGCTTTTAGCCTTGTTGCGTCTGTTGGAAGCCTTGCATCGGGAAATTGAAACCGGCTATTTTGCTGCTGCTTTACCCCAAACCCGCCGGGATTTGTACAACTTTCTGCTGGACATTGAGGCGCAAGGGGGCTGGCCGTACATTTACCGTCGCAGTTTGCAACAGTTGCTCCAGCATCTCCAGCAAGAGGAAATGGGGGGGCAAGCGTCCCCCTAGGGCAGGGGCAAATCCCCAGCGGTGTCCCTGGCAGTACCCGTTTTTCTAAAAATCAGGCTAAACTGATGCCAGAATCCTGATGCTGGTTCAATGTCCCACCCGTCGTTATCTGGGAGTATGGTCATGTTACCGGAACAACAGCAAAAAATTCTGGTTTACTTCATCGAAGAGGCCAAAGAGCATTTGCAAACCCTAGAGCAGGGATTGATGAATTTGCAGACCAACTCCCGGGATAGCGAAATGGTCAATGAGATGTTCCGGGCAGCCCATTCGATCAAGGGGGGGGCAGCGATGCTGGGGTTTGATAGCATCCGTCGCACGGCGCACCGGTTGGAAGACTGCCTCAAAGTGGTCAAAGAACATCCGGGTACGGTGGTGGATCAGGAGGCAGAGGATTTGTTTTTGCGGGGGTTTGATACCCTGGTGGACCTGATCACCCAACTGGAACAGGGGAATTTGACCGAGGAAATAGGGCAAGCAGCCTTCCAACAGGCAGAACCTGTCTTTAGCCTACTCCACCAGCGGCTGACCGGCGAAACAGTGGCCACCCAGCCTACGGTACCGGCGGACTTTTCTGCCCAGGTGCTGGCTATTTTGCGGCAAATGTTGGACTTGATCAAGCAGGGAGGGACTCCCGAACGCATCCAGCAGGTGGCAGCGTTGTGTGGCCAGTTGGGGAGCTTGGCACCAGGCATAGCGACTTGGCAAACCCTTACGCAAACGGCGCAAAAAGCGGTAACTGGCGCTCGGGTACCTCTTGCCAAGATGGCGGGTCCTTTGCTGAGCGAGTTGAAGCAGGCCAGCGAGTTGATCCAGCAGGGGAAAGCGCAACAGGTAGCTCCCAGTGCAACGCTATGCCAATTAGCGGGCGTGGACCCGGCAACGGTCAAACCTTCGTCCACAGCGGCAGCACCGGCTCCCCCGAAACAGATCACCATTCCGGTCGAGCCAAGGGAAGCGGCCAAGTTGCTGGTGGCGCATTTTGAACCGGCGCAGTTGACGGCTCTGGCCAAATTGTTGGTGCAGGCCCTGAAGCGACCGGCTTGATGAACAGCTTAGCAGTGGGGGATAGGGGGGTGTGGACCTGGGGCAAACGCACCTATATTATGGGGATTCTCAACGTTACCCCGGACAGTTTCAGCGATGGTGGGCAGTATTTTGACCTAGCGTCGGCGATTGCCCAGGGTCAAAAACTGGTGGCCGAGGGTGCTGACGTATTGGATATTGGTGGTCAATCCACTCGTCCTGGTGCCACGATAGTTCCCTTAGCTGAGGAACTGCGGCGGGTCATTCCGGTCGTCAAGGCATTGGCGGCCCTGGTCAACGTCCCGATTTCTATTGACACGACTCGATCGGTGGTGGCTGCCGAAGCCCTTGCTGCTGGAGCAACCTGGGTTAACGATGTCTCTGGGGGTACTGATGACCCGGAATTGTTGCCGGTTGTGGCCCGCTCTGGGGCAACGGTCGTGCTCATGCACCGGCGGGGCAATCCCCAAACCATGCAGTCGCTCACCGACTACGAGGATTTGGTGGGGGAGGTGCATGAATTTTTGGCACGCCAGCGGGACAAAGCCCAACAATTGGGAATTACCCAAATCATTCTTGACCCTGGCATTGGTTTTGCCAAAAATACTGAACAGAACGTAACGTTACTGCGGGAGTTATCGCGATTTCGGGACCTCAACTGTCCGCTTTTGGTAGGGCCCTCCCGCAAAAGTTTTATTGGTCACATTCTCAACCAACCAGACCCCCAACAACGGGTGTGGGGAACGGCGGCGGCCTGCTGTGCTGCTATTGCCCACGGAGCCGATATAGTGCGGGTGCATGATGTGGCCGCGATCCGCCAAGTGGTTCAAGTGGCCGATGCCATCTGGCGGGGACATGGGGGCGTATCCTAATATCCTGCTGTTGACGACCGGTTGCCTATCTTTGGCCCATGGGACGGGTGCTCGCCTACTCAACCAGTTTGCCCCCTATCCACCCCAACACCTGTGGAACATCTTTACTGGCTACCAAGGAGAACCCGCCCTACCGCAACATCTGTGGGTGCGCCGTTACGACAGCAATTGGCGTTCCGAACTGCGCCGGTGGCGACGTAAATTATTGCGCATTCCTGTCCCCCATCGAGCAATGGATATGCGGGACATTCGTTCTTACTTGAACCGTCACCACTGGCATCCCGATTTGATTTATGCCACCTGTTTATGCCGGGATGATTTGGAAATTCTCCATGCTATACTGCGGCAATATCGCTATAGCATACCCGTCATCCAGCACTTTTTAGATTGGCACCCCGATGACCCCAGAATGTTGCCCCTATTGCAACGCTTAAACCCCCATCTCACCCAGGTGTGGGCTTTGACAGAAGCCATCCAAACTGACATCAGCCAAATTTTAGAACGTCCCGTACCAATCGTGAGCGTTTTTCACTGCGATTTACCAACGGTTTATAAACAGGAACATCGTCCCTACGATGAAAATTTTCGTGCTGTGATTTTGGGCAATTGTAGTTACACAGAAATCCTTGATGACCTAGCGCAAGCCTGGTGCACCCTTGCCCAAGAATTTCCTCATTTACAACCCATTGATTGGTATGCCCATCCCCGATCCTGGCAATTCTTACAAGAACGCAATTACCATCTACCACCGGCCATCCAGTACCGGGGATTTATTCCCGAAACCGAACTGATGAGTAAACTCAGCACCTACGATCTAGCCCTGATTCCTTTTAACCGTTCTGATACCCCAGAATCCTTTTATGCCCGCTATTCCAACCCTTCCCGTATTACAGAATTAGCGAGCGTCGGTTTGCCTTTATGTCTGTTAGCGGGGACGGGTATGGCTGCTGCTCAATATATACAAAAAAACGACCTAGGATTAGTTGTCAATCCAGCACACTCGGAAAGCTTAGTTGCTACCCTGAAATTACTTTTGCGTGATCACACATTACGCCAAACACTAGGGCAAAAAAGTCGCCGTTTTGCGGAAGCACATTTTGATATTACGCAGCACCGTCGCTTTCTCTGGCAGACCTTCAGTCAAATTTTACAACGACCAATTGCAATATAGCTTGCTTGCATAAGAATTTCTCTGGGGTTCATTCCAAATCTGCATATTAAAGATAGCACCACTAGTTGCAGAAAAAGCGTAATCAATCAGTTAATTTGCCAATGGGTTCGACAAGCCTCTATTTTGTGGCCAATCATTACCTTGCCCGTCCACAGGAATAACCCATGAAGGCCACCGTGTCAAGAGAGGAACAGGGGATGGCTGGCGAGAGCATAAAAATTTCCATTTTTTTAACTGGATATTTATTGGTATCACCAATCGTTTGGGTTATGCTAGTCATCAAGGGTATGTTATACTCATGCTCATCATCAATGGAGCCAAAGATGGATGACATTTTACAAAAGATTCGGGAACAGTTTGACTACGCCCTGTACCCACGCCATCCCCTGGAAAAATCACCGAAAGATGATCTAGATGTTTTATTTATCCACAACCTCACCACACCTTATTACCTGCGCTACCGTCAACGTCCCCCTCAAGATTTAGTCATTCTAGATGCTGGGTGTGGTTCCGGCTATAAAGCACTGGCTTTGGCTCTAGCTAATCCGGGAGCACGCATTGTGGGTATTGACCTCTCCCCCAAATCTGTAGAATTAGCACGACAGCGGTTAGCATTTCACCAAATAACCAACTGTGAGTTTCACGTTCTAGCAATTGACGACGTATCAGAACTAGGCCAAACCTTTGACTACATTAACTGCGATGAGGTTTTATACTTAGCCCCTGACCCTGTAGCAACCTTGAGGAACCTAAAAAAGGTATTGAAACCCCAGGGAATTATGCGGGTAAATCTCCACAACTTGTGCCAAAGGAGGTATTATTTTCAAGCACAAGAGTTTTTCAGTTTACTAGGTTTAATGCGAGACAACCCAGAGGAATTTGAGTTAAAAACAGTCCAAGAAATCATGGAGCAACTTGCTGACCGATGTGAATTGAAATGGGTAACCTGGAGCAAAGATTTTTCAGGCTCTTTGGATGAAAAAACCATCCAATTTATTTTGATGAACTATCTGTTCCAAGGAGACAAAGGATTTACCATTCCCCAGTTGTTTAAGTATTTAGAACAGGCCGAATTAGAGTTTATTGAGATGGTTGATTGGCCGAAATGGCAATTGAAATCCCTCTTCAAGGACCCGGACAATCTCCCTACAGCTTTAGCTTTAGCTCTTGAGGAAGCCACACCTGCTGAGGTATTGCATCTGGTTAATTTACTACATCCAGCACAGAGATTACTAGATTTGTGGTGTGGTCATCCCAACGTAGCACCACCAGTTGTCCCCCAAGGGCAAGCAATGGTTTCTCTCCACCCGCAGTTGCGTCATGAAGTAGTGCAAAAAGCATGGCAAGAACATTTACAAGGGGGACGTCCGCTGGTTTTATCTGACTATTTGAAAGTGCCTGTTCAAGGGGCATTACAGACGGAAAAAGTGGAAATTGATGCAATTGCTTTAGGGGCATTGTGGCCGCTTTTTGAGGGAACACAAAGTTTTGAAAGCCTACTCCAGCGTTGGCTGCAACTCTACCCTCGTGATTTGCTGACTTTAGAGCCAGTGCCTGTAGATGTTGCCCGTACTATGCTCAGAGAATTACTCTTACTTTTGAATCGGTATCTTTATGTGCTATTGACCGTTGAGTGAACCATGAACGGAGTTGGCGGTGATAGTTTCAGGAAAATTCAGGAACAGTTTGACTTTGGTCCCTATCCCCACTTCCCTATAGAACAGTCGCCTCAGCACGAAACTGAATCCCTATTTATTCATAATCTTGTCACCCCCTACTACTTGAAATACAAACAACTGCCCCCTCAAGATCATCTCATAATTTTAGATGCAGGGTGTGGTTCTGGTTATGGTGCTTTAACTCTAGCTTGGGCAAACCCTGGATCACACATTGTAGGCATTGACTTGTCAGAAAAGTCCATTGAATTAGCTCGCCATCGTTTTGATCACCATGGGATAAAAAACTATGAATTTCATGTGATGCCGATTGAGCAAGTTCGTTCTTTGGGCTATGAGTTTGATTACATTAACTGCGATGAGGTGATTTATTTAGCAGATCACCCGGGTCTGACGTTACAAGCCTTGGCCCAGGTCTTAAAACCTCGTGGTATCTTACGGGTTAATTTCCATGACCGATACCAGCGTTTTGATCAATATCGGGGTCAGGAATTTTTTGAATGGCTTGGCCTGAAAAAAAATAACCCGGAAGATGAAGCCATTGAGACGGTGCGGCAGGTCATGCAAGGGTTACGAGATGAGGTCATTCTCAAAAAGAACTGTTGGCAACCTGCACTAGGTGAACGTCTGGATAAGTTAGGTCAAGAATATATTTTGATGAATTATTTGTTCCAGTGCGACAAGGGATTTACACCGTTAGAAGTGGGTCGCTTCTTAGACTTTGCTGGCCTAGAATTGATTGAAATGGTGCGTTGGCGCAAATGGCGGCTAACCGAATTATTTACGGACCCAGATAATGTACCCACTGTCATTGCGGCTGCGGTTGCAATGGCTACTCCTTGGGAGCAATTTTATCTAGTTGATTTGATTCATCCTGGCGAGCGACTTATTGATTTTTGGTGTGGTCATCCCCAACCAACGCAAACCACCCAATTAACGCCGGTATCTTGGATTTATTTACATCCACAATTGCAGACGGAAGCAGTGAAATTAGCCTGGCAAGCAGCTCTGGAGCAGAGGCAATCATTGACCCTTTCTCACTTTCTCAAAACCCCCGCCCAAAGTTCCTTTTTCCAGGCACACGTGACTTTGGATTTTGTGGCGGCAACCGTGCTATGGCCTCTCTTGGAAACACCCATGCAATTTCAGCAAATGCAAACTCGCTGGTTAGAACTTTACCCGCGTGATTGGCAAACAGGTCAACCGAACAACGCCCAAACCATTGCTAGTCAATTAAGTGAGTTACTGCTGAGGCTGGAACAATACCTTTACGTCCTGATTATTTCCCCTTAGTCCTGCGAACAGATTTAGCCATTGCACACCAGATTGACGAGATAACGATGGAGTTCAACCATTGCTAGGGTGTCTTGATGGCAATACGCTCGCAGTTCTTGCCAGGTTTGTGCCTGAGTCACTAAGTCATCGGAATAGATGGCTGATTCCCAGCGGTTTTTCGCCATGTCCCCCTGATGGATCGTTAGTTCTTGGTAGCTTAAATGGGGAATGAGAACCGGCAAAATTTTTTTGAGCGATGTAGAACCTAAGAAAGCGGGGTGTTGATAATGGTGCTGAAAAATGACCATTTGATCCCATAATCGGTCAACGATACTGTGTAGTTGGGGGGCAAACTGGGGCATAAATTCTGCTAGTTCTCGCAAAACAGATTTTTCGTAGCCTTGGTTGTAAACAATCACAGAACCCTCATGGCCAATTGCTTGCACGAGGGCTTCAACGAGCGGTGGGCGGGGGTCTTCCCGATCGGTATGGAGATACTCACAGTGACTGAGTTCCCCATCTTCGGTAAGGATATGACAGCTAAATTGAAAGGGAATCCGCTGAAAGGGACGCATGCCGTGAAATCGGGGAATAGCAGGATTGGCGGCTTCAAAGTCAAAAAAGTGTAGGGGGTAAACAAGTCGATCTAATAACTCCCGAATAGCAGCGTAATTAATGTAAATTTCCTGTTTGAGATAGCGGTCTAAAAATGATTGCTGATTGGTAGATAGGGTGCTGATAAAACCGGGGGATAAATGCTCTAGGTGAAATATCTTTTTGGCAATCAAAGCTTCTCTCTTTTTCTTATCTAAACGGGGAATTTGAAAAATAGAGATTTCCGGTACCTTTTGCCAGCAGTAGGCCTTGAAACTACAGGGGTAGGGTTGTGTGCAATGATCGCCAATCGGATGGTCTAATTCCGTTGGTTGGCTCAGCCATTGCTGAAACTGCTGCAAACGTTGGGGTATTTGGGTGACAATACGCTGCACCTGGTCGGTCACATCAACTTGGATAAATAAATTACTTAAATCGGGATAAAAACAATCCTGACTGTTCACGTGCATGACGGATGCTTTGCCTAAAGCAATACCATTCATCTGGATCACATACCATTGAATGGCTAAATCCTCGAGATGTTCTTCTTTGACCTTCGTGCTGGATTTGATTTCAATGATTTCCCAAACGTTGGTCTCAATTTTGCGTAATACATCAGCTTTCACAACAATTCCTTCCCACTTGAAGGTAGCCTCAAACAAACAGGTAACCCCTTGGGCAATTAAACTTGCTGTTTTTTCTTGGCATTTCTGGTTGCCAAATCCACTGACCAGTACCCCGCCCGGAAAATAGGTGCGCCCTAAAATGCCTACTTCTGTTCCCTGTTGGAATTGATTTTTTTGAGTATCAGAAGGGGGGCTAGCCTTGTCAGGGTCATGAACATCAAGCCATAGATATTTCGGACATTGTACACCTTTCATGTAACGGGATTTGGTCAAATGTTCCATCATAGAAGCGGCGCCTGATTAAGACACGTTCTTATTATGCCTGCTTTGATGGTGGTTGGTTGCACGTCCAATGCGGGAAAGTCGTTGCTGGTGACGGCACTGTGTGGTTGGTTGGCACAGCAGGGCTATCGGGTGACTCCGTTCAAGGGGCAAAATATGGCGCTCAATGCCTACGTCACCGCAGATGGGGGTGAAATGGGTTACGCTCAGGCAGTACAGGCATGGGCAGCAGACATTGTACCAACAACTGCTATGAATCCCATTCTGCTCAAACCCCAAGGAAATCAAACTTCCCAGGTGATCATCCGGGGACGGGTCGTGGGGATTACGCAGGCGGCAGATTATTACCAAAATTACTTTGCCCAGGGGTGGCAGGCGATTACAGAAGCATTGGCGGAATTGCAACGGGAGTACGATTACATCGTGTGTGAAGGGGCAGGTTCACCGGCAGAAATAAATCTCAAACATCGGGATTTAACGAATATGCGGGTGGCTCGGTATCTCCAAGCAAAAACGATTCTGGTAGGTGACATCAATCCAGGGGGTGTGTTTGCCCATATGGTTGGCACGTTGGCATTGCTAGAACCGGAAGAACGGGCGTTGATTAAAGGTTTGGTCATCAATAAATTTCGCGGACAATTATCCCTTTTGCAGCCAGGATTGACTTGGTTGGAACAAACAACGCAAATCCCCGTACTGGGTGTGATCCCCTGGCTAGAAATGGCATTGCCAGCGGAGGATTCCTTGAGTTTATGCACCCGGCCAAAGCATCATACGGATTTACAGATTGGAATTATTCACCTGCCTAAAATGAGTAATTCGACGGATTTTGACCCCTTATTTGCCGAGCCAACGGTACAGGTGTATTACATTCAGTCAGAGCGAGATTTTGGTATGCCGGATGCGGTGATTCTTCCGGGGAGTAAAACAACGCTGCTGGATTTGGATTGGTTGTATCAAACGGGCTTGGCCCGGCGGATTAAAACCTATGTCCAAGAGGGGGGATGGGTGCTCGGAATTTGTGGTGGGATGCAGATGCTGGGGGTGGAGGTGGCTGACCCGGCTGGTTGGGAAAGTGCTGTGACGCAGCGGGAGGGTTTGGGTTTGTTACCGATCAAAACGGTGATAACGGGCCATAAAATCACGCAACAAAGAACAGTTTTATCGGTGTGTCCTGTGCCTGATTTAACTGTGACTGGCTATGAAATTCACCAGGGTTTGACCCAAGTTATCGGTGAAGTAAACCATTTATTCACTGATCCCCATCTGGGCTATGTAGATAGTACGGGGCGGGTTTGGGGCACTTATGTGCATGGGGTGTTGGAAAATGGGGCATGGCGCAGAACCTGGTTGAATCAACTGCGTTGGCAGCGGGGATATGCCCCTTTATCGCTCCAGGTGCCCGATTTTCCCCAACAGCGGCGGCAGATGTTGCAAAACCTGATTCAAGCGGTGGCAGAGTGGATTCCCTGGGCGCAATTCTTAAAGGATTCCTAATCAGCAGGATGGGGATGGAGGGGCGGCCAATCCCTGTCTGGACGGCAGAGTTGGTGTTTGATGACCGTGAGCGTGCCCGCAACTTTGTGGCAAAATGTTAGCGGTTTTGTCCCTGCGCGCAGGATACCTTATGGAAGAGTTGCTGTACGCATATGCTTGGTTGGTGCCCGTACTCCCTCTACTGGGGGCGACTCTGGTGGGGACGGGGTTGATTACGTTTGGAGAGTGGACCAGTCGCCTGCGGCGGGGGAATGCGGTGTTGGTTTTGCTGCTGATGGGTGTGTCGCTAACCCTGTCGGTGGCGTTGTTCTGGAGTCAGGTTTTGGGGCACGAACCCTACACGTGGTATTTCACCTGGGCAGTGGCCGGGCCGTTTCACCTGGAAATGGGCTTGGTGGTGGATCGGCTCAGTAGCCTGATGCTGGTGATTGTGACGACGGTGGCGTTGCTGGTGATGATCTACAGCGATGGCTACATGGCCCATGACCGAGGCTATTCCCGTTTTTTTGCCTATTTGAGCCTGTTTGGTGCCTCGATGTTGGGGCTGGTGCTAAGTCCCAACCTGGTGCAGGTGTATGTGTTTTGGGAATTGGTGGGGATGTGTTCCTACCTGCTGATTGGGTTTTGGTATGACCGGATAGCGGCACGGGAGGCGGCGCAAAAGGCGTTTATTGTCAACCGGGTGGGGGATTTTGGTCTGCTGTTGGGGATTTTGGGCTTTTACTGGGCGACGGGACAACTGGAATTTACCGCCATTGCCGATAAGCTAGCTGAGTTGCTGGCAGCGGGAAGTTTGCCGGTGTGGTTGGCGACGGGGTTTGGGATTTTGGTGTTTTTGGGGCCGGTGGCCAAGTCCGCCCAAGCGCCGTTGCACGTGTGGCTACCGGATGCGATGGAAGGCCCCACGCCGATTTCGGCCCTGATTCATGCGGCGACGATGGTGGCGGCAGGGGTGTTTTTGCTGGCCCGGATGATGCCGGTGTACGAACATTTGCCGGTGGCGTTGCAGGTGGTGGCCTGGACGGGAGCGTTTACGGCTTTTTTGGGGGCGACGATTGCCCTGACCCAAAACGATATTAAGAAGGGGTTGGCCTACTCGACCATTTCCCAGTTGGGCTATATGGTGATGGCAATGGGGGTGGCAGCACCGGCGGCGGGCATGTTTCACTTGATGACCCATGCCTATTTCAAGGCGATGCTGTTTCTTGGGTCTGGGTCGGTGATTCATGGGATGGAAGCGGTGGTGGGACATGACCCGGTGCGGGCGCAGGACATGCGGAATATGGGCGGGTTGCGCAAGTACATGCCCATTACGGCGGCGACGTTTTTAATTGGTACGCTGGCCATTTGTGGGATACCGCCGTTTGCCGGGTTTTGGTCCAAGGATGAAATTCTACATGTGGTTTTTGAAGCCAATTGGGGGCTGTGGCTGGTGGGCTGGCTGACGGCGGGGATGACGGCGTTTTATATGTTTCGGATGTATTTCCTGACCTTTGGTGGGGAATTTCGGGGGTTGGCGTTTGGGCCGGGGGCCATGCAGGTAGAGGAACTGGCTCATGCGGAAACGCAGGGTCATGCTGCCGAACCCCACGAATCGCCGCTGACCATGACGTTGCCTTTGATACTGCTGGCGGTGCCGTCGGTGTTGGTGGGGTTGGTGGGGTTGCCGTTTGGAAATTATTTCGAGCATTTTTTGCAGGAACCGGGTTCGGCGTTGGCTGTGGTGCCCCATCTGGCGGGGTTTGATTGGGGTGAGTTTCTCCTGCTGGCCGGGTCGTCGGTAGGGGTGGGGTTGATCGGGATTGCTCTGGCTTGGGCCTGCTACGGGGGCAAGTTTACGGGGGTAGAACCGCTGGCGGAACGCTTCCCGGCGCTGTACGAGTTTTTGGTGCGTAAGTGGTATTGGGATGAGGTGTACGAGCGGTGGTTTGCCCTGCCGTTGCGGCGGTTGGCCCGTCAGACGCTGGAAACGGATTACCGTATCATTGACGGGCTGGTGAATTTGACCGGGTTAGTGACGCTGGTGACGGGGGAAGTGCTGAAGTATCTGAACAATGGCCGGGTGCAGAGCTACGCCCTGGTGATTCTGGTGGCGGTGTTGGGTCTGGTGCTGGTCTCTGGCTGGGGTTTCTAGGGTTGGTGGAGGTGGGGCGATGGTGGTTCCCTGGTTGACGACGGTTATTCTCCTGCCGGTGGTGGCATCGCTGCTGATTCCGGTGTTGCCGGATAAGGATGGGCGGACGGTGCGGTGGTATGCGCTGACGGTGGGGTTGGTGGATTTTGCCCTGATGGCCTATGGGTTTTGGCAGGACTACGACCTGAATTCGGCGGAATTGCAGTTGGTGGAGCGGTATGCCTGGTTGCCCCAAATTGGCCTGAATTGGTCGGTGGGGGTGGATGGGTTGTCCATGCCGCTGGTGTTGCTGACGGGCTTTGTCACAACGCTGGCGATTTTGGCCGCTTGGCCGGTGACGTTGAAACCCCGCCTATTTTACTTTCTGATGCTGGCCATGTACGGCGGGCAAATTGCCGTGTTTGTGGTGCAGGATATGCTCCTGTTTTTCCTGGTCTGGGAGCTGGAGTTGATCCCGGTGTATTTGCTGCTGGCTATTTGGGGCGGCTACAAACGTCAGTACGCAGCGAATAAGTTCATTGTCTATACGGCGGGGGGGTCTTTATTTATCTTGGTGGCGGGGCTGGCAATGGCGTTTTACGGGGACACCATCAGTTTTGAGATGCGGGATTTGATGCGCAAATCCTATCCCCTGACGTTGCAGTTGTGGTGCTATGCGGCGTTTTTGATTGCCTATGCGGTGAAGCTGCCGATTTTCCCTTTGCATACTTGGTTGCCGGATGCGCATGGGGAGGCGACGGCGCCGGTGCATATGTTGCTGGCGGGGATTTTGTTGAAGATGGGCGGCTATGCCCTGGTGCGGATGAATATGGAGATGCTCCCGGAGGCCCATGCGGTGTTTGCACCGGTGTTGGCGATTTTGGGGGTGGTGAATATCATCTATGCGGCGCTGACTTCTTTTGCCCAGCGGAATCTGAAGCGTAAAATTGCCTATTCTTCCATTTCCCACATGGGGTTTGTGTTGCTGGGGATCGCTTCCTATACGACAACGGGCTTGAGTGGGGCGGTATTACAGATGGTCTCGCATGGGTTGATCGGGGCGAGTTTGTTTTTCCTGGTGGGGGCCACCTATGACCGTACCCATACGTTGATCCTGGAGGAGATGGGTGGGGTGGGGCAGAAGATGCCCAAGATTTTTGCCATGTTTACGGCCTGTTCTCTGGCGTCGTTGGCCTTGCCGGGGATGAGTGGGTTTGTGGCGGAATTGATGGTGTTTATCGGTTTTGCCACCAGTGATGCCTACACGTTGCCCTTCAAGGCGTTGGTGCTGTTGTTGGCGGCGGTGGGGGTGATTCTCACACCGATCTATCTGCTATCTATGCTGCGGCAAATTTTCTACGGGCCGGAGAATGAGGAACTGGTTGCCCATGAGAAATTGATCGATGCAGAACCGCGGGAGGTGTTTATCATTGCTTGTTTGCTGGTGCCGGTCATCGGCATTGGTTTGTATCCCCGGTTGATGACGAGTATGTATGATGCCAAGACAACGGCGGTGACGGCTTTGGTGCGGCAAGCAATGCCCCGTCTGCAAACGCCTGTGAGCAGGTGGCCGGTTTCGGTATCCCGCCCGGTTTCTTGATGGCATTGACACTCCCACCACCTAAAGGTGGGGGATTCTTACGCAGTCCATAAACGGACTCATAAAGGCGTTGTCAAGACGCCCCTACACAGTTCCTCAAGGCAAAGCCCTAAGGTTCTGCTTACTTGTACAAGGATCGCCGTTTGGGTTTTTCACCAAGGATGGCGACTAAGTATAGTTTAGCACAGAGCGACTAAAGTCGCTTGCGGGCTTTTCCTCCCCGTACTAAAGTACGGAGCTACCAAGCTATCCCTCTGTGTTGTTGGCACGGTACCTTAGAGCATGAGGGAACCGCTCCATAGGGGGGAATGCTGGGGGAAAGTAGCACCGCTGCTATGAAGGGGCAACCCAACATGGCAAGTGCGCATGCTGGGTCTCCGGCCCGCTGACGCGAACCGCATCGCTAGCACAAACGTAGAACCAAGAACAAGAATCCCCTGGCTAAAGGCAGGGGAGTATGTCAAAATCAAAGCCAGATAGACGGTTGCACCTGATCCCAATTGGGTGTTGAGGAGTGGTGTATGGCCATTCACAGTGGGGAGTCGCTGCGAACGGATGCGGTGTTACGTGTCCGGGGTGGTAGGCCCTTACGTGGGGAAGTGACGGTAAGCGGGGCGAAGAATTCTGCCTTAGCGGTCATGGCAGGTGCGCTGTTGTGCCCCCAGCAATGTCGGATTCGGAATGTGCCTGATTTGGTGGATGTGCATCGCATGGGGCAGGTGTTGACCGCCCTGGGGGTCAAGGTGTGCTACGAAGGGGGGGTTTTGGATTTGGATGTCTCGCATTTGCACCGTTCGCTGGCTCCCTACGAGATCGTCAGCCAATTGCGGGCGAGTTTTTTTGTGATTGGTCCTTTATTGACGCGGTTGGGGGTGGCGCGGGTGCCGATGCCGGGGGGCTGTGCGATTGGGGCGCGACCGGTGGAGTTGCACGTGCGGGGATTGCAGGCGATGGGGGCGGTGGTGCAGGTGGAGCATGGAATGGTACACGCCTACGCCCGTAAGTTGAAAGGGGCCAACATCTATTTGGACTATCCCAGCGTGGGGGCGACGGAAACCCTGATGATGGCGGCGACCTTGGCGGACGGGGAAACGGTGATCGAAAATGCGGCCCAGGAGCCGGAGGTGGTGGATTTGGCCAATTTCTGCCGCAGTATGGGGGCGAAAATCCGGGGGGCGGGGACGAAAACGATTACGGTGGTGGGGGTGCCCCGTTTACACGGTACAGAATACAGCATCATTCCTGACCGGATCGAGGCGGGGACATTTATGGTGGCGGCGGCGATTACCCGCTCGGAGGTATTGATTGCGCCGGTGATTCCCGAACATGTGACATCGGTGATGGCCAAGTTAAATGAGATTGGTTGTCAGGTGAGCGTAGAACCCCCCAATGCGGTGCGGGTACGGCCGGGGGCAGGGGTGTATTCGGGCACGGATATCGAAACCTTGCCGTTTCCCGGCTTTCCGACCGATATGCAGGCGCAGTTTATGGCCTTGCTGACGTTGAGTGAAGGCAGCAGTGTCGTGACGGAAACGGTGTTTGAGAACCGCTTGCGCCATGTGGCGGAACTGCAACGTATGGGTGCCAATATTCGGGTCAAGGGCAATCACGCGGTGATCCAAGGGGTGCCGTTTCTTTCCGGGGCACCGGTGACGGCGACGGATTTGCGGGCTTCGGCAGCATTGGTGTTGGCGGGATTGGCAGCGCAAGGGGAAACGGTCATCAGTGGCCTGCACCACCTGGATCGGGGTTACGAACGGTTGGAGGAAAAGTTGCGGGGGTTGGGGGCAGATTTGGTACGGGTGGTGGCCTAGCAATGTCCCATACTCGGCCAACGGGTGCCGCAGGTCGTTCTCAGGCTTCGTAACAATTGTTCATAATCCGAGCGGTTGGGTTACCATAAAAACAGCACTTTTCCCGTTCGCTAAGGAGTGGCTTCGGTGAGTAAGAAGTGGCGCAACGTAGGTCTGTACGTGTTGCTAGCGATTGTGGTAGTGGCTTTGGGCACTGCCTTTTTTGACCGCCGTCCCCAGGTGGAGGTGTGGCGTTACAGCCAATTTATTGATGCGGTACAGGCGGGGCAGGTGGCCAAGGTGAGCATTACCTCAGACCGGACGCAGGCAGAAGTGGTGCGCCAGAACGGGGAGCGGGTGATGGTGAATCTGCCCAATGACCCGGATTTGATCAATATCCTGACGGACAAAAATGTGGATATTTCCGTGATTCCCCGGCGGGAGGAGGGGTTTTGGTTCCGGGCGGTGAGCAGTTTGTTCTTGCCGGTGTTGTTGCTGGTGGGGTTGTTCTTTCTGTTGCGGCGGGCGCAGGCGGGGCCGGGTTCCCAGGCGATGAATTTTGGCAAGTCCCGTGCCCGGGTGCATATGGAACCTCAGACCCAGGTGACCTTTGCCGATGTGGCGGGGATTGACCAGGCCAAGCTGGAATTGGCGGAAGTGGTGGACTTTTTGAAAAATGCCGACCGGTTTACGGCAGTCGGGGCGAAAATTCCCAAAGGCGTGTTGCTGGTGGGACCGCCGGGGACGGGGAAAACCCTGTTGGCACGGGCAGTGGCTGGAGAAGCGGGCGTGCCGTTCTTTAGCATTTCGGGTTCGGAGTTTGTGGAAATGTTTGTCGGGGTGGGTGCCTCGCGGGTGCGGGATTTGTTTGAGCAGGCCAAGCAAAATGCCCCTTGCATTGTGTTTATTGATGAGATTGATGCGGTGGGTCGCCAGCGGGGAGCCGGTTTAGGGGGCGGTAACGATGAGCGGGAGCAAACCCTGAACCAACTTTTGACCGAAATGGACGGCTTTGAGGGCAACACGGGGATTATCGTCATTGCGGCTACCAATCGCCCGGATGTGTTGGATGCGGCTTTGTTACGTCCGGGGCGGTTTGACCGGCAGGTGGTGGTGGATCGTCCCGATTACAAGGGGCGGTTGGAGATTTTGCAAGTCCATGCCCGCGGGAAGGTCCTGGCTCCCGATGTGGATTTAGAAAAAATTGCCCGTCGCACGCCGGGGTTTACTGGGGCCGATTTGTCCAATTTGCTCAACGAAGCAGCTATTTTAGCGGCGCGCCGTTCCCTGAGCGAAATTTCGATGGACGAAATTAACGACGCCATTGACCGGGTGTTGGCGGGGCCAGAGAAGAAAGACCGGATGATGAGCGAACGGCGCAAGAAGCTGGTGGCCTACCACGAGGCGGGTCATGCCCTGGTGGGAGCCTTGATGCCGGATTACGACCCGGTGCAGAAAATCAGCATCATTCCCCGGGGGCGGGCGGGGGGACTCACCTGGTTTACCCCCAACGAGGACCGGATGGATTCGGGATTGTACAGCCGCAGTTATCTGCAAAGTCAGATGGCAGTGGCTTTGGGGGGACGGGTAGCCGAGGAGATTGTTTTTGGCGAGGAGGAAGTCACCACGGGGGCGGCCAACGACCTGCAACAGGTGGCACGGGTGGCACGGCAGATGGTGATGCGCTATGGCATGAGCGACCGGGTGGGGCAGGTGTCCCTGGGGCGCAGTCAGGGCGGGATGTTCCTGGGGCGAGAAATCGCTATGGAGCGGGATTTTTCCGAAGAAACAGCGGCCCTGATTGACGAAGAAGTGCGCCGGTTGGTGGATGAGGCCTACCAACAAGCCAAGCAGGTGCTGACCAGTAACCGAGCTTTGTTGGACAAGTTGGCGCAAATGTTGATGGAAAAAGAAACTGTGGATGCAGAGGAACTACAAAATCTGCTGGATAGTCATGAGGTCGTGATGGCACCTATGATTTAATCAAGTTTCGTGTAGGCAATAGGGGTGGCGTTGGCTGCCCCTATTTTTGATAGAGTTCTATCAACGTTGCCCCCAATTGTTCTAAGCTCAAATACGCTTCTGCAAACTGACGGCCACGGTGTCCCATCTTTTGCCGCTCCAATCGGTTCATATTGGCTAAGGTCAGGATGCAATTGACTAGGGTTTCCGGTTGCAACGGGTCAAAAATGAAGCCGCACTGTGCTTGTTCAATGATGAGCCTTTGGTCACTCACATTGGAAGCAATAACCGGTCGTCCTGCGGCTAAATAATAGGAAAGTTTATAGGGGTATTGGCTCTCACTGACTGCCCCGCCAATTCGACTGGAAATCAACCCCTGACATTGGCCGAAAAAATGGTTTTCCTCGCCCACAGGTACTTTGGGAATCACAGTGAGATTGCAGGGTAGGGGATCAGGTAGTTGGATTTTGTAGAAATCAGGTTGAATGCCCCCTAGGATAAAGTGAATGTGGGGGTGATGCTTCAGCATGGCAACCGCCTGCAAGATGAGATCAATTCCCTGCCAAAAACTGCCATTCCCCAAGTAGCCAAGGGTCAAGGTTTCACCATTAGGCCAGGGCATCGCTTGAATCGCATTCAAGTCAACCGGCCCCCAAAGAACGGAAATTTTTTTCTCTAAATTCTGTCCAAACAATTGTGTGATGAGTCTTTTTTGACTATGGCTCACAGCAATAATATGATGGGCACTACGTAAACTTAAAAAGTCTAAAAATTGAAATAGATTCCGAGCCAACCAGCTACCACGGGTCATTTCATAACAGGTCAACCCATGAATTTCAGTAATGATTTTCACTTGGGGATGCCGCATTTGATACAGCAGGGCACTGAGAATCCCACTGGGAGTAACCAAGTGAACCACATCCGGCTGAAATGTCTGAAGTGCCTGTAAAACCTGCCCCGTAAAACGGTCCAAACGAAACCGGGGTCGTCGGTGGGGACGGGGTTCCCAGACTTCGGAAATCACTTTTACATAGGCATCTCTACCCCCCGTAGCACAAACCAACAGTTCACAGTGGTTGTTTAACGTTTGGGCCGTCAATTTGGCACGCACCGGGGTTCCTGACAATCGCTCTAAATCAAACGGACAAACCAAGGCCACTTTAAGCATCGGTTAATTCCTGAAATAGTTGGAGTAAACGGTGAATGAGCTGGTCTAAACTATGGTATTTGATAATTTGTTGCCGAAGATAATGACCCATTGCTTGGCGTTGTTCATCTTCTAAAGAAAGAATTGCCGCTAGTTTCTGCGCCAAATCCTGGGGGTTGGCATGAGCGAATAATAATTGATCCGCATAGATACCCAAAGTTTCTCGAAACCCCTCATTTGCTGCCAAACACACCTTGCCACAGGCCATTGCTTCCAAGGCCACCTTATCCCCAAAACCTGTTGGTGTTAGATTAACATAAACGGTGCATTGCCGATAAATTTCCGGCAATTCATACATCGAAACTGCCGGTTGAAATGTGACTACAGATTCTAAGTTTAATTCCCGGACTTGTGCGTAAAGAGATTGCCTATAGATTTCATCTTGAGCGTTTGTAGGATGACCCACGATAAGTAACTTAACTTGGCGGGATGTCTGGGAGATCAAATGCCCAACTGCGCGAATCAACGTACCGTAATCTTTCACTGGTGAGAGGCGACCCACAGCTAAAATTAACGGGCATTGATGACTGAGATTGTTAGCAGTAACCTCTTCGGTAGAGCAATTACTCGCAGGCGCAAATAAGTCGGTATCAATGCCTTGACCGACAACGACCAATTTGTCATGGCGGTAAGGGTAGGCAGTGGGAATACTGGTCACCATGCGGGTTGAGAAATAATGAGCCAGTTTCAGGTTATTGGTCAAACTGGGATGGGCATACCAAGTAACAATAGGAATCCCCCAAATTTTTAAGATAGGTGCAGCCAAATTGGTAAAAATTGGGGTCATGTGCGAAAAACATAAATCAATGGATTGAGATCGCAGAATGCGATATAACAATCTGTAGAAGCGTATCGCCCGCCGAGGTTTACTGTAGCCCCATTCCTTGCCCAGGGAATAGACGGTGATATTCTCCCGTAACTTTAACACTCCGGAGCGCATGGTAATTACATAAACCCTTGCCACCCTTTCTGCCAGTTTATTGAGCCACAAAGTTGTAAATCCCAGAATGGGGTCATGAGCATCGGTCGCTAGGTTAAACACTAAAAGATTCATGGGTTTAGCTTACCGTTGAGATTGCATACATAGTTGGCAAATTTTTTGGTAACCCTGATAATAAATTTCTGGGCTGAAATAGGTTTGCACAAAAGCGCGTCCCCGTTGCCCCATTGCCACTACTTCTTCAGGATTTTCCAGTAAATAAATCATTTTTTCTGCTAGAGCATTGGCATCACCGGGTGGTACTAAGAATCCGGTTACACCATCTTGAATAATATCAGGAATCCCCCCTACATGACTGCCAATTACAGGAGTACCTGCTGCCATTGCCTCAATCAGAACCCGTCCCAAGCCCTCTGCAAGCGAAGGCAGTACTAAAACACTACTTTGGGCAACTTTATGGCAGAGTTCCTGTTGGGGCATTTCTGGCCAAAAAATCACTTTTTCTGATAACTTTTGGGCTGCAATGTGTTGTTGCAGAGATTGAAAGTAGTCAGGATTTTCTGAACGGCCAATGATATGTAATTCACTTGCCGATACTCTGTCTGCTACCTGGGCAAAAGCTGCAATGAGATGCGTTAACCCCTTGCGGGGAATTAGGACGCCCACATACACAACAGTTAGCTGCTTTGAGTTGACCTGGGAACCTACATCCCAGAACGCACTTATATCCGTCCAGGCCATAAATTCAACCATCGGAGTATCCGGTGCATATTGTTTTAATTGTTCTCGCACTGACCGGGAAATAGAACGCAAAACATCTGCTTGGTAAAGAGTAGTATAGGCTACATGGTGCATGAGCATTTTATATAAACTTGGCCATAAAACCTGCCGTTGCAGAAATAAGTAATTTTCAAAATCTCCGTGACTTTCGACAACTAAGCGTAGGGAATAGCCCCACCATTGAGCCAAATTTTTTACCCAGACAGCAGCTAGAGCTTCATAAGGGCTTTGGGCAATAACGATTTGGATTTTATGCCGCAGAATTAGCCAGATTAGAATGATAGGGGTAATCACAAAAAACTGAACATAACGTAAAAGGGGAACAGGTAAATTTGCCAATAGGTAAAAATGGGCTTCCTGGTGAAAAAATTGAGGTCGCCAATTCGCCGAAAATCCAATTACAAATAACGCGCCTAAATTTTTAAGTAAAGCAAATTTTTTCTGATGAGTCATACTTAATGGATAGCGATAGCGGGCACCGCCAATGAAACAAACACGGTAATGGCCTGGGGACACTGGAGAATGAGTCATAAAAAATTAGAAGTCATGGAAACATCACAGACAGGGCATGATACCGCACGCAACAAATATATACATAAAGGGATGCAGTTTGTAAATGGGGAAGTTAGCTCTACGAAAGCCATAAAATGGTTGCTCAGTCGAACGCTGAGGACGGATTTTTGTGAGGCAGACCCACTGCTGAATTAAAGTGTCATTCCCTAGCGGTGTTGTTCTCAACAGCAGCTTTCTGTCAGCGTTTGAGGTATGCCAATAGATAGAAATTACCTAGGCAAAAGGTCGAACGGTGGTTGCAGTTCCCATGTTTCAACAAATGCGTCGTCGTTTGGCAATTTGGTATGCAGGGGTGACAGCGGTTTTGCTGCTGGTGTTTGCGTTGGCGGGCTATCTGTACGTGCAAAGCACGCTGAGCGAACGGATTGATGACACGTTGGATCACGTGGCCGAGGTGGTGGTGGCGACTTTGCCCAGTGAACCGCCCCAGTGGCCAGCGGATGTGGCCGAAGACCGGGTGGCTTTGGAATGGTTTGCCCCCAGTGGCGAGCGTCTTTGGAGTACGTTGGATGTGGCGGTGGCGCCCCCCTTGCATCCGGGAGTGTGGCGGGAAACGGTGACGCTAAGCGGCGATGAGGCACTCCGGCAGATGACCCAACCAGTGTATCGCAAGGGACAGTTGCTGGGGTATTTGCGGGTCAGTCACCCTTGGTTTGAGGTAACAAAGCCGGTACGCCAATTGCTGGTGGATTTGACGGTCGGGGGGCTGGTGGCTCTGGCCTTGGTGGCCGGGGCGGGTTGGTTTCTATCGGGTTTGGCAATGGAACCGGTGCGGCAATCCTACCAACGGCTGGAGCAGTTTACCGCCGATGCGTCCCATGAGTTGCGGAGTCCCCTGGCCAGTTTGCAGATGAATTGGGAGTTATTACATGCTCAGTACCCGCAGCAGCCCCAGGTACAAGCTATGGGCAACTTAATCCAGCGGTTGGGGCGGTTGGTGGATGATTTGCTGTTTTTGGCACGGCAGGATAGCCAAGGGGTGGTCGCTGGGGAAGCCTGTCCTTTGGATGCCCTGGTGATGGCAGTGACTCAGGAACAAGCGGTGTTGGCGCAAGCGCAGGGCGTGAAGATGCATCTGGAATTACCGACGCTGGCTCATCCCGATACGCTCACGGTCTGGGGCGATTACGGCCAGTTGGAGCGCTTGTTGACCAATGTGGTGCGCAATGCCTGGCAGTACACGCCGCCGGGGGGTCAGGTATGGGTGCGGTTGCAAGCCCAGGGGGACACGCTTACGGTTGCCGTTCAGGATACGGGTGTGGGGATTGATCCGGCAGAATTACCCCGGGTGTTTGACCGGTTTTATCGGGTGGATCGCTCCCGAGGGGCCGGTGGGGGCAGTGGGTTGGGGTTAGCCATTGCCCAAAGCATTGTCCGGGCGCACCGGGGCACCATTCACCTCACCAGTCAGCCCGGCCAAGGTACGTTGGTGACTCTGACGTTCCCCCGCTTCAAAGGGCCAATTCATCCGGGGTAGGCAGCCCGGCGGTGACGCCCAGATTCATCAGCGCATTCCAACTATCGTTGCGCACTCCGGCATCCCCATCCTGCAACCCCTGGCGCAAGGCCTCGACGACTTGCAGATAAAGATGCTCCGGTAAGTGATCGGCAGGAATTTGTCCCAACGCCCAGCTACAGTTACTGCGCACAGCGGCCACCGGGTCCTGTTGCAGGGCATGGCACAGGGTCTGCACCACCTGGGGTAACCATTCAGGCTGGGTGGGGATCAATTGGGCTAACGCACTGGCCGCCCACAACCGCACTACCGGAATATCCCATTGCAGGGCCGCAATAAGTGTGGGAGCCGCCTGCGCTGAGCGACTGTACCCCAAGGCCCAGACAATGCCCTTGCGGACGTAACCATTGGTTTCGTGGCGCCATTGCTGGATCAAAGAGGGCACTGCCGCCGGCGTCGGATTGCGTCCCAGCGCATAAGCCGCACTCACCCGCACCAAAGGACACGCATCGTGCAGCAAAGGAATCAGTCGTTCTCCCGCCCGGTCATCCCGTAGTTCACAAAACGCTCGGGCCGCCTGCATCCGTTGCCAAGGATCCGGGGCCACCAACTGTGCCAACATCACTTCGGGGTCCGGCTGGGGGGTCTCCTGCCAGGTATCCAAAGGGCTGGCCAAATCCAGTTGGTCATCAATGAACATAGCCTGGGATGCCTGCACAAACGACTGGGATAGTTACAAGATAGTCAAAAATTTAACCCCGGCGAGCGCCCCGATACTGCATTTGCCGTCGCAATTTGAATTTGTGCGCCAGTAGGGGCATATCGCTGCGATGCCCTACCACGATCAGGGTATCCCCTGCCTGAACCACCACATGCCGTTCCGGGTCACTCACCAACCGACCATCCGCCCGCCGCAACGCCACCACCAGAAACGTCCGTTCCCCCCGCACCTCCACATCCCCCACCGTGCAACCGATCAGGGGACAGTTTTCCGGCACAAGCAATTCATCCATCCGCAGGTTGATTTGGTTGAGAATTTCATTGGCCGTACTGCTACCGTCATTGTGATCCAGCAAGTCAATGGTAGCCGGATGGGTAATCAAATAGGCCAACCGCAGCGCCCCAATTGTCGCCGGTAACACCACGTGGTCCGCTCCCGCCAAACGCAATTTCCGCTCCGTTGCTGGAAATTCCCCCCGTGCCAAGATGGTTAACCCCTCATTTAGCCCCCGCGCCGTCAACGTGATAAACACATTCAGGGCATCATCAGGCAAAACCGTTGCCAGCACCCGCGCCCGTTGCACTCCCGCCCAAAGCAGCGTTTCCTCATCCTCCGCATTCCCCACATGCGCCAAGTAACCGTGCTCCGTCGCCTCCCGAATCCGTTCCTCGTTAATATCCAACACAATAAAATCCAACCCTGCCTCGTGTATCCGTTGCGCCAGGATTTGCCCCATACGGCCATAGCCGCAAATAATCACGTGATCTCGGAGTTGGGTAATTTTTTGGTGCATCCGCTGCGACTCCAAAACCTGTTTAATTTCTCCCTCGGTGACAAACTGAACCAAGGCCCCAATCGTGCCTACAACCGCCGCACTCCCCAGGACAATAATTAGCATAGTAAATAAACGCAAGGCCGGGGTATTAACCGGTCGCACCTCCCCAAATCCCACCCCAAAGATGGTGATGATGACCATGTAAAGGGCATCCAGCAACGGCCAACCCGCAAAGACCCAGTACCCCAGAACACCCACCACCAACACCGCAGAAAGCAACGCTAAGGCCGTTAGCAAATTGCGTAGCCCAGGCGAAACCCGCCAACGTTCGCGCAGCCGCTTGGCCTGTTTCATGAATTGGTTGGGCAGGGAACGACGGGACACGGATCACCTCACAGGTTCCAGACAAACTCCCATGAACCTCTGTAGCCTACGGCATCGGATAGTAGGGGGGTCAACACTCCCAAGTTGAGGTAATAAGTTTATCTTATCTAGCTACAAAATCGGGTAAACGTCTCGGCCCAGCAACTCATGCCAGAGTTCACGAGTTCAGGCTTAAGAAGCACACGCTCTTATGAACGTAAGTATGAATACCGATTAATCAGCATTGGATTCCTAATGCCAATGAATTGCATCGGCTACATCAGCAGTGCCAGTCATTTACAGTGGGTACAAGTAGAAAATTATTTCACACTGCGGCGGTCATAAATTTTCCACGTATCTCCCACCCGGCGCAAATCAAAGCGATAGGTGTCCTGATCGACGGTACTTTTGCGCAAAATTCCATTTCGATACATGTGTAACGGCTGTTGTACGTACACATCAATCACCAGGCGATTGGCATCGGATTGCACCACATTTTTCAGGGTCACCTGTGCAGAGCCATAGCGGTAATACGTATTATGCTTACGCAGCCAATCTACAGAGCCATCCTGCTTAACCACCGCGGTCCATGCCGGTCCGGTGAGAAAATTTGCTGCTAAATCTAAGTCATAGGGCGGGGCAAAAATTGCCTTTTTCGCCTCCAACCAGGACTCCACCAAAGCGACTCCATCCGCCGGATTGAAATCATGAAAATCACTACTACTTACGTCCGTAGGGCTTGCTGATGTTGTAGTTGCCTTCGACCTACCTCCCCCACCAGCAGACTGTTGCACGGGTTGCGGTGTTGGGACGACTGGAGTTGCAGCTGGCGTATGCTGCCGGAAAAAAAGTAACCAAACCAATCCGCCGCCAATGGTCAGCACCCCTCCCAATCCAAAGCCCAACAAGAGCAATACTACTGCCGATACTTGAGTCACCGATTGTGAGGCTGCGGGGTTCTGCGGCGGGGATGATGTCGGCAGCTGGGCAGGGGTCACTGGCATAGTTGGGGGCAGAAGTATCGGGTTGGGTGACGGAACTGTTGGTGAGAGCGTACTGTGGGACACCGTATCAAATTCTGTTGCCTCCCAATCCTCCGATACCAATAGCGCCAACACCTGACCTGCTCGGTCAAATGCCCCGGCTAACATTTGGGTTAGCACCTGCGCCAGGTTAGGGTTAATCTCACAGTGTTCTTGCCAGACCCAATTTGGACTTGGGGGATACCCCGTCAACAACGTCACCGCCGCCTGTGCCAGCGCTACGATGTCTTGCTGAGGTGTAGCCGTTACTGAGGTGCGTGTTGGGGGCAACAATTGACAGCCGTGGGGCACCTGCTGAATCGTGCTTAAACTTACCCCTCCATGTGCCTGATTTTGGTCATGGTACGTTCGCAACTGGCTAAGTACCTGGCGCAATAACAGCTGCACCTGGGACTCCTTGAGCGGTTGTCCCTCCCGTTCCAGTAAAATCTGCCGGTAGGATATAGCCATGCGATTCCGGCGACACCCTTATTTCCAGTGTAATCAGAAGCTTCACCTGTGATGGTGATTTTACGATTCCTAGAGAAAGATAAAGTTTTTCTGGCAAGCACTCTATGCCCTGTTTTAAGATGTACCCCAGTCACCCAATGCAGCATTTTTTACTCGCATTTTGACTTTTTAAGTGTGGCGTTTTGCAAGGAAAATCTCAGCGTATGGATGCCAAAAGCCATGTAAAACTTGAAATGGCTGGAGATGATACACCGGGCAAGGGAGTTATCAATTACTTAGAAATGACTGCGTGACAATTTTCCTACTAAGCGGCTAGCCACTCTACTGCCTGCATCAAATGCGATATATTGACCCAAATATGGTGACTTCTCACATCTGATGGAGATAGAATGCCCGGTTTGTTTTCCCCTACCACATACCCATAAGATAGACCAATTTGCTTGGCAATCACCCAATAACATTCTGGTAGGTATTGGGGAGAAAAAAATTCAACAACTTTGGCACCCGGTTGGCACCAAATTAAATTGGCTAATCCAGCACCGTGAGGGGCAATGATCTGTTCTGCTTGCTGGAATAAACCCACTTGTTCTGAAAAACTTAAATCCTCTAACCACACTGGCTGGTAACCCAAAGGCATTAAATAGTCCAAGACTTCTGCTTCGTTGAATACCCGCCGAAAACTTGCCCGTGAACGGCTGATGTAAAGCTTAGGACAGGGCATAGCTGGAGCTTTGGCTTGGGATAAGTAGGTCGAGCGTAAAAAGTCAAACACCCAACGGGGCTTAAAATAGGACATCTCCGGCAAACCTGTTAGTGATGTGGCAACTACAGACGTACCGCAAATGTGAGTGTGAGCATCTGCCCAAAAGATATTTTTTTCTCCTAAACCGGCTACGTGTAAAAGTGGTTTGAGTTTTCGTAATCCCGGTGCAAATTTATTTACATAAAACAAATCAATTTCTGACCAGAACCGGGAGCTTTTTAATAGATAGATTTTAGGCAATACATCCACTAAAAAATGATAATAGTTAGAACCACCTTTAACCCCGGCAATCACCCCGATAGTGCGATGAATTTTCCGAGCACGAGGGAATTTCAATGTACATACAGAACGCTCTTGCGGTTGCCGCCCAGACTCTTTTGATCCATCATAAATCAACCTACCATCTGGAGCAATTACATCCCCATAAGGACTAGCAACACAGGCGTAGGGAATCCGATAACAAAAAGCCGCTGGAACGTCAAATTTTGTTTGCTGAAATGTAGGTGGTATCTCACCTGTGACTGTCCAAGGGGGCGTGATGGTTTCCTGATGGGCGGGAATGATTACTTCATACCCCAACCTCGGCGTATGCTTTTGGCTTTCGTGTTCGTAGTAATGTTGCGCTGATTCCCAATAGCCACAGGCGGGAATTTGCCCCCATAAATCGAGAACAGTTCGGGTACTGCGTCGTCGCAAGGGTCGCCATAAATTGCGGTGAATCTGATGGATGAATCGCTGCATGGAAATGATAGAAAAGTCAGCTCATGCCGAATAATGATTCTATCATATGTATAGCGGTTTGAGATGATGGATGTGAACCACAGAGTGACGCCAAATCAGGGCGGGGTGATGCTCTATGGCCCTTAGATTTTTATCGCACTCTATTCCGCTCCATAGATGGTGTATGAGTGCTCAGTTATTATAAAAATAGAATCTAATTTTCCTATGCGATGACCCGGGTATTGGCGATTGAAAGCAGTTGTGATGAAACCGCTGTTGCTATCGTGCAGGATCGGCAAGTGGTGGTTGAGGCGGTGGCTTCCCAGATAGCGCAACACGAGGGCTACGGGGGTGTTGTACCCGAATTGGCCTCCCGCCACCATCTGGAAGTGATGAATTACTTGCTCGAGAAGGTGCAAACGGCAACGGGATTCACCCCCAAAGACATGGACGGCATTGCGGTCACCTGTGCGCCGGGTTTGGTGGGGGCATTGCACATTGGTTTGACTGCCGCTAAAACCCTGGCGTTGCTCTATCAACGACCCCTGGTGGGCGTCCATCACCTAGAGGGTCATATTTGCGCCGCTTATCTCACCGACCCGCAGCTACAGCCCCCCTTTTTATGCCTGTTGGTTTCGGGCGGACATACCAGCCTGGTGGCAGTCCACGAGGGCCAAACCTACGTTCCTTTGGGAGAGACCCGGGATGATGCGGTGGGGGAAGCATTTGACAAAGTAGCACGCCTGCTAGGGTTGGGCTATCCCGGTGGCCCGGCCATTGACCGGCTGGCTCCCAGTGGCAATCCCCAGGCCTTTGCCCTCCCTGATGGCAAAATCTCTCTGGCCGGTGGCGGTTACCATCCCTACGATATGAGTTTCAGTGGCCTCAAAACGGCCGTGCGCCGTTTGGTGGAACATATCCCCCCACCCCTGCCGGTCGCCGATATAGCCGCTAGTTTTCAGTACACAGTCGTACAGGCTTTGACCCGCCGTGCCATTCGCTGTACCCTGGAACAGGGTTTGACGACTCTCGTCGTTGCGGGTGGAGTGGCAGCCAATCGGGAACTACGGCACACCATCACCACCGCTGCCAACGCCCACGGCATTCGGGTCATCATCCCCCCCATGAAATACTGCACCGATAATGCGGCCATGATTGGCTGTGCGGGTGTCATGCGCCTCAAGCAAGGGCAATCTTCCAGCTTGAGCCTGACCGGCCAATCCCGTATGAAGCTAACTGATATTCATACACTGTACGAACAAAAAGTAGCTTAGGAAATCCCTAGGCATCAATCGGGTCGCTCAAGTAGGTATAACGGTTCAAACTGTGCTCGTAGTGGGAAAGCAGGCGTTGGGCTTCTTCAAGCGTAATACGGTTGGCCTGCAAAGCGGCCTCACTTTGGCGGCGCAGATGTTCGAGCAAATCGTCTGCTTCGTACTGCACGTAACCCAGTACTTCTCGCAGGGTGTCCCCCCGCACCACATGCTCAATCTGGTACCCGGATGGGGACAGGCGAATATGTACCACATTCGTATCCCCAAATAGATTGTGCAAATTGCCCATGATTTCCTGGTAGGCTCCCCCCAAAAACAGCCCCAAATAGTAGGGTTGTCCGGGGTGATAGGGGTGCAATTCCAACAGGGATTTCACATCCCGCAGGTCAATAAAACGGTCAATTTTGCCATCACTATCGCAGGTTAAATCCGCCAGTGTGCCCCGACAACTGGGTCTTTCGTTCAGACGATGGATGGGCATGATGGGAAAGAGTTGGTCAATTGCCCAGGTATCGGGTGCTGATTGGAATACGGAAAGATTGACATAGTAAATGGAAGCCATGATTTTGGGTAGTTCCTCTAAATCATCGGGAACGTAATCCTGTTGTTGGGTAATATCCAAGATTTTTTGGCAACAGGCCCAGTACAAGCGTTCGGCATCGGCCCGTTCCCGCAGGGTTAAATAACCCAAATTAAATAAACTGATGGCTTCTTCCTTGAATTGAGTGGCATCGTGGTAGGCCTCCTGATAGTTTTCCAGCCGGATGGTGGTGTAGGTTTCGTACAAATTTCGCAACACTGGGTGCGCTGTTTCCGCTGGGGGCGTGGGCACATCCCGCAATACCTGGCTAGTACCTAAAACGTTGAACACTAAGACGGATTGATGGGCCGTTAATGCCCGCCCGCTTTCACTGATGATCGTGGGCACAGGCACGCTTTTCTGCATACAAGCGTCTTTAATTGCCGCCACTACATCGTTGGCGTAGTTTTGCATGGTGTAGTTGACCGAGGCATAAAAATTGGTTTTGGAACCGTCGTAATCCACACCCAAACCACCCCCCACATCCAGATACCCCATCGGAGCACCCAGGGCCACCAATTCGGTATAAATCTGCCCCGCTTCTTTGAGGGCATCCTTCAGCACACCAATCGCCGAGATTTGGGAACCAATATGGAAATGCAGTAGGCGCAAACAATCCAGTAAACCAACGGCTTGCAGGCGCTCGACGGTTTCCAGAATTTCCGGTACGGTCAGGCCAAATTTGGCTCGTTCGCCGGTAGAATCTCCCCACCGTCCTACCCCTTTGGTACTGAGTTTGGCCCGCACCCCCAACACGGGGCGAATGCCTAAGTTTTGACTGGCACGAATGACCAGTTCCAGCTCCGCCAATTGCTCCAAAACAATGATGGTTTCATGGCCCAACCGGCGGCTCAAAATTGCAGTTTCAATATATTCCCGGTCCTTGTAGCCATTGCAAATTAAAAGGGGGGCGCTGTTGGGCTGTCCCGTCGGCAGCATGGACAAAGCAATCAGTAATTCCGGTTTGGAACCCGCTTCTAACCCAAATTGATAGGGTTGCCCAAATTGGACAAGGGCTTCTACCAAATGACGCTGTTGGTTGCATTTAACGGGAAAGACCCCCCGATACACACCCTCGTAATTGTAGCGGGCAATGGCTTTGGCAAAACAGGCGTGCAACCGTTCAATTCGGTTTTGCAAAATGTCGGGAAAACGAATCAATAACGGCAACTGGATATTGCGTTTTTGCAGGGCTTGTACCAGTTCATACAAATCTAACGAACCCCCCCGTTCACCCATCGGCGAAACCGTGACCCGACCGGCAGCATTGATGGAAAAATAGGGTTCTCCCCAGCCTTTAATGCGGTACAGTTCTTCGCTGTCTTCAATACTCCAATCACTAGCTGTGGTTGCTGGGGCCCGCACCCCTGTTTCTGCCGTCACGGTCATCAATCACTCCCCCCCAAAGGCCGCCCACATCACAAATTGTACCGGTTCACCGCTAGAATGGGGGGCAATAGGTCGCAAGGGGCGGAACCAAGGATGCGTCAGTGGCAAGCCTGGTGGTGGGGATGGGCTGTGGGTGTGGTTTTGTGGGGGTGGGCAGCGGTAGGACGCACGTTACCGCCAGAATCGGCACCGGAAGCGGTGAAAGCCTTTGTCCGCCAGTTGGACGCAGCCATGAACCAGCGCAATGTGGGCCTGGTCCTGAATTTGTACAGCAAGCAATTCACGCATGCCGATGGTTGGGACCGGGAGACGCTGGCGGAATCCTTGACCCGGCTGTGGCAGCGGTTTCCCAATTTGACCTACCGCACGGAGCTAGTAGACTGGCAACCCCAGGGGCAGGACTTTGTGGTGGAATTGCAAACCCGCATCCAGGGAACGGAGGTGCAAAAAGGGCGGCAGTTTCAGCTCACCAGTACCCTGAAAACCCGGCAGGTGGTGGTACAGGGGCAAATCCAACGGCAGGAGATTCTCAGCGAACAAACGCAATTGACCTCAGGGAAGGAACCGCCCCAAGTGACAGTGAATGCCCCGGAGGTGGTGGCACCTGGTCAGACGTTTGATTTTGATGTCATCGTCCAGGAACCGCTCCAGGAGGAACAGGTGTTGGGAACGGCGATGAGTACGACCGTCAGCCCGACGCAATGGCTCACACATCCCCGTTTGCAGCTAGAAGCGCTGTCCACCGGTGGCCTGTTCAAAAGGGGACAAGCCCCCAATACCCCCGGCAGTCAGTGGTTGTCGGCGATTTTGGTGCGCCAGGGAGGGATTACGGTGGTCACCCGGCGGTTACGGGTCGCAGCCCCATGAATCATCCCCTGGTACAACCGGGGGCACAGGGGTTGGAGGTGACATTGCCCCCAGGTCAGGATTGGGCGCATGTGCAGGAATGTCTACAGCAGTATTTTCACCTGAGTCAGGTTTGGTGGTCACCCGCCTGTCCTGTGCGTTTACGGGCAGGCAGTTGGGTTTTGGATGGCGACCATTTGGCCTGGCTGGCAGCGTTATTCCAAAAGCATGAATTGGTGCTGACCACGGTGCAAACGGAAGTACGGGCAACGGCGGTAGCAGCGGCAATGGCCGGGTATTCGGTGGATCAGGGGAATGGGCCATCCCGTGGCTGGGCCACACCGACTGTGTCTCCCCCGTTGTATGTGGATCGGGCGGTGCGTTCGGGTATGGAGGTACGGCATCCGGGTACGGTGGTGGTGGTGGGGGATGTGAATCCGGGGGGGTGTGTGGTCGCCGAT
>Ga0272447_1000140_pt1 | contig 53665 bp, 46 predicted proteins | sample YNPCB0133_FD_194589 | JGI IMG/M metagenome (GOLD analysis project Ga0272447, IMG submission 194589) | Hot spring microbial mat communities from Yellowstone National Park, WY, United States - YNP-CB-013-3 | ecosystem: Environmental > Aquatic > Thermal springs > Hot (42-90C) > Sediment | place...
AAAAATATTTTTTTCAAAATGGAATTAGAAAATTAGCCCAAGAAGTTAAAGGGGAAGAAAATATATATTTAGGGATAAGACCATATGGATTTCATGCTGGTAATATGCTTCCTTTTGTTTTATATCCAATTTTATTATGTGAATAAATTAAAAAATTAAAAAAAGAACCAAAGTTTAATTTTTTTATTTTTATTAATGATTGGGAACAAGATGGTCTTGCGGGGCCTGATATAAAAAATTATCCTTTTAATGTATATCCTAAAAATACTACTTTTCAATATATTCTTCATTATAAAGATAAAAATAAAAATATAGTAGATTATTGGCAGCCTATTATTTTTAAAAATGTAAAAAAAGTTAAAAATTTATTTCCTAAAGTGAAAATAAAAGCAATAAGGAATTCTGAATTAAAGAATAATCCAATAATGAAAAAGCATTTATTATTTACGATAAAAAATCCTAATGTTGTTGCTAACATATTAAAAAAATATACCAATAAAAAAATTTTAAAAAAACCAATTTCTTATGCAATAGCAGTTTGTCCTAATTGTAAAAAAGTTAAAGGAAATTCACACTATAAAAATAAAAAAATATATCACAATTGCCTTAATTGTGGGAAAAAAAGTCAAGGAAATTATGAAGATTTTGATTACTGGTTTTATCACAAACCATTAGCAATTCCTCGACTTGAAATCTTTAACATAGATATTTGCATAACAGGCTTAGATCATTACAATGAGGGAGATTTTACAGTACGTGAAAAATTGATAAAAGCATATAATTCTACAGCCAAATTTCCTAAAACTCTTTATACACAAATTGTTTTAAGTAAAGATGGTGAAATAATGGGTAAAAGTAGAGGTAATGCAAAACTAATTAGTTTAGAAGAGTTAAGAAATTGCTTTAACAGAAATCCAAACGCAAAAACTATCCTGATTTAATCTTAATTTAATTTATCTATTTCTCAAATATATATCGATATCTTTAGCTACAATCCTCGCGCCATTTGTTCCAATTTTTTGAATAAATTCGTTTTGTTGAGCAATGTTTTTTTTCTTTATGTTTTACCTTCTAAAAGAATTTCTACAATATTTTTTTCAAATTTTTTTCGTAGAATGTTATCATTATATATCACATCGGCCAATTCATTAAATTTATAAATAGCTTCTTTTTCCGTTAATAAATTAAAATTCCAATCTATTAAACAATAATTCTCCCATTCAATCTTTTTGTAAACTAATTTTTTATTTGTAAATAATCTTAACTGTCTCCACTGGGAAAGATTTGTTGGTGGAAGAAACGAGATAGGGGTTTTAAGGGTAAATGCTTCTAGTGTTGCAGTTAATCCCGGTGTTGTTACAAAAAGATTAGATTTATTAAGTGTAGAAATAAAGTCCTTTCTTGAAAAAGTAGTAATAATAATGTTTTTTCTTTTTTTAACATGCTTTTTAAAGAAACTTAATGGTTCCGATCCACCAGTAACAATCATTTTTAAAAACCTCATCCTGTCAATAAAATTATTTATTGCATTACTTAACATAATGAGATAATTTTTAGAAAATCCTGGTACAAGCGGATTAGTGAATCCCCCTATATGAATCATGATTAAATTCTTTTTGTGTACTCTAGCTTTTGGTAACTTCCCCAGTGTCGGCGATATTAGTTTTGCATTTTTAATATTTTTTACCTTCTCTCTTGCGTTAAAAATATCCCAAACATAGTAAATATTATCCTTTAAATAGTCTTTGGGAATTTCTTGCCAAAGCCAAGTTAAAGGATCAATAAAAAACGCAGTGTGTCTTAAATCTTTAGCAGTATTTATGGCGATACGATTTAAACAAACAATTACTAATGGATTATTATAATTAGCTAAAACCATTTTAATGTCTTTTGAATCGCGTTCGTTAATTTTCACAACTTTAATTTTTTCTCTTAATTCTTCGTCTAAGGGCTCCAAACATTTATCACTTGCTGCGTAAATTATATCTATTTTGTTTGATAAAAAGTTTACCAATTGCTCTATTACTGCTAGAGCAATACTTATAGGACCAAAACCGAAAGGATTTGAGATAATGACAATTGATTTTTTATTTTCCATTTCTTTCTTTTATCCATTTTAAAAATAATTCTGGATTTCTATTAATTAAATTATTTTCATCAACTCCAAGATGATAAAATTGAGTCATAATTTGCCAAAGTCTTCTAAATAATTTTAAATTAAGACCTCCACTTTCATTGTATATCTGATAATCATTAAAATTATGAAAATCTAATCCAATAACAAACAACACGCCTAAATTAGCCGCTCTCTGAATAAGATCTCTTTCAAAGTCAGTTTTTTTTGATTTATCATTTAAAATATAATCTTGTAAATTTAATTCATAAGCTACTTCTCTATCTCTCATTAAACAAAATAATTCATCAAAATCATTAATTCTTATTTCTTCTAAATGTATAGGCTGTAGTTCTCTTATTGGATGACCTAATATATCAACATGAGGATTTGAAGCAGCTCCTATTAGCGAAGCAATATAATCATATCCTGTAGGTTTTTTACCTTCATTAGCCATTTTCCAATAGTTATAATGAAATGAGGCTATAACAAGATCCAATTGTCTAAGTGATTCATCATTAACATCAAGCAAACCATCAGAATTTAATATGTATGCTTCTACACCGGTAATGATATTTTTTCCAAGAGAAGAGACTAATCTAGATCGTTCGGTAACTCCTTGACTAATTATTTCTATTGTTTCTGAAATTTTATTAGAAGTAAAAGCCTCTTTTCTCGAAACACCTTTTCTGTCTAATACATGAATCGGATGATCAGTATCACAAATTAATATTTCAGAATCGTTAAAAAAAACCCTAGCTCTTTCTAATAGTGATGATAATGATACATTACTTTCATGAGTTAAATTTTCTAATTCCTGTTCTGAGGAAGGTAAAAGATGATCCAATTTTGTGTGAACATGTAAAACAACTGAAAACCAACTTTTTAATCTTGGATATTCTTTCATTTTTATCTTATTTTTATTGAACCTTCAGGCATTTGCAATACTTTATCCGGATTAAGTAATTCAATAAATTCAGTATCGTGTGATACCACAATTAAAGTACCATTAAAGCTTCGTAAAGCTAATGCTAATCGTTCTTTAATTTCTTCCGGCATCCAGTCACCCGTAGGTTCATCTAATATAATGAAGTTGGGATTTTCAAGCATTATTTTAGCTAAAGCAAGACGTTTTTTCTCTCCATAACTAAGAGTTTCTATTTTTTGTTGATAAATTGCCTCACGACTAAATCCAAAAAAAATCAGAACAGAAGCTACTTTTCCCATATCTTTACCTTTAACTGTTTTTGTTAATTCATGAATTAACAAGCCTCGTTTTGGAATATCTATAAAATCTGGACTAAAATAAGCCAAATTAACATTTTCTCCTAAAGTAATTTCACCTTCGTCAGGAATAAATTCACCTCGGGAAGCAGTATTAAAAATCATTCTAACTAAAGTGCTTTTTCCCGAACCGTTCGGACCCCATATTAACCATTTTTCGCCGCGCTGAATATTAATAGGAGAACAACTTTGCATATTTATTGCTTCATAATCTCCATATCTTTTAACAATTCCATTTAAAGATAATACATCATCACCGCTTCTTCTTTCTTGTTGAAAAACCAAATTTGGAATTTTTTCTTTTCTAAATAAATCTCTTGATCCAGGCATATTTTCATACTGTTTTTCTAGTCTTTTCATCCTAGATTCTAATGCGCGTCCTACTTGAGCCATATCTGAGTTTCTTTTATATGCTTGTTTTGCTCTAAATTCTTTATCTGTCTCTCGTAATTGTCTAAGTTTTTCTGCAACCGCTTCTGCCTCCCTTTTTTCGGCCTTAATAATTTCATCTCTTTTTTTCTCAAAAATACTATAACCACCATTAAATACAAAAACTCTTCCTATATCAGTTAATACTACTGTTTGAGTTGCGCACATATCTATAAATCCTCGATTATTTGAAGCCATAACCACTGCCGATTTTGTTTTTCTAAGATACTCTGCTAACCATTTAACAGCCTCAATATCGAGATGACTAGTAGGGTCATCTAATAAAAGAAGTTCAGGTTGCGAATAAAGAGCACGCGCAATCATAACTTTACGAAGTTGCCCACTACTTAATTGGGTTAATTGAGTATTAAGATTAATATTACCGGTTGAATGCTCATCTATTCTTAATCCAGATAGTAATTTTTCAATTTCAGTCTCTGAGGTATATCCTCCTAATTTTTGATATAATTCTAAAACTCTGCCATATTTATCAAATATTTTTTCATATTCTTGCGGATTTTTTTCAATTCTTTTTTCGTATTCTCTAATTGTTTTTCTAATAGATAACAATTATCTTGCTTCTTCAATCAAATCTCTTATTGTTATATTGGGATCTATATCTAAATCTTCTAATTGTTGAGGAACATAACTTATTCTTTCCGTATATATTTCTAATTCTCCTTCTTCAGGAACTTCTAATCCAGCTAAGATTTTTAAGATAACAGTTTTACCAGAACCGCTTTTTCCAGTAATAGCGATAACATCTCCCTTTTTTATACTAAGGTCTAATCCTTTAAATAGAATACGATCATAACTAGAAAAACCTAAATTAGTTAAATGAGCCATTTCTTGTCTTTTTTCTCTTTCATTTATTGTATGTCTTTCTGTCATATTATTTAAACGAATTATATCATATTTAGCAATTAAAAACATACTTAATTTAAAACAAGACAAATCAATTTTAATTTTTAAATTTTTGTTTATTTTATAATCTGAATAGAAGTATTAGAATTTCACTAAGATTTTTAATTAATCATAATATTTATCAAAACAAAATTAAACATAACAAAACTATTTATTGAATTTACTATTGTCGCGATAAATTCAACTTTTTTAAAAAATCTGAGAGATAAAAATGACAAGAAAACAAGGAGTTGATATACTGCCCCCTTATTTTAATTCTCCAGTGCTTTTTTTATAAGATATTTATTATTTACCAGGTTTAATACAGATAATCTTATCAAAAATAAAGTCCTTTTTCCATTGATTACTGGTTCGCGCTGAAGAAAATCAGATTATTTTAGAGTAAGGTTAATATAAGAAACATTCGTATTTTGAAAAATACCAACAAAATAGTGCAAATTTTTAATAAACTCATCTGTTACAGAGTTTGAAATAAGACAACGAAGGCTCACAATAAAAGTAAAAAAACCTAAAGGTTAAAAAATAAATTAAAATCATTTCGATTTCTTTCGAAAACAATTCCCAAAAATACAACAAATTTTATCGAATAAAAAATCAGTGAAAACGATTTTATAAACTTAATTTTCCCTTTTTTAATATCCAAAAATAATTTAATAATTTTTTTAATTTTTATTTTCCTAAGATTATTTTATTTAATTTTAGACATAGACAATTATAGACATGATAAACATGGTTGGATGATTTTTTACTGAATTTAATCACCATGAAGTCTTTAGGAAGATAAAAATTCGCTGGTAATTTTTTAGAAAGTATTGAAGAAAAAGTTTTATACCACCATGGACTAATACCTAAAAGATAATATTTTTTTGATCGAATTTTTTTGAGGATATTAATTAATTCTTTTCCTTCTAAATGATATTCATCGTCAATATATTTACCAAAAAAATATGTTCCTTCAATAATACAAAATTCATATCTATTATCTATTATTTTGTCTACAAAGCCTTTAAAGTCAGGAGCATAAAGAATTTTTTTTGAATTATATTTGCATCTTATCTCAAAAGCAGCTGTTTCAAATTTTTTCGAATGTATTACTTTACGTGGAACGACTGAAAAATTTTTAAAATAATACTCTTTATTGTATGAAAAAAGATTGAGGGGAAGATTAATCCAAGACATATATCTTTTGATGTATTGTAGAGTGTCTTTGTTTACGTAAATCTTAAAAGGCACCTTTCCCAACCATGTCAACTGAGCTAAATCTCCAATTCCCCATAAATGATCAAAATGTTGGTGAGTAATAAAGACTGCAGTTAACGATTTTATTTTTAAATGAATAAGTTGTTGTCTTACATCAGGACTGGCATCAAAAAGAATATTGTCTTTGTCTTGAATTAAAAGTCCAGGTCGAAGTCTTGATTCATTTTTTTCAACAAATTCATCAGGGTGCAACAATATTGGATGACCTTCTGGACTGCCTGTGCCTAATATAATAACTTTCATTTTTTATGATTAAATAAAATTATATCTAATTCTGTAAAAATATCTGGTAAATTTTTGTTGATGAGGAAATGATCAATAAGTTGATTGTAATAAGTTCTTGTTAGCAATTCTAATTCCATCAATGCTTCTTCAATCCTTTCAGGTCTAGTGGCTAATCTATTTATTAATTCATCAATCGAAGGTGGGAGAATGTAAACAACACTATTTGGGATTTTAATTTTTGACAATACATCATTAAGGTAAACCAAGGGGTAATCTAAAATAAATTAAAAAATTCTATTTTAGCACCGATCTTGTCTAAAATAGAATAATTTTTTTAAAATCTCTTTAAAATTTTTATTTATTCTTCTATAATTTTTTTATGGATAAAAGAAAATTGGGATTAACTTCAAAAGAGGCTGAAAAACTTATTCAACAATACGGTCTAAATGAAATCCACGAAGAAAAAAAGTTTACCCTTATAAAATCTTTTTTATCCCAATTTAATAACTTTTTAATCCTTCTTCTAATTGGTGCATCGATTGTCTCTTTTTTTATTGGTAAAACTTTGGATACAATCTTCATCTTAGCCATTGTCATCCTCAATGCTTTCTTTGGCTTGTATCAGGAATACCAAGCGGAAAAATCCCTGGCCTCTTTAAAAAAGATGACTAAAACTATGGTGCGGGTATATCGCGATGGTAAAGAGCAAGAGATTGATAGTCGTTATTTGGTGCCTTCCGATGTTGTTTTTCTTGAGGAAGGAACAAAAATCCCAGCTGATGGTGAAGTAATTGAAGCTTATAACCTAGAAGTCAATGAAGCGATTTTAACGGGAGAATCTTTACCTGTTGTTAAAAATTTATCCGATGCAAATTTATTATACGCTGGCACAATTGTTTCTCGCGGTCGAGGTTTAATGAAAGTGACTGCCACCGGTTCAAACACCCGCTTTGGTCAAATTGCCAAAACTTTAAGTGTTATTAAAGAAACAAAAACCCCACTTCAAAAAAAATTAGAAACTTTTACTAAACAGTTGGGAATTATTGGTATTATCGCTTCAACCATTGTTTTTCTTTTATCTTTTATCAAAGAAAAAAATATGATTGAAAGTTTTATCTTAGCCGTTTCTTTGGCTGTTGCCGCTGTTCCTGAGGGTCTTCCGGCTGTTATGACAATAATTTTATCAATTGGGGTTGAGCGAATGGCAAAGAAAAAAACAATTGTTAGAAAACTAAATGCAATTGAAACGATGGGATCTTTAACCTTAATTGCTACTGATAAAACTGGGACTTTGACTACTAACCAAATGCGAGTAAAAAAAATCTGGGTTGATGAAAAAGAATATGATATAACCAATCCCCCATCAGAAACCAATCATCCTTTTCGATTAATTCTTTTAAATAGTGTTTTATGCTCAACTGCCTCGCTGGTTGCAAAAGTTGATCATGGTGAAGATTTTGATGTAGTTGGTGATACTACTGAAGGCGCGCTTCTTATTATGGCTCACCATCAAGGGATTTTTTATGATCAGGAAAGAAACCGCTGGCAAATAATTGAAGAAATTCCTTTTTCTACCCAGACAAAAAGAATGACAATAAAAACTCAAGACTCAAAAATCAAAAGTCAAAACTATATTTTTTCTAAAGGGGCACCAGAATCAATTCTAGAAATCTGTGATTTTATTCAGATTGGTCAGAAAATAAAACCATTAACTCCTGTTAAAAAAAAGGAAATTGAAGCAGAGTTTCAAAAATTTGCTCATAAAGGTCTTAGAATCATTGCTTTTTCTTATAAAACAAGCAACGAAGAAATCCTTGAAAACAAACAGATATTTTTGGGTTTTGTTGGGATTGCCGATCCAGTAAGACCAGAGGTAAAAGAAGCTGTTGAAAAAGCAAAAAAGGCCGGTATTAAAGTGGTAATGATTACTGGTGATAATGAGTTAACAGCGGAGGCGGTAGGAATTGAGACAGGGATTATTAAAAAAGGCGAGGATATTTTGTCGGGTAAAATTTTACGAAACTATTCTGATGAGGAAATTTTAGCCGTTTTGCCTCGAGTAAAGATTTTTGCCCGAACTTATCCAGAAGATAAATACCGCTTAGTAAAACTCTATCAAAAACTAGGGGAAGTGGTAGCCGTCACTGGTGATGGCGTTAATGACGCACTGGCCTTAAAACAAGCAAATGTTGGGGTTGCCATGGGAAAAACAGGAACGGATGTAGCCAAAGATACGGCCCACATCATAATTACTGATGATAACTTTGCCACCTTGGTGTCTGCGATTGAGCAAGGAAGAAACATCTTTGTTCACATAAAAAACGCAATAAAATTCTTACTCTCTGGCAATATCTGTGAGGTGATTTACATAATCATAGCTTTAATATTCTCCCTACCGGTACCCACGTCTTTGCAAATTTTATACATTAACATTGCCACCGACGGTTTACCAGCCCTTTCTATTGCCTTTTCTCCCAACGACAAAGAGATTTTAAAAAAACCACCAAGAAAGACACTATTTATCTTAGACAAAGTTGATTTTCAGTATGTTTTTTTAACAGGAGCTTTAGTAACGATACTTACTATAATTACCACCTTCTATAAAAAAGATCTATCAATAGTCTTTACCTCGATTATCTTTGTTCAGCAAATGATTCTTATTGATCTTTTTTTATCACATAAAAGTTTAATTAAAAATTTTCGTCTTCTTTTAAATCCCATTTTTCAAGTGGCTTTTTGGTTTCCTTTCTTAATACAACCACTTCTCATCTACCATCCTCTAATGCAACAGGTTTTAAAAACAAATCCTATTTCATTGGTAACTTTAATAATTCTTTTCTTCTACTCTGGTTTAATTTTAGTAGGAATAGAGGGAGTAAAAAAACTCTTAAGAATCTAAAAAGCAGACAGTAAAACAAAAGAGGTTAAATTTTAAATAGTAGTAATTCATAAAAAAGGTTGAAAAAATAAAGAGATATTAAATTGATTGACTACCGGTTAATAAAAAGATAAATAATTGAAATAATTAAAGAGGATGTTGGTTAATGTTGTGGGTTAGCTTAATTTTATTTCTAAATTTAAATTACCTTATTTTGTTAATTTTTTAATTTTTGCCGTACTTCTTTGGATTTGCTATTTGATTTTAAATCTTATCTTGTCTGTTAATTTATGTGCTCTCAGCGGGATTCGAACCCGCGATTTGCAGGTTGAGAACCTGCCGTCCTAGGCCGCTAGACGATGAGAGCGATAAAAACTTTAAAAAAACAACTCAAAATTTGACTTTTAAAGTAATTTATAGTATTATTTTAACATAAGCCCAAAAAAGTTTTTAGGGCATTTTTTATTTTATGAAAGACATCCAACTAACCAAAACTGGTTTTGAAAAATTAAAACAAGAACTTGAAGAACTAAAAACAAAAACTAAAAAGGAAGTATTGAAGCGATTAAACCAAGCAAGAAGTATGGGTGATCTATCAGAAAATAGTGCTTATTCTTCGGCAAAAGAAGAATTAAATTTGGTTGAAGGACGAATTGCAGAACTTGAGGAGATTTTAAAAAATGCAAAAATCGTTGAAGAAGTCCAAGATAAAACCACCGTCCAACTTGGCTCATCGGTTGTGGTTGAAATCAATGGAAAAAAAGAAAAATTTGAAATTGTTGGGGAGTTTGAAGCCGATCCTTTAAATAAAAAACTCTCTCACACTTCACCCATTGGCAAAGCGCTTGTTGGAAAAAAAATGGGTGAATGGGTAGAGGTTGAGGTACCTGCAGGAAAAATTCGGTACAAAATTGTTGAAATTCAATAAAATTTTTATATAATATCAATTTATAATTTAAAAATAGCCAAACACCAGAAAAAAGGACCCAAAAAGACATTAAAAAAGTGGCAAAGCGAGGGAAGGTAAGGGTGAAAGGCTTCCCCCACTTTTGTCTTTTTGGCAAGGCCTTTTTGATCCCCTCCTAAATCGCAGGGGCGGTGGCGGGAAGAAATCTGCTACTTTAGGCGGAGAGTAGAACCCGACGGGTTAAGCCCGTTACAGCTTTAACCCTCTAATTTGGAGGGAAAGTGGTTGACTGACGAAAAAAATAAGCAGTCAACAATCAAGGTGGTACCGCGGTTTTCAAAAACCGTCCTTGAGAAGTGTTAAAAGTTTAACATTTCAAAAAGGACGGTTTTTTTATGGAAAGACAACGTATTATAACTCAAGGATCTCTTCGTGAATTTGAAAATGATGGTGATTATCTAGATAGATATTATCTTCCAGCAAGAGGATTAGTTTTGAAAGGAGATTTTTATTTATTACCAGAGTATAATCCTTTATTAGAATATTCTTCCCAATTAAATCAAATCCTTCTCTCAATAAATCAACCATCAAGACAAATATTTACTATTCCTGATACTAATTATCTTTTAGACTTAGCTATTATTCAAAATATTTCTCTTCTCAAAGATCAATTAAATAAAAATCAAAATTATCTTGTTTACCCTTATGCAGTAACCGATGAAACTTTAATGTGGATAAGAAAACTTCAACAAGTAGGTTTTTACATAGAGGCTGCTTTTCCAAAAAAACCTTATTTTGATAATATTCATCACCCTGCTCACCGCGGTGGGTGGGGAAGATGGATTAATCAACCTGAAAAACCATCTTTTGCTGAAGTAAATAATCTTCCATATCCAATTTCTTGGATTGGTCAAGGTCTTGATCAAATAATTGAGGCTTATGAACGAGTTTGTTATAGCTCTGTTCAAGAATTAGCTTTTTTTAAACCCATATTTTCAGCTGGTGGATTTACTTTAGCTAAAATATCCTCAAAAGAAGAATTACAAAGACATTATGAAAAATTAAAAAATCAAAGTGCTTTGGATTTTGACGGGCAAGAAATTCCTGTTGAAATACAAGCTTTTATTCCCAATATCGAAGAATTATTTTCTTTTCAATATGATGAAAACGGAAATCTTCTTACTCCTCAAGGTTTATCTAAACAATTAATAGAAAGTAATCAATGGCAGGGAAACTTTTTTAATGGATTTGATGTTCCGGAAGAAGTGAATAATATCTGGCAAAATTTTAGAAAATCTTATCAAAAATATTTAGGTAATCATAACTTTGGTTGGGGAGGAGTAGATATCGCAAAAACTTCAGATGGTCGATGGATAATTTTAGAACACAACGGTCTTCGAATTACTGGCGCTCATCCGGCAATTTTCCTAGCTAATCAACTTAAAGTTTCTAAACAACCTTTTATGACTTTAAAATCACCTGGAGAAGTTAGTTCTGATTTAATAACGATATGGAATTTATTAGAAAAAGAAAAATTATCATTTGATCCAAGCTCAAGAAGAGGAATTTTTCCAATCGTCTGGTTTCCCGGTTCAGGGATGCTTTTTGCCACCGGAGAAAATCCGCAAGAACTTTTAAATAACGCCTATAACTTATTTGTTCAAAATAATTACATTAAAACAAGTTAAAATTTTAAAATAACCCTATGTCCAATCAACTAATTAAAACCTTTACCCAGATCTGTCAAATTGATTCACCAACCGGTGAAGAGGCAAAAATGGCTGATTTTGTTTTTAACTATCTTAAAGATCTTGGGGTTTTTGTCAAAAAAGACAAATTTGGCAATATTTATGCAAAAGTTGGCAATAATCCAAAGATATTTTTGTCAGCTCATCTTGATACAGTTGAACCAGGAAGAGGAATAAAACCAAAAATAGGCAAAGAATATATTACCTCCGATGGGACAACAATTTTAGGGGCTGATAACAAAGTCGCTGTTGCCTGTATTTTAGAAACAACAAAAGAAATTGTTCTTGAAAAAAATTCTGCTTCATTTGAAATAATTTTTACTCTTTCTGAAGAAGTAGGTAATTATGGTGCAATAAATTTTGACTATGCTCTTCTTTCTTCAAAAATCGGCTTTTGTTTTGACTCATCCCATCCTTTAGGAACAATTATCACTGCCTCACCATTTTACGAACGCTTTGATATCAAAATAATTGGAAAAGAAGCCCATGCTTCATTGCCAGAGGAAGCTATAAATGTTTTACCTTTTTTTTCACAGTTATTAAAAAAACAAAAACTAGGAAAAATTGACAAATACTCACTTTTTAATATTGGCGTGATTCAATCGGGATATGTGAGAAATACCATTCCTGGAGAGATGATAATAAAAGGCGAAATTAGAAGCTTTTTTGAAAAAAATCTTTTAAAGATAAAAAATAAATTTATAAATATTTTAGATAACTTAAGCAAAAAATATCAATTAAAAATTGAAAAAGATTTTGTCCGCGAAAATCCAGGTTATTTTCATCAATCAAAAAAAGCCAAAAATGAAATAAAAAAAATAAAAAACATTATTAAAAAAGCTTACCTAAAACCAACTGAAAAACAAAGTTGGGGTGTATCAGATGCTAATATTTTTAATGATAAAAATCTTTTGTGTTTTAATTTAGCCGACGCCACTGAATTTTCTCATTCAAAAAACGAAAGAATAAAAATAAAAGATTTGCTAAAATTAAAAGATATCATTAAGTTATTAGTAACTAATTATTAGTTATTAAAAACTTATGGACAACAAAATCAGTATTGACGACTTTAAAAAAGTGGAGATGCGAGTAGGAAAAATTTTATCCGTAGAAAAAATCCCAAATCGTGATAAACTTTATAAACTTCAGGTTGATATTGGTGAAGAAAAGCCAAGGCAAATTATTACCGGCCTTGTTCCCTATTATTCAACCGATGAGCTTTTGGGGAAACAGATTATTGTTTTAGCCAATCTAGAGCCAGCTAAATTTGCGGGAGAAATATCAGATGGAATGCTTCTGGCAGCAGAAAGCAAAGATCATTTAAAATGTGTTATTTTAACTGTTGATAAAGAGATTGAAGTTGGAACTAAAATAAGTTAAAAAAATCAAATATTAGATATCAAATATCAAAATTACATAGCAAAAATGAATAAAGTGCAAAGTAATTTTTTTTCTTTTTTTTAATTTTGAGATGAAATTTTGATTTTTGATTTTTAATTTTTAATTTATTTACCATATGATTTGGGTTGATCGTTTAGCGCAAAAAATCAAACAAAGAAACTTAAAAAAAGAATGGGTTGATGATATGAAAACCCCATCCGGACGGATTCATGTTGGAGCACTTCGGGGTGTTGTTATTCACGATTTAGCTTACAAAGTTTTAAAAGAAAATCAAGTAAATGTCCAATTTTCCTATGTTATAAACGATATGGATCCAATGGATGCTTTACCTGTTTATTTAGACAAAGAAAAATATCTTCCCCATATGGGCAAACCTCTTTATAAAATCCCATCCCCCGATCCAAAATATCAAAACTACGCCCATTACTTTGCTTACGAGTTTATTGACGTTTTTAATAAGTTAAATTGTCATCCAACAATTATTTACTCCTCAAACCTTTACAAAGAAAGAAAAATGAATCAAATCATTAAAAAAATTTTAGATAATGTGGAAAAAGTAAGAGAGATTTATAAAAAAGTGACCAAAGCCAATATTCAAAAAAATTGGTTTCCCTACAATCCTATTTGTCAAAAATGTGGAAAAATTGGAACAACCGATGTTTACAAATGGGATGGGAAATATGTTTACTACCGCTGCCTACCTGATAAAGTTTTTTGGGCTAAAGGTTGTGGATATGAAGGAAAAGTTGAGCCAGTTGGTGAAAATGGCAAGCTGGTATGGAAAGTTGACTGGCCGGCCCATTGGGCGGTTATTGGCATTACTATTGAATCATCAGGTAAAGATCATATGTCATCGGGTGGCTCCTATGATGTTGCCTCACATATTGCCAAAGAAGTTTTAAACTACAATCCTCCTGAGGCTTTTGGCGGTTATGAATGGTTTACTATAGGCGGAAGAAAAATGTCCTCCTCAAAAGGCGTTGGCTCATCAGCCAAAGAGGTCTCAGAAATTTTACCAGCCCAGGTTCTTCGCTTTTTATTTGTCAGAACCCCAATCACCACCCACATTGATTTTAATCCCAGTAAAGAAACTTTATTTAATCTTTTTGATGAGTATGATCGCTGTTTTTCCGCTTATTTTGATAAACAAGAAGGAAAAATTCCAAAAGGCAAACAAGGAGAAGTATTGACTGATTTTGCCCGAATTATTAAACTATCAGAAGTCTTTGATCTTCCAAAAAAAAGGCTTTACTTTCCAAGATTTAGAACAGTGTATAATTTACTTATTCAAAAAAAAGATGATCTTATCTCATTTTTTGAAGGATTAAAAAAAGATAAATTAACAAAAGAGGAAAAAGCGATATTGGAAGAACGGATTTTTTATGCAAAAAAACTAATTCAAAGAGAAGAAGAAACAATAACAAAAAATAATTCTTCTAAACCAACCAATTTTAATTTAAATGACAATCAAAAAAAATTTTTAAAAACTTTAAAAGAAAATTTAGAAAAATTAGAAACATTTGAAAAGGAAAAAATTCAAGAAGCAATAAAAAAAACTTTGAAAGAAACTGGTATTCCCCCAAAAGAAGCTTTTCAAGGTTTTTATCTTGTTCTAACCGACAAACCCTTTGGCCCAAAAGCGGTTGATTTAATTATTAATTTGGGAATTAAAGAAACAATTAATAATTTAGTTAAAAATGTTAAATAAAAACTCTTTCAATAAAGAAATTACTTTTAATAAAGAATTTATCAAGCCTCAATATAAAAATTACTGCTTTGCTAATATTCCTTCATTTATTCTTGATCAATTTAATAAAACTCATTTCTCAAAATTACCCAAAGATGTCATGTTTGAGACTGATAAAAATTATCAAAAAATTATCTTTTTTTTAATCGATGGTTTTGGTTGGTACTTTTTTGAAAAATATCAAACTCATCCGTTTTTTAAATTTATTGAAAAAAATGGTATTATTTCTAAATTAACCTCACAATTTCCCTCAACTACCGCTGCTCATATAACTTGTATCCACACCGGTTTACCTGTTGGCGAAAGTGGTGTTTTTGAGTGGTTTTATTACGAACCAAAAGTTGATTTAATTATTGCGCCCCTTTTATATTCAACCGCTGGTAATAAAGAAGAAAGAGAAAAACTAAAAAAATTTCCTATCAAACCAAAAAATATCTATCCAAAAAAAACTTTTTATCAAATACTAAAAAATAATGATATTAAAAGCTATATTTTTCAACATAAAGAATATACTCCATCATCTTATTCCAATTGGATTTTTCGTGGTGCAACTAAAATTTTTCCTTATAAAACAATGACAGAAGCATTAGTTAATCTTTTTTCCGTTTTAGAAAATAAAAAAGAAAAAAGTTATTATTTTTTATATTTTGATAAAATCGACTCAATTTCTCACCAATATGGTCCGTCATCAAAACAGACAGAAGAAGAAATTTTAACCTTTTTAGATATAATGACAAGATTATTTTTAAAAGAGTTTCAAAAACAAAAAGATGTTTTGTTTCTTTTAACCGCAGATCACGGACAAATAGAAGTTTCACCAAAAAATACTTTTTATCTCAATAAAAAAACTCCCAAAATTAAAAAATGGCTAAAAACAAATAAAAATAGTCAGCTTTTGGTCCCGGCCGGCTCACCAAGGGATATGTTTTTATATGTTAAAGAAGAATTTCTTAATGAGGCTTTTTCTTATTTATCAAAAAAATTAAATAATATTGCTTTAGTTTACAAAACTGTTGATTTAATTAGAGAAGGCTTTTTTGGTAAAAAAATTTCAAAAAATTTTTTAAAACGGGTAGGTAATCTTGTTATTTTACCTTATAAGAATCAATCAGTCTGGTGGTATAAAAAAGGAGTTTTCGAACAACGTCATTTTGGTCATCATGGAGGGTTAACTGGAGAAGAGATGAAGATTGGGTTGGTCTGTTTGTAAAAAAAATTAACTCTCATTAATTAAAATTTTTAAAATAATTTTATTTATTTTTTTACTTTTTCTATCGTTTATATGTTTAAATTGATGGTCAACGTCTTTTAAAATTATCAGTTTTCTAATAAAAGCAAGACTCTCTTTATTAGTAATTAATTCTCTTGCTTCCTCAATAGGAACAACATTATCTTTAGTACCTTGAACTAAAATAATTTTTCCTTTAAACATCAAGAAGTTTTTAAGAATATCTTCTTTTCTTGGATACGTATCAGTTATTGGTCTATTTTTATTTTTGGTTGATATTCCCGATCCAAAAAGAAAAATGTTTTTAATATGATTTTTATACTCTTTTATTAAAAACGAAGCCAAAGTCCCACCTAATGAAACACCAACAATGGTAATTTCTTTTTTTTTAGGTAAAAAGCTTAAAAAAAATTTAAATGCAATTTTTACATCATTAATTTCCTCATCAAAAGATTTTCCCTTAAAAAAAAAGCTTTTCGTTTGAATATCAAAATTATCCTTATATCCTTTTTTTCTACTTCTATCAAATAAAAAAACATTAAAATTATTCTTTACAAGTCCTTTTGTCAATAAAAAATATTTATATTGAAAACAAGAGCTATAAAGACCATGGATAAAGAAAAATGCTTTACTGGAACTTTTATTTTGATAAAAAACAACTTTTTGCTTCTTCTCACCAAAGACACCAGGAATCGACTTTTTTTTAATTTCTATTTTTTTCATTGAATTAATGAAAAAGATTGTCTATTAATAACCTTACCATTTCTATCATGATGATCTATTTTAGCTACAGTTCTGCTTGAATGAAGGGCGGATAAGATCTTACTTAATCGACCTAAATATTCCTCTACGTTAATTAATTCTCTTAATGGAAATAAAAAATCTTTTCCATTCTTATTTAATGCTAAAGCATCTTGATTTAAGAAAACCTTTTTGCCAGTAATAAATTCAATCGGTTGAAGACCCCAAGCAATAGGATGTGGTAAACTTAATCCTGGATCAAATAAAAAATTCCCAACCATAACAGCTGAATGACCCTGCTCATGATCTGGATTTTGTGAAGTAAAAAGAGCTATTTTAGGTTCAAAATCACGCTGTCTCACCATTTGGGCAAAATATAAAGAATGAAAAGAACAATTACCACCATTTGCTTGAAAAATATTTTGCCAATTTGCAACTATCTGATCATAAGTCCATCCCTGACTTATTAATTCATAAAAAACAATCGTATTAAAAGGAAAAGTAGCTATTTGACCTTTTAATAAATCAATTAATTGAAAAATATTTACATATTCCTTGGCTAAATCAATAAAACAAGGAGTTAATCCGGAAATATAAGATCGTCCTAAATCAAAATCATTTTCTCCCTCCGGTATAAATTTTTCTGCTCCATCAACTATACCAAATTCAAAATCACTATAATTCTGAGGTAATCTATCAATATTAATAGGTATTTGCACTCGCTCATTTGGTTTAGGATTAATCTTAAAATAAGTCAATAGTGTATAAGGGGGGCCATCATAATTTCCAAAACTAGCCGCACCCAAAAAATAAATTGGTTGACCATTTTTTAATTCAGAATTGATTTGAGTTATAAAATTGGGGTCATCGTCTCGATTTACCGGAATTAAACCGTTATTTCCTTCAACTGCTATTACTGAATCAGAAACTATAATAATATTGTTATTATTTCCTTCTCTTCTTAACTGTTCTTCTAATTTCATTCTTGAAATTGCAACAGGATATTGTAAACCTAAATTTCTATCAATTCTTGTTTTAATATCATCTTCGTTAAAAGAAGGAAAAATAGTGCTAATTCCTAAATGAATAACTCGATCAGCCTTTTTCGAGTTTCCAGTTGCTAAAAATATAGGAATTTCTCCCATAAAACAAAAAATCCCGCCGATTTAGGCGGGCGCGCTATATCCCTTTAAAGAAAAAATTTTTAATTTTGAGATTAATCATCATTTAAAAAAATTTAAAAAAAACCGCTCGAAAAACGGGCGATAAAGATAAAAAAACTTTTTAATTAACTTTTATATCAAATTTTAACTTAAAAGTCTCAAAATTGCAATAGATATTTTCATATCAAAATGTATAATTTAAAAATGAAAAAAATCTTAATTGCCACTACCAATAAAGCCAAATTAAAAGAGATAAAAAATGGTTTAAAACCTCTTTTAAAACAAAAGATAAAACTTCTTACATTAACCGACGTTGGAGTAGAGGAAAAGCCAGAAGAATCAGGAAAAACTTTTTGTGAAAACGCAAAAATCAAAGCCAAGTTTTATGCTCAAAAAACTAACCTTCCCACTTTAGCCGATGATGGCGGTCTTTTAATCCCCTCCCTAAACAATGAACCAGGAGTAAGATCTCGTCGTTGGCTTGGTTATGAAGCATCGGATGAAGAACTAATAAACTACACTCTTGAAAGATTAAAAAATGTCCCAAAAGAAAAAAGGATTGCTTACCTTCAAGTCTGTCTTTGTTTTTTTGACCCAAAAACCAAAAAAATCTTTTTTGAAGAAGAAAAAATTGAGGGTTTTATTGCAAAAAAACCAAGTAGTAAAAAAACTTTTGACTATCCTTTTCGCGCTTTATTTATTGTTAAAAAATTTAATAAATATTATGACGAGTTAAACAAAGAAGAACATCAACAAATCAACCATCGCCTTGCCGCCTTAAAAAAGTTAATAAAAAAAATTAAAATCTGATAAAATAATTTTATGCTCGATATAAACTTTATCCGTCAAAACAAAGAAAAAGTTTTACAAGCAGCCAAAAATAAGAATCGAGAAATTAACTTAGATAAAATCTTAGACCTTGATGAAAAAAGAAGAACACTTATTGCCCAATCTCAAGCTTTAAGAGAACAAAGAAATAAACTCTCAAAAGAAAAACCTACTAAAGAAACTATCGAAGAAGGAAAAAAAATAAAACTTCAACTTCAAGAAATTGAAAAAGAACTAAAAGCAATCGAACAAGAACTCAATTTTCTTTTGTCTTTTGTCCCCAACGTCCCTCTTTCGCAAGTACCTGTTGGTAAAGATGCCTCTTTTAATAAAGTGGTTAAAACTTGGGGAGAAATTCCTCAATTTGACTTTACGGTTAAATCGCATATTGAAATTGGAAAGGAACTTGACATTATTGATTTTGAACGCGGAGCAAAAGTTTCTGGTTTTCGGGGTTATTTTTTAAAAAATGAGGGAGCAGTCTTACATTTGGCCATTCTTTTTTATGTCTTTCAAAAATTAGTCAAAAAAGGTTATACCCCGTTAATTGCCCCAGCCATTGTTAAAGGCTTTACCCTTTTTGGTTGTGGTCAGTTTCCTTGGGGAGAGCAAGATACTTATAAATTAAACGATGATGATGCCTATTTAGCAGGCACGGCTGAACAACCAGTTACTTCTTATTTTAGTGGCGAAATTTTAAAAGAAGATGAACTACCAAAAAAATTTGTTGCTATATCTTCTTGTTTTAGAAAAGAAGCGGGTGCTTATGGCAAAGATACTCGCGGTCTTTATCGTCTTCATGAGTTTTGGAAAGTGGAGCAGGTAATTATTGCCAAAAATGATTTAGATGAAGCAAAAAAACTTCATGAAGAACTGCAGCAAAATGGCGAGGAGATTTTGGAAGAATTAGAAATTCCTTATCGTCGGGTAATTTTATCAACAGGCGAGATGGGTGAACCACAAATCTTTAAATACGACACTGAGGTCTGGATGCCTTATCGCAATGCTTATGGTGAGGTAATGTCAAACTCTATTATGGGAGATTTTCAAGCAAGGAGACTAAATATTAAATACCGAAAAAAAGACGGTACTAAAGAATATTGTTTTACTTTAAACAATACCGCCATTGCTTCACCGCGGATTTTAATTGCTATTTTAGAAAACTATCAACAAAAAGATGAAACAATTAAAATCCCAAAAGTCCTTCAGCCTTTAACTGGGTTTGAAGAAATAAAAAAGAAAAAATAAAAGTTAAAATTTTTTAAGGGGTTGGGGTGATCAAAGAGGCTTGACAATTGACTTTGTTTTCTGTTCCTTTTAAAAAGTATTCTTTTCTCCCAAAATAACAAATTTTTTCGACCACATTATCTGGTTTTTGATACCAATTATCACTGCCATAATTTTTCAAAAGAAAACTCATTACTCGATTCCAAATTGGTGCCGCCCCAGTGATTCCTGAAGTTAAATAAGGATTCATCGGTGAATTATCATTATTACCCACCCAAACAACTACTAAAAATTCAGGGGTATAACCAACAGTCCAATTATCCCGTTTATCGTTGGTGGTTCCCGTTTTAACGGCTACCTTGTAACCTGGAATCTCAAGATAAGAATTGGGGCCAAAAGCCCAAGTCCTGGCAAAATTGTCTGATAAAATATCAGATATAATATAGGAAATCCCTGGATTAAGACGACGCACACTTTTTACTTTAGGTTCATCAATTGTTTCTAAAAGACTATTTTTTATTTTTAAATAAGAAATAAGATCAACCTGCTCTCCTTGATTGGCCAAAACCCCAAATGCCTTGGCCATATCAACCATTGTCACCTCACCTCCTCCCAAAGCCAACGACAAACCAAAGCGAGACCGATCCTTCCAGGTTGAGATTCCCATTTTGGTGGCAAAATCAATAAACGAATCAATGTCTAAATTCGCCAAAACCTTAACTGCTGGCACATTATAAGAATTGGCCAAAGCATAACGAAGAGGAATTTTTCCATGAAAGCGATTATCGTAATTAACGGGTCGATATGGCTCGCTTCCTGGGATTGAAAAAACAACCGGTGAGTCGTCTAAGATAGTTGCTGCCGTATACCCTCTTTGTAAAGCCAAAGCATAAAGCAAAGGCTTAATCGCCGATCCTGGTTGACGCAAAGCCAAAGTGACATTATAAGCGCCAAAAGGGTTGCTAAAATAATCAAAAGAGCCCACCATCGCCAAAATCTCCCCGGTTTTTGGCCGAGTCACCAAAACCGCACCATTACCCACATTCAAATAACGAATCTTTTCAATCTCTTCTTTTAAAATTTTCTCTACTTCCTCTTGAATGGTTAAATCTAATGTTGTTGTCACCCTAAGCCCTCCTTCTTCAACCATCGACGTTCCCCACCTATCTTCTAATTTTGACTTAACATAAAAAACAAAATGGGGGGCTTTAACCAAAGTTTTTGGCGGTAAAATCTCCACTTCTTTTTCTTTGGCTTTCTCTTTGGTTTCTTTATCAATATAACCTTGCCTAAACATTGCTTCCAAAACTTCATCTCGTCTTTTTTTAGCAAGCTCGGGGTTAACATAAGGCGAATAGACTGAGGGGGCTTGCGGTAAACCCGCAAGAAGAACGGCTTCTTCTAAGCTAAGATCTTTGGCTGATTTGCCAAAATAAGTTTTGGCTGCCTCCTCAATCCCATAAGCCAAACCCCCATAAGGCACTTGATTAAGATACATCTCCAAAATTTGATCTTTGGTATAAATTTTTTCTGTCCACAAGGCCAAAATAATCTCTTTTATCTTTCTTTGCCAGGTTCTTTCTGGAGTAAGAAGGGCAGCTTTTACCAGTTGTTGAGTGATGGTGGATCCGCCTTGAAGATTATTTTTTAAAAAAGTTTCTCGCATCGCTCTTAAAATTGCCAAAAAAGAAACTCCTTGATGTTTATAAAAATCTTTATCTTCAATGGCCACTGTTGATAGATAAACATAAGAAGGAAGGTCTTTTAATCTAATTGGCGTTCGATTCTGCTCCCGATAAATCTCATACAAAAGCTTCCCATGACGATCGTATAAATGGGTTGATAAAGGAAAATTCACTTTACCAATGGCGGCTGGCGAGGGAAGACTTTTGACAAAAAGATAGCTTTGGTAAAAAAATAAAATTAAAAAAGTGGTCAAAATCCCTAAAGAAAAATAATAAATTTTAAAAGGGATTTGATCAAAAAAAGCCTTAATAAAAATAAAAAAACGCCAAAAAAATTTCTTCAAAATTCTTAGAATGGTTGATAATATCTTAAAAATAAGACGCAATAAAAAAAATAAACGGAGAAAAAACCATCTTACAATAAATTTTGTCCCTTCACCAATAAAAACAAAAAAGTAAAGAAAAAGATAAAGATATTTAAAAACTCCCTCTTCTAAAATTGTCTCTTTTTTCATTAAAATATTTTATCATATCCTATAGGTTATTTCAATCTTAATCAAAATTAAACGGTGTTAATTTGGCTTTAACTATCAATCTTTTCCAATAGGTTCCTGGAGGAACACAGGTAATTAAAGTCAAGTAAGAACCATCAAACTCTTGATTTAAAACCGAAATTTCAGAAGGAGAAACAACAAACATCTCAAAAACTTCATATTGATAAATAACATCTTCGACTTTGATAAAAATTTTATCGCCTTTTTGTAATGAAGGTAAAAAGGTAAAAATACTTTTATAATCATTGGACTTATAAAGTTGGGGCAAGGTGGAGTGACCAAAAATCACCACATTCCCCGCCTCTCCCGGCATTGTTTTTGGTAAATAATGAATTAAGCTTTTGGATAAATCCTTACCCCCAACTAAAACTTCCGCATCTTTAATATTCAATTTGGGAATCGATAAAAAGTATTTTTTTACTAAAAACTGTTTTTCCACTTTATTTTTCTCAACTGAGGGAAACCATAAACTAGCATTAGTAAAATCAGACAAATTATTAGAAAAAATATTAAATTTTCCCAAAACTAACCCATTGCTGATTGACTGATTGACCTCATCCAAAATCACCGGTGTTTTAAACTCTTTGGCCAAAAAAGCTTGGGAATAAATTTCAAAAGAAATAATTGGATAAAAAGCCCAAAACAAAAGAAAACTCCCCAAAGTTAAAGAAAGATAAGAAAGATAGGTAAGGATTTTTCTTTTGGGTGAGTTAATCTTTTTATAATAAGAATAAAGCGCCATAAATTAAAAAATTAAAAAAATAATTTTTAATAAGAAATTTTAACCTCAATGTTTTTGTCAAATAAAGGAGTTTTTTCAAAAATCAAAAGACCCGGACTCAATCTAAAATCATAACGCCCAATTTTATATTTATCTTTTAAAATATCAGCCATCTTTTCTTTGGAGACAAAAATAAGCTCTTTTTTTAATGTCAAAATAGGAACTTCAAAAACCGCCTTTCCCTCAATTTTAAAACGCAAACTTAAAGTATCTTTTTCTTCTTTTTTTGCTTCTAATAAACTGGCTTTAAGCGTTTCCTTTTTAATTTTAAAACCTGAGGGAAGCTCTTTTTGTAAAAAGAAAACTACTCGATTTTTTAACTGGTTTTCATCATAAAGGTAAAATTTCTTACTAACCTTGGCTTTTAAACTTACTTCTTCCGCTTCTTCTCCTAATTCTTTGGAAAACTCTTCTTCCTTTAATTCTACCTCCGTCAAATCAAAAATAATTTTTTTATCTTTATCCAAGATTGGCCGATTTTTTTTTGCTTCTTCTTTAATTTTTTTTCTTAACTCTTCCAAATCATCTTTTGAGACGGTTTTGATTTTATTTCTCGTCCCACCAGAAAAAGGCGTTTCGTTTTTCGCCATAATATTTTTTGATTTTCCCTCAATCAAAAACTTACTGTCTTCCTTCAAATTATACTCAGGACCAATACTCAAAGCAACCACTTTTCCTTTTGCGGTTGAGGGTTTTAAATTTGAAGCATCACCTGAGGCGGAGGCCACTTTTACTTCTTCTTCTAAGAAAAACTTTAAACCATTTTCAGAAACTAAAACTGTTTCTTTGGGTAAAGTATAGGAAGAGTCCAAATCACTATTAAAAATTATCACCTCTCCTTTGGCTTTTTGGCCGACTTCTTTTTCACCGGTAGTTTTTTTAGAAGAAGAAAGATTAAGTTCTTGTTCTTTTTTAGTAATTGGTAACTTATCAAAACCGTCTTCTTTTTTTAAACTTCCCAAAAGAACCATTTCTTTGTCTAATTTTTTTGTCTCTGGATAAAGAGTTAAAGTAAGCTTGTGAAAAAACCATTCATTGACAAAAAATCCTCCCAATAACAACAAAAAAACGAAAAAAGGCAAAGAAAATGAGGGTAATCTAAATTTAAAAGAAATTTTGGGAAAAGAAAACGATAGATTCCTAAATGAGGGGGGCTTAAAACGAAAATAAAGGAATTTTTCAAAAAAACTTTCTTTTTTTTCAATCAAGGAAACTTCTTTGATATCTTTTCCAATCAAAAAACCCATTCTTTCTTCTTTTTTTTCCTCTTTTTCTTTTAAAAAATCTCCTTCTTCTTTTAACTGAGTTTCAAAAATAAAAATCACCGCTTTTATTACCTCTTCTTCTTTTATTATTGCTACTTTTGGCAATTGGAGAAAATATTCATGTGGCCAACGATAAGAAAGAATCGCTTCGGCTTTTTCGTCTAAATCTTTGGAGTTGTAAAGGATAATTTTTGAGGGCAAAAACTCTTTACCTTTTTCTTTAAAAACGGTTAAAAGATCATCGATAAAATTATCAGTCCGACTTACCACTTTTTTAAAAACAATTTGATTGTTTTTGTAAACAAAGATTGAAAGCTGAGTTTTATCAATCTCAACCAAAATTGAATTTAAAGAAAGATTTTCCTCTTTTTGTAAAAAAGAAGCAACCGCTTCACCCACTTCGATGTATCCCAAGGGGGAAAAAGCCAACTCCTCAACCATTTTTTTTATTGAAGAAAGTATAGGTCTTTGAATTTGTTTGGTTGCTTGATCAACTAAATGAGAGTAGACAAAGATAATAAGCTTTGAAATTTTTTCTTTGCCTAAAGTCAAAAGACTTAAGTTTTCATCAACATCATCAGTTAGATTTTCCCAACCGTTGGAGTAAGAAAAATTAATCTTTTCTTGAAGAACTAATCTTCCCTCCTCTTTTGCCAAAATCATTAAAACCCCATCCTGCTCTTTTAAAAGTAAACCCAAATATTTTTCTTCACTTTTTGTTTTTTTATTTAAAAAGGGTAAAGCCATCATAGTTGGTATTTAGAAAAAACTTGATCAACGCCTTGTTTAGCAGTTTTTAAAGCCTCTTGATAAGAAACTCCCTCAACCGTGGCATTAATCGCATTTTCGATGTATTTTATAATCTCATCATTTAATCCGTTATCAAAAGTTCGGCTAATCATCGGCACTGAGACAAAATAATCAGCCTGTTTAATAACTGCCCCCAAATATTCATTTTGCAAAAGAAGGGTAGCCAAGTCAACTCGAGAATAAGGTTCACCAAAAAGTCTTTGACGGGAGGCTAATTCGTAAAATTTAGTTAAGTTCTCTTTCTCCACTAAAAAACGCAAAAACTTCCAAGCCTCAAGCTGATTGCGACTGGCTTTGGAAACTCCCTCCACCCAATAATTGGCAATAGAAACAGGTTGTGCTCCCGGTAAAGAAGGAACTGGCACCACTTTTAAATTAATCTCGGGATTTGATGCTTTAATCACCAAAACCTCCCATGAAGGAGCAAAAATCATCGCCACTTTTTCTTGAATAAAAGCGGTAATAGAATTGGGAAGACTTTCATCCCAAAAAGCATTTTCTTTCTCCGCAAACTTGCGATAAGCCTCCAAAGCCCCAACTCCCTCCTCACTGTCTAGTTTTTTAATATCACCCCCATTTTGATAAAGCATTAAAGCAAAAATATCAGAAAAATGCTCGACATTTGAAGCCAAGCCCAGAGCAATACCCGCAGTTAATATATTTCCCGATGGATCTTTTACCGTAAGTTTGGGCACCATTTCATTTAACTCGTCCCACGAAGTTGGTGGTCCTTCAATCCCAGCTTTTTTTAACAAATCAATATTGCAGATAAGAACTAAACCATCAATTTCCAAAGGCAGACCATAATAGTTATTACCAACTTTTAAGTCTTTTTGATGAATTTTATAAAATGTTTTTTCAAACTCCTCATTACTCATTACCGATGAAGGTATGGGCGAAAGAATCTGTTTAATTTCTGGTATCCAAGTGTTGTGAAAACGAAAAATATCCGGTCCTTGACCATTTTGAGTTCGCACCAAAAGCTTTTCCCGATAATTTTCTGGCGACATTTTTTGATAAATAATTTTCACATGGGGATTCTTTTTTTGATAAGAAGAAATTAGAGGTTCAAAAACTTCTTTTTCCTCCCATAAACCCCAATAAGTTAAAGAAACGGGTTTTGGTGTTTTTTTTGATAAAGAAATAAATTTGAAAATAATGAAAAAAAAGAGTAAAAAAACAACTATTCCTATTCCTAAAAAAAGATATTGATTCCTATTTTCTACAAAAACTGGTGGTGGCTCTTTCAAGCCACCTTCTCCTTCAATTATCGGTTCTTGGGGGGAAGTTACCTCAGGAGGAACTTCTTCTGGGATTAAATTTTCATCGGTCTTTGAAGAAGAATCAGTTTGATTTTCCTCAACAACCGTCTCAAACAGTTGATTTTTTTTGTCTTTTTCTTTATTATCATCCATAGGGCCAATTAAATAATATGATAGCAAAAAAGATACTTCTTATCATTAGTTTAATTTTGTTTTTATTTCTTTCTAAAAAAGTAGTCTTTTTTTTTAACAAAGAAAAAGAAATTAATATTGAAAAAAAGCTCTATCCTAATATCTTTATCAATCAAATAAACTTTGGTGAAAAAAAAGAAAAAGAGGTTGTTAACTTTTTTGAAGAAAAAAATAAAAAATTAAAAGAAAAAACTCTTACCGTCTTTTATCAAAATGAAAATATTGCCACTTTTTCAGGTTTATTACTTAATCTTCATTTTGATAGTCAAGGAATCTGGCAGCGGGCTTTTTTAATAGGAAGAAGTAGGAATTTTCCATCAAAAATTTTTCAAAAAATCACCGCCATTTTTAATTTAAAACGGTTTGAGATTGAGTTTAAGCCATCTTTTGATTATCAACCAATTTCTGACTTTTTAAAAATTGCCAAAGAAAGATATGAAAAACCAGCCAAAAACGCTTTATTTAAATTCGAAAATGGTAAGGTGGTGGCTTTTTATAAAGAAGAGTGGGGACAAAAAATTAATGAAGAAAAGTTTATTGTTTCTCTTAATCAAACTATTCAAAAAATGACCAAAGACCAAAAAAAAGATTTTTTTATTTACCTTCCTCTTGAAAAAATTGAACCGGAGATTAAGCTTTCTTATATTAATAAATTTGGCATTAAAGAAGAAATTGGTGTTGGTAAATCTGATTTTACCGGTTCAATCTCTTCTCGAATTCACAACATTATCTTAGCCGCTTCCAAATTTAATGGCATATTAATTCCGCCTGGCAAAGTTCTTTCTTTTAACGAAACGGTTGGTGATATCTCTTTTTTGTCTGGATATCAACCGGCTTATATTATAAAAGATGGAAAGACTCTTCTTGGCGATGGCGGTGGTGTTTGTCAAGTCTCAACCACTCTTTTTCGCGCCGCTTTAAATGCTGGTCTTCCAATTTTAGAACGTCACTCCCATGCTTATCGGGTTTCTTACTATGAAAACGACTCTCCCCCAGGTTTGGATGCCACTGTTTTTGCTCCTTTTGTTGACTTAAAAATCAAAAACGATACTAAAGCCCATATTCTTATTCAAACAAAAATTGATAAAAAAAACAATCTTTTGTTTTTTTATCTTTTTGGCCAAAAAGATGGCCGAAAGATAGAGATTGAAAAACCAAAAATCTGGGATATAGCCCCCCCTCTTCCCCCAAAATATCAAGATGATCCCACTTTAAAAAAAGGAGTTATCAAACAAACTGATTTCCCAGCCTGGGGGGCTAAAGCTAATTTTCATTATAAAGTAGTAAAAAATGGGGAAGTTCTTTTTGAAAAAGACTTTTTCTCCTCCTATCGCCCTTGGCAAGCAGTTTATTTAGTAGGAACTGCCGAATAAAATAAACCAAATTTTTCCCTTAATCACCCCTTCTTCCCAATCTCTATAAATCTCTTTCTTCATCTAAACCATCTTGCTCTTCCTAGTTTATAAGAAAGGTTTTTTATTTTTCGCTCACCAATGATTTTTGCCGGTACGCCACCAACAACTGAAAATGGCGCAACATCTTTTGTCACAACCGCCCCCGCCGCCACCACCGCCCCTTTGCCGATTTTTACTCCAGGAAGAATTATTGCTCTTGGACCGATAAAAACAAAGTCTTCGATCAAAACGGGAGCATTTTTGGCTAAAAAATAAGGATCATTAACATCATGTTCACTATTATAAATCATCACTTCTGAAGCAATATCAACATGATTACCAATAATAAGCTTGTCTCTTCCATCCAAAACCACTCCTTCACCAATAATTGAATCTTCACCAATTGAGATATTCCTTGGATCATAAAAACGGGCTCCCATATGAATGGTTGATCCCTTACCAATCTTTACTCCCGCCAACCGATAAAAAAACCGCCGCAAATGATGAGAGGGTAAACTACCCACTAAATGAAGTAAAAACACCTCAAACTCTAAAAAAATATTAAAAAGGCGATTTTTTATCTTTTGAAAAAATTCTTTTTTCGTTAACTTTTTTCCTGTTTTATCAACAAACATACCCAAAAAAAATCAAACACCTAACATCTAACTTCTAACATCTAACACTTTAACAAAGTGTAACTTCTAACACCTCGGAGGTGTTACAGATTTGGCACCTTGGGATATTTATAAAGACACGCCATGGCGTGTCTCTAACTACAATTAACCCACTCTCCCAATCTCTATTTATCTCTATAAATCTCTATTTATCTCTCCGATTTATCCGATGTTAGCCGATTTATCCGAATTCTTCTGATCTATCCGATTTTTAACTCTTCAACCACGCTTCTAGTTTATCAAATTCTTGGGTATTTAAAACATCATCTTTTTCCAAAAAATCCCGCCTTGCCACCGAAACGCCATAAAACATCCCCTCCATCTCTTTTAATGAATGGGCATCGGTATTGATAATAAATTTTACGCCAAAATTTTTTGCTTGTCTTACTAAAATATCAGGCAAATCCAAACGTAAAGGCCAGGCATTAATTTCCAAAGCAATATTCTTCTTTTTTGCCTTTTCAAAGACTTCTTCCCAAAAAACATCAATCTCTTCTCTTTTTCCCAAAAGCCTTCTCGTTGGATGACCTAAAATCTTCACCTTTGAAAAATCTAAGGCTTTAAGAATCCGTTTTGTCATTTTTGTCTTTTCATAAGAAAAACCGCTGTGAATGGAGGCAATAAGATAATCAACATAAAAAACCGCCTCTTTTGGTAAAGAAAGCCCACCATCAGGAAGAATATCAACTTCCAAACCAATAAAATAACCAATGTCGAAGCTTTTTAAAGATTCTTCAATCAATTTTTTTCTTTTTTTTAAAATCTCAACAATTTCTTTTTCGCTTAAATCGCCCCCAAACTTAGGATTATGATCAGAAAAACCGATATAATAATAACCCAAGTTTTTTCCAAATTGAGCAATCTCAAAAAAAGAGGCCTCACCTAAATCGTGCGACGGTTTTAAATCAAAAGAAGAATGAAGATGTAAATCACCTTTGATTTGAGAAAGGGTTAAAAGTTTGGGAATTTTTTTGTTTTTAGACAACTCAATCTCGTTTACTCCCTCTCGCAGTTCTGGTGGAATATAGACCAATCCCAAAAATTGATAAAAATCCTCTTCTTTTTCAAACTGATAAAACTTTTTGGTTTTTAAATCTTTTATTCCATACTCAGAAAGAGAATAGCCTTTTTTTAAGGCATATTCGCGAAGTTTAATGTTGTGGGCTTTGCTGCCAGTAAAATAATGAAGCATCGCCCCATAACTTTTTTCATCACAAACGCGAAGATCAATTCTTATATCCGAAAAGACAATAATTGAGGCTTTTTTCTCACCGGCATTATCTACTTTTTTCGCTTTTGGAAATTGAGTAAAATAATCAATTACTTTTTTCTCATCGCTAGTTTTTACCAAAATATCAATATCACCGATGGTTGGGGCAAAACGCCTCAAAGAACCCAAAGCTTCTACCTCTTTTACTAAAGGATTTTTTTTTAAATACTCAATTATTTCTTTGGCCAAAGAAAAAGCATAAGGTAAAACCATTCTTGGAGGTTTTTCTTTTCTTTTTTCAAAGATTTCAATTGCTTTTAAAATCTGACTTTGGGATTTTTCTCCAAAGCCCTCGATTTTGGACACCTCTCCAGAAAGACAGGCTTTTTTTAAATCTAAAACAACCGTTTTTTCATCAAAAAGTTTTAATGCTTTTACCAGGGTAAAAGCCTTTTTTGGGCCAATGCCGGGAATCTCCATCAACACAAAAACGGAAGAAGGAATCTTTTTTAAAACTTCATCAAAATGACGACAATAACCTTCTTTAAAATATTCATCAAGGTAAGAAGCCAAAGAGGTCCCAATTCCCGAAACTTCATTTAATTTTCCTTCCTGCCAAAGATCAAAAAGATTGCGGGATAAATTTTCAATCGTGTCGGCGGCTTTTTGATAAGCGATTATCTTAAAACGATTTTCCGACGTTAAAAGATAAACGGCGGCTACTTTTCTAAGAAGAGTGGCAATTTCTTTGTTACTATATTTTTCTTCAAATTTAATTTTTTTCATATTTTATATCTTACCATGAATAACCTTCATCATCTTTTAAAACTTTTTCCAAAAAGCGAGATTTTAAAGCATAAAACCGTCTGCCAAAAATGAACCTTTTTTTAGCAAAGGAAATACAAAGCTTTTTTTTTGCCCGGGTAATTCCCACATAAAATAACCGCCTTTCTTCCTCCAAAGATTCAAAGTCATCAAAACTGCGACTGTGAGGAAGAAGTCCCTCCTCAACCCCAACAATAAATACATAATCAAACTCCAAACCTTTAGCCTGATGTAAAGTCATCAGCCTTACTTTATTTTTCCCGTCTTCTTTTTTTTCACCTTCAAAATACTCGGCTTCAAACAACGCCACTTGATCTAAAAAATCAATTAAATTAGGAAAATTAGACGCAACCGTTTTTAACTCGTTAATATTTTCTAATCTTGAAAAATCTTCTTTGCTTTCACTTTGATATAAACTTAAATAATCGGTCTCTTTCAAGATTTCCTCAATAATCTCACTAGTAGAATAATTTTCTAAATTAGAGTTTATTTTTTCATAAAAATTTTTAAAGGCAGAAAATCTTTTTTTTCCTAATTTTTTTACTCGTTCAAGCGCCAATTGATCATTGGGGTAAAGTAATAAACGAAGAAAAGCTAAAATATCTTTTATCTCTTTTCTCTCATAAAAGCGCACGCCGCCAATAAGAATATAAGGAATCCCAAAATGTAAAAAAACTTCTTCCAAAATTCTTGATTGGGCATTGACTCGATATAAAACCGCAATATTTTCACCAAAAAATTCCGGTTTTTTTCCAATTTCTAAAATCTCTCTTGCCACAAACATTGCTTCTTCTTCCTCATTTTCTGCTTCAAAAATCTCAACCCCTTCCCCCTCATCTTTATCGGTATAAAGTTTTAAAATCGGATGACTTTGATTTTGAGAAATAATTTGATAAGCAAAATCTAAAATCTTTTGGGTGGAGCGGTAGTTTTTTTCTAAATAAAAAAGAGAGACTTTTGAAAAATCTTTTTGAAATCGAAACAAATTTTCCATCTTGGCTCCTCGCCAAGAATAAATACTTTGGGAAAAATCACCAACCGCTGTTACCTGCTTTGCTTTTTTGGCCAAAGATTTTATTAACTCATATTGTAAAAAATTAGTATCCTGAAACTCATCAATTAGAAAATAATTTAACTGTCTTTGATAAAAGTCTAAAACAGAGGGATTTTTTTTAAAAAGGAAAACCGTTTTTAAAAGCAAATCATCAAAATCCAAAGCATTATTTTCTTCCAATGCTTTTTGATAAAAATAATAAACTTGAGCTACTAAATTTTTTTTATAAAAAGAAAATTTTTCCAAAAAAACTTCTGGAGTAATCATTTCGTTTTTCGCTAAACTAATATAGTAGGCAAAAAAAGAAGGGGTTAATTTTTCGATTTTTTCTTTTTTAAGAATATTTTTTATCAAACTAAGCTGTTCATCCTCATCATAAATTAAAAAGTTTTTTGCGATATTCGCCTCTTTCCAAAAACGTCGCAAAACCAAAGCTCCAAAAGAATGAAAAGTCCCAATATAACCCAATTTTAAATTGCTACCCAATTCTTTTTCGATTCTTTCTTTCATTTCCAAAGCCGCCTTATTGGTAAAAGTAACCATCATGATCGAAGAAGGAGACACTTTTTTTTCTTTAATCAAATAAAATACCTTAGCAATCAAAACCCGTGTTTTTCCCGAACCCGCCCCGGCCAAAATCAAAGAGGAGCCATCAACAAAAAAAGCAGCTTTTTTTTGAGCTTCATTTAAACTTTCAAAAAGAAGACTCATAAAAATCTAAAAAAATAATTTTAAAAAACTAAAGAATAAAAAATAAAAAACGCCGCCACCCCAAAAAGAATTAAAATTGAATGCACTGTGCCCGATGTGGGAAGAGTGGTTACCTCAGTTGGTGATGGATAATAATCATTGGAAGGTAAAGGAGTGGGTGTTTCTGCTTTGGCTAAAATAATTTCTGTTGGTGTGGGTGTTTCTTCGGTGACTAAATTGTCAGTTGGTGTTTGAGTTGGAGTTGGTGTTGGTAAATAAGAGGTTGGTGAAGGATTAGAAGAACTATTTTGATTTAAGGCAATAAATTTCTCACTGGTTGCCACTTGAGCTTTTGTTTTTTTTGGGGCAACAGCTGACGTTGTTTTTTCCTCAGTTGGTGCCTCCATTAAAAGATAACTAAAATAAAAAATTGCCCCAATTAAAAAAATCATCATCAAAATTAAACCTAAAGTAACAATCTTTTCTTTTTTCATTTTTTAATTTTTACTCGCCCAACCAGCCTTCTTTTTTTGAATGAAGTTGGGCCTCAATTTTTAAAAAAGAATCCGCCGTTGCCACTTGATATTCTTTATAAAAAACATTTTTTTCTGGATTAAAATTTTGGGTAATCGATTCTTCATCCCAAGCACCTTGATTAACCTTAATTCTTGCCATGTCAATATCGGAAAAACCAACTTTTTCAATTCCAATAAAAATCTTTTCTCCTGGTTTTAAATTTTTTAGCTCCTCATCATTAAGTTCCTGCCATTTTTCATTATATATTTTTATTTTTCCGGTTAAAATTATTTTTTTTTCTTCATTGGTTAGTGAGGAATTAACTGGTAATTCGTTGGGTGTTTTGTTTTTTGTCATGGTAAAAATAAAAATAAAAAAAGATATCAAAAATAAAATAAAAACAATAAATTTGTTGCCAAAAAAGAATGAGAAAGAGGAAATTTTTTTTTCATCTTTTTTTTCGATTAAAAAAATTTGTTTTTTTTCTTTCTCAAAATCAAAATTGTCTTTAAAATCAGGAAGATTGATTTTATTCTTTTTCCTTTTTATTTCTTTTTTAAAAAGATAAATTTGATAGCCCAATAAAATTAAAGTAATAAAAAAACTCACTAAGGAAATTTTATTGACTGAAGAAAAAAAATTAATAACTTCCTCCATATAAAAAAATAATATCAAAAACCAAAGAAAAGTCGCAAACCCAAACCAATCGCCAAAATTCCCAAAAAAGAAAACAAAATAACATTATTAGAGCCAGAAACAAACGGCGTTGGGGTAGGTGTAGAATAAAAAATTGTCGGGGAAGGAGTCGGTGACTGCAAAGTTTGAGTTGGGAATATTTCAGAAGTGGGGGTAGGACTTGGTACTATAGTTGCTGAAGGAGTCGCCTCTCCCAAAACCCGACCAAAAATCGCTTGATTACCCACCAAACGAAATTCTCTTTTAATCTCAATCTCCTTATTATCTTTACTTTTTGTTCTTGCTATCAACTGATAACTTCCTAAAGGTAAATTTTCTAAAAACCTGATTGACCAAAAACCGTATTTATCGGTTTTGAGGCGAGCACTATAGTTTTTATTACCCGTCATTGGCAAAAGATTCACCAAAACCTCATTGCCTGGCATTGCTTTTCCTTTAATAAGAGGAGTAAAACCAGGAATCACCGCCTTTTCTTCAGGATAGATAATTTTTATTTCTTCTTTTTTATTAATTTCTTTCTCAGCAGTTGCTCCCAAAACTTGCTCCTCAAAGATAAATGAATAATCCCTCCCAATAAACAATGGCTGAGGAATAGGAGAAAGCTTTTTTATTTCTCCCTCAACTTTGGTCTTTAATCCAGTCTCTGAAATAATTTCAATTAAAACTTTTTCTGAAGAAGAAGGAACTTTTGGGGTTAAATCTTTTAGACTATACAAAACATTTAAAGGAATTAACCATTCACCGGTTTCTTTGGTAAATGAAGAGAAAGAATAATAATCTTTAACATTTAAAAAAACGATGGCATTGACCAAAGGAATATTGGTTTCTTGAAGGACTTTTCCGTAAATTAAAGTTGGCGTTTTATTGGGTAATTGAAGTTTTGGAGTAAAAAAACTAAAAGGCTCATCTTCGTATTTTTTAATCATTTGGTTATCCGAAACAATCACAAAAAAATATTTTTTTCCCGGGGATAAATTTTTTAAATTAACATAATGAAAAAAAAACTTGTTTTTGTTATTGACAGTATCCCTCTCATCCAAAATAATCGATGTTAGTTTTTTTTCATTTTCCCCATATAAAATAAAACCGGTGGTTTTTTCTTCAGTTTCCCAAACAATTGTTGCTTGATTGGGAGTGAGGTTAGTAATTTCTAATCTTTTCAAAAGCTTTTTTGTTGCTTTGGAAGGAAGAGACTTTTTATGAAAAAGATTGGCAAAAAAAAGAGTGATAATAAAAACAATTAAAATCGCCAAAGGAAAAGGAACTTTTGGTTTGTTTTTTAGATAAAGATTAGTATAATAAGTCATATTGATTAAGGTTGTTTTTCCACTAATATATTTAAAATTTTATCATCTAAATGATAGGTTTTTATCGAAGGTAACTTGGGGATGGTAATTTTTCTCTCATAAAAAGCATGATAAATATCAGCAATCATCCAAACAATTACTGAAACAAATATCGTCAATGATATTAAAAAAAATTCTTTTTTTATCATAAATAACTAGCGTTAATCTCCATTTCAACTTTTAATAAACCTGAGGGGCTACTTTCTTTATTTTGTGTAATAATCAATTTCTCAACCATCTTCAATCGCCTTTGTTTTAACAATTCTTCTAAAAAATTAGAGATTTTCGAAAAATCAGCCTCTCCCTCGATATTTAACACTAATTGATTATATTTTTTTTCTTTTGCTTCTTTTAAACTTGTTTCTCCCATATCTATTTTTTTAAACAAAAAACCACTTTCACTTGAAACTTTATTCAAATCATCAATTACTTTGGCTAAATTTGGTTTATCAGGAATCGCTTCCTTCAAAAGCGGCAATTTTTCTCGATTATTCTCTAGAAACTGCTGCACTTGAGCAATCATAACAATTTTTTGATCATAGAATTTATTCACTTCTTCCAAATCTTTCGCTTGTTTTTTTAACGAAAACAAAGTTGTAAGGGTCGGTCTTATAATAAAAAATATCGAAAAAGAAAAGACCAAAAAAAATAAAACGGAAAAAGTATAATCTTGAACTTTTTTAGAAAAAATATCTTTTTTAATCATAAAAATTGAGAAAACTCTAACTCAAACTCATAACCAGTTTCACTTTTTTTAATTGATTTTAAATTTACTTTTTTAAATTTTTTTTCTTTTTTGACTAAATTAATAAAATTTTGAAGATTCTCAGGTAAAAAAGCGACTCCTAAAACGTCAATTGAATCAACCGAAAGTCTCATTTCTTTTAAGGTTAAACCCTGTGGAAAGATGGAGACAAAATATTTAAACATCGAAAGCATTTTCTCCTGTCTCTCCAATACCGATTTTGCTGTTTCTTGTTTTTTTTCAATGATTTCTGCTTCAGAAAGAAGGGGTAAAACTACTTGAATAATTTCTTTTTTCTGAACCACTGCTTCTTTTAAATCGATAATTTTTTGATCAAGTTGAAACCGATAAAAAAAGACAAAAATTATCACCAATTGAGTAATAACAATAATATATCGCAAATAATTTAAAGAAAAATAAACCAGTTTATCAACTAGCGAAAGTTCTTTTTTGGTTAAAAGGTTAATCCGAAAGCTCATTTTTTATTTTTTATTAATTTGGCCATTTTTGATTTAATCCGACTGGCTTTGTTTTTATGAATAACTTTTTCTTTAGCCGCTTTATCTACTGCTTTGTAAAGATTTTTTAGTAATTCTTGTAAGTTTTTTGCTCCTTCTTTTACTCCATTTTTAATTTTTCTTATTAAATAATCAATTTTATTTTTATATTGTTTATTTAAAGCGATTCTTTTTTTGGTTTTTCTTAAATTTTTTTTGGCGGTTTTAAGATTGGGCATAATTTTTCTCCCTCCTTTCTTAAAAATCAAATTTTAAATTCTTTTTCATAAATTTTTTCTCCATAACTGCCGGTAAACTTTAAATTTAATTTTATTGGTCCTAAAATATTATGATAACGACAAGTACCAGAAGAACAAGTACCCAAAACTATCTTTCTTCCTCCATAAGTATCTTCTTCACCACATTGCCAAAATCTTTCCGTTTTAAAACATTTACCAATCACTCCTTGCTCAACCGCCCCCCCTTCGCCTCCCTCTAAAACATCATTATTTAGCGTTTTATAACTTAATTCAAAATCAATGGCTTCTGTTCCTTTTGGTTCGTTACTGATAGTTAAGGCAACTTCTCCTTTTTTCAAAGGTTTAAACTCAACCTTAACTAAGGAATCAACGGTTGGAATTACGGCTTCGGTGGGTAAAGTTGGTCCTAACAAAACTTCTTTTTTCGAAAAGCTTTTATTATTTAAAAATAAAAAAGTCAATCCCAAAAAAACTAAAACAACAAAAACTACCAAAAGATAATTTTTTTTCTTCAAAATCATAAGCTTTTCAATCAAATTAATAACTTTTGATTTAAATAGTCTTTTAATCGATCAATTGATACCCGTTCTTGTTTTTTACTATCCCGCTCTCGCACAGTCACCGTCTCATCAGCCAAAGTCTGAAAATCAATGGTCACACAAAAGAGTGTACCAATCTCATCTTGAGAAAAATATCTTTTTCCAATATTGCCTCGATCATCAAAAGCAATAAGATAATCACCTTTAATTAAATTATAAACTTTTTTTGCTTTTTCCACTAAATTTTCTTTATTGGCCAAAAGAGGAAAAACCGCCACTTTTACGGGTGCCAAACGCGGATCAAGTCGTAAAACAACTCTTTCTTCTTCTTCATAATAAGCATCAATTAGAAAAAACAAAGTCGCTCGATCAACCCCACCTGAGGTTTCAATCACCCAAGGAATAAACTCTTCTTTAGTGTTTGAGTCTTTATAAGTTAAATTATGGCGCGAAAGATCCCAATCACCCCGATGATGAATTCCTTCAAACTCACTCCAACCAAAAGGGGCCTGATATTCAATATCAGTGGCAAAACGCGCATAATGAGCCCGTTCGTGGGGTTCATGATCACGAAAGCGCAAGTTTTTTTCTTTAATGCCAAGATCAACATACCACTTAAACCTTTCTTCTTTCCAGTAAGAAAACCATTTATCACCCTCTTTATCGTCTGGATAAATAAAAAACTCAAGTTCCATCTGTTCAAACTCGCGGGAGCGAAAGGTAAAGTTACCAGGAGTAATTTCGTTTCTAAAAGCCTTACCAATTTGAGCAATACCAAAAGGAATTTTTACCCGTGAAGAGTCAACCGCGTTTTTGAAATTAACAAAAACACCTTGGGTAATCTCACCTCGAAGGTAGGCTTTTTGTTTTGGCTCAGTTACTCCCAAATAAACTTCGGTTAAAATATTAAATTTTTTCGGTTCGGTAAAGTTATCTTTTTGACCACAATCGGGGCAAACATTATTAATAATTTTATCGGCCCGAAATCGATGATGGCAGTTTTTACACTCAACCAAAAGATCAGCAAAAGAAGAAACATGCCCTGATCTTTCCCAAACGATAGGATTCATAATAATTGAAGCATCAAGGCCAACAACATCATCTCTTTCATAAACCATATGCTTCCACCAAATCTTTTTAAGATTATTTTTAAGCTCCACTCCCAATGGTCCATAATCCCAAAAACCAGCCAGTCCACCATAAATTTCTGATGAAGGATAAATAAACCCCCGTCTTTTAGCCAAAGCAATAATTTTTTCCATAAATAAATCTATTATAACGTAAATTTTGGCAATTTTTCATCAATAATATTCTCAATAGTGGTAATATTTTCTTTAAACGATTGGCTTTGATTTAAATAACCTAAATTTTTAAGAAGAAAATTTAGATAAAAATTTAAATCATCTAAGTTAAATTGCTTTTTTGATAAATTAACCAAAAAATTTAAAGTTAATTGATAGTTTTTTTCATCTCTTAGATTTTCTGGCAAAATTTTTTCCAAAATATAAAAATAAAGATAAAAGGCCGGCCATTTTTTTTTGTCTTCTTTGATTGATAAAAAGCCAGAAATTAGGCTGACTTCTTTTAAATAAAAACGGTCATTCTTTTTTTCCAAAATAATTTTTAAAAAGTTACCATTTTCAAAATAAGAAAGACGACGACTGGTGATTTTTTTTGCCCCAAAAGCAAAAACTTTAATCTTTCCTAAATCCTTAGTAAAAAAAGTTAATAAAATGTTTTTTTCAAGGAGTGGTTTTTTATTAAGAATTAAAGCTTCAGTCTTAAACATCTGTCTCATAATCAATTTTAATAACTCGATTCGCTTTTTTTAATATTTATTAATCTCCTTATCAGTATCTAAAACTCCATCATATACTTTCTTATTATCAATAAAAACCGTTAAAGTCTGATTCTCAACCCCCGGCTGTTTTTGAACTAAAATTGTGTTCGTGGAAATATTTGATGGTAAGGTATATTTTACTTTAATTTTTGCTTTTCCTTGTGTTGGTACTTCTAAATATCCTTCAAAAACAGTTTTTCCTAAGTCATCATAAACCTGAACTTTTTTTAACGATCCTTGAAATTCAACTAATTTTGAACCTCGAGGAACATAAACTCTTACCCAGTTTCTTAAAGTAGCATTAAGACACAAACCGCCGCGCTCTAAATTACAGTCAGAGTGAGGATATGGATTTTTATAATTAACCGTTATCTCTCTTTCTCTACCTTTTGTCACTGACTGAATCTCTTCAGAAACAAACATATTTGATTTAGCACCAGCAAAATTAACATTGTTGATATGTAAATAGTCATTATTCTTACTATCTTTAATCCTTCCGGCAAAATTAACTTGTTCAACAGCTTTTTGTATTTCATCGTCAACAAAATACAAAAGAATATGTTTTTTTTGTAAATCATCAAGCATCACTTCAGTTAACTTTCCCCAGTATTTTGACGGTGAAGAACGAAGAGCGGTTTGAAAAAGAACATACATTAGCTCACCCAAAATTCCTTTTCGATTTTCTTTGATATAACCAACCGGTCGATCAACAATGTCAAAAAGAGTATAAATTACTGATGGGCAGTCACATCTTTTATCGATATCAGCCGAAAACTTTATCCCAGAAACATAAATATTGCCAAAAATCTTGAGTAAGTCAACCAAAACCTTTGAATCCATCGCAATAATCCCATCATATTTTACCCGCAAGCTACTTTTTTGATAAAGACTATCAAAAAGTTTGACTGATTCTTTAAAATCAGGCGACAAATTACTATCACGGATATAAAAAAGATTAACCCCTTTGTGATAAGTCAAAATCTCAGGTGGTGCTTTTGGATGAGAAGCAATTGAATTATCTAAAGAATAAATATCATCAGATGAGACAATACTCATCTTTCCATCTTTGATTTTAAAAACAGAATAAAATGTCAAAAAACCACCGGTTGCTCTTCTTTCTTTATCATTTTGATAAAGAATTAAGTAGGTTTTTTCCTTTTTGCTTCCTAAAATCTCTGGTAGTTTTTTTATCAAAGGCTTAGCATCAACAAAAAGGGAACTTAAACCAGTAAACTGATCAATCAATTCTGTTAATCTCTCACGAATTACTAAGTTACCAATTTTTTTTGGATAACGATTGGGGTTTATTTTTGAAAGTTTTTCATTGGCAAGATCAATATCTTTGGCAATTGAATCAACTTTTTCAACCAATTTATCAAGAGTTAATACCGCTGTATGAAGTCTTTCTTCAGCTGATTTATCAACAAAAGAACTTTCCCCCTTTTTAAAACCAATCAAATCAGCATAAGGCTCAATCGCCTTAACACTCTCAATTCCAGCTTTGATGATATATTCTCCTGCCTCAACCCCATTTTTAAAATCAGAAACATAGGGAATAAAACTTAACCAATAAATTGATTGAGCGGTTTTTTGAAAATCTTGGTACTGGGCTGAAAAATCAGTCATCTTGGTTTTTAAAAGGGTGATATCATTTTTAGAAAAAGTTTCTTTTAACTGTTTTGCCGAGGCAATCAAAGTTTTTGATTTTTTGTTTATCGCAGCAATTGGCCGATAAACAGAAAAATAACAAAAAGCGATAAAAGAAATAATCAATAAGACTGATGCTAACAATACTTTGCTTTTTTTTCTCATATTTTTAATAACTTTAATTTTTAATTTTTTTACACCGCTCCTTTTCCACTAATCATCACCCAAGGAGTTTTTAAAATAATCTTAAGATCATTAACTAATGATAAATTATCAACATACGACGCGTCAAGGGCGATTCGTTTTTCAAAATCAAGATCAGATCTTCCAGAGACTTGCCAAAGACCGGTAATTCCCGGTTTTACTGATAAAACTTTTTTGAAAAGATACTTGGTATGAGGAAATTTTTTTTGTTGATAAGAAAGTTCATCTGGATAATAAGCTCTTGGTCCAACCAAACTCATCTCTCCTTTTAAAACATTGAAAAGCTGAGGGATTTCATCTAAAGAGTGTTTGCGAATAAATCGCCCAATTTTTGTTACTCTTGGATCATCTTTTAATTTATAATTTCCCCGTTTGTACTCCTCATAAAGTTTTTTAAAAAGTTTATTCGTTCGAAGAAGGTAATGAGCATTGACGATCATGGAGCGGAACTTATACATTTTAAATTTTCTACCATTTTCACCGACTCGTTCGGGTACATCAGCAAAAATTGGACCGGAAGAATCAAGTTTTATTAAAATAGCAATGACTAAGGCTAAAGGTAAAAATAAAATTATCAATATCAAAGAAAGAACAATATCTAAAAATCGCTTTAAAAATTTTTTATAAGTTTGCCCATAAAAAGGTTTAAGTAAGATGTTCATGTTCTGTTCCTTCAAAATTCTCAACGATGTTTTTAACCTTAGCTACCGAAGATTTTTTACTAATCAACAAAACATCTTTCGTATTAACTACCACTAATTCATCCAAATCAATTCCAACAATTAATTTTTCTTTTTCATAATTATAAATAAGACTGTCTCTTACGTGATCTAAATAAACCTTTCCCCGAATAATATTTTCATAAGGATGATTCTCCAAAGCCTCTTTTAACGACTCCCACGCTCCAATATCACTCCAACCAATATCCTCAATGACAACTAGCGCTTTATCTTTGTCTAAATTTTCCAAAATGGCATTGTCAAAATTAATACTTTCTACTTTACCATACTCTTTTTCCAAAACTAAAAAATAATCTTTTTTCCCATAGTAAGCCAAAATTTTTTCGGTATTTTTATAGATATTTGGGGCAAGTTGAGCAAATTGTTTATAAAGAAAAGAAGGAGTGGTCAAAAAATAACCTAAATTCCAAGCATAAGTTTTTGACTGAAAATATTTTTGGACGGTTTCTTTATCTGGTCGATATTTAAAGCCTTTAAACTCATAAAAAACTAAATCATCGATTTTTTCTTTTTTTTCTCCAAAATGAATGTAACCTAAATTCGTACTTGCAAAACGCGGTTTATGAGCAATAAAGATAATTTTCTGCGGGTTTTTTTCGATATACTTTCCGCTTTTTTTTAAAATTTCAATAAATAACTTGTTTCTTTTTACCAAATGATCACTCCATAAAATCGCCAAAGGTTCTTTTGGGTAAAGTCTATTTAAAATCCCGCAAACCAAAGCAATCGCGGGACCAACATCTTTTTTTTCTGGTTCAAAAATAAAATTATTTTTGGGAATTTGAGGCAATTGTTCATACACAATTTTTTTATATTTTTTATTGGTGGAGATAAAAATATCATCGCTTTTAAATCCCAAAAGAGAACGCGAAACCGTCAGTTGTAATGTTGAATAGTCGTCAATTATTTTTTCAAATTGTTTAGGTGATTTTTTTCGAGAAAGAGGCCAAAGTCTTGTCCCAGTACCACCAGCAAAAATAACAATTTTCATATTATTTTTTTAAATTTATCGACAAAATTAATTTTATCAAATTTTTTTAGATTTTTTAAACTGTTAACTCTAGTTTGATACTTCAATTTTTTTTCAATTAAAAGAAACTTATCAATTACCCTATTTAAACTCTCTTCATTTTGCTCCTCAAAAAACAAACCGGTTTTATAAGAAATCACCGTCTCAAAAGCACCCCCTTTTTTGTAGGCCAAAACCGGTGTTCCAAAAAACTGCGCTTCCAAAGAAACATAACCAAAATCTTCTTCTTGAGGCATAATTAAAGCTAAAGCATGGGAATAAAAATAAGCTAATTCTTCATCGGTCAATTTTTTTAAAAAAATAATATTTTTTGCCGCTATTTTTTTAAGTTTTTTCTCCTCTGTGCCCTCCCCAACAATAATTAATTTTTCTTTTCTTTTATTAAAAACTTTAACCACTAAGTCCACTTTTTTATAACTTTCCAATCTTGAAACAAGCAAAAAAAATGGTTCTTTTATTTCTTTCAATTTTGAATTTTGATTTGTCATTTTGCCCTCCAAATCGGAGGGTGATATTTGATTTTTAATATTTTTCCAATATTCTATATCAAAAGGTGGATATATTACTTCGCTTTCTCTTTGATAGTACTTTAAACACCGCTTTTGAACCGTTTTGGAAATAGAAATAATTTTATCAGCCCTTTGAGCGCAGGCATAATCCCATTTTCTTAAGTAATTTAAGTAAGGAGAAACTAAAAACTTTTTTAAACCAAAAAGATGATAGTTTTGCGGCATTATCCACAAAAAACGGGTTGGGGTTAAAAGATAAACAATGTGTTTGACTGGTGTTTTCACAATTACTCCTTTGGCAAAAGAAGAGGTGACAGAAATTACTAAATCAAAATCAGAAAAATCAAAAGTTTCAAACGCCAAAGGATAAAAAGGAAGAGACAAAAGACGGTTTTTTTTTATAAAAGAAGGAATTTTTTGAATAAAAGATGTTTTTATTAAAAAATTCTTTGCCCAGGGAGCTTTTTTTTCATCAAAATAAGAGGTAAAAAGAACGGCCTTTGGAAAAATTTTTAAAAAGGTCAAAAGCACTCTTTCTACCCCACCCCATTTATCCAACCAATCATAAACAATGGCTACTTTTTTTTCTTCCATTTTTTTTATTAAATTAAAGTATAATAAAACCAAATATGTTTAACATTTTAAATATTTTAAATTTTTTTAAGAAAAATTTTAACAAAAAAGATTTTTTAATAATTTTTTTGATTTTTTTTCTTTATTTCTTCACCCGTCTTGTCAACTTAGAAAAATTTCCTATTTTTACCGATGAAGGAATCTATATTAACTGGGCAAAAACTGCCTGGCATGATGCTTCGATGCGCTTTATTTCTTTAACCGATGGCAAGCAGCCACTGCAAACCTGGTCCACCATTCCTTTTTTAAAACTTTTCCCAAATAAACCTCTTTTTGCTGGTCGACTTTTTTCTGTTTTTACTGGTTTTTTCTCTTTATTTTTTGTCTTTAGCCTTCTTTTTTTTCTTTTTGACAAAAAAACGGCTTTTTTGGGAAGCTTTTTTTATATATTTACCCCCTACTTTCTTTTTTACGATCGAATGGCTTTAACTGATTCCGCTGTCAACATGGGTTTTTTGGGAATTTTGTTTTTTTCTTTACTTCTTGCAAAATACATTCGTCTAGATTTAGCTTTAATTTTTGGTTTATTTTCTGGGTTAGCACTACTTACCAAATCATCGACTCAACTTTTTGTTTTTTTAGGCCTTTTGGCGCCAATAACTTTTCTTTTTAAAAAAGAAAAAGAAAAACTAATTAAAACATTAAATTTTTATCTTCTTTATTGTTTAGTAATTATTTTTGGCTTTTTGATCTACAACGTCCAACGCCTATCTCCTTATATGCATTATATTGGCATAAAAAACACCACCTTTTTAATGACGAAAGAAGAGTTTTTAAAAGCGCCTTTTTCTTTGTTTTGGAACAATGTTTTTGGGGTTTTGGTCGATATTGTTTGGGAAGCCGGATTTGTTTTACCAATTTTTGCTTTTTTTGGTTTATTTTTTCTTTTTAAAAAAAAAGCATCTTTGGCTTTTTATCTTTTTCTTTGGTTTTTAATCCCTTTTTTAATTATCGCCTCAATTTCCAAAGTAATTTTTCCGCGATACTTAATATTTTTTGCCTCGTTAATGATCGTTTTTGCCTCGTTTTTTCTTACCCAAATCAATAAAAAAGTAAAAATCTTTCTTTTTACAATTTTTTTAATTTCCGCTTTTTATTTTGATCACAAAATCCTTTTTGATTTTAAAAATATTTCTTTTCCCGAGGTTGATCGAGGTCAATATATTGAAGGACCTCCAGCAGGATGGGGAGTCAAAGAGATTATTGATTTTTCCATTAAAAAATCAAAAGAAAAACCAGTGATTTTAATGGCGGAAGGGAATTTTGGCTTAGTTGCTGATATGCTTCGAGCAAGCCTTCCTCGCAACGGCCATCAAGTTTCTGTTGACGCTTACTGGCCGCTTGAAGAAAAACATTTAATTTCTCGTCAAAAAGATTTGGATAAATATTACATTTATGTTGTTTTTCCTCACCGCGATGACTTTCCCCAAAATTGGCCAATAAAACTTATCAAAAAATTTGAAAAGCCAGGGAAAAAATCGGCGATTTATTTTTTTGAGTTAAAAAAGTAAAAAATCAAAAATCCAAAACAACTTAATAAACTTAAATAATTTCCTATTTTTCGTACCAATGTATCTTCAAACCTAAATTCTAAATTATGCCTTCCTTTTGGAATAAAAACAGTGATTAATTTATAGTCATTTTTGTCATCGATTTGTATCTTTTTGCCATTTAAATATGCCTGCCAGCCAATAAAATTAAAAGTATTTAATTGGAAAATAGCAGGTGTTTGAGCGTCAATAAAAAATTTTTTGTCTTGAAAGCGATTTTCCAAAATTTTAACCTTTGCTTCACCCTTTTTTATCTCAAAGATATTTTTTGGCAAATTCTTTTTTTCAATATCCAAAACATAAACTCCGTATTCATTTTTTTTCGCTTTTACTCCTTTTGGTACAAAATGCAAAACTGTTTTACTTTGTTTCCATATAATTTCTTCATCTGTCACCAACTCCTTATCAGAAACATGAAGATAATTTTGCGGTTTAAAATATTGATAATATTTAAAGATTGTTAAAATAATAAAAAACAAACAAATTAACCAAATTATTTTCTTGAATTTAATTAATTTTTCTAAAAAATAGATTCCCGATGCGGCCGTTAAAGCCACAAACGCTGAGGTCGGCGCCAAAAAGCGCCAAGGAAACTGTAAACTCCAAAGCATTTTAAAATTTCTCCATAAAATATCAGAATAAGAAGTTGTCATCCATAAACCAAAAATCATCAAAAATACAAAAATAAGAAAGTTTAAAATAAGAAAAAAATCTTTTTTTCTTACCTTAAATAAATAAATCACAAAAAAAACAAAAGAAAGTCCGATTAAAAAAATTGGCACTTTCCCAATTTGAAAACTCATTCCATCCTCTATTCCTTTAATCGATGCCCCAAATCCCCAAGGTGAATACCAAAACTGATAAGGATAAATAAAATGATCACGATAATCCCCAAGCCCCTTATCCAAAAAAGTAAACTGTTTCTCGAAAAACATCGGCAGCCAATAAAAAGAAGATAAAGATAAACCAAAAATAAAACCAATCAAAAAAGATTTAAAAAACAAAAATCTTTCTTTTGATAAAAACCAATAAAATAAAAACAAAAAAAATAAAAAGAAAAAGGTAGAAAAAGCAATCAATTGATGAGTTAAAATCAAAAAAGAAAGCGCCAACCCAAAAAACAAACTATTTTTTAAATTTGGTTTTTGATAAAGATTAATTATTGTCAAAGATAAAAAAGGAATAATTGCCATAGTAAAAAAATCCGCCAAAGCCCCCCGAACATAAGCGTTAACCGCGTGATAAAAAAGATAGTTATATAAACCAGAAGCTAAGAAAGCAACTGGTTTGGAAAAAAACTTCCTGGCTAAAAAAAACATCGAAACGGTTGATAAAACAAACCCAAAAATAAAAACTAACTTTATTGACCAAATCAAAGAAAAACCTAAGCGATAAAAAATTAAAGCCAAATAATAAACCAAAGGTGGATAAAAATTAAATAGTGGATCACCAAAACCAAAAGTCAATTTATCAACCCAGCGAGGATATAAATAACCTTGATTCACCCCTTCATTTAAAAGATAAAGTCGCACTGGATGCTGATTATCATGAATAGTAAAATAGTAAGGATTTAAAAGGGAAATAAAACTTGGAATTGATATAATTAAAAGAAGAAAAATATCAATTAAAAAATTATTTTTTTTCATTTTTTTTATTATACCAACAAAATAAAAAAATGGATCATCGCTCTAATTTAAAGAAAAAAACCGTCAAAAGTATTTTTAGTCTTTTTTTTCAAAGTGGCTACTCGGCTTTTTTGGGCCTTTTAGCCAATTTAATCTTAACCATCGTTGTTTCGCCAAAAATCTTTGGTATTTATATTACTCTTCTATCAGCCATCTCCTTTTTAAATTATTTTTCTGATATTGGTTTGGCCGCTTCTCTTATTCAAAAAAAAGAAGTTGATGAGGAGGATATAAAAACTGTTTTTACCGTTCAACAAACTTTAATTGTTACGCTTGTTGTTATTGGAATATTAACCTCACCTTTTGTTACTTCTTTTTATCATCTACCAAAAGATGGTACTTATCTTTATCTTGCTCTTCTTGTTTCTTTTTTTATCTCTTCTTTAAAAACCATCCCCTCAGTTTTTTTAGAAAGAAAAGTCGAATACGAAAAAATTGTTTTTGTTCAAATTGTTGAAAATACTTTTTTTTATCTTTTGGTAATTATTTTTGCTCTTCTTAGCTTTGAAATAAAAAGTTTTATTATTGCGGTTATTTTTAGATCCCTTACGGGCCTTTTTTTAATTTATAAACTTTCGCCGTGGAAGATAAGGATTGGTTTTAATAAGAGTCGTTTCTCCCAACTTATTTCTTTTGGCCTTCCTTTTCAAACCAGCTCATTTTTAGCTTTGTTTAAAGATGACTTAATTATTTTATATCTTGGTAAAGTGATCGGCTTTGAAGGAGTAGGTTATATTGGTTTTGCCAAAAAATGGGCTGAAGCACCAATAAGAATTATAATGGACAATGTCACCAAAGTTTTATTTCCAGCCATTTCTCGAATCCAAGATAATAAAGAAAAAGTTGGTCAATTAATCGAAAAAGTTTTGTATTATCTTACCGGACTAATTGCCCCATTAATGGTTTTTGGCTTTTTTTTAATGCCAAAACTTTTGGCAATTATCCCTCGCTATCAAAAATGGCAAAAAGCTTTGCCTTTATTTAATATCTTTCTTCTTTCTTCATTTTTAGTAATTTATTATGCGCCATTGATTAATGTCTTTAATGCCTTAGGAAAAGTAAAAAAATCATTTTTTTTCATGCTTTTTTGGACAATAATTACTTGGGTTTTTACTCCTTTTTTCACTAAATTTTTTGGTTATTTTGGTTTTCCCCTAACCCATCTTTTTATTTCGTTAACTTTTCCTTTAGTGGTTTTATCAATGAAAAGAGAAATTTCTTTTAATTTTTTAAAATCGATTACCCCCTTTATCGTTTCTTCTTTTTTAATGTTTGTCACCCTTTTTCTTTTTAATCACTTTTTTTTGATAAACAATCCTTACTTTAATTTTTTCTTTAAGATAGTGATTGGAGGCTTAACTTATATTCTTACTCTTACCTTATTCTTTAAGATTAAATTGATTCACGAATTAAAAAAAATATTTCTTTAATAAAAATTAAAGGTAGCCTCCTTTTTTTAATCTTAAAATTAATTGACTAACCTCTTCTTTTTTTAAATAGAGATCAGTTTGGATATTAAATTCTTGTGGACTTTTTTTTGCTTTGATTCTTAACTGATCTAAATTAACATAGTTTTTTTCAACCCAGTCCAAAAAAAACCGACCAAATTCCTCAGCTGGCGTCATAAAGATTGAGGCTTGATGATTAAAGATTAAAATCAAGGGTTTGTTTTTTTTAAACTGCGATAAAAAGTCATTTTTTAGATATTCATCTTCCCTAAATTGAGGAAGAAGGGTGGGGTATTTTCCAGGAAGTCTGCCTTTTTTAACAAAAAACTCATGATGAGGTTCATAAGGACCAATCCAATAATACTCATTTTTCTCAATAATTTGGTCGATAAAATTGGCAACATAAGAAAAGTTATAAACTGATGGCATTTTCTGGGTGAAAACAGAAAAAAATTTATGGTAAAAATTTTGTCCCAAAAAAATAAAAGAAAAAAATCCAAAAATAAAAAGAAGAATTTGGGTTAATCGAGCAAGATCCTTGAAAAAAACTTCTTTAAACTTTTTTTGATATAAAAAATAGAAACTAAAAATAGCTGAGATTAAACCTAAAACTAAAAATAAACTTGCCTGATAGTCGGTTTCTGAGAATTTTTGGATATTACTTCTTGGCGCTGAAAACGACAAAACAAAAAAATAGATTATCCCAATTGGTAGTCTTTCTATCAACAAAATTAAAAGTAAAGTCAAGCTTCCCAACCCTGATAAAACTCCAATTGGTAAATACAAATCTAAATGTTTGATATAAGTTAAAAGGACCACATAATTGGCCCAAAAATTATCAATCAAAGTTAAAGCAAATTTAAAGGGATTAAAATGAGCACCTTTTACATAATTGGGAATTGAGATATAAAGTTTAGTATTGTAAACAAAATTGGCAAAGTAAAAATCAAAAAAAGTTCTTGTTAAAAAAAGATATAAGGTATAGACAAGATAGGGTAAGATGCTGTAGAGAATAAATAAAACAATCTTTTTTTTATCACCTAATAAAAGATAAAGCTGCCAAAGATATAAAAAGAAAGTTAAATAAACAAAAGTGGCCGAGGAAAAAACCAAACAAAAGTTTAAAAAAGAAACCAAAATAAAAATAAAAGATTTTTCTTCTAAATATTTTTTAAAAAAAGTTTGAATAAGTAAAAGCCAAAAAGAAAGACTAAAAAATAAAACCGAAAGGCTATCGGCCAAATATAAATGAAACCAAAAATACAAAGCAGTCAACGGATAAAAAGCTAAAAAAATAAGATAAAAGGGATATATTTTTTGATGTTTTTTTCTAATATAAAAAGCCAAAAAAGAAAGTAAAACAAAATTAAACAATGACCAAAGTAAACGAAAAATTGTATAGGAACCAAAACTAAAACTTAAAAAAATTGCTGCCAAATACCAAGCCAAAGGCAGATGATGATCAAAAAAATCACGATAGGGAAAACCACCATTTAAAATCGACTTTCCTGCCAAAAGATTAACAAACTCATCAGGATAAGAAACATAACGAGCGTTGAATAAAAAAACAAAGAAAGAGAAAAGAAAAACCAAAAACTGCAAAAAATTATTTTTTAAAAAATTTTCTATTTTCTTTAGCATAAACAAAAAATAAGTAAATTAAATTTAATCCCAAAAAGACTGATATTATTATATGTTTTTGATTAATTTTTTCAAGACTATCCCATCCGCCCAAAAAAAGATAAGGAAAATAGGAAAATAAAAGGCCGGCAAAAAAAAGATTTAGTCTTTCAACTAACTTGGGAAAAAAAGGATAAAAAGCAAAAAAAATCAAAAAATACCAAGGCTGAATCTCCGAAAAAAAAGTAAGATAAAGGATTAAAATCAAGATTAAAAACAAAGATAATATTCGTGCCAATTTTTTATTAATAGTCAAAAAGATAAGCGGTAAAGAAAGATATTTTATTCCTCCACCAATGATAAAAAAAATTGCGCTTAATAATTTATCTTTTTTTTTCATTAAAAAATATATTGCCAAAACCGAAAAACTCAAAGCGAGTAAATCGTTGTGATTATTGATTAATCCTTCAACAATAATTAAAGGATGAAAAGCCAAAACTAAACTCCATTTTTTATCGACTTTATAGGAAAAATAAACCATCAAAAAATAAAACAAAAACCAAGTCAGCTTAAACAAAAAAAAGGCCAAAAAAAATTTACCAAAAGAAAAAAAAGAAGGAATGGCGGTTATTGGTAAAAACGTTGGGCCATAGGGATAAGTTCGGTGAGTCCAGTGCATAAAACGAGTCCAAGAATCTTTGGGAAAATCTAATGCAGAAAATTGATAAGGATTTTTGCCATAAAAAGTTAAGATTTTGGCATCAAATAAATAGTTAAAAAAGTCATGAGATAAAAAAGGATAGGAAAATAAAGTCAAAAATCCAATTAGAAAGGTAGTCTTTAAAATATTAATTTTTTTCTTTTGAAAGAAGAAATAAAAATAAAAAAGTAATAAAATAAATAAAATATAAACTAAAGTTAACCAAAAACGCTTATAATAACCAAAATAAACCATTACGTTTCTAAAAAAAGTCCAAAAAGGATGATTAAATAAGGTAAAATTAGGATCAACTAAAGCATATGAATAAAAAGAAAAAAATAAAATCAAGAGAAAATAAAAAAATATCATATTCTTTTATTGATAATTTTAAAATTTTATTAATTAAATATCAAACTTTAATTGTTTTTTTGTTAACATTAACAATCTTTATCACCTTTTCATACCTTCGCTTTTTCAATTTAGAAAAACGTTTTGTTTTTGATTGGGATCAGGAAAATATTTGTTATTCGGTAAAAAATATTATTAATGGAAAACTAACTTTGATTGGCCCGCGAGTTGTTAGTGATGCTGGATTTTTTTTGGGCCCTTATTTTTCTTATCTTCTTGTTCCTTTTTTTCTCCTAACCAAACTTCACCCAAAAGCGTTAATTTTTTTTGTAATTTTTGTCAATATTTTATTTTTTTGGCTTACTTTTTTTGTTTTAAAAAGAATTTTTAACCAATTTATCGCAATTTTTTTCTTATTCTTTTGGATGATTAATTATTTATTGATATATCTTGATATAGTCGCTTGGAATCCTTTGTTAATTCCATTAGGAATATTAATCAACTTATATTTTTTAAAACAAATCCATGAAAAAAATAAATTAATCGATTGGGTTATTTTAGGAATTATTTTAGGATTTTTTTTGAATATGCATTTTCAGTTTATTTTTATTATCTTTTTTTCTTTTATTTTTTTATTGCTTTCATTAATAAAAAAAGAAATTCTGTTTAACATAAAAAATATATCTCTATTTTTGATCTCATTTTTTTTGATGTTTTTTCCTCTCTTTATTTTTGATCTTCGTCATCAATTTTTAAATACTAAAGCATTTTTTAACTTTTTCTTTGGTTTAGAAAAAGCTTTGAATAAAGATCTTTCTATTTGGTGGTCGGTTTTTGGCAATTTTTTAAAACCCCTTATTGTAGTGGGTGATCCATTTAAAAATCAATGGCCAACAAAAATTTTTTATTTTTTAAATCTTTTTATTATTTTTTTTCTTCAAAAAAAAGAAAAAGGTTTTAAAAAAAGATTTTTTCAATCATCCTTAATTTTATGGATTTTTTTTCCTTTGGCCTTTATGTTTTGGGGTAAAAGACCGGCAGAGTACTATTTTATTTTTTTGTATCCCTTTATTTATCTTACCTTAATAAACTTTTTTAATAAAATAAAAAAATCATTAATTTTAATTTTTATTTTAATTTTTATATTTTTTTCAACTAAAAAGAATATTTTCTCTACTTTTAAAAACAATTACTTTGGTTTCTATTACAAAGAAAAAGTGGCCAAAATTATCAAGGAAAAAACAGAAGGGAAAAAATTTAACATATCTTTTGATGTCCCCTTGGGAATGAATCATGGTTTTAATTATTTTTTTGACTTCTATCAAATAAAACAAACAGATGATTTTTCTGATCCTTTAATTGAAGTGCGTATTCCTCCCAAAAAAAATGATATTGTCATTGACAAGATTGGAATTAAAATTCCTCAAGAATTAAAATAATTTTTTGACTTAACAACAATAGCGCCAAAAACTAAAAGCCATAAATAAGAATAAATTTGAAATAAAAATAAAACATTTTGCGGATTAATAAAGAAAAATTTTGTCTTATCAAGAATAAAGCTTAAAAAACTCCAAAAATTGCCTATTTTTTCTTTTGATAAAAAGTATCTTACCTGAATTGGTTTAGTAAGATCAAAAGAACAGTTTTTAAAATTTTTTGGAATGTTGGTTGTTATCTCTACCTCATATATTTTTCCTTTACTTTTTGAAATTAAAGGTATACCAAAAATAATCCCCTCTTCAGTTAAAGCGTTACCTAAATTCCTATTCTCTTCATGAATTATTTTATTTTCTCCTTTTTCCTTAAGAGTTAGTTTTACGTAATATCCACGTTTTAAGAAATCAAAGGGGGCATTATCTATTAAAAAAGGAAAGACGATATATCCTAGATTATCATATTTGGCCAAAAATTCACCTTTTATATTTTTTTCTTCATTGAAAGGCTTTTTTATCTCATTTTTTGTTTTTTCAAAAAAGTTTGATGTTGGATATAAAACTTGAGCTATCCAAATTTTTTTTCTTTCTTCAAGTAGAATTTTCCTACCTAGCAATAGAAATTTATTCAATGGTAAAGTTAAACCAATTAATAAAATAGAAAAGCATATAAATTTTACCAATTTTAAAAAATAGCCTTTTTTCATCTTATTTATAAAAATAAAAAACCAAGAAAAATTAAAAGCCAAAATTAACGAATGGTTAAGTGGCAAGGAACCAAAAATAATACTTTGCCAGCCTAAAGCCGTATAACAAAGTCCCAAAAAAGGTATCAAAGCAAAAGAAGCTAGAGGAATCGAAAGATACTGTGCGCCACTATTGACTAAAGTGGCAGTAAATAAAGTAAGATACAAAAAACCAAGTTTAGTAATTTTTTCTTTTTTGAAGATAAATCCAAAAGGAATTAAAAAGATTAAAATAACAAATGGGGTAATGAGAAAATTGTTGGGTAAAAAAGAATATAATAAATCTCTTTTTACTAAAAATACATAATCTAAAATACCAAAAAAGGCTTTTTTTGAAGTTAAAAAAGGAAAAAAAGAAACAATAAAAACCAACCAAGGAATAAAACTTAATAACCTTTCTTTTTTATTTCTTGCTTTTATTAAAAGCCAAAGTG
>Ga0272447_1000141_pt1 | contig 53528 bp, 49 predicted proteins | sample YNPCB0133_FD_194589 | JGI IMG/M metagenome (GOLD analysis project Ga0272447, IMG submission 194589) | Hot spring microbial mat communities from Yellowstone National Park, WY, United States - YNP-CB-013-3 | ecosystem: Environmental > Aquatic > Thermal springs > Hot (42-90C) > Sediment | place...
TTTTCCACCGGATGTCCAGGTCTCAAAGCTGGTGAACAACCTGAAAACAGTCTCCAGCCGGTTGATTCGCAAAGAGTTCGCCACAGAGGTGGCACGGTTCTACAGCAAGCCTGTATTTTGGACAGGGGCCTATTTTGTTGCCTCTTGTGGTGGGGTCACCGTTGAGGAGTTGAAGAAGTATGTCGAGCAGCAGGCAACGCCCAGATTGTGAGACTCAGGGGCATTGAACCCCTTCGTCTCACCGCCTATCCTCCAGCCCGCCAAGCTGCGCTGTGGCGGGAGTACCCCGGAGGTTCTGATGGAAGCCACCTAGGAGGCCCCGCACCACTAGCGCCAATGCAGCTTTCTTTCCAAGAGCAGTTTCCCTGCTCGCGCCAGCGGGACGGAGCCCTCAGAGCCCCTAGCTTCAGCCGCGGGGTAGTTTACCGCAATCCCCAAAAGAATGGCTTGACCCTGCCACTAGAAAGGGGCTCTCTCTAATTCCAGTCGGAGCGAAAGGATTTGAACCTTCGACCCCCACTACCCCAAAGTGGTGCGCTACCAAGCTGCGCTACGCCCCGACGCACCTAAGCCAGAGAAAATCTCTGGAGGTGCTCTACCAGCTTAGCTTCTAGAACCGGATCCCGGCAAGTGCAAGGCCTTGGTTACCGGATCCTGTAGAACACATGCTAGCATAGCTGAGCTGTCAAAATACCACACGCCCGAACTACCGGGTGTCCTCAACGGGGATCCGTTCGGGCGGAGGCTAACCCGTAGGAGATAACCAACTCATGAGCGTAGTCAGTTTGCCTCAACTGCTGGAGGCAGGGGTACACTTCGGCCACAAGGCCAGCCGCTGGAACCCCAAGATGCGGCCCTACATTTTCGCCGAGCGCAACGGCATTCACATCATCGACCTGGTGCAGACGGCCCGTTACCTCAACGAAGCCTATGAATACGTGCGGGAGGGGGCCGAAAAGGGGTGGCGTTTCCTGTTTGTCGGCACCAAACGGCAAGCCGCCGGGATCATCGCCCATGAGGCCACTCGCTGTGGCAGCTACTACGTCAACCAGCGCTGGCTGGGGGGCATGCTCACCAACTGGGCCACCATCAAAACCCGCATCGACCGCCTCAAGGAAATCGAGGAGATGCAGAGCAGCGGCCTGCTGGATCGCCTGCCTAAGCAAGAAGCGGCCCGCCTAAAACGGGAATTGGCCAAGTTGGAGAAGTACTTGGGCGGCATCAAAACTATGCGCAAGCTCCCCGACGCGGTAATCATCGTCGATCAGCGGCGGGAGGCCAACGCCGTTCAGGAATGTATCAAGCTCAAGATTCCGATCATCTCGCTGCTGGATACCAACTGCGATCCTGACCTGAGCGATGTCTTCATCCCCTCTAACGACGACGCCATCCGAGCGATTAAGCTGATTGTAGGCAAGCTGGCCGATGCCATCTACGAAGGGCGACATGGGCAGCTCGACACAGTCGAAGAGGATGAGTACGACTACGAGGGGGCCATGGACATGGATCTAGAGGATGACATTCTGGAAGATGTGGAGGATGAAGAGGAGGGGGATCCCGAGCAGGGAGAGTAACCCTTGGGCCGAGGGTGGGGATCCTGGGTGGTTCGAGTTGCTCCCTGTCCATCCTTTCTCCAGAAGCCTGTATCCTTAAAATCCAGATTCATCCTTTGTTCTGCTCCTGCCTATCCTCTGCATCCGGTCACATCCTTTCTGCCTCTTTGTACGATGTGAGATTTGAGGAACCCTCATGAGTATTGATGCCAAATTGGTCAAAGAGCTGCGCGAAAAGACGGGCGCAGGCATGATGGACTGTAAAAAAGCCCTGGAAGAGTCCGGTGGCGATATGGAGAAAGCCATCACCTGGCTGCGGCAGAAAGGGTTGGCAGGGGCAGCCAAAAAGGCCAGTCGCGTGGCGGCTGAGGGGGTTGTCGATAGCTACATCCACTTCGGCAACCGGATCGGTGTGTTGGTGGAGGTGAACTGCGAGACGGATTTTGTGGCCCGCAACGAAGACTTTAAGAAGCTGGTGCAAGATATTGCCAAGCAGATTGCCGCCTGCCAAAGCGTGGAGTACGTCAGCATTGACCAGATCCCTCCCGAAGTGGTGGAGCGGGAAAGGGCCATCGAGATGGGCAAAGAGGATCTGGCCAGCAAGCCTGAAAACGTGCGGGAAAAGATCGTGCAGGGCCGCATCGAGAAGCGCCTGAAAGAGCTGTCCTTGATGGATCAGCCCTTTATTAAAGATTCCTCGATTACCGTAGAGGAATTGGTGAAGCAGCACATTGCCAAGCTAGGGGAAAACATCCGGGTGCGGCGGTTTGCCCGCTTCGTCTTGGGAGAAGGGATCGAGAAACAAGAAGCGGATTTTGCCGCTGAGGTGGCCGCTCAGGCCGGTCTCAAGCCAGCACAGCCAGCGCAAGTGGCAGAAGTTGCAGCCGCTCCTCCCGCAGAACCTGTGGCTGACCAACCTGCTGCCGAACCTCCAGCAGAGTCCGTTGCCCCAGAACCCGTCGTCGCAGAATCTGCTGACGCAGAGCCAGCGCCTGCTGCTGAGGGCAAGCCCTCCAAAAAGGGCTCCACCAAGAAGAAGAAATAAGCCCATTCCACGCTGCGGATGGATCCCTGAATTCACCCCGATTGGTGGAAGTAGCCTACTCGGTGGGCCTCTCCACCCTGAGGGGGGCTGGCTAGGTGGTGACTTCCTCACGGGAAGCGTCCTGGGAGGGTATTTGGGGCTTTCCTCCCTTTTTGCCTTGGCACGGCAAAGTGTGAACTGAAGAACAGCTCTTTTGATTGCTGGCCATGAGCTACCTTTTGCGCAATGTGCTGATTCCCACCGCCACCGGCTACGAGACTACAGATGTCCGCATTGAAGGGGAGCGGATCGCTGCCATCGGCAAAGAGCTGGCGGCAGTGGGCCCAGATGGCGTAGAGCTCGATGCCCACAACAAGCTTTTGTTGCCCGGCTTTGTCAACGCTCACACCCACTCTTCGGAGCTGTGGCAAAGAGGGATCATCCCGCCCTACCCGCTGGAGCTGTGGCTGGCACAACTGCACGAGTACGCGCCCCCGGATCCAGAAAAGATTTATCTCAGCGCCCTGGCGACAGCGGTGGAAACCTTGCTCAGTGGCGGCACGACCGTAGTGGATCACCTAATCCTCATCCCTGGCCAGGAGCTGGCCACCCTCGAGGCGGCGGTGCGGGCCTACCGAGAAGTCGGGATCCGCGCTTTCATCGGCCCCCTGCTCCAGGATCAAGCCCTCTCTCAGGGGTTGCCCAGCGGCTCCTTTTCGGATCGGGAGCTGGAAACCTATCCTCTCTCCACAGCGGAGGTGTTGGCCATTGTGGAAGAGGCAGTGCAGCGCTTTCACCGGCCAGAGGAGGGCATCACGCTGATGGTGGCCCCCACCGGCATCCAACTCTGTTCTGACAAGCTGTTTGAGGGCTGCGCGGAGTTGAGCCAGAAGTATGGCCTCCCCCGCCATGCCCACCTGCTGGAAACCCGCGCCCAGCAGAGATTGGCCCAGGAAAAGTACGGCTGCAGCGCAGTCGAGCACCTGGAGCGCTTGGGCTACCTAGACCGGAGAACCTCGCTGGCCCACTGCGTCTGGCTTACCGATGCCGATATCGAGATCTTGGCCCGCACCGGCTCTACGGTTGTCCACAACCCCTTGAGCAACCTGCGCCTGGGCAGCGGCATCGCCCCCATCCTCAAGTACCGGCAGGCGGGGGTGAACGTGGCCTTCGGCTGCGATGGGTCAGCCAGCAATGACTCCCAGGATCTCCTGGAGGCCATTAAAATCGGCACCATCCTGCACAACATTACGGATCCCGACTACCGCCACTGGATCTCGCCGCGGGAGAGCATCGAGATGGCCTCTCGCGGTGGGGCCATTGGTCTAGGGCTGGGAGAGGAGCTGGGATCCCTGGAGGTGGGCAAGCAGGCGGATCTGGTGCTTTACGACCTCACCCAACTGTCGCTGTTGCCCCGCACGGATCCCATTGGTCTACTGGTGCTGGGCCGGCCCACCCAGGTGGTGCACAGCGTCTGGGTCAGGGGGAAGCGGGTGGTGGCCAACGGCGAGGTAACGAGGGTGGATGTGGCCAAGCTGCGGCAGGAGCTGTTCGCTCACAGCACCTGGGATCCCTTCCGTCGCTCGCAGCAGGCAGCACAGCTGGAGGCCCGCTACCGCCAGGTGATGGGTCTGCCAGAATAGCCCTAGAATTGTCGGGGCCGACCGTGGGAGCAGCAGCCGATTGGGCCAGAGCCACCGAGCAGGTGAAGCGGCAGGCGCTGGCGCTGGGCTTTGACAAAGTCGGCGTTGCCAGCGCGGCGGATCCCCCTGACTTGACGAGCTTGCGGGCCTGGCTGGCCGCGGGCATGGCCGCCGACATGGCCTGGATGGCCGATCCCCGGCGAATGGATCCAGAGCGGGTGCTGCCGGGAGTACAATCTCTGGTCTGTGTGGCCCTCAACTACTACACCCCCACCTGCCACAGCCGGGATCCAGCTAAAGGCAAGATCTCCCGCTACGCGTGGGGGCGGGACTACCACCGCGTGTTGGGACGGCGGCTGAAGCAGCTCCACCTCTGGATGCAGGCCCAGTTTCCGGACTACCGCGGTCGATTCTACGTCGATACCGGCCCAGTGGCGGAAAAGCCCTGGGCCATGCAGGCGGGCTTGGGCTGGATCGGAAAAAACGGCCTCTTGCTTACCCGCGAATACGGCTCCTGGGTATTTCTGGGGGTAATCCTGACCACTCTCCCGTTGATCCCCGACCGGCCCCACACCGCCCACTGTGGCACCTGTAGCCGCTGTCTGGAGGCCTGCCCCACCCAGGCCATCGTCAGCCCAGGGGTGGTGGATTCCCGCCGCTGCATTGCCTACCACACCTTGGAAAGCCACGCCGAGCAGATCCCTGCCGAGATCGCCCAGAACCTACACAACTGGGTGGCCGGCTGCGACATCTGCCAAGAGGTCTGCCCTTGGAACCAGCGCTTTGCCCGGCCCAGCCGGATCCCCGATTTTCAGCCTTACCCTTGGAATGTTGCCCCCGATCTCCAAGAACTGGCGCGGATTGGCGACGAGGAGTTCGACCGCAGGTTTCCCGCCTCTGCCCTGCGCCGCCTCAAGGCCCACCGGCTGCGCCGCAACGCCCAAGCCGCTCTCAGCGGCCATTCGGGCTCCACAGCCCACAGCAACGATTTGGAAGCCCATACTCCCGTTCCTCACCCTGAAGCGCTCCGCGCCGCTGACGCGAACGGGTAGAGGGCGGGCTTCATGGCTTACGCCACGCTTCGCGAACAGGGATCCCTGCTATCGCAGCGGGCGTTTCCTGAGCTTTAAGAACGGGATGCCCCACCGCTCTGGATTTGATTCCCCTCGCCAAGTTGTGATCCCGTGACAGGCTTAGCCCGCAGTAGGGGCAATCGTGCCACCTTTCGTGGAGTTTTTTGGGAACCACCTGACCACACCCAGAACACTCTTGACTCATGCCGTTTGGATTCCCTGCAATCGTCAACAGCCCAGCTCTTTCAGTCGTCCACGCCCTAGCACCCCCTATTGGCTTCCCCTCTTCTCAGACCCTAACCCTGCCTGGATAACGATTACGAAGACTATTACCCCAGCTACCGGCACAACCTACTGCAATCCGGGTGGAAACCCCTGTACCGCCATTTCGATGCCGAGTATTCCTGTGCGGGATCCCTGGGCGTTGGCCGAAAAATTTTTGGAGATGTGTGCAGCGATATTGCCAATGCGGTAGGACGTAGAGAGTACAGCGCGCTTCTCAACTTTCAGAGAATACCTGTTACAAGATCGAAGGGTTTTGGAATAGCGTCACTCCACCTCTGCCCAGCCCCGACCATACAGTATTTCATGATCAGCTCTCCACGCAGACGCCGATTCAGCAGCAGGTGAGCCGGGATCAAGTTCCCATCGATGACGTTTTAAGGCGCCTGCAGGAAATGACCGTTCTCAGAGTTTTAGCGCATCTGGGGCGACTGGTGCAGTTGGCGCAATTCCATATGGAGCGCTACTTCTACCATCCAGTCGAGCGGTTCAGCAGTTGGGAGGAAATCAGCAGCCTGGGCACCACCTATGCCTTCTGACCGGAGCCGCAGATTTGGCTACGAGTTCAGGCCACCTATCACAACTGCCGCCGCTACACCCTGCTGGGCGTGGCTCTCAGGCCCTTGTTCGCAAGGTTACTTACAATCTGGCAGTGATGGTGAGCGGCTACCAAAGCCGGATCGGGCAAATCCACAGCCCCTATCCAATCAGTTCTTTTCCCACCGAAATTCAGGCCTTTGCAGCTTCTACAGCAGGAGCGATTGGCGGTCTTGGTGCACGGGATCCCGGGTACGGGCAAAACGGGATGGACGCAGGCAGTGACCCACGAGCTGCTGGGGCCCCTGCGCTATGCGGTGCTCATCTTGGATCACGAAGCCGTGCAGGAGTTCATCGCGCCCCCCTACCTGGAGGGGGTCTGCCTGATCATCAACGAAGCCGATCACCTCGCCCAAGACCGAGCCAGCGAGGTAGCCCAGCAGAGCACCAAAACCGAACGCATCCTCAGCCTGTTAGATGGCACCCTTCACCAAAGCGTGCTCGCTCCCGATTATCTCGACTGCGAGCAGAGGTTGGTGGTGTTAATGACCTGCAACACGACCGAGCGCCTGGAGCCGGCCGTTTTGCGCCAAGGGCGGGTGGACTTGGTGCAGGAGTTTACCCACCGGTTTGCTCGAGCTGCTATCGGCAGCCACCTGTTCTCCTCTCCGGACAGGTCAGGGGAGCAACTGAGGCCAATCTTCGATTTGGGTCAGGCTGGGGTGGGCTAGGTAGCCCGCAGTTGAACCGGCATGACCAAATAGCAGAGGCGCGTCGCTCCAATCGGCTTCCAGATGGCTGGCTGGGTAGCGCCGTTCAGCTCCAGGCTCACCTGCTGTGTATGAAACACCTTAAGGGCCTCCAGCAGGTAGCGCACATTAAAAGCCAGCTCCAGGTCAGGGCCGGACATCTGTACCGGCAGAGATTCCTCGCCGCTGCCCACATCGGGCGCCTCGGTGCTGATGCGTAGGGTTTGGGTTGCCTCAGAAAGGTTGAACTTGATGATGTCGTTCCGCTGGGCAGCAAACACCCCCACTCGCTCCAAGGACTCGATCAAAGGCCGACGCTCCAGGGTTACATGCCGCTCAAATTGCCGGGGGATCAGGCGGTTGTAGTCGGGGTACTGGCCCTCCAAAAGGCGGCTGGTAATCCGCTGCTGGCACTGAGCGCTGCCGGCGCCAGGGGGCAAAATAAATTGCACCTGCGACCGGTCAAACCGCAGTTCCACCGCGGAGGCGGCCGTCTGGGCGCCGAGGATGCGCTCCACCTCTCGTAGAGTCCGAGCGGGAATGGTGAAATCCAGCTTCGTCCCCCCAGCCGCCAAATCAACTGGGATCCCTTCCGCCTCCACCTGAACTATCGCCAGGCGATGTCCATCGGTGGCCGCAAACTCCAGCCGCGGCGGATCCCCGGTCAAGAGCTTGACATGTACACCCGTAAGCACTTGCTTGGTGTCATCACCGGAAGCGGCAAAGAGGGTTTGGCCAATCCCTTGCAGCAGGCTCTCGATGGGCAGCTCAAGGATCTGGGCGGCTAAGCTCTCCTCCTCAGCATCGGCATCGGCAGTACGGGGCGCTATCTCGGGCAAGGTGGGATACTCTTCCGCAGGCATGCCGCGTAGCTGGTACTGGCCGGCGGCCGATGTAAGGGTCACGGCAGCGCTCTCCGGCACTTGGCTGAGGCCGATCGGGCCGCTAGGCAAACGGCTGACGATGTCGCTGAGCAGCTTGGCCGGCAGAGTGGTGCGACCGGATCCCTTCACCTCGGCCTCGAACTCGCTGCGAATGCCCAAGTTCAAGTCAAAGGCCGTCAGGGCAACCCGCTGTGCCTCTGCACTTGCCTCTACCAGCACGTTGGCCAAAACTGGCAGGGCAGGACGGCTGGCAACGGCTCGGCTAACTGCAGCAAGGTGGTGGCTGAGCTCAGCTTGCTCACAGGTGAAGCAAAGACAACCGGCAGGTAGGTCGACAGCCTTGCCGAAGGACTCTGTCCTGTTGACGGGGAAGGGATCCCCAGACCTGCCGTCGCGCGGGGCAGACGCGGGCGATCCGGTTTCGACTTCCCAATCCGCAGGACGTTGAGCTTGCACCATCAGGGGACTTGCGAGCTGAATACGCCTATCCTACACCGCCTGCTTCCCACGGATCCCTCCCTGCCCAGACGAGTTTTGCAAAAAATTTTCCTCGCGCGCGCAGGATAAAGTTAAAAATCACGATCCCTACCCAATTTAATTTTTTAATCTAGTAGTAGTAGGGGCTGTGGAAACTGTGGAAATTGATCGGAAAAACCTTGCGCCACAAGCTTTTGATCGTATTCCCCACCTGTGGAAAAACTGTGGATAACTTGGCCAACTTTCCACAAGGTATAAATACTCTGTGGATAACTCGGGAGGTTTTTCCACAAGTTTTCCACAGATTTTTGAAGTTTTCCACAAGTTTTCCACAGGCTGAGGGGGATGAAAATGTTGCTATTCCCTGACAAATTTATAAAACTTAACGTACGACCAGTGTGGGATGCTCTAATCTAGTGGTTCGTTGCTCTAGATGTGGTCTGGGGATCCCATGAAGGCTGGGGGCGGCCTTCGGGGGATTTCCACAGGTTTTCCACAGGCTGCTCGGGAAAACCGTGGCAGCCTGCGGGAGGCTGGCCAGGCGCGCCAGACCAAAAGCTCGCATCGAGCTCAGGTGCGGCTGAAGCTGCTGACCGCGAGCTCCTGTTTGGCATGGTTACTGTCATTTCGGCCTCAGCCGGAGCAGTTTGCTTATGCTCAACTGCCCATAGCAAGTCAGGGTCGCTTCTCCAGAAGCGTGGATGCCTTGTTTCAAGATGAAAACGACCGTTTGCAAACGGCGGTCAAAGACCGATTGGCTACCGCCCAGCCGTCAGGGTAAAAGGATCCCCCACTCAATTTCAGGTAGTCTCTTCAAATTGCTCTTCGTTTGAGTCTTCAGTTACTTCTTCCGGTTGCAGCGGGGCCTCTTGGCAGCGCTCCATGGCCTGAAGCAGAAGGGCTTCCCCTTCTTGCAAGGTTTCGATGCGACAGAGAAGGGCGCGAAACTGAGAGGCGCCGGCAAAATCCTTGATGTACCAGGTCATGTGCTTGCGGGCCTGACGGATGCCACGTTCTCCCTTATACTCCCAGAGGCCCCGCAAGTGTTCTAAAGCCATTTGAATCCGATCCAGGGGGGTAGGAGCCGGCCTTTCTTGGCCGGTTTTCAGGAAGTGATCGATTTGCCCCACCAGGAAGGGGTAGCCCATCGTGCCGCGGGAGCACATCACCCCGTCGGCTCCGGTCTCCTCCAGACACTTTACCGCTGCATCAGTCGAGAAAATATCGCCGTTGGCGATCACCGGAATGCGTAAGTGCTCTTTGACCCGGCGGATCCAATCCCAGCGAGCCTTGCCGCTAAAGCCCTGGGCGCGTGTGCGGCCATGCAAAGTAAGCAGTTGCGCTCCAGCCTCCTGCAGCCGATGGGCAAAATCCAGAATGTTGATCTCCTGATCTGACCAGCCCAGGCGAGTTTTCACTGTAACAGGTACAGGTACAGCCTTGGCCACCGCTTCCACAATCCGGGCTGCCGTGTCCGGCTCCCGCAGCAGGGCAGAGCCGCCGCCGTTTCTGGTAATCTTGTTTACTGGGCAGCCCATGTTGATATCCACCAAGGTCGCCCCCTCATCCACGGCCATGCGAGCCGCTTCGGCCAAAAAGTGGGGCCGGCAGTCGAACAACTGGATGCCGATGGGCTGTTCTCCTTCACCCACTTCCATAATGCGGGGCAGCTCGCGGGCATAGTGCAACCCGGTGGCGTTCACCATCTCGGTGTAGACCAGGCTTTGCGGGGCAAAGCGGCGTACCAACCCCCGAAACACTTTGTCGGTTACGCCTGACAGGGGTGCCTGAAAGACACGACTAAAAACCTTTACCCCCCCAATCTCAAGGGGCTGGGCCATTCGAGCTTGCAATTGCGGCGAAAGCTGCAGGCTCATCGGGATCCGGAGAAAGCAGACAGCAACTTACCCTTCTTTGTTGACAAAGTAGAGAAGGCCTAGGATGCGCGCTTGTTTGATGGCTTTGGAGACTTGCCGCTGCTGCTTGGCAGTCAGCCCCGTGATGCGGCGGGGCAGGATCTTGCCGCGCTCGGTTACAAATTTCTTGAGCAGCTCAACATCGGTGTATTTGATCGGCTCTCCCGGTTTGATGGGAGACAGGCGGCGACGAGCGTAAACCATAGGTCAGGAGAACGGTAAAGCGTCTTGAACTATTTGATCTCTTTATGGACGGTGTGGCGGTTGCACTTGGGGCAGAATTTCTTCAGCTCCAAGCGGGCCGTGGTGTTACGGCGATTTTTGGTGGTGGTGTAGCGGTTTACCCCCGGAGAACGTTTGTTGACGTTGGTGCGGCACTCCGTACATTCCAGGGTAATGATGATGCGGGCACCCTTTGCTTTGGCCATAGTGGATCCCAAGATGGAGGTGAAAGTCGGCTCGAGATCCCCAAAACCCCAGCCAACGAGGTTGGAGATGGGCTACCTCGCAAGCGCGATCACCAATTATCCAACTTTTCTTTGACGGAATCAACCCAGTTTTTGACTTGCCTGCCGGTTTGTTGGCGGAGGGCGCGGGTGTTCCGATCCACGTCCCTGCTCAGGCGCTGCATCTGTCTGGAAAGATCGCGCACAGTTTCGTTGCGCTGAGCTTTGCGCAACAGGTCGCGAGCAGCGGACTTGACGTCCTCGGCGGCTTCTCCCTCCAGAATTTCCTGCAGCAGCCGCAGGGCTTTTTCATCCAGGTGGTAGCCTCGCTCCGATTCCACCACCAGGGTGCGTCCGGCGCGGTCGTGGATGCTCTGGCGTTTTTCTTTATCGAAAAGGGCGAACAGGCCATCGGCAGCCAAAGGCACCAGCAGGGCTTCCGTGAGGATAAACAGCGAGAGCACCCCTTCGCGGGCCAGGGAGCGCACCAGATGGGGTGAGGCCTCGGTTTCGGGATCCAGGGTTTTGAGGTTCAGCAGCCATTTGCCGAGGCTTTGGCCGGCGGGGCGGGATTGGAAGTAGCCGCGGTTCACCAACCAGGTGGCAAAAAAGGCGATGTAGCCGGTCATATCCACGGCGCCCGCATCGGCTCCCACCAGGGAAGCCAGGCCCTGCGCCAGGTAGGAGACCCCCAGCCCCAGCCCAAAATCCAGGGCAAAGGCTCCGATCCGTTTGCCCCAGGGGGCCAGTTTGGGCAGGGTTTCCTCAGCCTGGGGGACGCTGGCTGCTTGAGAAGCCGGTCGCTCGGCTTGCACAGGAGGCAGAGAGGTGGCGGGGGGCAAGGCGCTGAAGGCCTGCCACTCGCTGGCGTTTTGCTCCAGTTGCTCGGTTTTGGGCCGTTCGGGATAGGGTCTGGGATCCGTCATCGCAGGTTGAGGCTGTCGGTCCTATCATTCTAGCTAGCAAGGCAGGTCTAGACTCCCACCGGCAGGGGAGCGGGGCTGCGGCGCGAGATCTCGTAGGTCATCCGATCCCGGGCCAGGATGGTGTTGGGAAAAATGGCCCGGGCTTCGGCCAGCAGGTCTTCCAAAGTGATAGGGCCCTCTGAGGTGTAGCGGGGGCTGAAGTGGGTGAGGATGAGGGTCTGGGCCTTGGCTTCGGCGGCCACCCGCGCGGCCATGGCGGCGGTGGAGTGCTTGGCGCGCTCGGCTAGCTCCCGATCCGCTTCGGCGTAGGTGGCCTCGTGGATGACCAGATCGGCGGCGCGAGAGAGATCGACGGCGTTGCGGCAGAAGATGGTGTCGGTGCAGTAGGAGAACTTGCGCCCTGGGATCGGAGCCCCTACGTAATCTCGCCCGTGGAACCAGCGGCCTTGCCAGAGGATGGATTGGCCGGCCTTGAGCTGCCCGTAGAGAGGGCCGGGCGGGATCCCGTCTGCCTGGGCTTTGGCCACGTCGAAGGTGCCGGGCCGGTCTTGCTCCACCACGCGGTAGCCGAAGGCGGGCACCCGGTGATCCAGGGGGGCGCAGAAGACCCAGTACTCGGGATCCTGAAGAATGAGCCCTGTTTCGACGGTGTGAACCCGGAAGGAATAGGGAATTCGGCTCTCGCTGTAGCGCAGCACCGTCTTCAGGTACTCTTCCAGGCCGGGGGGGCCATAGATGTCGATGTGTTGGGGGGTGCTGCCCAGGCCGCAGGAGGCCAACAGCCCTGGCAGGCCGTAGATGTGATCCCCGTGCATGTGGGTGATGAAAATGCGGCGCAACTGGCTGGGGCGCAGCTCGTCTAGCCGCAGCAGTTGGTGTTGGGTGCCCTCGCCACAGTCAAACAGCCACCATTCTGACCGCTGCGGAAACTGCACCGCCACGCCCGAGACATTGCGCTGGCGGGTGGGCATGCCGGAGCTGGTGCCCAGAAAGGTAACACGAATGGCGTTGGGATCCGTCACAAGGGCAGAACGTTAGGCTTGAGGAAACGGGATCCCTAGCTTATCAACTGTTCCTGCCGCGCGAGGGGAAAAGGCGGCCCAAAACCCCTGTTAGGATAAAAGTAAGTGTCAGCTTTCCCGCCATGATCACCTTGACCGAGAGCGCCATCCAAGAGCTAAAGCGGCTGCGCAGCAAGTATGAGAAAGAGGGATCCCAACCCATCTTGCGCCTGGGGGTAAAGCCCAGCGGCTGCTCCGGCCTCTCCTACACCATGAACTTCGAGCCCCAGGCCAACCCTGACGACCATACCTTTGACTTTGGCGAGATTCGGGTGGCGGTGGATCCCTTGAGCATGACCTTTATTCAAGGGCTGACTGTCGATTTCTCCGAGGATCTGTTGGGGGGCGGCTTCCGCTTCAAGAACCCCAATGCGGTGGCTAGCTGCGGCTGCGGCACTTCCTTTGCCACTGCCGAAACCGCCGCTGCCGTCGGCCACTGATCACGTCCTGCCAGAGGGCTTTAGGCTGGGCAGGCGCAGCAGGAAACATGTCCACCCCGCCTCGCTGGTTACTCGAATGTGACCCTGGAGGCGCTCCACCCATTGCTTCACCAAGGCCAGCCCCAGGCCGCTGCCCGGCTGGGCCCAGGGATCCGCAGTGGGCACCCGATAAAAGCGCTCGAACAGGCGGGGCAACTGGTCGGGCGGGATCTGAGCGGTGTTGCCGATCCTGAACTCAACCCCTTCAGGGATTGGCTGAACCTCTAGACGAATCGTGCCACCTGGCTGGGTGAACTTGCAGGCGTTGTCCAGCAGCTCTTTGAGGATCTGGGTCAGGAGCTGCGGATGGCTGTAAAACCGCCAGGGGGAGGGGGGCAGATCCCCCACCTGCAGCGTGAGGGAGCGGGCCTGGGTGCATTGCTGCACCGACTCGATCAAGCTGTGCCAGAGGTGGGGCAGGTCAATAGCTGCAACGGCAGAGCCCAGGTCTTTCCCTTCCAGGCCCTGCAGATCCAATAGGCGGTTGATGAGCTGGATTTCGGCCTCGCACTCCTGCAGGGCAATGTCATGGTATTGCCGCTGCTTCTCGTTGAGGGGGGTGCGGCGCAGGAGTTCCAGGGCCAGCTTGATCTTGGTCAGGGGGGTGCGCAGCTCGTGGGAGACGGTGGCCAAAAAGTGGTCTTTGAGGCGGTTAAGCTGCTCCAGATCTGCCACCTGGCAGGCCAGTTGGGCGGTGCGCTCCTGTACCTTGGCTTCCAGTTCCTGGTTAAGCTGCTGCAGACGGCGCTGGGCCTGGTTGGCTTGCAGCAAGTGGCGCAGCCGCCGCTTCAAAACCGACCAGTGGATGGGCTTGGGGATGTAGTCGCTGGCGCCGGCTGCAAAGGCCTCGTTGACAAAGGTTTCGTCTTCCAAAGCCGTGACGATTAAAATCGGCAAGTCCGGGTTTTGGGCGTGGAGGCGGCGGCAGCACTCAAACCCATCCAGATCCGGCATCACCGCATCGAGGAGCACCATGTCCGGCTGATAGCGGCTTGCAGCTTCTAGACACGCCAAGCCGCTGTCCGCTTCCACGAGTTGGTAGCCCTCCCGCTCCAGGGCGTAGCGAGTCAAAAGCCGCTGGCTGGGATCATCGTCGGCAATGAGGAGGAGAGGCCGCTTCTCTGCCGCAGCAGAGCTCGTTCCGGTCTGAGGAACGGATCCAGCCGAAAGGTTGCTCTCAAGCCTCTGCATGGGCCCCTGGAGAAGAAAGAAGCGGTCCTGGCGCGCTAGCCGATAATTCGAGGATAACCCGCTGGTACTCGGCTTCCAACCGCTGGAAGGCCTGCTCTATGGTATCCCAGTTTACAGAGTTGGCCGATGGCTTGCGAACGAGCTTTTCCAGCGCCTGGCAGCGTTGAGCTAAGAGCTTGGCCCCCAAGGTGCTGCTGCTGCCCTTGAGGCGGTGGGCCAGTTGGGCCACGGTTTGGACATCCCGGCTCTCCAGGGCCTGGCGCAGGGATCCCAGCAGGGCCTGGCTGTCTTGCCGGTAGGTTTGGATCATCTCCTGCCAGTCTTCCGGGGATCCCAGCATGCTCTGCAGGCTGGCCAGGGCAGCGGCATCCAGGGCCGGCTCTGGCTTTGGATCCCCGACAAAATCGAGAGCAGCTTCCTGGAGGGCCCGCTCCAGCACAGCCGGCTGCAGGGGCTTGGTCAGGTAGCCATCGACGCCGGCGGCTTCGGCAGCAGCGCGGCTTTCCAGGAAGGCATCGGCGGTGAGGGCGAGGATGCGCGGCTGGCGCTCTGGGGGAAGTTCGCTGCGGATGCGGCGGGTGGCGGCCAGGCCGTCCAGCTCCGGCATGTGCAGATCCATCAAGACCAGGTCGTAGGCGCGCAGTTGCAGCGCCTGCAGGGCTTCCAGGCCGTTGGCCACGATGTCCGGCTGATAGCCCAGCCGCTCCAGCATCAGGCGGATGACCTTTTGGTTGACGGGGTTGTCTTCGGCTACCAGGATGCGCAACGGGCAGCGGCTGGCCAGAGGGAGCTGGGGTTTCAAGTGGGAAGCAGCCGCAGGCACTTTTTCCTGGCCCAGCAGAGCCCGCAGTTGAGAAGCCCTGACCGGCTTACCTAAGGCAGGAAGAGAGCCAGCGCTTGCCAAAGCGGCTCTGCGATCCACCAGCAGCACAAGCCGCAGGGGGGGCTGCTCCTGCTGCAGAGCCCTGGCCAGGGCCAGTCCATCGCCGTCGGGCAGGCTGGTATCCACCAGGGCCAGCTCAAAAGTCTGGGCCTTGGCTATGGCTTGGGCTTCCGCCACCGTGCTGCAGGCTGTTACCTGCATCCCCCAGGACTGCAGTAGGCGCGCAAGAAGTTGCCGTTGGCTGGCGTTGTCTTCCACCAGCAAAACCCGCTGGCCGGCCAGAGCTGGGTCGGGGGTGGGGGTTGCCCAGAGGGCCGCATCCGGAAGCTTCAGGGGGATGCGGAAGCCAAAGGTGGATCCCTGACCCGGCTGGCTTTGCACCCAGATCGTTCCGCCCATGAGTTGACAGAGGCGCTGGCTGATGGCCAGCCCCAGGCCGGTGCCGCCGTACTGGCGGCTGATGGAGCTGTCCACCTGGCTGAAGGGCTTGAAGAGGCGATCCTGCTTTTCCGGCGGGATGCCGATGCCGGTGTCCTGCACCTGGAAGCTCACCCACTGCACCTGGGCCTGGGGATCTTGCTCTTGGGCCTCGACGGTCACCACCACCTCCCCTTGGGGGGTGAACTTGATGGCGTTGCTGAGGAGGTTGGCCAGGATCTGGCGCAGGCGGTTGGGATCCCCGACCAGGGTGGCCGGCAGGGCCGGATCCACCCAGGCCACCAGCTCCAGATCTTTGCTCTGGGCCTGGGCGGCCATGAGATCCAAGAGCTCCTCCATGAGCTGGGGCAAGGAGAAGGGCGTTTCCTCCAGCTCCAGCTTCTGGGACTCGATCTTGGAAAAATCCAAGATGTCGTTGATGAGGCTGAGCAGCACCTCGCTGCCGTAGCGGATGGTCTGCACCCAATCCCGCTGCTGGGCATCGAGAGAGGTATCCAGCAACAGGCCGGCCATGCCCATGATGGCGTTGATGGGCGTGCGGATCTCGTGGCTGATGGTGGCCAGGAACTCGCTCTTGGCGCGGTTGGCCGCCTCGGCAGCTTCCATAGCCGCCTTCATCTGCTCTTGGGCCTGCTTGGCCAGGGTGATGTCCCGCCCGGCGGCGTAGGCCAGGGATCCCGCCAAAGAAGCGCGCCACTCGATAAAGCGGTAGCTGCCGTCTTGGGTGCGGTAACGGTTGACAAAGCCATCCAGACGCCCTTCTTCCAGCAGCTTTTGCACTGCTTGCTGCGTGGCCGGCAGATCTTCCGGGTGCACCCATTCCCAGAAGGGATGCTGCTGCAGCTCCTCGAGGGAACGGCCCAGGGCGGCCTCCCAGGCCGGGTTGAGGCGGCGAAAATACCCCTCCTTGTCGGCAATGCAGAGCAAATCCAAAGCTACCGAGAAAAATTGCTCCAGCTCGGCTTCTGCCTGCTTGCGGGCGGTGATATCGACGGCGGTAAACACCCAGCAAGGGATCCCGCGCAGCACCAGCGGCTGGACAAAAACGTCTTCCCAAACCTCCCGGCCATCTCGACCTTGCCAGTGCCACTCGAAGCGGGCGGATCCCTGTTGGCGGGCCTGCTCCAGGTAGGTCTGCAGCGAGAACTCCTCCCCCTGCAGGGCCCGGCGATAGGGGGACTGCTCCGAGGCGTCGAAGGCCCGCAGCTCCTCCAGGCTGGAAAAACCATAGGCGACAAGGGCGCGCGGGTTGGCGTCCAAGATCTCGCCCGTCTCGGCGTGGCGGATGAGAATGGCTACCGACGCATTTTCAAACAGGGCGCGGAACTTCTGCTCGCTCTCCTGCAGGGCTTGCTGCGCCTGCACCCGCTCCGTGATGTCGCGGATGATGAGCACTACTTCTTGCTCGTTTAGGGGGGCAATGCGCACCTCTTCGTGGCGCACCTTGCCGTCGATTTCCAGGCTTTGCTCGTAGCGCTGCAGGGTCTGGGTGGCCAGGGCTTGGCGAATATAGGCAAGCCGCTGCTCCGCCAGATCCGGCGGCAGGAGTTCTTGGGGTGAGCGCCCCAGGTAAGTTTCTGGCAGGCCGTAGGGCCGCACCTCCCGCCCGCAGCTCACTCCCAGGCAAATGCCCTGGCTATCGAGGTGAAAGATGAGATCTGGGATGGCCGCCAAAATGGCCTTTTGCTTTTCCTCAGCGGCTTGGAGAGCCAGCTCGGCCCGCTTGCGCTCGGTGATATCCCGCACCAGGACGTAGAGCTTCTCGCTGCCGTGGGCAACGATACAGGCCCTCTGATACTGCCGCACCCCGCCTGGCAGCTCGATCTCGTACTCCAGGTATTCGATGCTCTGGTTGGCCAGAGCCCGCCTTCCCAGAACCTCGCATTGCTCCCTCAACGCAGCAGGCAAAATCTCCTGGAGCCGACGGCCAATGTAGTCCTCGGGGGGGCGCAGAGTGGCGAAGTAGCGGGGCGGCTTGCAGTCGAGGATGCGACCGTCGGCAGCAATCTCCAAAATCATGTCTGGGATTGCCTCGTAGAGGGCGCGATAGCGGGACTCGCTTTCCTGCAGCGCCTGCTCTCTCTCAACCTGCTCGGTGATGTTGCGGCTGGTGATGAGGATCCCATCCCCCACCGGCACCACTTGGTGGCGGATCCAGCGAGCTTTTAGGCCCGGCTGGCCGGAGATGGGGAACTCCTCTTCCAGGGGGGTGCGGGTTTCCACCACCCGCTTGTATTTTTCAAAAAAGCCCCCCGTGCGGTTGATGGGCAGCAGCTCGCACAGCCGCTGGCCGAGGATCTCCTCGCGGCGGCGGGAAATTAGCTCCTCCCCTTTGGCGTTGACATCCACAAAGACAAAGTCGATGATCTCGCCGGTATGGGGATCCCGCAGCGCCTCCAAGAGATAGATGGCATCCAGGCTGGCCTCTAGAGCCGCGCGGAAACGGGCCTCCGGGCTTGAAGTTGCCAGCGATCCCTTGATCCGCCGCCAGCGCCAGCCGAACCTTAGAAGAGCCCAAAGAGCTAAGACAATACCCAGAAGCGTGAGGCTAGCCCAGCCCAGCGGTGTCATCTTATTCCCAGCTCCTTGCGTTTGAGCAAAGCCCTCTCTTCCCTGCTCGCTTTGCGGCAGCTCTTTCCAGAGTATTCCTTAGTCTTTACGCGGTAGCTCAGCTAATTTGCGGAAAAAGTGCCCCTACCCCATCGGAAGAGCTCGTTTTTGGCAGGGCAGGATTCCCCGCTTTTGTTCTCAAGGGGTTGGGCGGGATCCCTGGCGCCAGCGGCGGTAGAGTTTTTCCAGATCCACCCAGACCATCACCACCGTGCTAAAGCCCAGGCAAATGAGCAGTTCTGGAAGGGTCAACTCTTCTGTCCCGAAAAAGTTGCGCAGGAAGGGCACATAGAGCAGGGCCAACTGCAACAGCAAAGTGGCCAACACGGCCCCCAGCAGGTAGGGGTTGGAAAAGGGGTTCATCTCGAGGGTCAGCTTGTCGTTGGAGCGGGCTGCCAGGGCATGGCCCATCTGGGCAATGCACAGGGTGGTGAAGACCATCGTGCGCCAGTGGGGGATATAGGCTTCCACGATGGCCATCATCAGGATCGTGGAGATGGCAAAGACCACACCGATGCGCACCATGTAGGCACCGAGCCCTTGGGCAAAGATGCTCTCTTTGGGGTTGAAGGGGGGGCGCTGCATCACCCCTGGTTCTGCTGGCTCCATCGCCAAGGCCAGGGCGGGCAGGCCGTCGGTTACCAGGTTCATCCACAGGATCTGCAGGGGCGTCAGTGGCACGTCCTCTAGGCCCAAGATAGGGGCAGCAGCCACCGTCAACACCTCGCCGATGTTGCTGCCCAGGATGTATTTCACGAAACGGCGGATGTTGCTGTAGACCACCCGCCCTTCTTCAATGGCCGCCACGATGGTGGCGAAGTTGTCGTCCAGCAGCACCATGTCGCTGGCCTCTTTGCTGACGTCGGTGCCGGTGATGCCCATGGCAATGCCAATATCTGCCTGGCGCAGGGCAGGGGCGTCGTTGACCCCATCCCCGGTCATGGCTACAAACTGGTTTTGTTTTTGCAGAGCTTGGACGATGCGCAGCTTGTGTTCGGGGGCAACACGGGCATAGACGTTGACCCTTTGCACCGTCTGCAGCAGCTCCTCAAAGCTGAGCCGAGAGAGGGTGCGCCCGTCAATGGCTTGGCCCTCCGAGTCGAGAATGCCCAGCTCGCGGGCAATGGCCACAGCGGTCAATTGGTGATCGCCGGTAATCATCAGGGTGCGGATGCCGGCCTGGCGGCAGCGGGCTACTGCTTCCCGCGCTTCGGGCCGCGGCGGATCGTACATGCCCACCAGCCCCAGCCACACCAGGTTGCGCTCGATCTCCTCCAGGTTCTCCGGGATCCGCTGCAACTGCTGGGTGGCCACCCCCAAAACCCGGATGCCCTGGGCCGCCAGGCGGTTGTTGGCAGCCAGAATGGCTTGGCGCTCGGCTTCTGACAGCTCCTGCCAGGTTCCGCCTTTTTGGATCTGGGCGCACTGCTCCAGCACCAGCTCCGGGGATCCCTTGACGTAGACGCGGTAGCTGCCCTCCTCCTGCACCACCACGCTCATGCGCTTGCGTTCCGAGCTAAAGGGGATCTCCTGCGCGCGCGGGTGCTGCTCTTGAAGGGAAGCTTTCTGCAGGTTGGCCTTGGCAGCAGCCACCAGCAGGGCGGCCTCGGTGGGATCCCCTAGGATCGACCAGGTGGGGGCAGCGCCCCGTTGGGCTGGAAGACTGGCCTGCAACAGGGCATCGTTGCAGAAGACCACCGCCCTGAGAAGGGCCTGCAAATCCGGGGCGCTCTGGGGATCAATGGGCTGGCCGCGGCAGTAGAAGGATCCCTTGGGGATGTAGCCGCTGCCGCTGACCTGGTAGTGGCGCTCCGGCGTGAGGATGTCGGTAACCACCATCTTGTTCTCGGTGAGGGTGCCGGTTTTGTCGGAGCAGATGGTGGTGACGGATCCCAGGGTCTCTACAGCCGGCAGGCGGCGGATGAGGGCGTTGCGGCGCACCATGCGTTGGGTGCCGATGGCCAGGGTGACGGTGATCACGGCCGGCAGCCCCTCCGGCACCACGGCTACGGCCATACTGAGAGAGATTTCCAGCAGCGAGGTGAAAGGCGCCATGCTGCCGGCCTGCAGCAGCCCCACGATCACCACCAGCGCCACCAAGGCCAGGGATCCCGACACCAGCACGTTGCCCAGCTGGCTCATGCGCCGCTGCAGGGGGGTGGGCTCGTTTTCCACCGTTTGCAGCAGGGCGGCCACCTTGCCCAGCTCCGTGTTCATACCGGTGGCGGTAACCAAGAGGATCCCGCGCCCCTGCAACACCTCGGTGCCCATGAAGGCCATGTTGCGCCGTTCCCCCAGCTCCGTGTCTTCGGGGAGGACACAGTCAGCCTGCTTGCTAACCGGTACCGCCTCCCCTGTCAGGGCCGCCTCCCGCACCTGCAGGTTGACCGCTTCCGCCAAGCGCCCATCGGCCGGGATCTGCACCCCGGCTTCCAGGAGCACGCGATCCCCTGGCACCAATTGGTTGGCGGGGATCTCCTGCCACAGGCCGTCCCGCTGCACCCGCACGCTGGGGGAGGCCAGCTTTTTTAGGGCCGCCAGCGCTTTTTCCGCCCGGCTTTCTTGTAAGTAGCCCAGCAGACCGTTGAGGCCGACGATCAACAGAATGGCCAGAGCATCTTTGGGGAACTCGCCTTCCTGCAAGTCCAGAGTCGCTGAGATCGCCGCCACGGCGATCAGCATCAGCAGCATGACGTTGCGGAATTGGTCGAGGAAAAGCTGCCAGGCGCTGCGTCCAGGAGAGGAGATTAGCTCGTTGGGGCCGTATTCCCGCTGCCTCTGGATCACCTGCTGGGTAGTCAGGCCAGCATCGGGATCGGTCTGCAACTTCTGGATAACAGCAGGAAGAGGGAGGCTATGCCAGGCCGTAGCAGAAGCACCGGCGGATCCAGAAGCTTGGGCCATCGCAAACACTCCCAGGGAATGGACAAATTCTACGTTAGCTCTCGAAGCTTTCCATAGAGGAAAAGGGGTCCCCATTTCCCTAGTTTCGTGGCAAGGTGGGGACAGAGGCCCCCTGGAGACTGCTATGGCGAGCAAAACTCCCACTCGCGATGTTCAAGTGGCCGTCATTGGCCCGTCCACTCTGGTTTTGCGCTCCCGCACCTGGGATCGCCTCAAGTTTGAGCTGGAATATGCCCGGCAGCGGGGCACCACGGCCAACAGCTACCTCATCCAGGCCCGCCAAACCCTGCTCATCGATCCGCCGGGGGAGTCGTTTACGGACATCTTTCTGGAGGAGCTGGCCCAGCACCAATACCTGCAGCGGCTGGACTTTATCCTGCTCAGCCACGTCAACTTCAACCGCATCGCCACCCTCAAGGCGCTTCTGCCGCTGGCCCCCTACGCAGTGGTGCTCTGCTCTAAGCCAGGATCCCTTACCCTGCGGGCAGCTTTTGAAGGCAGGGAGTCCCCCCCTCCTGGCCGCGACGAAGAGGAGGCCGCCGATTTTGGCATTCCCTACGGCAGCAATCAGTCCTTTCGCCTGCGGGTCATCCGAGATGGGGATCGCCTGGATCTGGGAGAGGGCCATGAGCTGCACTTGCGCACGGTGCCCACGCCCCGCCACCCCGATGCCCTCTGCACCTACGATCCGGCCACCGGGATCCTCTTTACCGACAAGCTCTTTGGCGCCCATGTCTGCGACGAGCAGGTATTCGATGAACATTGGCGGCAACTGAGCGAGGATCGCCGCTACTACTTCGACTGTCTCCACCGCAACCAAGCGCCCCAGGTCAAGGCAGCCCTGGCCAAGCTGGAGGAATTCCCCGCCCAGATCTACGCTCCTGCCCACGGGCCCCTCGTGCGCCACAGCCTGCGGCGGCTGCGCTTGGACTACCAGCTCTGGTGCGAAGAGGATCCCTTGGAGCAGCGGGTGGCCCTCCTGTACACCTCCGCCTACGGCAACACCGGCTTGATGGCGGTAGCCATTGCCCAAGGCTTGGAGCGGGCGGGAGTTACGGTGGAGCGGATTAACTGCGAGTGGGCCACCCCTGAAGAGATCGCCCAGGCCTTGGAGCGCTGCCAGGGGTTCATCATCGGCTCGCCAACCCTGGCCGGCCATCCCCCGGTCCAGATCCAAACAGCCCTGGGCCTGATTCTCTCTTCCGTTCCCACCAGCAAGCTGGCCGGGGTCTTCGGCTCCTATGGCTGGAGCGGCGAGGCCGTGGATCTCATCGAGAGCAAGTTGCTCAATGCCGGCTTTACCTTGGGGTTTGAGACGATCCGCGCCAAGTTTAAGCCCACCGCCGAGATCTTGGAAGCTTGCCAAGAGGCGGGATCCCAATTTGCCCAAGCCCTGCGCAAGGCCAAGCGAGCTCGTGCCCCCCGCCAAGGCGGTGTTGAAACTCAGGCGGATCGGCTGGCGCAGGCCCTCAGCCGAGTGGTGGGATCCCTCTGTGTGGTGACCGCCTTGCAGGATGGGATCCCGCGCGGCTTTCTCACCTGGTCAGTGGCCCAGGCCAGCTTCAATCCCCCCGGCCTCACCCTCTCCGTGAGCAGGGAAAGCGAGGCAGAACTGCTCACCCATCCGCAAGCGGCCTTTGTGCTCAACATCCTGCGGGAGGGCAAAAGCAGCAGCCTGCAGCGACACTTTCAACGGCCTCAACGCCCTGGCGAAGACCGCTTTGCCGGCCTGGCCACGGCCACTGCCGAAAATGGCTGCCCGATCCTTTTGGATGCCCTGGCTTACCTGGAGTGCCGTGTCAAAAGTTGGATGGAGTGTGGCGATCGCTACCTCATCCATGCCGAGGTAGAGCGCGGCAAAGTGCTGGATCCCACGGGGGTTACCGCCATGCGGCGCGGGTAATACTGGTCTCAGCTCTCAGGGGGTGTCATTGACCATGCAAGACATTTTTGAGGCGGTCTTCAAAGCTCCTGCCCAGATTGGCGAAAAAGTTGTAGACGTAGTCTTCGATACAGGCAAGTTTGTCGGCCAGGTTAGCGGGGCCGTTGCGCAAACTGTCATTGGTACGGGTATCGAGACCACCCAAAAAGCCGCAGAAATTCTTGCTGAAACCGGCAAAGCCACTTTCCAAGTTGGCCAGAAGGTTGCAGAAACTCTTGTTGAAGAAGTTGTCCACCATGAGCCTTATCTGATCCCTATTGAGCCCTCCCGGGGCTGGGACGAAGCCCTGGTTTTCATCAACGGTTTTCTCAGCGAAGGTGAAACCCAACCTTGGAAAAGTTGTGGGAAACGCTCCGACGTGCCGGATGGCGGGGATCCCTGTACTACCTCTGGTGGGACGCTTCCAGTCCTGTAAACTTGACTTTATCTGCCCTGAAGCTAGGGGTAGGACTACTTGCCCATTGGGAAGCTCACAAAGCCAAGGCCAAGCAAGTGGGACTGGACTACGCCTACCCCCTGCTCTCTGCTCTGCCAGAAAAGCAAATTACCTTGATGGGGTTTTCTTTGGGAGCGAGGGTAGCCTACTACATCATGCGCGGTTGGCCACAGACTGCCGATCGACGTCTTAAAGATGTTATCTTGCTCAGCGGTGCCGTTAGAAGACAAGCCGATAAGAACTGGAGTTTACACGTAGAAAATATCACTGGAAAGTTAGTCAATATCTACAATGAAGACGATTTGGTTCTGGCCTACGTCTTCAAAGTACCTTCCCTCAACCGCAGCCCCTGTGGGATCAAGCCGATCAAAGAGTTCCACCCCAGAATTGAGAACCTCAATGCCACTCACTTAATCGGCTCTGGGGAGCACAGCTATGAAGCCTATCTCCCTTATCTGGAGTTTCTTCTGGATCAGAAGCTGGACTGGAAAAGCCGCAGTGGCCGCCTGAACTAGCCTATGCCAAGCCAGAGGGTTCCTGCCCCAGCCGCAAGGGGGGATATAGGGGGGCTAGCTGGCTTGCTCTTTGTTCGCGTCTTCCCGCTCCTGAAGAGCTGGCAGAGTTTTCTCAGTGGCTTGGGCGGCTCATCCCAATTGAAAACTTGACTGCCCGATCTGTTGAGGCCAGAATCCGGGACCCAACCCCTAGAAAGAACCCCACTGGCAGGGCAAGCCCAGCCCAACAGCGATACTCTAGGCGATACTCTAGAAGGTGTTCTTGAGTAAGTCCGTGCAAACAATGGCTCAGCCTGCCCTGCGCATCCTGCTCGTGCGCCACGGTGAGAGCACCTTCAACGTCGAAAATCGCATCCAAGGCCGCTCCGATCTCTCTCGCCTCACCCCCGGTGGAGAAGCGCAGGCACAGCGGGTAGCTGAGGTTCTGGCCGGGATCCCCTTGGATTATGCCTACTGCAGCCCTCTCTCCCGTGCCCTCGACACCGCCCGTATCATTCTCAAGGAGCGAGCGGGGATCCCTTTGTTTATCAGCGAGTACCTGCGGGAGATCGACCTGACAGCTTGGGAGGGCTTGACCTTTGCCGAGGTGAAGGAGAAATACCCAGAAGATTACCACCTATGGCGGCACCGTCCCGACGAGCTGGAGCTGGAGGGGCGCTTTCCGGTGCGGGATCTCTGGCAGCAGGCGCAGGAGTTTTGGCAACTGCTGGCCGAGCAAGTGAAGTCAGTGCCCCCCGCCTCCTCTGATCGGAGAACCGATCCAAGGCATCCCCTCACCGTTCTCGTTGTCGGACACAGCGGCATTAACCGCGCCCTGGTCAGCACCGCCATTGGCTTGGGGCCGGTTCACTACCACCGTCTTGGGCAAGATAACTGCGCCATCAGCGTTCTCAACTTTCCCCAGGGCCTGGGGGCGCTGCCGCAACTGGAATCTTTGAATATCACTGCCCATCTGGGCCAGCCTCTGCCCAAACGCAAGCAGGGGATGCGTATCCTGCTGGTGCGGCACGGCGAGACGCAATGGAACCGGGAGCAGCGCTTTCAGGGGCAGCGCGATATTCCTCTCAACGCCACTGGCGAGGAGCAGGCAGCTAGGGTGGCGGAGTTTCTGGCCGACCAGCCGCTGAACCTGGCTTTTTCCAGCCCGCTGAAGCGCCCCTGGGCTACGGCGGACGCCATCTGCAGCAACCACCCCAACCTGATCCTACGCCCGATGCCGGAGCTGCAGGAGATCTGCCACGGCGACTGGGAGGGCAAGCTCCAGAGCGAGGTGGAAGCCGAATACCCCGGCGAGCTGGAGCGCTGGCAGCGGGATCCGGCCGCGGTGCAAATGCCCAACGGGGAAAATCTGTACCAAGTGTGGGATCGCACGCGCTCGGCCTGGGAAGAGATTTTGGCCATCACCGCCGCCCAATTTCCCGAAGGCACGGCCGTGGTGGTGGCCCACGACGCCATCAACAAGGCGATCATCTGCCAGTTGTTCGGCCTTTCCCCCCACGCCTTTTGGATCTTCAAGCAGGGCAATGGCGGCATTACCGTTATCGACTACCCGGAAGGAAAGGACGGCACCCCTGTTCTCAAGGTGTTGAACCTCACCACTCACCTGTCCGGCCAGATTTTTGACTGCACCACAGCGGGTGCGCTTTAGGGAGGTGGAAGATGGGATCCACCCTCCCTGCCGACCTGAGCCTGCTCAATCTCTGCCTCCGTGGGGTGCGCCTGTTGGATCCCTGGCAACAGCGGGATGAGGTGACCGACGTGTGGCTGCAGCAGGGCCGCCTCCGGGCCACCGAGCCGGCGGGGATCCCTGCCGACATCCCCCGCCTGGAGGCTGCTGGCTGGGTGCTGGGGCCGGGCTTGATCGATCTGTACGCCCACAGTGGCGAGATCGCTGATCAAGAGCTCTCCCCCTGCCGCGAAACCCTCGCCTCTCTGGGGGCAGCAGCTCTGGCAGGGGGGTTTACCCAAGTGGGTCTTCTCCCTGCCCCCCTGCCCGGAACGGCAACTTTCCCGGTGCTGGACGAGCCGGAGCAGGTGGGCCGCTACCGCCGCCGAGCGGGGGATTCCCGCTGGCTGCCCTGGGCTGCTTTGAGCTTGCGTGACCGGGAAGAAGCTCCCAGCCTCTGGGGAGAGCTGGCCCGCGCCGGCGCCATTGGCTTTGTGGCCCGGACTGAAGGATCAGAGCCGCTGCGGTCGTTGGCCCTACTGCGGCGGGCGCTGGAGTATTTGCGGCCTTGGAATAAGCCGCTGCTGGTGTGGGCCTGGGATCCCAGCCTGGCTGGCTCGGGCAGCCTCTACGAGGGGGTGTGGGCGCTGCGCTTGGGGCTGAAGGGGATCCCAACCAGTGCCGAAACCGCGGCCTTGGCCCGTCTCCTGGAAGTAGTGCGCAGCGTTCCTTCGCCGGCGCCGGTGCATGTGATGCGCCTCAGCCAAGCCCGCAGCCTGGAGCTTGTCCAGCAGGCCCAAGCAGAGGGGCTGCCGGTTAGCGCCAGCACCACCTGGATGCACCTGCTCTTGGCGGAGGAAGCCGTCTTGGAGCACGGCTACGATCCCCACCTGCGCCTCTTGCCTCCTCTCCCCCGCAGCAGCGACCGCGAGGCCCTCATCGCCGGCATCCGCAGCGGCAGCCTGGGTATTGCCACCGACCACGCCCCCTACACCTACGAGGAGAAAACCCTGCCCTTTGCCGAAGCCCCTCCTGGGGCCATAGGCCTGGAGCTGGCGCTGCCCCTGCTGTGGCAGAACCTGGTAGAGACGGGATCCCTGACGGCGCTCCAGCTCTGGTCGGCCCTCAGCCTCTACCCGGCCCGCTGCCTGGGGTTGGAGCCGCCCAGCCTAGCTCCCGGAAGTGACTGGGTGCTGTTCGATCCGGGCCATACCTGGACGGTCTCGGCAGCCACCCTTTGCTCGCGATCCCTGGCCACTCCCTGGCTGGGCAGGACCCTGCGCGGCAAGGTGTTGCACACCCATGTTGAAGAAGGAAGCCAGCCCTGAACCTGAGACCGGCAAAACCCCTTCTCTGTGCCAAGAGGCGCAGGGCCTTGAATTATCCTGGGAGCTAGGCTCAAGGGGGTAGGGGCCCATGAAGCTAGGGAAGCGGCTGGGGACGCTGCCGAGCTTCCGGCAGTTGCAAGGGATCCGCTGGGCATGGGGAGAGTGGAGTCGCCAAGGGGAGCTGGCCTGGCGTACACTACGGCTGGCCTGGGAAAACGCGATGCGCTACCGGCTGTTTGGCCTAGCCTCCGAGATGGCCTACAGCTCGATGTTGGCCCTATTTCCCTTTATCCTCACCCTCTTGACCGGGATTGGGCTGTTTGTCGGCTCCTCTGAGCAAGCTTTTCAGCGCCTGATGGAGCAATTGGGGCAGATTGCCCCCCAAGAAGCCCTGGTGCTTCTGGAACGGTATGCGCGAGAGCTCCGCTTTGGGGAAAACCGAGGCTTGCTCTCCTTCAGCTTCTTAGGAACCCTGTGGGCTGCCTCTGGGGCCTTGGGATCAGTGATGACGGCTTTGGATCTCAGCCACGAGATCCCCCAGGAGATGCGCCGCCCCTTTTGGAGACGCAAGCTGATCTCGATGGTTTGGATGCTAGCTACCCTGGGGTTAACCGGTTTGGCCAGCTTGATCTTCTTGTTCAGTGCCAGCTTTTTCCGCTTCTTGTCCGCCCAAGCGAAATCCCTAGCGGAGGGGGTTGCCGGGCCGGATCAGTTGGATCCCTGGCGGGAGCTGGCGCTGAAGTTGTGGGAAGCGCTCACCTGGCCTATCTCGTTGGGGATGATCGTCGTCTCCTGTTGGGTGCTGTACCGATTCGGCCCCAGCTTGCGCCGGCCCCAAATGCCGATTTGGCCAGGAGCGATTGTGGCCAGCCTGCTTTGGGTTGGGGTGTCGTGGGGGCTGCGGGTTTATGTGGAGCACTTCGGCCAGCTCAACCAAGTCTACGGAGCCGTGGGGGCAGTTATTGTCTTATTGCTGTGGGTTTGGCTCACTTCCTTGGCGCTGCTGTTTGGGGATCAGATTAACATTGCCCTCTACCAGGCCCGACAATGGATTCGGGACTGCTCCCCCACCCCTCATGCAAACGCAGATCCTCCCCCCCACCCCTGAGCACATTGCCTTGGCGGCTGAAGCGCTGCGGCGGGGCCAGTTGGTGGCCATACCTACAGAGACGGTGTACGGCCTGGCGGGCCACGGCCTCAACGAACAGGCGGTGGCAGAGATCTTTGCCGCCAAGGAGCGCCCCCGTTTCAATCCCCTGATCCTGCATCTGCCGGCTGGGCTGGATCTAGAGACACTGCAGGGCTGGCTGGTGGATCTGGAGGCTTTTACTCCCGCCGCTCGCGCTCGCCTGGGATCCCTTGTCGACACCTTTTGGCCGGGGCCGCTGACGCTGGTGCTGCCCAAGGGATCCCGGGTGCCGGATCTCGTCACCAGTGGCTTGCCCACGGTGGCGCTGCGGATGCCCGCCCACCCCGTGGCCCAGGCTTTGCTGCGGGCAGTTCAGGTGCCTTTGGCTGCCCCCAGCGCCAACCGCTTTGGCCGCCTCAGCCCTACCTCGGCCCAGGCCGTCTATGCCGAGTTGGCGGGGCGGATCCCTTACATTTTGGACGGGGGAGAGTGCAGCGTGGGCCTGGAATCGACAGTGCTCAAGCTCAGCCCCGACGGCACGCCCACCCTGTTGCGCCCTGGCGGGATCCCGCGGGAAGTTTTGGAATCCCACCTCAATTTGCCCCTAAGCTCTCCCCCTGCCCCAGACGGCAAGGAGAGTCCAGAGGCTCCCGGCCAACTGAGCAGCCACTACGCTCCCGGTAAGCCCATCTGGCTTTTGCCCACTGCCTTTGCCCAGCTTCAGCCTGAGGATTGGCAACAGTTGCGGCGCTTGGCCACTGGCCACTCGCACCTAGGCATTCTCAGTTTCGCCGCCAAACCAGAAGCGCTGGCAGAAAGCCTCTCCCGCCACTGTCCTGAGGTCACCTTTACCCTAGAATGTCTGGGCCCGGATCCCAACTCGGCGGCCCACGCCTTCTTTGCCAGCCTGCGCCGCCTGGATGAGGGAGCGGCCACCTTGCTGTTGGCTGAACCGCCACCAGTTGTCACTGGCCTAGGTTATGCGATCATGGATCGGCTACGACGGGCCAGCCGCTCATGGAAGTCTCCCCTCTCGTCGCCATCCTAATGGGCAGCGATTCCGATCTGCCCACCCTGGCACCCGCTGCCCAGGTGTGTGAGGAGTTTGGGATCCCCTACCAACTGCAGATCCTCAGCGCCCACCGCACCCCGGAGGCGATGGTGGACTTTGCCCGCCGCGCCCATATCCAAGGGATCCGCGTCATTATCGCCGGCGCCGGCGGGGCGGCCCATCTGCCGGGGATGGTAGCCTCCCTTACCCCTCTGCCGGTCATCGGGGTGCCGGTGTTCAGCCAATCTCTGCAGGGGCTGGACTCCCTATATTCGATCGTGCAAATGCCCAAGGGGATCCCGGTGGCTACTGTAGCCATCGGCAATGGCTACAACGCTGGACTCTTGGCCGTGCAGATCTTGGCCAGCGGCGATCCCGCCCTGCAACAACGGGTGCTGGCCTACCGGGAAAGCCTCAAGCAAGCGGTGCAAGAGAAAAACGCCCAGTTGCAAACTCAGGGGTGGAAAGCCTATCTCAGCTCCGCCGGCAGAGCATAATTATTGAGTGAGAGAGCGTTGGCCTGTCTTGACAGGGATCAGATGGGACGAAGTTGGGGGAGTTGCCAGCGGTGAAGGATGGATCGGGTCGCCCCTCTTCCGGACAGGGATCCTGGCGGGAATATCTGCAGCGAGTTCAGAAAGGGGCAGTGGAGAGGGGATCCCAGGTGGCCCTGTGGCTACTCTCGGGGCCGCAATGGCGGGTTTTGGCCCTGTCGGGCTTGGCCTTGGCGGGGCTGGCTTTTTGGCACTGGCGGCTAGCTCTTTCTCTAGCTGTGGGCAGTGGGGCAATGCTGGGGCTGTATGCTGCGCGCAGCCCTGAGTTCAGCCGCCGCTGGCAGGAGTTGCAAGCCTGGTTTCGCCAAGCCGATCGCTCCCTGCTGCTTGCTGTTGTCGGGGGGGCAGGCGCCGCTCTGGGCACCTACATCGTGGTTTCCATCTGGGCAGAATCCAGCCAGCGCTGGCTGGCCACGGGCGCCATTTTGCAGGGGCTAGCCACCTTTGCCTTGTTGGCGCTGCTGTTTTGGGAGTGGCTTAGCCGCCGCCAAGAGCGGCAGCGTTCCCAACTGGAGCGAGATCTCAGCGACATCGCTTCCCCCGACTCCTACCGACGGCTGCTGGGCGTGCGTCGGCTGCAGAGCTTGATGCCATACCTGGATGCCGAGCAGACGCGGCTAGCGGTGGACTACCTCCGCCTCGCCCTTGACCAAGAAACCGTGGCTGTCGTCCGGGAAGCCCTGCTGGAAGCTCTGCAGGGGTGGGGGATCCTGCGTCGCCTCAACGATTTGGCCGACCTCAAACGCCCCGAAAGCAGCGGGGATCCCTCTTCAGGTCGGAACCACAGCGTCTAGATGGCTGCCTCAACATCTCCGCTGGGGCAGCGAGTCTTCAAAGAGCGTCATTACAATGAGGATAAAGTGGAAGGGTCCTCTTTAGCAGATTGCGGTTCCTCCATGACCACCACCATTGAAGTGCCCAAGCGAGGCTTGCCTGTCACCATCATCACTGGCTTTCTGGGGAGCGGGAAAACCACTCTGCTCAACCACATCCTCCGCAACCAGAAAGGGATGCGCACAGCGGTGCTGGTCAACGAATTTGGGGAGATTGGCATCGACGGCGAGCTGATTGTCTCCAGCGAAGAAGACCTCGTAGAGCTCAACAACGGCTGCATCTGCTGCACCATCCGCGACGACATTGTCGAGAGTGTGCTGCGCCTGATGGAGCGCTCCGACAAAATCGACTACCTGGTGGTGGAGACCACAGGACTGGCGGATCCCTTGCCGGTTGCCCTCACCTTTTTGGGGCCAGAACTGCGGGATCTGACACGGCTGGATTCGATCATCACCCTGGTGGATGCCAGCAACTTCGCTCCTGATCTGTTCAACAGTGACGTGGCCTACAGCCAAATTGCCTATGGGGATGTCATTCTCCTCAACAAAACCGACCTGGTTGAGCCGGCGGAGATCGAGCGCCTGGAAAAACGCATTCGCGAGATCAAGGAAGATGCCCGCATTTTGCGCACGGTCAACAGCGCAGTGCCCCTAGAGCTGATCCTGGATACAGACCTGTTTCAGTCCAGCTCTCTGCCCCAGGAGGAGGCTCCCGACGCTGAGCATGACCATGAGCATGACCACGAACACGGCCATGATCACGGCCACTCGCACCGCAGCCACATCGAGGTCGATGGTTTTAACTCCCTGGCCTTTGAGAGCGATCGCCCCTTCTCTCTAGACGCTTTCCAGAACTTTCTCAACGAGTTGCCCGATGCAGTCTTTCGGGCCAAAGGGATCCTGTGGTTTGAGGAAAGCCCAGAGCGACATATCTTCCACCTCAGCGGTCGGCGCTACACCCTCAGCAGCGACGCCTGGCCTCGCCAGCCCAAAAACCAGTTGGTGCTCATCGGCCAGCACCTCGATACGGCCAAGCTGCGGCAAAAGTTGGAAGCCTGTCTTGTCCCGGCGCCCGTCCAGGGCTAAGAACTGGGTGGCGGCTTAGAATCGTCGGGCCCTGTTCCGGCAGCCTCGCGAGGGGAGCCTTGAGAGAGGGCATCCCAGCTATGTCCGACATCTTTGTGATGATCCGCAACCAGGCCAACAACGCCCTCACTTCCATCGACGGGATCCCTTTTGTCGCCTTTCTGGAGCGGGAGGGGCAACTGATTGCCGAAGAAACCATCGAGTTAATCTACGCCGACGCCGGCTTTGATGACCTGCCGATTGGAGAATACACTGTGGGGGTACGGCATGAACGGGTGGAACCGCAAAAAGCCACCTGCCCGGTTGCGATTAGGGGTGCCAACGAAGTTGTTTTGGTAACATTTGTTTACCTCGAGCCGGAGCGGGTTCTGCTGAACGCTCAGATTGCTGTGGAAAAAAGGTTGTAACCATGACCGTCAAAGTGATCCCATCGCACTCCATCAAAGCTTTTCGCTATCGAGTGTTTTGTCTGGGACAAGATCTCTGGAATGCCCGGGATCCGATTAGCCGTGCCAACCTAGCCCTACAACTGGCCGACGCGGCCACAACCCTGGCCCGTATGGAAGTGCAAGCCGCTCAGCCTTTCAGCTCAAGCCCTTCCTATTCCCTGCCGGAAGCAGGCCATAGGTAATCGCTCCAGTCCGGCCTTGAGGCCAGAGGCAAGGGATCCCGCCCGACCAGCATCACTCCCACTCGATGGTGCCGGGGGGCTTGGAGGTGATGTCGTAGACTACGCGGTTGACGCCCGGCACCTCGTTGACGATGCGGTTGGAGATGGTGGCCAAGAGGTCGTAGGGCACCCTAGCCCAGTCCGCCGTCATGCCGTCTTCGCTGGTGACCAGTCGCACCACCACCGGGCAGGCATAGGTGCGCTTATCCCCCATCACCCCCACCGAGCGCACTTCCGGCAGCAACACGGCAAAGGCTTGCCACAGCTTGGGATAGTAGCCGGAGCGGTTGATCTCCTGGCGGACAATCATGTCGGCCTCGCGCAGGATCTCCAGCCGCTCTTTGGTGACCTCGCCCACAATGCGGATGGCCAGGCCCGGCCCCGGGAAAGGATGGCGGCCAACAATTTCTTCCGGCAAGCCCAACGAACGGGCCAGTTGCCGTACCTCATCTTTGAAGAGCTTGCGCAGAGGTTCTACCAGCTTAAAGCGCAGATTCTCCGGCAAGCCGCCGACGTTGTGGTGGCTTTTGATCTTGACGGCAATGCGCTCTCCGGTAACCGGATCCACATTGGTGTTGGCCGACTCGATCACATCGGGGTAAAGGGTGCCCTGGGCCAGGTACTCGAAGGGGCCCAGCCGCTGCGACTCCTCCTCAAACACGCGAATAAACTCTGCCCCGATGCGTTTGCGCTTCTCCTCGGGATCGGTGACCCCCTGCAACTGGCGGAGAAAGCGCTCTTGTCCGTCCACGTAGTGGACAGGGATGTGAAATTGCTCTTGGAAAAGGCGCAGCAGCCGCTGCGGCTCATCTTTGCGCATGAACCCCTGGTCGATGAACACGCAGGTGAGCTGATCCCCAATGGCCTTGTGTAGCAGAAAAGCCAAAGTAGAGCTGTCCACCCCCCCCGAAAGGGCCAACAGCACCCTCTTGTCGCCCACGCGGGCACGGACTTCCCGAATGGCCTCCTCCAGAAAAGCTTCCGTTGTCCAGGTGGGCTCGCAGCCGCAGATGTGATAGACAAAATTGCGAATGAGAAAGGCACCGGCCTCCGAGTGGGCCACCTCTGGGTGAAATTGCACCCCGTAGAGACGGCGCGCCGGATCGGCAATGGCGGCAAAGGGGGTGTTGTCAGTGTAAGCCAGCGAATGAAAGCCCGGGGGCAACTCGGTCACCGAGTCTCCGTGGCTCATCCACATGATGCTGCTTTCTGGCAGGTTGGTGAGCAGATCGGTGGGATCCAAAATGTGCAGGGCGGCACGGCCGTATTCCCCCTTCTGGGCCGGCTCCACCTTGCCCCCCAACTGCTGCACCATAAGCTGCATACCGTAGCACACGCCCAGGATGGGGATCCCCAAGTTCCAGATCTCCAGGTCACAAGCGGGAGCGCCCGGCTCATAGACCGAGTTGGGGCCGCCGGAGAGGATGATGCCCTGGGGCCGCAGTTGCCGCAGTTGCTCGGCAGTGGTGCGGTAGGAAAGGATTTCCGAATAGACGTGGGTTTCGCGAATACGCCGGGCAATGAGCTCAGAGTACTGGGATCCAAAATCGAGAATAACAATCATCTGGCGCTGCACCTTGAGGGAGGAAGGAAAAAGGCTGGGAGGGAGGGGAGAGGTAGAAGAGTTCACAAAACCTCGCAAGTGCAGAATGAGAAAGCCGGGCCTAGCGACTAACTCGGCTGTGGATAAGAAACATTAAGGGCTCTTCCATCGTAACAGGGATGGAGGCGCTTGCTTGCAGTTGCCTGTCCTGGAGAGTCCCTATCGGGTGGGAAGAGAGTTTTCGCTAAAAAACCGCTCACTGGCTAGGCAATGATTCCCAGCAACCATCGCAACGGGGAACCCAGATGACCAGGTAAAGGCAAGACTTATGATCGAAAAAAGAAGCCATCCAGACCGGTGGAGATACTGGCAAAGATCCGCAGTGCCATCGTTTTATGTCCGTTGTTGCTGAGTCCTTTCAAACGTATCTTCGTCGTCGCCGTCGTCTGCTGGCTCGCCGTCTCAAGCGGCAGCAAGGGTGGGGTGTGGTTTTGGCTTTGTTGGCCTTGTACTTGCTCAGTTGGGATGCGCTGAGCGAGGGTGGGTCGTTGCTGCACTTGGGGAGAGGGCAACCCCTATGGCTGGTGGTGATCCCGCTGTTGGGGGGAGGACTCTACAGCTTGGGCGCTGGGATGGTCTGGATGCTGCGCCAGCGCTGCTCTGCCCAGCTTTTGGCCGAGATGATCAGCTTGCCCCACTTGGCTTTGGCCGCCCTGCTCTGGCTGGGTCTGGCCATCTGGGGAGAGCAGCTTTCGCCTTTCCTGTTACGACAAAAAAACCAGTTATTGGCGGGCCTGGTGATGAGTTGGCTGTTGGCTCAGGGGTGGAGTTTTCTTCGCTCCCACTGGATCGTGGAGGTGGGGCAGCTGTGGAGGGATTATCTGCAGGAGCTGCGAGCCTCGGTGTTACAGCCCTGCTACCGGCGCCTGGAAAGCTGCCGCCATTCGCTGCGCCTCTATCAGGCCATTTGGCAAGACCTACAACTGGAAGAGCTGGAAGCCCAGCACCTGATCCAGGTGCTCTCTGAATCGCTGTTGCCGCTGACCTTGCCGCTCAAGGTCTATGCCCAGCGGGTTCACCACTACTGCCAACAGTTGGCAGCCCTGCTGGCGCAGATGCAAGAGCAGGTGGAGCGACTGGAGCAGGTGCTTCTGGATGTGGAGCTGGAGTTGGCCTCCCGTCAATCCTTCCAGGCCCAGCCACAGCCGATTAACCTGCTGGTGGAAGAGGGGATCCACTGTCAGGAGCTGGATTTGCAGGAGTTGGTTTGCCTGAACCAGGAGCTGCTGGGGGCCGATCGCTCTTTGCAGGGCTTGGCCGAAGAGCTCAAGGGCTGGGCCGACAAAGCCATCCCCGCCGGCTTAAAACTGGGATTGCCATGGCTGCGATCCCTGGGATGAAGAAGGCTGACCCGCCTGCTTCTGAGCCCCCAGAACTGGAGGCCCTGTGGTCAAGCTGGCTGGTGGATCTGGGCTGGCAGCCTTCTGAGCCGCAGCAGCAGCAACTGCAACAGCTCTATTCCCTGGTGATGGCCGGAAACCGCACCCAAAACCTCACCCGCATCACCGATCCCATCGATTTTTGGGAGAAACACCTGTGGGACTCGCTGCGGGGCCTGCGCCTGCTGGGATCCTGGGATGAAATCCAAGCTCAGCCCTGGCGCGGGATCGACATCGGCACCGGGGCAGGGTTTCCAGGGATCCCGGCCCAGATCGCCCTGCCCCAGGCCCACTTCACCCTCCTAGACAGCAGCCAACGCAAGATCGCCTTTGTGCAAGAAGTTTTGCAGCAGCTTTCCCTCGCCCAGGCGCGGGCGGTGGCCCAACGGGCAGAGATCTGGGGGCAAGACCCGCAGGAACGCGGCAGCTACGATCTGGCCTTGGCCAGAGCCGTGGCAGCGGCGGAGATCTGCGCCGAGTATTGCCTGCCCCTGCTCAAGGTGGGGGGACGCGCCATTCTCTACCGCGGCCATTGGACCGAGGCAGAAGCCCAAACCCTGAAGCGGGCCCTTTCTCTTTTGGGGGGGAAGCTGATCCATGTCGAAGCCTTCACTACCCCCCACAGCCACGGGATGCGGCATTGCCTGCTGTTGGAGAAAGTCGCCCCTACACCAGCTTGCTATCCCCGTCCTCCCGGCATTCCCAAACGCCAACCCCTGGGACAGGACAAGCGCCGCTAAAAGTTGGGATCCTTAATTTCCTAGTTCAAAAAAGCTTCTGCACATTCCTGGAGAAAGATCTTGGACAGGTAGTTTGCAAATGCCGTCGGGGAGACTAAGATGTGGATGGCATCAGGTTCGGATTGAGCCAATGGTCTAACCAGGTGAGCTTCCGAACTGAGCGCTAAAGGTTAAGGTTCGGAGTTCGCTACGTTATGACCATTTTTGTGGGCAATCTGTCCTTCAAGGCCAGTGAAGAAGACCTACGGCTTGTGTTTTCCGAGTACGGCACCGTCAAGCAAATCAAGCTGCCGGTGGATCGGGAGACGGGCCGCAAGCGCGGCTTTGCTTTTGTGGAACTGGAAAACGAGGCCGACGAGCAAAAAGCCATCGATGAGTTGGATGGCGCCACCTGGATGGGCCGGGATCTGAGGGTTAACAAGGCCATGCCGCGTCAGGCCGGCGCAGGCGGCGGCAGGCGGGATAGCCGTTCTTCCCGCTTCTAATCCGATAGGCTCTGGGCCGGGGATCCCTCTCCCCGGCCTTTAGCTTTGGCCGAAGATGACTTTGGCCAGAAAGGCCAAGCCAAACCAGGTGGAGGCCACCAGGACAATAGCCGGGCCAGAAGCGACGTTGAGGTAGTAGCTGGCGTACATCCCCAGCAAGCTAGCGCTGACGCCAAACAGGGATCCCAGCAGCATCACCTGCTGCAGGCGAGGCACCAACAGGTAGGCTGTTGCTGCCGGCGTGATGAGCATGGCCAGCACCAGCAGCACCCCCACCGCCTTCATGCTGGCCACCAAAGTTAGGGAGGTGAGCGCCATGAGCCCCCAGCCCAGTCCCTCGGTGGGCAGGCCGGCTGCCTTGGCTCCCAGGGGATCGAAACTGTAAAAAGTCAGCTCTTTAAAAAAGAGGGCCACCAATCCCAGCACCAGAGCGGTGATGCCCACCACCGTCAACACGTCGGCAGCACTTACCCCCAGCAGGTTGCCGAAGAGGAAGTGGTTGAGATCGATGCGGGCCCGCCGTTGGATCAGGGTGATCAACAGGATCCCCAAAGCAAAGAAAGCAGAAAAGACGATCCCCATGGCCGCATCGGGCTTGAGGGGAGTGGCGGAGCGGATCCACTGGATGAGCAGAGCGCTCAGCAACCCCGCCACGAAGGCGCCGACAAAAAGGTTTAGGCCCAGCATGTAGGCAATGGCCAGGCCCGGCAGCAGCGAATGGCTGAGGGCATCTCCCAGCAGGGCCAAGCTTTGCACCAGCAGATAGCTGCCCACCACGGCGCAGAGCATGCCGATGGCCACGGCCACCAACAGGGCCCGCTGCATGAAGGCAAAGCGCAAGGGATCCGCCAGGGTGTGCCAGAGCCCTTCCATACCACCTCTCACCCCCTAGGCAGCCGAGTCCAAGGGCAGGATACGGCCATAGGCCCGCTGCAACACCTGCGGCTGCAACACCTGCTGCGGGGATCCCTGGGCAATCAGCACGCGGTTGAGGAGCAGCACCTCGTCAAAGTAGGCCAGCGCCTGCCCCAGGTCGTGGTGCACCACCATCACGATATGGCCGGCGTCGGCCAGCTCCCGCAACACCTGGAACAAAATAGCTTCGCTGGGCTGGTCGATCCCGGCAAAGGGTTCGTCAAGGGCGTAGATCTCCGCTTCTTGCGCCAAGGCCCGCGCCAGGAACACCCGCTGCTGTTGTCCCCCCGACAGCTTTCCAATGGGGCGATCCCGGTAGGCCCCCATCCCCACCCGCTCCAGGGCTTGAGCAGCCCGCTGCTGCCCCTTTTTCCCGATGCGGCGAAACCAGCCAGCAGCTCTCACCTGCCCCATCAACACCACATCCCACACCGTGGCGGGAAACGACCAGTCGATGGCCGAGCGCTGGGGTACATAGGCCACTTGCTCTCCCCGCAGCACCTGGCCGCCGTAGCGCACCTCGCCCCCCTCTTTGGGCACCAACCCCAACAGCGCCTTGAGCAATGTACTCTTGCCGGCCCCGTTGGGCCCCAGGATGCCCGTGATGCGCCCCGGCCGGATCTCGGCGCCGATCCTCTCCAACGCCAGCAACTTGCCGTAGCGCACCGTCAGATCCCGCACCACCAGGGAGGCCGGACGAAGCGGGAGAGAAACCGCCGGTTTTTTCATTTTCCTTTCATTTTCATCAAGACCAGTGTAACCTAGGGGGGTACATGAATCATGAAACGATTATGAAAATGAAAGCTTTGTTTTTTGCTGGGCGCCGCTTGGCGGTGGGATTTGGCCTGGTGATCGGGGGTTGGCTGTCCCTGGCTGGCTTGGCTGTGGCGCGTCCCCGCGTCGTGGTCACCACCACCTTGATTGCCGATTGGGTAGGGCAGGTGGGGCAGGATCGCATCCAGCTCAGCAGCCTGCTGCAGCCGGGCGTGGATCCCCACGTCTATGAGCCGACGCCGGCCGATGCCGCGGCCCTGGAGCAAGCGGATCTGGTGTTTTACAACGGCTACAACCTGGAGCCGGGGTTAATTCGTCTTATCGAGGCCACGGCCCAAGGAGCGCGGCGGGTTGCCCTGGCCGAGATCCTTGAGCCCATCGTCGCCGATGAAGACGGGATCCCGACGCCGGATCCCCACGTGTGGGGCAATGTGGAAAACGTCATCCTCATGGTGGAGCACATTGCCCAGGAGCTGACGGAGCAAGTCCCCAACGAAGCCGCTTTTTTCCAGGCCAATGCCGCCGCCTATCGGGCGGAGCTGGAGGAGCTCCACACCTGGATCGGGGAACAGATTCAGACCATTCCCCCCGCCAACCGGGTTCTGGTGACCACCCACGATGCCTTTGCCTACTACACCCAAGCCTACGGCCTGAAGATGGGGGGATCCCTCCTGGGGATCAGCACCGAGGAACAGCCCAGCGCCCAGACGGTGGCCCAGTTGGTGGAGGAGATCCGCGCCCTGGGGGTGCCGGCGGTCTTTGCCGAGACCACCCTTAACCCCGCTCTCATCCAGACGGTGGCCGCCGAAGCCGGGGTGCAGGTAGCCGAACAGGAACTGTACTCGGACTCTTTGGGGGAAGCAGGCAGCGGCGCCGAAACCTACGTCGCCATGATGCGCCTCAACACCTGCACCATCGTGGCGGCCTTGGGCGGATCCCCTGACTGTCCTTGAGGGGCAGCATCGAGACGGTGGGGCTGAGTTTTGTATGATAGGGGCTCAGACCCTCGTTATCTCACCGCGTCCATGCCTGCTGCCATCCGTCGCCCGCCTCGTTCCCTCTACTGTGGCCAAGTGCGCCCGGCCCACATCGGCCAGACCGTCACCCTCTACGGCTGGATCGACCGCCGCCGCGACCACGGCGGTGTGATCTTCTTGGATCTGCGGGATCGCTCCGGCATCGTGCAACTGGTGGCCGATCCCCAGAAAACCCCCCTCTCCTACGAGCTGGCGGGGCAGGTGCGCAGCGAATATGTGGTGCGGGTAACGGGAACGGTTCACCAAAGACCTAGTGACTCCTTTAATCCCCGCCTGGCCACCGGCGAGGTGGAGGTCTACGCGGAAGAGTTGGAAATTCTCAGCCGGGTGGGCAAGCAGCTTCCCTTCAGCGTCTCGGGGGAGGAAGGGGAAGAGGTGCGGGAGGAGATCCGCCTGCGCTACCGCTACTTGGACTTGAGGCGAGAGCGCCTGTCCCGCAACCTGCAGCTGCGTCACCAGGTCATCAAGGCCATCCGCCGCTTCCTGGAGGACGAAGAAGGCTTTATCGAGGTGGAGACCCCCATCCTCACCCGCTCTACCCCCGAAGGTGCCAGAGATTACCTGGTGCCGAGCCGCGTCAACCCCGGGGAGTGGTTTGCCCTGCCGCAGTCGCCCCAGCTTTTTAAGCAGTTGCTGATGGTGGCCGGCGTGGATCGCTACTACCAAATTGCCCGCTGCTTTCGGGATGAGGATCTGCGGGCGGATCGCCAGCCGGAGTTTACCCAGCTGGACATGGAGATGAGCTTTATGGATCAGGAGGCGATCCTGGAACTCAACGAGCGGCTCCTCTGCCATATCTTCAAAACCGTCAAAGGCATCGACCTGCCCCGCCCTTTCCCGCGGCTGACCTATGCCGAGGCCATGGCCCGCTACGGCTCCGACAAGCCCGACACCCGCTTTGGGCTGGAATTGGTGGATGTTTCGCCGCTGTTTCAGGGATCCGGCTTTAAGGTCTTCGCCAAGGCCTTGCAAGAGGGCGGTGTGATCAAAGTTCTGCCGGTGCCGGGCGGCGACGAAAAGATCTCCAACACCCGCATCAAGCCGGGCGGGGATCTGTTCAAGCTGGTCACCCAGTACGGGGCGGGTGGCCTGGCCTTCATCCGGGTGCGGCCCGGCAGCCTCGACACCATCGGCGCCCTCAAAGAAAGCCTCAGCCCCGAGCAGGAACAGCAGTTGCTGCAGCTTACCAACGCCAAGCCGGGGGATCTGCTGCTGTTTGGAGCAGGGCCGGCTGCCGTGGTCAACGAGTCGCTGGGCCGCCTGCGGCTGCACCTGGGCCAGGAGCTGGGCTTGATCCCGGAGAACGCCTTGAATCTCCTCTGGATCACCGATTTTCCCCTGTTTGAATTCAATGCCGAGGAAAACCGCCTGGAAGCCCTGCACCACCCCTTTACCGCCCCCCACCCCGACGACTTGGCCGACCTGAAAACGGCGCGGGCCCAGGCCTACGACCTGGTCTGGAACGGCGTGGAAGTGGGCGGGGGATCCCTGCGCATCTACCAGCGCGAGATCCAGGAGCAGGTTTTCCAGACCATTGGCCTTACCCCTGAGCAGGCGCGGGACAAGTTTGGCTTTTTGCTGGAAGCCTTCGAGTACGGCACCCCGCCCCACGGCGGCATCGCCTATGGCCTAGACCGGCTGGTGATGCTCTTGGCGGGGGAAGATTCCATCCGCGATGTCATCGCCTTTCCCAAAACCCAGCAGGCCAGGTGTTTGCTCACCGGTGCCCCTTCCGGCGTCGAGGCCAAGCAGCTCAAAGAACTGCACGTGGCCTCCACCTATCAGCCCGGCTGAACAGGATCCCCTGTTCCGGACTGTGGAAGGATAGAGAAGAACCTACCCCACCTTTCCGTATGCTAGACCTGACCGGAAAAAAAGCCTTGGTAACCGGCATTGCCAACGAGCGCTCCATCGCCTGGGGCATTGCCCAGCAACTGCACAAAGCGGGGGCGACGTTGGGGGTTACCTATCTGCCGGACGAGCGGGATCGCTTCAAGACCAAAGTCCAGCAGCTCACCGAGCCCCTGCAGCCGGATTTTCTCCTCCCTTGCGACGTGCAAAGCGACCAGCAGATTGACGAGCTGTTTCAGGCAATAGCCCAGAAATGGGGTCAGGTCGATATCTTGGTTCACTGCCTGGCTTTCGTCAAAAAAGAAGAGCTGAGCGGCAACTTTAGCGATATCTCGCGGGAAGGGTTTGCCCTGGCCATGGATGTGAGCACCTACTCCCTGATTGCCCTCTGCCGGGCCGCCAAGCCTCTCTTGAGATCCGGCAGCAGCATCCTCACCCTCACCTATTTGGGGGGGGTGCGGGTGGTGCCCAACTACAACATGGCCGCTGTCACCAAAGCGGGCCTGGAAACCTGCGTTCGCTACCTGGCGGCCGAGCTGGGCCCCGCCGGGATCCGGGTGAATGCCATCTCCGCTGGACCCATTCGCACCTTGGCTTCTTCGGCCATTGCTGATTTCCATGCCATGCTGCACGCGGTCGAGGAGAAAGCTCCGCTGCGGCGCAATATCACCCAGCTCGAGGTGGGCAATGTGGCAGCTTTTCTGGCCAGCGACCTGGCCAGCGGCATTACCGGCCAGGTGATCTATGTGGATAGTGGATATAGCATCCTGGGTTTTTAGGCTCTTGGGGATCCCCCTGGCATGAATCGCTTCTCGCCTTTGCAGCGGCTGCTGCTCACCTGGATTTTGATCGTCATCAGCGGCTGGCTGGCCCTACAGGTGGGCCGGCTGTTTGGCCATCTGCTCACCACCATCCTGACGGCGGCGGTGCTGGCTTTTTTGCTCAACTATCCGGTGCAGGTGCTGCGGCGCTATCGGGTAAGCCGCGGTTTGGCAGTCACCCTGGTTTTTGCCCTGTCGGTGGTGCTGCTGGCCTTGGTGGGGATCGCTGTGGTGCCCATCCTGGCCAAGCAGGTGGTGCAGTTGGGGGCGCGGATCCCGGAGTGGGTGGATACCTTACAAAGCTGGCTGGATCAAATCAGCCTGTGGGCGGCAGAGCGCAACATCAACCTCGGCCAGACAGAGCTGGTGAACACCCTCCTCAACCGCCTGCAGGCCAGCGCCGAAAAAATTGCCGGCCAATCCCTGGACATCCTCCTGGGCACCTTCAATCAGGTGATCGATCTGGTGTTGGTGTTGGTGCTGGCCCTCTACATGCTGCTCTACGGGGGGCAGTTCTGGCAGGGGTTGCTCAGCCTCTTCCCCAAGCCCTGGGGACCGCGCATCGGCGAAGCCCTGGCTCTGAGTTTCCAGAACTTTCTCATCAGCCAGTTGGTGTTGGGGTTCATCATGGCCCTGATGCTGGTGCCAATTTTTGGGTTTTTGCGCGTGCCCTTCGGGCTTTTGTTTGGCCTGTTGATCGGCCTGCTGGAGGTGATCCCACTGGTGGGGGGCTTTATTGGCATCGGCGCGGCAGCGGTGCTGCTGGCCTTTCAGGATATCTGGCTCAGCCTCAAGGTGGTGCTGGTCTCCCTAATTGTGCAACAGGTTAAGGATCGGGTCATCGCCCCCCGCCTGATGGGGGAACTGATCGGCCTCAACCCGGTGTGGATCTTGATCGCCCTGTTGGTGGGGGCGCAACTGGGGGGCATCCTGGGCGTCATCGTCGCGATTCCCCTAACCAGTGTGGTGAAAAGCCTCTACGAGATCGCGCGTTCCGCCGACTTGGCCGCCGAAGAGGGCTTGGACTCGACCACGAGAGTGACCTCTCTGGGCGAAAGTCGCAGAGAAACTCGCCGGGATCCCACCTTGCCCAAACCGGAGACCCAACAGGTTTAGCGTGCTGACGTTCCAAGCGGAGCCGAACCCGAATCCGTATCTCCCCTCTCCCTTTGGGAGAGGGGCCGGGGGTGAGGGCCTCAGCGAATTTTTCCCTCGATAAAAGGCACCTCCAGCACCTTTTCGTGGTGGATGGGGCCATGGCCAAAATAGCCCCCTTCCCCGAACAATTCGCCGTGGTCGGCGGTAACGGTGATGTAGGTGTTTTTGGGAACCAGATCGAACAATTGTTCAAAAACCCCATCTAGGTAGCGCACCGCCTCGATCTGCCGCTGGCGCAGCTCCTCCAACTGGGCGGCGCTGAAAAAGGGGATCCCGGCCTCTTCCCCTTCATCCAGGCGCTTTAACACGCCATTCACCCCAGAGATGCGGGGCCACAGGCTGGGATCCTCATCGGGCAGGGCGTAGGGATAGTGAGTTTCGCCCACATTCAACAGGTAAAAGCTGGGGCGATCCGGATCAAAGCGCAACTGCTCCACCATGGCTGCCATGTCGTTGTGGCGCGGCATGAGGCGGTAGGAATCGAAGTCGCGGTTGAGCAGGGTGCTGGGGTTGAGCACCGGCAGGGAGACCATGGCGTGGGTGGTGTAGCCCAGTTGGTGCTTCAGTAGCGTCGGCAAATAGAGGTGGGGCAGCAGATGCTTGAACTCGATCGGCTGCCGGGTACCGAGGCGCTCGTTGTAGCGCAAATATTCCTGCTTGTAGTGTTCAGACGCGAAAACCTGGGTGGGGCTGGTGTGGGGCAGCAGGCCCATGAGCAGGTTGTAGTGGGCGGGAGCCGTCCAGGAAGCGTAGCTCCAGCGCTTTTCCAGGGATCCCAGCTTGAGCAGATGCTTGGGGTTGGCGGCCAGCAGGCTGTCGAAACGGCAACTGTCGAGAACGATCAGCAGATAGTTATTCTGTCCCTGGGGTTCCGGTCGAGGGTCGGACTCAGACGAGGGAGCCGCAGAAGATCGCCACCAGTTCAAGAGTCCCATTCCTCTTCCTCCTGGGCAGAATAGGGCCGTCGGACGATCCGCCAGTTGGGGGCTGTGGCCGCGTCGTCTTCCTCCTCAAGTTCTTCCTCAGGATTGGCAGATTTAGGAGCCGGGTCGCGAATGCGTTCCGGCGGGATATTGGAGTAGGAATAGCGGCCTGCCTGGGGATCCGGCAGATCCTGAGGCAAATAGTGGTCGGGGGGAATCATCTGCGCTTCCAAAAAGCGCACTCGCTCGATGAGCTGGTTTAACTTGCGGATTGCCTGTCGCTGGAATACCCGGTCGTGCAGCCGCCAAGCGCCCACATACAGAAACCCCAAGCCCACTCCTACCCCATAGGCCGTCAAGAGCGTCAGCGACAAAGGAATCGCAGCGCCAGCTTGCCCGGCTACGACTACGGCTGCCGCAGATCCCCAGTTTTGGACAAGGAAAACGAGCAGGGTCAGTATCCACAGGCCCAGGAGTATGGAGCGGATATTCTGGAGCATGGCCGCCACCTTCCCTCTTCACCAGGCTACCACCACCCCTGCAAGGAGCGGCGGAGGAAACCCCGACTCCTCAGCCACCTCCGATTGCGTTGGATCCCCAGCCCGGAGCCACTTGAGCCGCCCTGAGGATAAAGGCAGCCAGGTTGCGCAGCGCTTCATCATCCATCCAGGAGGGGGGCACGGGGCGGCAGCCATAGCTAACCTCGGTGCCATCGTAGCTGCGGGGATCCCGTTGGTACTCCACCAAGGCTTGAATGGTGTCGCGGGGTGGGGTGGCGCCGCGCAAGTCCTTGAGCGAAAGGGAAATGTTGGGGGCCGGTAGGGTAGAGCCACCCACGTGGCAGTTCAGACAGGCGGACTGAAAGCGATTTTTCCCGTCGGTAAGTTGCTCTGGAGTAAAGGTGAGCATGTGCCCTTCCGCATCCCAGGGCAGCTCTATCGGCTCAGTGGTTCGCAGATAGTGGCTCACGTAAGGATCAATGCGGCCTGCTGCTGGGCTAGCTAGCCCTAGCCATACCAGAAGCAGGATCCCGGCCCACCTCCAGCCACGGCCCGGGACCCGCCACCGCTTTGCCCCTTGAGTTTGCCCAGGCATCAGAGATAGGCCGAAAGGTCACTGTGGGATTCGCTCTTGGTGCCGCCCCAGCCGGGCACGGTCTTAGCCTGCACTAGGATGTAGCCGGCAATTAACTTCAGATCCTCATCGGTGAGGTTGCGCAGGCGAGGATACTCACTTAGAAGCTGGGTGTTGGGATGATATTCCACCAGGGACTCTACCCCGTCATAGGTGACCGGGTTCTTGATGTAGTCCACGATCGCCAACACATTATCGCGGGGAGGTGTTGCCCCCTCCAGATCCGAGAGCTTCAAGGTAACATCCGGATTGGGATAGGTCTGTCCACCCACATGACACTGGGCACAGGCCCTGTTGAATAACTGCTTTCCTCTGGCCAGTTGCGCTTCCGTGAAAGTGATGGACTCGGTTGGCGACAAGGCTACAGGAGGAATCTGCCTGGCCGCCAAGGCCGGCCCCCAGGCATACCCGGCCATCCCCAAAACCAAGATCAGGATCAGTAACCGACGACGCGCCGCCGCGAACGCTTTCTGAAGAGAAAAAAATTTGCTAAACATGGTTCTCCGTAGTTCGATCTTAGAAAAGGGGTCAGCTCTGCTCCAGCGACAAACCCGACAACAGGATCAAGAATAGACCATTGCGAGATCATTTGCAGATGGGATCCGGGATCCGTTTTGCAAGGCGTTCTCTTCGACCTTGGTGTTAAGTTTGATTGCGAATTCAGGGCCCCTTCAACGGTCGGGTTATTGCCCCCACCCTGCCGAGATCGGCAATGCGATACACAAAAGCAAACTCGGAGAAGGGATCTCTTTCCTCCTGGAGAGGACAGCAGAGGTTGGGACAGATAGGGTTGAGGAGTCCTCAAAGGCGGTTCAATTGCCAGGGATCCCCTGGCTGGGGCTATCCTGTAAGCATCTCTCCTGCGTGCGTTCTCTAAGTGGGTAGGCAATGCCTTGGGACCTGGGGCGGTTTTGGAACACGCTGACCTACTACGAAGCGCTGCCCTTTGCCGACCTATGGCGCTGGGTTCAGAATGGGTTCCAAGCAGCAGCGGTTGACTTCATGCCTCCTTCCCTGGCGACTTCAGCTCCTCTTCCCGTGATCTTCTTGGGCGATGGCCTACCAGTGGGGCTGGCGGAGGCGCTGCAACAGCAGGGGGCGGAAGTCCAGGAGAGAGGGGATGAGGTGACAGCCAGGGTCATCCTGGGTCTGGAGAACCGGGAGGAAGCTAAGGCCCACCTGGAGCGGCTGCGCCGCAGCGGCCAGACGGAACAGATGCTCTTTGACTTTCGCCGGCCTGACCCCCAGGTGAACCAGTTCTGGGGCATCCTAGACGATGTGGTGATGGGCGGGGTGAGCCAAAGCCAACTGCTCTGGGGCGAGGGCGAGCTGCTGTTTACGGGGCAGGTTTCCACGGCCAACTTCGGCGGCTTTGTTTCCACGCGCACCCGCAACTGGCAGCCTCCCTTGGATGTGTCGGGGTTTGCCGGCCTGGAGCTGCGGCTGCGGGGGGATGGGCAGCGCTACAAGGTTCTGCTGCGGGATCAAGGGGGTTGGGACAGCCCGGCCTACGGCTATGCCTTCGACACCACCCCAGGGGAAGAGCAGACCGTCCAGGTGCCTTTTGCCGAGATGGTGCCTACCTTTCGCGCCCGCCGGGTTGCTGCTCCCCCTTTGAATACCCGCCAGATCTATTCCCTGCAACTGATGCTGAGCAAGTTTGAGGCGGACGGCAGCCCCAACCCCCGCTTTCGGCCTGGGCCCTTCCAACTGGGCCTGCGCTGGATCGGGCTCTACCGCCGCGATCCGCTGCCGCAACTGATGGGGGTGGCGCGGGGATCCCTAACTCCCGATTGGGTGGCGGCCTTGCGGGAGAGCTCCAGCCGCTGGTGTGGGGTGGAGATTCCTGCAGAGATCGAGGGATCCGCTCTGGCAGCCCAGTTGCTGCGGCTATTGCACTCGCCCGAGAGTGTGGGCCGGGTGGTGCCTCTAGAAGCTGTCCATGGCTAAGCTTCTGGGCCGCCTCAAGGGATCCCTGGGGCTTTTGGCCGGCCTATGGCTGTGGGCGGGCCAGGGGATCCCTTACCTGTTTGACTGGGACGAGCTCATTTACGCCAGCTTGGCGCGGCAGATGCTGGCCAGCGGCGATCCCCTGGCTTTGCAAATTAACGGCGAGCCTTTTTTCGAAAAGCCCCCCCTCTTTTTTTGGCTGCAGGCCCTGGCGATGGCGGCCCTGGGGGTCAACGAAGGGGCGGCGCGGCTGCCCAATGCCTGGGTTGGCGGGATCACCGTAGCCCTTTTGGTGGCGTGGGGAGGGCGGCTGCGCGGGGCGGGGTTTGGCTGCCTCTGGGGGATCCTGCTCCTGACGGGCTACCTGCCCCTGTTTTTCTACAAAACCGGCCTCATCGACCTGCTGCTGAATTTGGGTATGGGCGTGGGGCTGGGATCCCTTTGGGCTGCTGAGGAGGCGCGTCGGGCCGGGCGCTCCGGTCAGGGGTGGAGAGCTCTGGGCGCGCTGGCTTTGGGCCTGGCGGTGTTGGCCAAGGGGCCGGTGGGGCTGGTGTTGCCGCTAGCCATCTGGATCCTCTACAAGCTCTGGCAGCGGGATCCGCCAATGGGGTGGGGGGAGATGGTGATCTTTTTGGGCCTGGCGGCGGCTGTTCCCCTGGCCTGGCTGGTGCTGGAAGTGACAGCGCGGGGGCTGCAGTGGCTGGCGGCGTTTTGGCACTACCAGTGGGGTCTGGTGAGTACCCCCAGCGGCCATCCGGGCCCGGTCTACCTGCATCTTTTGGCCTTTGCCTGGGGGTGCTTTCCCTGGGGGGCTTTGGCCCTGGCCGGGATCCTGGAGAGGATCCCCAGGAGTATTGACTCGGCGGCTGCGGATTTAACTCAGCGGGCAGAACGCCTGCTCTTGGTGGCCTTTGGGGTGGTGCTGGCCCTGTTTTCGCTCCTGGTGCAAACCAAGTTGATCCACTACACCTCGCTGCTTTACCCCATCGGCGCCTACTTTGCCGCCCTGCGCCTGCAAGGCCTGGTTGCCGAGAAAAGGGGGCCCAGCTTTGGGGAAACTGCCTGGATCCTGCTCAGCGGCCTGGGTTGGCTGGCCCTGTGGCTGCTATTGCCGTGGCTGGGATCCCAGGATCCGGCTTTGCGGGCCCAAGTGGGGGCCGCCTTGGGGATCCCCGACAGCCTAACCGGCCGTTTGGCCCTGGGATACCTACAGGCCGAGGTGGAATGGCCCTTCTTCACCTATGGCCCTGCTTTGCTCCTGGTGCTGGGGGGACTGGCCTGGATCAGGGCGCGGCAGAGCGTTCGGGGATGGGCCATCTTGCTCTTGGCCACTGGACTCAGCGCCCAGTTGGCCTGGAGCTGCATCTTCCCAAGGGTGTTGCAGCATACCCAGGGGGGATCCGTCTACTTTTTCCGCCAGTTTGCCGGCCCAGAACCGGCTCTTTCGGGAAGGGTTGGCCTCTACGGGCTCCGCTCGTTTGTACCCTATTTTTATGGTCCGCTGCGGGTGCCCTATGCCGCCAAGCTGGAGGAGCTGGCTGCCTGGCAAGCCCAAGGCCAGGTGCCCGACTATCTGGTGACCTGGGATCCCTTTGTAGCTGAGCTAACGGAGCCAGGGATCCCAGTGGCAGCTTGGCAGGCCGTGGAGCGCCGCAGCCCCTTTTGGCTGTTGAAGAAAACCTAGGGAAGATATGGGCCAGTACGTGTTGCGGATCAGCGACCTTCCCCTTCAGGATCGCCCGCGCGAGCGGCTGCTCAGCCAAGGGGCCAAAAGCCTCTCCCACGCCGAGCTGCTGGCCATTTTGCTCAATACCGGCCAGGGGCCGGGCAAGCTCTCGGCTGTGGGCCTGGCCCAGTTGCTCTTGAAAACATTGGAAGCCCAAGGGGATCCCCTGGCCCAACTGCGCCAGGTGGAAGCCGGAGAGCTGCTGCAAATTGAGGGCATTGGCCCAGCCAAAGCAGCAACAGTGTTGGCCGCCATCGAGCTGGGGCGGCGGATCTTTTTGGCCCGACCCCCCGAGCGGACGGTGATTGAATCGCCGGAACAGGCGGCCATGGCCCTAAGCGGCGACCTGATGTGGGAGCCCCAGGAGCATTTTGCCGTCCTGCACCTGGACATCAAACACCGCCTCATCGGCCAGCAGATCGTAACCCGGGGAACCGCCACGGAAACCCTCACCCACCCGCGGGAAACCTTCCGCAGCGCCATTAGGCAAGGGGCCAGCCGCATCCTGGTGGCCCACAACCACCCCTCCGGCAGCTTGGATCCCAGCCCGGAAGATCTTGCTCTCACCCGGCAACTCTTGCAGGCGGGGCAACTGCTGCAGATCCCGGTTTTGGATCACCTCATCCTCGGCGGCGGGCAGTTCCTCAGCCTGCGCCAACACACCCGCCTGTGGGAGGAATTTCCCCAGCCCGAGTAGTTCCAAGCGCTCCGCGCCGCTAACGCGACCACCCCCGCCCCCCTACATCCCCCCGCAGGCGGGGGGACAAGAGGGGGGCCGGGGCTAGGGATCCGGCAGCACCTCAAAGCGCATGCCCACCCTGAGTTGGCCGCCGTTGACCAGATCCCAGGCCGACTGTTCCTTCCTGCCGGGCAGTTGGGCCCGCCGGATGAGGAGGGATCCCTCCCCTGTGGCCACATACACCCCTTCTCCCCTGGCCAGTCCCACCACTTCTCCGGGGCTGCCCGGGGGAAGCTCGGCAGGTGGCGGGTGCAACTGGGGAGCGGCGGAGCGGACAATCTTAATCCGCTGCCCCTGCAAGCCGGTAAAACAGTCCGGGGAAAAGGCGCGGATTTGGTTGTGCAAGGCCTGGGCCGGGCGCTGCCAGTCGAGCTGGAAGTCCTGTTTTTTAAGCAGGGGGGCATAGGTTGCCCGCGAGTCATCCTGGGGAATGGGGGTCAGCTCTCCTTTTTCCAGTTTCACCAGGGTTTCCACCAGCAGCTCTGCCCCCCGTTGGGCCAGTTGGGAGGCCAGCTCCAAGCCGGTCTGCTCCGGCTCGATGGGCAGCTTGGCCTGCAGCAAGATGGCCCCCGTATCCATGCCTTCGTCCATGAGCATGGTGGTGACGCCGGTCTCGGTCTCGCCGTTGGCAATGGCCCACTGGATGGGGGCGGCGCCGCGATAGGCCGGCAGGAGGGAAGCGTGGACATTGATGCAGCCCAGCTTGGGCATCTGCAGCACCGCCGGCGGCAAGATCTGGCCGTAGGCCACCACCACAAACACATCGGCAGCCAGCGCCTCTAGCGCCGCCAGCACCTCTGGATCCCGCCGCAGCCGGCCAGGCTGCCACACCGGGATCCCGTGGGCTTGGGCGAGGATCTTGGTGGGCGGGGGGAGCACCTTCTGTCCTCGCCCCTGCGGCCGATCCGGCTGGCAGACCAATCCCACCACTTCAAAGGGAGACTGCGGCTGCAACAAGATCTGCAGCGAGGGCAGAGCAAACTCCGGCGTGCCAAAGAAAACAACCCGCATGGCCGACCCCCTGAGCCCTGCCCTTTAGTCTAGAGCGGCCGGGGAAGGTGGAGAGGGCTCGCCCTCGGCGGCGTCGGCTGCTGGAGAAGGAAAGGGAGAAAGCCTGGTCGGGGAAGCCTGCCAAAAGGCGGGCTGTTTGAGATCGAACTCTTGGCTCCAGGCCGGCAAGAAGGAGCCCAGCTTTTGCCCGGAAAGCCGCAGCCGCTGCACAAAGGTCCATTCCAGACGGGTCAAGGCCCGCCGCACAAAGTCCTTGGCCCAAGCCGGATCCGGAACTTCCGCTGCCTGCAAGTTCACCTGTAAGAGGCCCAGCTTGGGGTGCAGATGGACGCGGGCCTGGATCCCCTGCGGGCGCAGCAGGTAGTCGAGCACATACTGGATGGCTTCTCCATCCCCGCGTTGGGCGCGATACAAGGGGCTGTTGGGGTTGGGCGGCGGCTGGTAGCGCCACTCGCGGTGCCACTCCGGGATCCCTTCGTTGGGGGGAAAGCCAAACAGCTCCACCTGGCGCTGCCGGTAGCTCAACGCTATTTCCTCTAGGGTTGGCAAGAGGCCCTGCAGCAGCCGATCCGCATCCGGGAGGGGATCCCCTTCCAGGCGCAGCAACAGGCGGTGTCCGGAAAGACGCGCCTGCACCTGCAGATGTCCCAGCCCCTGGGATCCCAGGGCTGCTTGCAAGCGAGCCACGATCTCCGGGAGAGCCGCCTGGACCTCCACAGAATGGTCAGACATCGGCAGGGATCCGCAACAAGACCAGATCCAACCTAGCCCAAGTTCGGCAAGGGCTTGGAGGGGTTGCCAGCCGGGGCTAGATTCCCAGGATTAAGCGGGCAACGGAGAAGTAGATCAACACCCCTAGCACATCCACAATCGTGGTGATGAAGGGGGTAGCCATCAAAGCGGGATCGAAGCCGAAGGAGCGGAACAAAAAGGGCAGCCCCGCCCCCGACACCGAAGAGAGAACAGAAATCCCAAATAGGCTCAGCCCGACGCTGATCGCCACCAAGAGATCCCGCTGCAGGGCATAGGCCCAGCCGATGGTGATCAAGCTGAGCATGATCCCCAGCATGGCTCCCACCGCCGCTTCCCGGGCCAGCACCCCAAACCCGTCCTTGAGGCGCACCGTCGCCGTGCTCAGGCCGCGAATCACCACCGTCGAAGACTGGGAGCCGACGTTGCCGCCGCTATCCACCAACAGGGGGATAAAAGCCGCCAGGGCAATCACCTGGCTTAAGACTTCTTCCTGACCGGCAATAATCGTGCTGGTAAAGGTGTTGGTAAACAGCAAAATCAGCAGCCACACCACCCGCTTGCGGGCCGCCTGCCAAAAGCTGAGGTCGAAATAGTCCTCTTCTCCAGACTGCAACCCCCCCAAGGAGTAGATGTCTTCGGTGGCCTCTTGCTCCAGGATGTCCAGTACATCATCTACCGTAACGATCCCCACCAGTCGCCGCTCGGCATCCACCACCGGCACCGCCAACAGGTCGTACCGCTGGATGACCCGCGCCACTTCTTCTTGGTCGGTGTGGGTGCTGACAAACACCACCTCCCGGTTCATCACCTCCTCCAGCCGCTGGGCCGGGTCGGCCATCACCAACTCCCGCAAGGACAGGGTTCCCGTCAGGTGTCGCTCTTGGTCGGTGACGTAGAGGTAGTAGATGGTCTCGGTTTCGCGGGCCAAGAGGCGCACCCGCTCCAGCGCCTCGGCTGCGGTCAGGTTCTCTCGCAGGGAAATGTATTCCGGAGTCATGATCCGCCCCGCGGTGTTGGGGGCATAGCCCAGCAGCAAGGCTGTGGCTTCCCGCTCTTCGGGGCTGAGCTCCGGCAGCAGTTCGGCAACCACCTTGGCCGGCAGTTCGTCGAAGAGGCGGGCCCGGTCGTCCGGCGACATCTTGTCCAGGATGTCCTGGATCTCTTGGCTTCTGAACTCGCGCAGCAGCGTCTGTTGCAGCTCTATGTCCAGGTGTTCGTAAACGCGGATAGCCAGATCCTTGGGCAGCAAGCGAAAGGCCAGAGCCTGCTGCGCCTCCGGCAACTCCCCAATGACCTCGGCAATGTCCACCGGCTGCACCGGCAGCAGGAGAGATTTGGCCTGTTCCAAGTTGTTTTCCTTTAAGGCCAAGCTGAGCTGGCCGCGCAAGAGCTCACAAGATTGCTCGCGGCTCAACTCAGGACTGGGGGCGGGTGGGATCAGCGGGGCGGAATTCAACGGCCTTGCTCCCTGCAACTCTAGCTGTAACCAAAGGTCGGGCGGCGCAAGCCCCGGACTTTAGCCCTGGGGATAAGCCGCCTTATCTCGACTTTATGATGATGTCACGAGCGCCTGCGGATTTCGATCCACGGTATTGGTTCGAGCAATATCCGACGCAAGTATCTCGGCTTGGCCCAGTAGTTGGGGTTATGGCGTCCTCCCCAACCCCCCGTCTACGGGGGGCCCTGGAGAGAACGTCAATAATGCCAGCAAGGCTGAGCCCCTATTTCGCTGGCCACAGCTCGGCTAGAGCCCATAAAAGTCGGGGCCGGATCCCTCGTAGCTGGGGTTAACCCGCAGGTTTAAGTGGGGGCAGACGATCTCGCAGGTGCGGCACTGGATGCAGTTTTCCAGCGACATGGCGTGGGAGCGGATGCCGTTTTGCTCGCGGATGTGGTGGACTTCCGCGGTGCAATCGGCCACGCAGGGGGTGGGGCGGTTGAGCTTGTCGTAGGTGGCAATGCACTGGCGGCAGATCTCGGCGCTGAACTCGAGGATGTGCCGGTTGCCTTCGGGGTAGCGGGGATCCGCAAAAAAGACGGCATCGGATCGCGAGAAATAGCCCGCTCGCGTGGTCAATGTTTCGGGATCCAGACCTGGGGGAGCCACAAAGTCCGCTTGGATGGCGGCATGGGGGGCCACATATCCCCGTGGGGGTGGCTCGCTGGCGCTGACCCGTCCCGTCAGCAGGGTATAGGCACGCAGGAGTTCCCTGCCGCGACGCACGGGATCCTGCAGGCCCCAG
>Ga0272447_1000143_pt1 | contig 53220 bp, 52 predicted proteins | sample YNPCB0133_FD_194589 | JGI IMG/M metagenome (GOLD analysis project Ga0272447, IMG submission 194589) | Hot spring microbial mat communities from Yellowstone National Park, WY, United States - YNP-CB-013-3 | ecosystem: Environmental > Aquatic > Thermal springs > Hot (42-90C) > Sediment | place...
CAATTGCCTCTGACTGTCCCATGATCCACCTCCGGGTCCGGCAGGATGGGGGAAGTCTCTGGCCGTCCTATGATCCACCTCCTGCCCCTATCTTACCTCGCCCGACAAAATTGGGACACACCCATGGAGGATGGAGGGGCCAGGGATTTCCGGTTTTTCCAGATGCGGGACGGATAGAGGCGCTGGGGGATCGGTTCCTAATGCGTGGGTTTTGTATGCGCGTGCCCGGTGGGAGGGACCGCCAGTCGCCCCTACTGGATCCTCGTGGCCCTGAAAAACTGGAAAACCCCGCTGAGGGGCGGGAGCCGGTGAGGAGGGCGAAGAGGGGCTGGGATCCCCGGCTGGGCTGGCTCTCGACTCCGATGCGCCCCCATGGGCCTCGACCAAATAGCGGGCGATGGCCAGCCCCGGCCCGGACCCCCGTCCGCCCGGGCCCGGGATTTCTCCGCCCGATAGAACCGATCGAAAGCGTAGGGCAGGTCCTCTGAGGCGATCCCCGCTCCGGTATCGCGGACGCTCACTCGAACCTGATCTCCAAGCAGCTGGGCCTCGATGGTGATCCGGCCGCTGGCGGGCGCGCAGCGAAGGGCATCGGTGGGCCATCTCATCAGCACCTTCCACCGGCGCCCTTCATCTCCCCACGCGGGCGGCAACCCCTCCAGAAGGCGCACCCACGAGCGATCCGCTCCGGGCCGGTGAAATCCTCCCATCGAGCGGCGCCTTCCGCTGGCCTCTGCAGGATCCCAGGGGAGCTGGGTTAAGCGTGGCGGAGATGGAGGTTTCAGCGCGGAACGGCCAGCGCCTCAGCCACCAAACGCCTGACACGGATCACTTGGGCTGGGAAGCCCGGGCCCGGTCTCAGCGGCGCAACAATGCACAGAAGGGGGTGAATGGGCGATTCGCCTCCGCAGATTCACGCATCTGCGCCGGGCGCCTATACCCATAGATATAAACTTGACGAACCAAAAGCTCGTCGAATTAAGAGCTGAGACCGCATAAAAACGATCGGACATCCTACGCGTGAGGCTCTCACTGGTTCGCTTGCAAAGCACATTAGGTTGCATGCTCAGGAGCAGAATGGAAAGCAACGAGGAAGTCCATTTGATGAGCGATGTAAACCAACTGTCCGGCCTCGACTTGAGCGCGACGTTTCTCCAGCCAGGCGTGCAGCAGGCCGGGGCTCAGAGCGGGGTGCTGGCCGAGGGATTCTTCAAAGAAATGCAGGATGCAGCGCAAGAAATAAGCCTCATCCGCAGGATAGGATCCCCCACGCGGATAGACGATCCAGTCGGATGCGCCAGCTGCGAGGATCTGGATCCCACTCTGGACGAAGTAGTTGAGGAGATGGCGTCCGGCCTCGCTGTCGCCGCCGGAACGGGTGCGCATGGTTTGATGATAGAGGCTGATGATGTGTGAGTCCGGGGAGGCGAACGGAGAGAGAGGCAAGCTGGAGATTTGCAGATCGCTCAAGGTAAGCTCCGGCTGGAAGATGGTCGCCCCATCGAAGTTCAGGGTGAGCCAGGCCAGGCCGTCGGGGCGCAAGAGACGGGCGATCTTCGGCAAGGTTTCGGGAATGGGCAACAGGTCGAGAACGGCGTGGGCGATGAGCAGATGGGCCTGAGGCGGGTTCTGCTCTACATAATCAAACAGGTCGGCGCACCGAAGATGACATTCGAGGGTTCGGACGCCGTTCTCGAGTGAAAGGACGCCTTGGGGATCGAAAGCGACCTGCCACCCATGCGCAGCGGCCCAGCAGGGCAGCCAGTCTCTGGCATAGGCAATGTTCTCGGGCATGACATCAAGAAGGATGTATCTCACTCGGGGCGGTAAGATGTCCCAGCGGAGCAGACGGACAAGCATCGTGCCGATCCCCCCTCCGATCTCTGTGACAACGAGATCGGCGTCTCGGGGATGTCCAGCCAGGTGGACGATCAAAGCGCGCAACACATCTTTGTTGAGCGCACGGTCGTCGACGGTCTGCTTAGCAAGCAGATAGCGAGGGAAATCGATCGCCATCTCCCGATCCGCCTCCGGAAACGCAGCAATCCTTTTGATGTCGAAGACGTTCTTCGGTAAAGGAGCGACGTCACGGCATGCGCCAGGTCCTCAAGGAGAAGGGACAGCGGCACGCCGCGCTGACCCGCGGATTCTGTCTTCCTTCCGTTCGGAACGGCGTGCATGCCCCGCTGTCGATTTAGAAAGGTCTGCGGGAACTAACAGCGCTGGAGCCGTCGGGCTGCGCGCAACCTCCTGTGGCCTGTGTTCGACCGCCCGCTTCTGCCGATGGCGCAGCGCCGGGGCGGCAACCTTTGCCTTGGCCTTGCGCTGCCGCGCTGACTTCCGCGCGGCGGTCCCACCGATGCCTCCGGGAGTGAATTTGGGCACGCACGCTGACATCTCATCCGCGGCGTTCGGGCCGCCTGGTGCCGCGCCGCGACCTAATCCCCACGCGTCCCTCCTGCGATTCTATAAGCATCTACTCCCATGAACACCCCTGTGCCGCCTATGTGAAGCCGCTTTCTCAGGCCGGTTTCTGGGATTCCTGCGTCCCCCTTGAGGACAGAGACGGAGGCCCTTTCCCTTGAAAACCCCCGATACAGCGCGTTCCGGAGGGGAGAGGGCCCCTTCAAAAAGAGCGGAGGAACCGATGGATTTGGGCAGCAGTTTCTTGCCAGCAAGGTTGCTGGTTATACCGCTGCAGGGCGTTCTGGGCCATCCAGGCCAGAAGGTCGCGGTCGGTGGCCAGCTGCCGCAGACAGGCCGCCAGCTGAACCGCGTCATCGGGGGGGATCAGGTAGCCGTTTTGGCCGTGGGAGATGACCTCTTGGGCAGCCCCGGCCGTGGTCCCGATGGCGGGAAGGCCAAATCCCATGCCTTCCAGGTACACGATGCCGAATCCCTCGTAGGTGGAGGGCACGACCAAGACGTGGGCGCGGCGGAGCTGCTCAGCCAAGCTCGGATCATCCAACGCCCCGTGAAAGATGATCGGCGCAGGGATCCTCGACGCCTTCGCCTGCATGGCGGCGGCGTAGGCCGGATCAGCCTGCGGGTTGCCGATCACCTCCAGACGGACTAGGTCAGGGGGCAGGAGGACGAGGGCGTCGAGCAGCACGTGCAGCCCCTTGCGCTGGATCAGATTGCCAATGAAGACGATCCGCAGAGGTCCCGGTTCTGCAGCGCGCGCGGCAACCCAGCGCGGGTCGAGGGCAGGCCCGAAGCGGTCGGTGGGGGGAGGGGCGATGCAGTAGGGCTTGTCTTCCCCGACCAGGGCGTGGACCGCGTCGCGAGTGGTCTGGGAGTTGAAGATGAAGCCATCCACGCTGCGCAGATAGCAGCGTTCGATCCATCGGTAGAGCCTGTTCTGCCAGGCCGGATGTTGTTCGCAGCAACGCAGATGATGGACGAGGCTGAGGACCGGATACGGATGCGCGCGGCGGTTTGCGATCAGCAACGAGGGGTGACTGAGTTCATCCTGGATGAGCAAGTCCAGGCCGGGCGGCAGCCGAAAAGTCCAGTTGTCCATCAAGCTGGCCAGGTAACGGCGCCGGGGCAAAGAGATGATCTCCACTTGCTCTCCCGCCGCGCGCAGGGATGCCACCAGCTTTCGGTCGTAGAGATAGCCGCCGCTGATGGTTTCGAGAGAGCCATAGATCAGCAGGCCGATTTTCATGGGGCGCGCTGGATGGTGTATGAGGCCCAGGTGCTTTCGTTTTCCCACAGGCGCACCGTGAGCGCGCGGATGTTTGGGGCGTCGAGGCTCTCGCTCAACTGCAGGGCCAGGATACGGGCAAAGTGCTCAAGCGAAGGATTGAGGCCGGCGAATTCGGGCAGTTCGTTCAGCAATCGCTCCCGGTAACGGGCAACGATCTCATCGATCCTCCGCTCCACTTCAACGAGGTCCATTAGGTAGCCATGAGGATCTAGCTCGTCGCCGCTCAGTTGCAACTCCAGAACGTAATGATGAGAATTAGGGAAGTTCTCATGTCCCCAATCCCCTCCAACAAGAAAATGTCGGGCAATAAAATCCCTCTTGACAGCTAAAGCATATTTGTAATTGCTCATATTTCCCCCCATGAACTTACATGATTTGAGTAAACTGAAATGCAATCTCTGAATGATTATATCTTATCAATTGATGCGCCAAATTTAGCGTGCTTCCCAGTTGATTTTTGTCGTTGCAAGAGTTGGCGCATGCACTCCAAGACAGCACCGTGCAGAGCGTCGGGGTGGGAGGCGCCGAGGCCCTGGGGGCGGATGCCGTAGCCGAATTCCACCCTGACATCCACGGGACGCGCATCGAACTGGAGCTGAAAGATCAGCTGCAGGGCGGCGCCCAGCCGTTCGCGCTCGGCCAGGCCCCGCCTCAGGATCGTGATCGGATGCTTGACCGCCTTTTCCCACAACACGCCCCGCACTAGGGCGGGCACCACTTGCGTCTCGGGGACAAGCCGCAAGAACAGGCTCACCGAATCAGACCAGTTGGCGAGGGATTGCTCGGCCCCGTCGTACACATCAGGGTCAGGCTCGATTTTCCCCGCTGGGAAGATGAGCACGGCCCCACCCCCCTTGAGGTGAGCGACCACCTGGCGCACAGCGGTCATGCGCTTGGCAGGGGAGCTGTCCACAAAAAACAGATACTTGCTGGTGTTGGGCAAAGCGCGCAAAAGCGGACGTTCCAGGGCAATCACTCGCAAGTCAAGACGCTGAATAGCGGCAATCAGACACAGGGCGTCCGACAGGCCGGGGTGATTCGCCAGGACCAGCAACGGGCCGCGCGGGGGCACGCTGTCAGCCCCCGTCACCGAGAGCGTTCGGATATAGTTGGGCAATGCTTTGCGAGCGGCTTCAAGCAGGCCGCTTTTCCCAACTTCTCGGTCAAAATCAATCAATTGGATCGCGAATTTTTTAGCTAATTGAATTAAAAGAGCGCATATAGTCTTGCTAAGTATAGAGTTCTTCTCAAATCCAAAGGCGTCGACCAACTCTTCCAGGATGGCTCGGAGGATTAAATCCGTCGAACCATCGCTTGAAGAACCGCGGAAATATAAGTTTTGACATATAAATTTTCCTAAAACGAGCATTTTAAGAGACCATAAAGATTGATTTCTGCGGATTCATGGGGCGAAATCCACGCATGGGGCGGTCGATTGGGCAAGACACGCGGTATGCGGGAGCGAAGATGGCCCGATTCGACCGCAACCGCGCAACTTCACGAACATTCGGAGCCGTCCCGTGGCCGAGAGGCGCATCAAGGATACCGCAGGATCCGCAGCTCGCCCTGCCGGTGAGGCAAAATTCAGCTTGAACGTTCTTTGGGTTTCCGGCCGACGTTTCTCCTGCGGACTGCATTCTCAATAAAGGCCGTGGGCTGGTCGCCCCAGGCATCGGACCTGCTTCCAGAGCGAGGCTGGGTTGCAGCACATCGGGAATCCGGCCCCCCTAGGCCGGGCTTCCAGCGACGGCCCTGAACATGAAGGCTCGCCACACCCCTCGACAAGCGCGGCTTTTGCTTCCGCTACCTAGAACCCTCTCGGCCATCCTACCACGACTGCCCACCTCCGTCAACGCTCTGAACCTCAGGCGGATGGCGGCTCGGCGGTCCCGAGCGCGCACGCCGAGGGAGCAGATGGAGGTCCCTCCCATCGCGGGCTGCGCCTAGGGGCACAGGTGGACCGCTGTTCGCTGGGCGATCGCCCGCTACGGATAGACGAGAAGGACCTGGAGGACGGCCTCGGGCGCCTGATCGATCAGCCGATAGGCCTCGGGGGCTTGCTGGATCGGGATCCGATGGGTGATCCAGCGCTCCGGCCGAATGCGGCGCAGGGCGTCCCAGGCCAAGGCCAGGCGACGGGCTTTATCCCAGCGGGCGCTCAGCTCCGGGCGGATGGTGCTCACCTGACTCGCATACAGGCAGATGCGGCTGCGGTGGAATGCGCCGCCCAGATCTAGGGTCGCCTGTTGGGCGCCATACCAAGAGCCGATGATGATGCGTCCGCCAAAGCGCGTCAGGGCGATCGCGTCGTTGAGGGCGCTGGGCGCGCCGGAGAGCTCTATGCTGAAATCGGCGCCCGCCCGGCCGAGCCGATCGAGCGCGAGAGCGCGAAAATCCGACCGGCCAGGGTCAAGGCTATCGGCGGCGCCCAGGGCCAGGGAGAGCTGGCGGCGCAAGGGGTATTTGTCGGCGGTGAGCAGGGTTTGCAGGGGGAACTCTGCCAGCAGGGCCGTGGTCAGCAGCCCGACGATCCCCTGCCCCAAGACCAGAGCGCGTTCCCCCAGCAGAGGAGCGGCATCGTGAACAAGGGTGATCGCAGTTTCAGTGTTGGCCAAAAAGCAGGCGGCTTCTGCCGAAACATCGGCGGGCAGCAGGTGCAGATGATCGAGAGAGGCCGCGAAGTGGGTGCTGTGCGGATGGAAGACGAAGACCAGCCGCCCGATGAGAGATCCCTCGGCCTGAGGGCCCACATCGATGACGCGCCCGACGCAGGCGTAGCCGTATGGGGCGGGATAGGTCAAGCCGCTGCTGAGACGATCGTGGGGATCACGAACGGAGGGGAACTGGCCACGATAGAGGAGCATCTCGCTGCCGGCGCTGATGGCTGAGCAGATGGTCTCAACCAGCACCTCGCGGGCCGCAAGCCCCGGCAGCGGCTCCTCGCGCAGCTCAACGTGATAGGGAGCCACGAAGTAAAGAGTATGACGGGTTCTCATGCCCCTATTCTGTATGTTGGGGGGGCTCGAACACCCCCCAGAGAACTATATCCTGCCCGACTCGCGTCGAGCCGATCTGATATAGGCGAGGCATGGACGGCAGGGGCTCGGTTAGGGCATTCACACCCCCAGCGAAAAACGGCGCGATCGTCAAGATGAAAATATCTGCCAGCCTTTGCTTCAAAAAGGCGGTAATGACCGTAGCGCCTCCCTCGATCATCAGGGAATCTAAACCTCTTTGTTCGAGGGCAGGCAGCAGTTTGGTCAGATCGATTTTACCCTCGCAGGGAGGGATAGGGAGGATTTCTGCGCCGGCAGCGCGCAGGGCGGAGGCCCGCTCGCTGGTTGCTGATTCCGGCAAGCAAACAATGATCGGCGGCTTGGGATGGTTGAAAATCTGCGCGGATAGAGGGGTCCTGAGATTGGAATCCAGGATCACCGGGCGGGGGGGCTCCCCCTGAACGTGCATGACCGTCAGTTTCGGATCATCACTGAGCAGCGTCCCGATACCGACCAGAATGGCCCGGTGTTGGGCGCGCAGCCAGTGGGTCATCCGCTTCGTCTCGGGGCCGCTGATGGTGAGGCCGGCCACGCCGCGCCGATGGGTGATTGAACCGTCGAGGGTTTGGGCGTAGCTCAGCGTGACCAGCGGACGGCCCTGCCGCTTGTAAGAACGGGCATTTTTACCAAACCATTCAATGAGATCGGAAAACTGATATTCCTCTCCTTTAAAGTCATAATAAGATAGATCGTGATTCATTTTCTGCTTTTTGGTTAGCAAATAGAGAGCGTTTTCTGGATTTGGAGGCACCTCCAGGGGCTCACGTCCGGTAACGCGGATCCCTTTATCTTCCACATCCTTGATCTTCTTTGGATTATTGGTCAATAGTCGGACAGATTTTATTCCTAATGATTTAATCATAGCAACTGCCAAAGAAAAGTCTCTCTCATCAGGCGCATGACCGAGCAAAACATTTGCCTCAACAGTATCATAACCCTCATCCTGCAAATTGTAAGCCCGTAATTTATCTGCCAGGCCGATCCCGCGTCCCTCCTGGCGCAGATAGAGCACCACACCCTGGCCCGCCTGAGCAATGCGCGCCATGGCGCGTCGCAGCTGCCCACCGCAATCGCAGCGCAGCGAGCCCATCACATCGCCGGTAAAGCATTCTGAATGCACCCGAACAAGGACATCTTCCTTTCCTTCTACATCTCCCATGACAAAAGCAAGATGCTCCTTATCATCTTGATTGCTTTTGAAAAGTATCAATTTGAAGGTGCCATACTGGGTTGGAATGCGGGCACTCACCTCCGCCCTCACGACCGGCTCCATCGTCATACCCCCTAATAATGGTCGCAGAACATGCTAAAAATGTGATCAATTCGCATTATATAAGTCCTGTCTTCAGGACATTTCCTTCCAGAGAGACGCATTCACCGAGGCGGGAGGAGCGATCCGCACCTCACCTTCCAGGGCGGACGTCTCTCTCCTTCATGCCCCAGATGCTCTGGACGGACTCCCCCAGCCAATCCTACGATGCATATGCGGGGGCGTCAAGTTCTCGGGTTTCGGACTGGAGCACCCGGATTTCCACAGGTATCCACAGGCGGGCATGCTCCCGCTTTGCGCGGCCTAAGGACCCCGGGATCACCGCTCCGCGCAAATCGTTTCAGGTTTTGGCCCACCCACGGGCCCTGGAGCTCTCGGGGAGTGGTCGGGGATTCAGTGACAGAGACAGTTCACGCTCCGCGACGGACCATCTCGTCACCCGCTGGTGTGTTGCATCAAAGCCGGCAAACGATCGCGTCTTCTGCCCATCACACCTGAACCTCGTACGCACCACGTGGCGCCACCGCTCCTGATGACCCAACTCACCGGAACGCCTGAAAGCCCTCGGATAGGTGGATGCCGGCCCCCCTCATCCGCAGACCACCGATCGCGCTCGATTGGGCAAGACCAAGCCCCCTCTCCAGCCACGCCTGCGCAGGCCGCCGACACGCCTCTTCGCCCCGATCACTGATCACCAAAGCAACTGTCCGCCGGGTGCGCCGACATCGAGGGCTACAAAGCTAGACGCCCTTTTCCTTCTTGTCCCCATCTCATCCCGCTCCCGTTCCTCGCCCGGAAGCGCTTCGGCCCGCGTCCCCGTCGGCGCAGGCAGACTTCGGACTGTTTTCCGCGTAGGCGATCCGAGCGGGTCCGGAGACGCCCAAAATACGCGGAACGCCCTTCAGACGGCTCCCCTTCGCATCGGCTTTCCAGACGAGCGTCTCTGGTTCTTTGTTGGAGCAGACTTTCGGCTTCAACGCCCGGCTGGCGCCGACATCTCGGCGTAGATCCCTGGGATTTCCGGACGTGTGACGTCTGTTGCGAACGATGCGCATGCTTCGGCAACGGATGCGACGCGAGACGGTCGTCTCGACGATCAGGGCCTTCTCCTCTGAAGCAGTGTTGCGGGTCACTCGATTAGGAGTTACGCGGTTGGGTTGAGGACGTGGAGGGGATGCGCCAGATCACGCCGAATCCCATCCCGAATGATGGCGACCTCTGCGTCATACCAAATCGCTTCGGTCTGCAGGCGATCCGCCTGAGATTCGCCCGAGCCGAACACCAGCCATCCATCGGCACATACTCCGCAGAAGGGCCTCTCTCTTTGGCGGTCTTGAGCCCGTCTTGAAAGCCTTCATTTTGGGTCTCCCCACCTCATGGCGGGTCATAGACCCTCGAGTCCAAAGGGATGAGAGACTTTCCCTCCGTCCATAGAAGCGTCCTAAGGGCAATCCCTTGAACCCCCCTCTGGGGTTTGCCGCTCCAATGACCAGTCAACCGTTCCGCTTTTCGGGCATGGGGCCGGTCTAAGGTCACGTCATCCAAGATCAAAAGTCCCCTTTGGAGGTCCACAAATGCCTTGGCTTTCTGCTACAACGCCTCGGTGTCGAAAGGATGTGTTGGCAGCAATCTGGTGAAGGCATCGTGGGCGGGGCTTTTTCCCCTTCCAGAGCACACTTTGCGGCCTCGGTGTAGGCTAAAACCCTTTGGGTTGCAATGAGAAAGTATGTATAATCGAGTTCGTCGCATTTTAGCGGATTTATGGGACATTCCCCCCCTCTTTGATGGCGAGACTCCTTATGCTACCATAGTTTAGAGAAGTGTGAGCTCTCCACCAATCGCGTAACTCTTGTTGGCTTTTAATCCATCGCTGGGGTCGGGACCTCTTCGAGGAAGAGCTCGTCGGCGTCTTCGTCGTAGGCAAAGAGCTCGGCATAACGGCCCCAGTGGATGGCGATGTCCAGCTGGCGCTCCGCCTCCTCCAGGGTGAAGTCCAGCTGGAGCTGCTCCCGGAAATAGTCCGCGCTGACCCGCCCATCGTCGTCGGCGTGAAGGGTCTCGTAGATCCAGCGGATAATGGGCAGGCGCAAGAGACGGCCGGCAACGATCTCCTTGCGGGCCTGGATGCTGGCCTCGGCGAAGGCCTTCCCGAGGGGTGTGAGGGTGATGTCCCCCTCCGCCACCTTTACGAAGCCCAGCAGTTCCGCCGCCTCTACGATGATCAACAGGTCGTCCAGCTCGTAGCGCAGCTCCTCTGCCAGGCGGTAGAGGTCCGCCCAGCCCCCTTCCTCCAGCAGCTTCTCCGTCAGACCAGCCACCGCGTTGATACGGGCCTCGGGCATCCGGTGGGCCCGGCCCGGCTCCCCCGGCCGCTTCCCGGGCACTTGCTCCTCCGTCCGCCCGGCAATGGTGGCGTAGACCCGATCCACCATGATCCGGAAATACGCATCCTTCCGACGGCGGGGGTGCGGCAGCCGCACCTCCAGCTCAGCGATCACTCGGCCGGGATCCTTGTCCATCAGGATCAGGCGATCGGCCATCCACACCGCCTCTTCAATGTTGTGAGTGACCAGCAGAATGGCCTGGATGGGCAGGCGCCTGGACAGCCAGAGCTCCATCAGTTCGCCTCGCAGCGCCTCCGCGGACAGCACGTCCAGGGCCGAGAAGGGCTCGTCCATGCACAGGAGCTCCGGCTCCGCCGCCAGGGCCCGGGCGAACCCGACCTTCTGGCGCATCCCGCCCGAGAGCTCCCGGGGGTAGGCGTGCTCGAAGCCGTCCAGGCCGACCATGTCGATCAGCTGCTGGGCCCGCTCCCGGCGCTGCGCAGAGGGAACCCCTCGGGCCTTCAGCGCCAGTTCCACGTTGCCCAGCACAGTGAGCCAGGGGTAGAGGGCGAAAGTCTGGAACACGATGGTGGCGTGAGGGTTGATGCCCCGCAGGGGCTGGCCCCGGTAACGGATCTCCCCCTCGCTGGGCTGGGCCAGGCCAGTGATCATCCGCAACAGGGTGGATTTGCCGCAGCCAGAGGGGCCCAGGAGGGCCACGAACTCCCCCGGGTGGATCTCAAAAGAGACGCGCTCCACCGCCGCTACCTGGCGCGGCGGCCGCCCATAGATCTTGGAAACGTTCCGCACCTCCACCAGCGGTCCGGTCCCCCCCATCGTGCCCTCCGAAGGACGAAGTCAAAGGCCTGCCCCCTTCGCGCCGGATCCTGGCCATTATAGCGCAGCCGAAGGCCGCCTCCCGGGCTTGCCTGCATTTCCAGGAGGGAGATGGGAAAAACCAGAAAGCCCCTATGCTGCCTTGTCCAGGCCTTGCCATGGGGAAGGGGCAAGGATATAATCCCTTTGTGGAACGACGGGGCGTGGCGCAGCCAGGTGAGCGCGCGTGGATCGGGACCACGAGGTCGGCGGTTCAAATCCGCCCGCCCCGACAGCGCCGGCGGAAGGTTTCCCCTCCGCCGGCTTTTTGTGATTACTTCCGGGATCCCCGGGAGCGCTCCAAGGCCCGTAGGGCCAGCCAGGCCCCGGCCAGAACCCCCAGGGCCAGATACAACCAGGGGCTTTCCAGGAAGCGAGTCCACGACGCGCCCGCGGCGGCCGGGAAAGGGGAGGGAGCCCCCACGGCCGGGACGAACACTTGATAGGGGGAAGGCGGCGGCGTGGGGGATAACCCGGTGGATCCCGTGATCCCACCGCTCAGGAGATCCCTTAGCAGATGCCACATGACGGACAACGGCCCTCCCTCAGCGCCACACGAAGCGCGGCAATCGTTCGATGTCCTCCCGACGGACCCGCAAGCGGATCCCCTCGCCGTCCACCTGCTCCACGTAGGCGATCGGGATGCTGATCTCCTGGTAGAGGATCACCGGCTCCCGCCAGACCAGATGGGTGGGGTGCCCGGACACCGGATCCACCAGCACCTCGGCCACCGTCCCTAGCACGCCATCCGGACAGATCAGGGATTTCCCAGTGAGATCCCGGGAAGAGACCGTCATTGGGTTCGACCTCCCAGCTCCAGCGCGCCCCGGCCCTCCCGAGGCGCTAAAGCCATGGTAACACCGTCCCCGGCTTCCCTCCGTGACCGTTTGGTGAAGGTCCCGTGAGGCTTTCGTGAACATCATCCTCTCGGCCTCCCCCACATCTGGCGGTTCGTATCATAGCTTACCCAAGATCTGGGAAGGCGGGTTCCCAGGCCTTTCGCTCCCGCTTTATTGGGGCCCTCCTGACCGCCGGCGGTCAATAGCCCCGAGCCTTGTCGACCCGGTTGAGCAGGGGCTCGCCGCGCATGTAGCGCGCGAGGTTCTCCTCGAAGATCTGGGCAGCCCGGGCATCGTAGTGGGGGGTGAAGCCGGCCACGTGCGGGCTGATCAGCACGTTGGGCAGCCGCCAGAGAGGGTGCTCCGGCGGCAGGGGCTCCTGCTCGAAGACATCCAGGGCCGCCCCGCCAATCCATCCCTCCTGCAGCGCCCGGATCAGCGCGGGCTCCTCGCAGACCGATCCGCGGGCGATGTTCACCAGGAAGGCACCTCGCTTCATCGCCCGGAAGGCGATCTCGTTGAACATGCCGTGCGTCTCCGGCGTCAGCGGGACGGCGATGACCACGATGTCGCTTTCGGCAAGCATCTCGTGCAGCTGCGCCGGTGTGTAGAAGCGATCCGGCAGCGTCCCCGCCGGATCCCCGGTGCCGGGGAAGACGAAGCCATGATCCCGACGGTCCTCCCCACGTTGCATGGCCAGCACCCGCATCCCGAAGGCCTTAGCCAGGCGGGCGACCTGACGGCCGATGCTGCCGTAGCCCACGATGCCGATGGTCTTCCCCCACAGCTCCTCCGGCACGAAGAGGGGCCATCGCTCCCGATCTGGCGGCCACTGCGCCCGGGCCTGCCACTCCAGCATGCGAGGAAGACGATGGAACCAAGCCAGGGCCATGGCGAACACGTATTCCGCGATGTTGATGGCGTGCACACCGCTGGCCGTGGTGAACTCTACCGGGCTGTAGAACAGAGGATGCTCCAGCACGTGATCGGCCCCCGCGGAGTGCAGCTGCACCCAGCGCAGGCGCGGCACCCACTCCGGAGGAGGCAAGGTGTTGAAGGTGTAGAGGATCTCGACCTCCTGCCACACCTCCAGCGGGATCTTCTCGGCAGGCCGCGTGGGGTGAATCTCAAAGCGCAGCGCCGGCCAGCGGGCCTGCCAGCGGGCTACCCTTTCTGGATCAAAACGAGCGGTGATCAGCGCCCGTCGGGTCTCGCCGCTCATCTGTCTCTCCTTCCAGGTGGGAAGATCCTCTCTGTGCGAACATGATGTATCGGACCTGCTCTGACCAGAAATTCACAGACCTGCCTTTTATGTATGAAGATTCCGTCGCCGTCGTAGGGGCTGTGGATTGTGGAGATCTAGAGAGCCCTCTTCCGGGCCCTCCCACATCGGCGGGCAAAGTCCCATCTCTCGGCCAGATCTGGGGGGAACCGGCCTCTCAAGGCATGGAGAGGAGGTGTGGAAAAGCCTTGGATAAGGCCCCATGTGGAAAACTCATGGAAAGTTGTGGAAAACCAAACAGACCCCAGATATGGGGGATCCGCCGGTGCGAACCGCTACTGCGCTGTGGATATTGGGGAAAAAGGATGGCTTTTGGGGAGAAGTTATCCCCAACCCGACCTTCTTTATCCACAGTTTTCGCGCCGGTTTTCCCCAGTTGCCCCCTTCCCCGATCCCACGGGCGGACCGGAGATCCTGGGGTTTCGAAAAGGTCCCCTCCCAGATCTGGGGGATCGGCCGGGAGTTTTCCACAGCCCGTGGAAAACTCCCGGCTTCGGTTTCATGACCCTCCGGTTTCCGGTTCAGGCGGGGACTTGGGGGAGGTCGGCGAGGGCTTGGAGGACCTCCTCGGCCGGGTATTCGTAATCCGGGAGCTGCCCGCGCAGGTATTGATCGTAGGCGGCCAGGTCGAAGTGGCCGTGGCCACTGAGGTTGAAGAGGATCACCCGCGGGCGTCCTTCCTCCTTGGCCCGCAGCGCCTCGTCGATGGCCGCGCGGACAGCATGGGCGGACTCCGGAGCCGGGAGGATTCCCTCGGCCTGGGCGAACCGGACAGCGGCCTCGAAGACTTTCGTTTGCGGGTAGGCAACGGCTTCTAGATGGCCCTTCTCGTAGAGGGCGCACAGGATAGGCGCCATCCCGTGGTAGCGCAGCCCGCCGGCGTGGATGGGGGCAGGGGTGAAGGTGTGGCCCAGGGTATACATCTTGAGGAGCGGGGTGATGCGCACTGTGTCCCCGTAGTCGTAGGCGTAAACCCCCTTGGTGAAGCTGGGGGCGGCGGTGGGCTCGACAGCGACGAACCGGATCGGCCGCCCCTCGACGATCCGGTCCCGCATAAAGGGCAACGCCAGCCCGGCGAAGTTGCTGCCCCCGCCCACGCAGCCGATGACCACGTCGGGATATTCCTCGGCCATCTCCATCTGTTTTTGGGCCTCCAGGCCGACTACGGTCTGGTGCAGCAGCACGTGGTTGAGGACGCTCCCCAGGCTGTATTTCAGGCGTCCGCCGCTGGTGGCCGCCGCCTCCACCGCCTCGCTGATGGCAATCCCCAGGGAGCCTGGGGAGTCGGGGTTCTCCGCCAGCACCTTGCGTCCTGCGGCGGTCTCCGAGCTAGGGCTGGGGATCACCTGCGCCCCGAAGGTCTCCATCAGGATGCGCCGGTAGGGCTTCTGATGGTAGCTGACTTTGACCATGAAGACGGTGCATTCCAGGTCGAAGAAACGGCAGGCCATGGCCAGGGCGCTGCCCCACTGCCCCGCTCCGGTCTCTGTGGTCAGCCCTTGCACCCCCTCTTGCTTGTTATAGAAGGCCTGGGCCAGGGCGGTGTTGAGCTTGTGGCTCCCTGCTGGGCTCACCCCTTCATACTTGTAGTAGATGTGCGCAGGGGTATCCAGCGTCCGCTCCAGCCGGCGGGCGCGGATCAGCGGGGTGGGCCGGTAGAGACGATAAATCTCCCGCACCGGCTCCGGGATCTCGATCTCCCGCTCCCGGCTGACTTCCTGCTGGATCAGCGCCATTGGGAAAAGCGGAGCCAGATCCTCCGGGCCGATGGGGCGGCCGGTGGCCGGATGGAGCACCGGCGGCAGCTCAAAGGGAAGGTCCGCCAGGATGTTGTAATACGCCCGAGGGATATCCTCCTCGGAGAGCAGGAAACGAGTTCGCTCAATCTTCATGGGCCACCTCCATTTTTTGGATTGGGAAGGGGGACGGGGATCTGGCCCCGCCCCCCAGGGGTTACGGCAGGTGCGCTTTCAGTTCCTCCAGACGCCGGGCGCTCAGCCCCATTGCCGCTATGGCCTCGGCCAGGGTGGCCTGGGAGATGGGGCGGACCTTCTCCGCGCCAGCGGTTAGGATCTCGTCGACGAGATGAGGCCGCGCGGCATAATACGCGCGCCGCTCGCGGATAGGGGTTAGGAACCGTTCGAGGGCGGCGATCAGCCGACGCTTGACCTCCACATCGCCCACCTTCCCCTGACGGTAGCGCGCCTTGAGTTCCTCCACCTCCGCCCTGTCGTCGTTGAAGACCTCGTGGTAGCGGAACACCACGTTGTGCGGTGCGTCCGGGTCCGCCGGGATGTCGGGCCGGACCCGGGCTGGGTCGGTGAACATCTGCATGACCTTGCGGGCCACCTCCTCGGGGGGATCGCTGAGGAAGATGGCGTTGCCCAAGGATTTGCTCATCTTGGCCCGGCCGTCGATCCCCGGGAGGGTGGGCACGTCCCCGATCAGGGCTTCTGGCTCCGGGAAGACTTCTCCGTAGAGGTTGTTGAAGCGGCGGGCGATCTCCCGGCACAGCTCCACATGGGATTCCTGATCCTTCCCCACCGGGACGATCTCCGCCTTCACGTGGAGGATGTCCGCTGCCTGGAGGACAGGGTAGAGCATCAGCCCCATCGAGGGGTTCTCAATCTTCTGATCCCGGATCATGTCCTTCAAGGTGGGGATGCGCTCCACGCGAGGCAGGGTGACCAACATGGAAAAGATCAGGGTGAGCTCGCAGACCTCCGGGATGTCAGACTGCACATAGATGGTGGTCTTCTCGGGATCGATGCCCACAGCTAAGTAATCCAGCACGATCTCCCGGATATATTCCCGGGAGGCCAGGATGTCTGCCCTCTCGGGCCGGGTGGTGAGCGCGTGATAATTGGCGATGAGGAGGAAGACCTCATATGGGTCCTGCAGCCGGACCCGGTTGGCCAGGGTCCCCACATAGTGGCCCAGGTGGAGCGGCCCGGTGGGCCGATCGCCGGTCAGCACGCGTTTTTTGTTCCCCATCGCAGCCTCCTTACGTCCTGAGGAGTACAGAGCCCGATCCGCCTCTGGTCAGAAAAACAACAGGGCCCGTCCCCTGAAGGGACGGACCCTGTGTGAACCCGTGGTGCCACCCTTCTTGGGCATGGCCTCTCGGGAGGAGAAGCCAGCCCCGCTCTTTCTCGCAGGCACCGCCCGCGCGTCGGTCGCTGGGCGAGGCCCTCAGCCGATAACGGTGGCGTCTCCGGCCGCGCCTACTGCGAAGGCGCCCTTCGGTTCGGGCGGCAGCTCCGGGGCCCATTCAGGATCCGGATCCGCATCGGGCTCCCACCTGAACCCCGACTCTCTGGGCGGTGCCGGATCCCTACTCTTCCCCTTCATCGCATTTGTCGCCCTCTGCTGAAAGACGGTGCAGCCGAGAGGTCTTCCGTGACTTGCCCGAAATTGTAGCATCTGCAGCCGGATTTGTCAAATCACGCTGCAGGCCCAGGCGGTGCGCGGCCCATCGGCTGGTTGCTCTCTCCCGAGGATCGGGTGAAGCGGAGCGGTTTTCCGGCGTTCGGTCGCCAGACGGAAGAAAGCCGCGCGGGTTGCGCGGTTCGTTCGTGGGAGAGATTTTTGACCGCGTGGACGCCATCGATTATGCTAAGCAAGGAAGGGAGGAACATCCCCCTCGCTTGGGGTGAATCTCTGGCAGGGCGCGGGGCGCGGAGTGGGCCTTGACAAACGCCCAGGCCTGTGCTATAAAATAAAGCGCGGCCGAGATCCTCGAGCTATCCGGGGTTGCTTAGGCGGTAGCGGTAGGCAGCACCTTAACAACTGAATCGTGGTAGGAAGCGTCCGGAGACGTCCGGTGGAGGTCTTGCGGTCCGATCTTACACTCCAGGAGGTCAACCTCCTGGGGATGTGTGAGCCGACGGAGAGTTTGATCCTGGCTCAGGGTGAACGCTGGCGGCGTGCCTAACACATGCAAGTCGAGCGGGGAGGGGGTAGGCGCAAGCTGAGCCCTCCGAGCGGCAAACGGGTGAGTAACACGTGGGTGACCTGCCCCGGCGTGGGGGATAACCCTCCGAAAGGGGGGCTAATACCGCATACGCTCGGCGGGGACGGCCCGTCGAGGAAAGGCCTGGGGAGGAGACGAACCGGGTCGCGCTGGGAGGGGCCCGCGGCCCATCAGGTAGTTGGTGGGGTAATGGCCCACCAAGCCGATGACGGGTAGCCGGCCTGAGAGGGTGACCGGCCACACGGGCACTGAGACACGGGCCCGACTCCTACGGGAGGCAGCAGTGGGGAATCTTGGGCAATGGGCGAAAGCCTGACCCAGCGACGCCGCGTGCGGGAGGAAGCCCTTCGGGGTGTAAACCGCTTTTTTCGGGGACGAGCAAGGACGGTACCCGGCGAATAAGGCCCGGCCAACTACGTGCCAGCAGCCGCGGTAATACGTAGGGGCCAAGCGTTACCCGGATTTACTGGGCGTAAAGTGCGCGTAGGCGGGGCTCTAAGTCGGGCGTGAAAGCCCCGGGCTCAACTCGGGGAGGCCGCTCGATACTGGAGCCCTTGAGGGCGGGAGAGGGTGGTGGAATTCCCGGTGTAGCGGTGAAATGCGTAGATATCGGGAGGAACACCAGTGGGGAAGCCGGCCACCTGGCCCGTCCCTGACGCTGAGGCGCGAAAGCGTGGGGAGCGAACCGGATTAGATACCCGGGTAGTCCACGCCCTAAACAATGCGCACTAGGTATGGGGGGCTGACCACGCTCTCCGTGCCAAAGCCAACGCGTTAAGTGCGCCGCCTGGGTAGTACGGCCGCAAGGCTGAAACTCAAAGGAATTGGCGGGGGCCCGCACAAGCAGCGGAGCGTGTGGTTTAATTCGATGCAAAACGAAGAACCTTACCCGGGCTTGACATGCTGGTGGTACCGACCCGAAAGGGAAGGGACCCCGCAAGGGGAGCCGGCACAGGTGCTGCATGGCTGTCGTCAGCTCGTGCCGTGAGGTGTCGGGTTAAGTCCCGCAACGAGCGCAACCCCTGCCCCTAGTTACACGTGTTTAGGGGGACTGCCGGCGACAAGCCGGAGGAAGGTGGGGATGACGTCAAGTCAGCATGGCCTTGATGCCCGGGGCTACACACACGCTACAATGCCCGGTACAATGGGTCGCCAACCCGCGAGGGGGAGCCAATCCCATCAAAGCCGGGCTCAGTTGGGATTGTAGGCTGCAACCCGCCTGCATGAACGCGGAGTTGCTAGTAACCGCCGGTCAGCCATACGGCGGTGAATACGTTCCCGGGCCTTGCACACACCGCCCGTCACGTCATGGGAGTCGGCAACGCCTGAAGCCGGTGGCCCAACCCCCAAACGGGGGAGGGAGCTGTCGAAGGCGGGGTCGGCGACTGGGACGAAGTCGTAACAAGGTAGCCGTAGCGGAAGCTGCGGCTGGATCACCTCCTTTCTAGAGAGTGCTGGCCGGGGGGCAACGTCCCGGAATGGACCGGAATGCCTCTCGACCCACCCTCAGGTGGTCCATCAGGGGTTCTCCCTTGGTGTCCTCGCGCCGGATGCTCGGCCTTCCTGCCACGACTCAGTTGTTAAGGTGCAGAGACGTTCCCATTCCCCTGGTGACTCGAGCGGCGGGGAAACACCCGGTCCCATCCCGAACCCGGAAGTTAAGCCCGCCAGCGCCGATGGTACTGGAGGGGCGACCCTCCGGGAGAGTAGGCCGTTGCCAGGGGAAGGCGCGCGTCGCGGGGTGGAGCAGCGGCAGCTCGCCAGGCTCATAACCTGGAGGTCGCGGGTTCGAATCCCGCCCCCGCAACTGGAAGGTTCGGGATCTGCCCAATCCTCCTCCTGCACCCCTGTGGGAAGGGCGGACGGCGAAACGACCGCTCGCTTGAGTCCCCCTTTGTTCTTCTCGAAACGCGATCCCAGCCTGTCCATTAACTTGGGTGTGTCACGCCGGATCCAATTCTCATGATGTATTGATAAGGGTGCTGATCGAAAGGGCCTTCACGGTTTCCCGGCGCGCATTCCCCACGGAGCGCCGGAAGGAGGCGGCGATGAAGCATCGAAACCGTCCGATCCTCCCCGATGAGGAGGAGCTGGAAAACGAGGAGCTCTGGGGCGAGCCATGGGATGAGGAGGCCTTTGCCCCAGACGCGGAGTGGGCCGAGCTGGATGAGGAAACTTCTCTTCCGGTCTTAGGCGAACTCGCAGAGGATCGGGATCTCATCTCCCTGTATTTCCGGGAGGTGACCGACCATCCATTGCTGACCGCCGAGGAAGAGAGGGAGCTGGCCATGCGGATGGCCCGGGGTCGCGAGGCCGCCCGCCGCTTGGCCCGGGGCGGGAGCCTCCCGTCCGATGTCCGCCGGCGCCTAGAGCGTCTGGTGGATGAAGGCCGCCAGGCCCGGGAGAAGCTGATCACCTCGAACTTCCGCCTGGTCATCAGCGTGGCGAAGAAATATCAGGGCCTCGGCGTGCCCCTGCTTGATCTGATCCAGGAGGGGAACCTGGGCCTGATGAAGGCGGTGGAGCGCTTTGATCCCGGGCGGGGCCGCCGCTTCTCGACGTATGCCACCTGGTGGATCCGCCAGGCCATCACCCGAGCCCTGGCCATGCAGGCTCGCACCATCCGCTTGCCCATTCACGCCCAGGAGCAGCTGCGCAAGGCCCAGCGGATCGCCTATCAGATCGAGCAGGAGTCCGGCCGCCCGGCCAGGCCGGAGGAGGTGGCAGAGCGGATGGGCACGGCCACCGATAAGGTGGAGTGGCTCTGGAACGCCGCCCGGCCCCTGCTCTCCCTGGAGGAGCCAATGGACGAGGAAGGGGAGACCACTCTGGAGGGGGCGATCCGAGATGCCGAGAGCCCAGCTCCTGAAGAAGTGGTTGCAGACCAGCTCTTAGGGGAGCAAATCGAGGAGCTGCTCAATGAGCTCCCGAGCCGCCACGCTCGTGTGTTGCGCCTGCGGTACGGCTTTGAGGACGGTCGCTCCTATACCCTGGAGGAGGTCGCCCAGCGGTTCGGCCTCAGCCGGGAGCGGATCCGCCAGATCGAAGCGGAGGCGCTGCGCTACCTGCGCAAGCAGCTGAAGGTCCGCCAAATGCGTGAGTTTCTCAAGGCCACTTGAGCACGGACGCAGACCATCTCGCTCGGGGCTGATTTCTCCTCACTGGAGGATCAGCCCTTTTTGTTTTTTTAAACCCCCCCTACCTCTCTGTCCTTATCCTGGAGCATCCATCGCAGATGATCCAGGCCCTTCTGCAGCCAACGCTTTCCCTCCCCCTGGGCGAGACCCAGCCGTCGCTCAATGGTCGTGATCGCACTCGGGGCATGCCCCTCCAGCCCGAAATAGCGCACCATCACTGCGAAGGCCAGGGGCATCTCCTCCTTCAGGCATCGCAGGGCATGCCGCAGCGCCTCCAGCTCCTCCAGCGCTTCCACCGTTTCGTGGATTCCGTTCCCGGACTCCTCCTCTTCCTCCCACAACGGGCACTCTAAATGCCCCCTCAGACGTCGCAAGATCGCCTGGCGCAGGAACAGATCTAAATGGGGGTAGAGATATGTGGTGAAGCGCGCTCGCTGGGGGTCCCATCGCTCGACTGCTTCGCAAACAATCCGGAAGCCTTCCTGCATCACGTCCTCGGGATCCAGCCACGGGGGGAGCTCCAGGACGCGCAGGAGGCGGATGGCAGCCCGCTCTACCAGTTGCTGGACGCGATTGAAGTCCGCGAAGGCCTGTGCCATGCGGTCCCTGCTCATCTGGCGCTCCTTCACAGCGGTGATGACAGTGGCCGCATAGAGGGGAGCCGGTCTGGATGCAGGGCGCCTGCCGTCCATGCGGCTGGTTCCACTGTGGATGATAAGCGGTTCCTGTTTCGAGCAGGCAGCTTGCCTTCAGAAAACGGGAAAAATGGGAAAGCGCAGCAGCTGGGGCGGACAATGGGGGAGGGGAGCCTCTGTCTATCATCTAAATGAAGCACCTCGATGGAGGCAGGCAAGATGGGGCGGATCTATCAGGTGGATTACGATCAGGCCTTCGCGCTCTGCGCGGAGATGGAGCGGGTCATGGGCAAGATGGAGGGGCAGGCGGCGGCGCTGGGCCAGTCCATTGAGCCGGTGGAATCCCATTGGGTGCCGCATGGGACGGCGGTGCAGGCTTACGGCACGGCCCTGATCCAACACATCCGAAAGCACGTCCAGGAAAACCGCGCGGCGATCGCCGCGCTGCGTCAGGCCCTAAACAACCTGAGGGCCCTGGAAGAGGAGCAGGCGCGGCGTATGCGATCCCCGCGTCCATATTGAGCGCATACAGGAGGAGCCATGGCTTACGACGAGCCAGTGATGCGAAGGTGGACCCACGCGCCGGAGGCGGTCCAGGCCTACCGGCGGGGACTGGAGGAGGAGACTCCCCAGCGCATCGGGATGGAGGTGAGGAAGGCGCTCCTGGAGGAGCTTCCGACTCTCTGGACGGGAGAAGCGGCCCGAGGTTATCTCGAGGAGGCCCAGCGCCGGCTAGAGATCTTTCAGCGCTGGTTGGTGGAGGGCCAGCGTCTTTCCCAAGCGATTGCGGCAGGGGAGGGGCGGATTGCCCAGGCCATTGCTGAAGTGGAGCAAATGCTGCGGTCGCTGCCGGATCCGGCGTCATGAGGAGGAGACGATGGGCGCGCAGGATCCTCGTGGGTTGCGGGTGGAGCCGGAGGCGGTTCGGGAGATCGCGCGGGCGCTGCGGCGCGGGGCCCGGGAACGGGAGGCCCTGGCCCAGCGGGCCCGCGGGCAGGGAAACGCGCTGGGGGAGATCGCCCGGGCGGTGCCCGGGGAGCAGTTCAGCGCCTTCTGGGCCCGAGGATGTCCCCGCTGGCAGCGCAGCGCCGAGCATCTAATGCGCATGGCCGAGGTCCTAGAGCGGGCCATGGATCGGCTGGAGGAGGCCTTCCAGATGGCAGCCCGGATGGTGCGGGAGGCCCCGACGGCGGAGAGCGGGGCGTTGCCCTTCGTGCCCCTCGCCCTGAGCCCGGAAGGGTATCCCCGCGCGGTGGACGCCACCGGACGTCCTCTTCAAAGCCAGTTTGAGGCCCGCGTCTTCACGGCGCAGCTGCTCCAGCTGGGGGTTTCGGAGGCTTCCCTCCGGTCTTTGCTGGGACTCCGGGAAGGACAGCCGTTGCCGGAGTCCATTCCGTGGAGCACGGCCTGCGGTCCGGTGGGGCTGAGCATGGCCGCCAGCGCGGTGCTGGGCCGCTCCGTCCCGGTGGAGGCGGCCATCTCCAGCACGCTGCGCGCCGCGGATGCTTCGCTTCAGCGATCGATCCGGGAGGACATCCAAGCACGTCCGGGCAAGGGGAGCCTCGGCTTCTACACCAGGGATCAGGATTTGCTCCGGGCGGCAGGCGAGCTGGGATTAAGGGGAGAGAAGGTTTGGATGCCGAATGGGGAACGGGATTCGGAGGGGCTGTGGCGGAGCCTACGGGAGCGCCTCGGCCGCGGGGAAGCCCTGATGGCCCTGGTGCGCATTCAAGAGAAGCGTGGCCTGCAGGTGGGGGATGGTCTTCTGACTCCCTATCAGGCTTCCAACTCCGTCTCCCACTGGGTGGCAGTCCAGGGGCTGGAGGAGGGGCCCGATGGGCGCTATGTAGTGACCGGCAACCCCTATTTCAACCGCTCCGAGCGTTACCGCTGGGAGGATTTCCTCGCTGCCGTTGATGGTCAGGCCCGGAAAGCGCGATGGTGGATGCTGGCGTTTTCGAAGGGGGAGAGCCATTCCGGAGGGGAGATGCCATGAGCGACCGATGGAAGGCGGTGTGCCTTGTGGTGGGGCTGCTGCTGGGGGCGTGCGGCGTCCCGACGGCGGAGAAATCCCCTGCACAACGCCCAGCAGCTGTGACCTCGACGGAGGGGCCGTCGGCCTCCCCCTTGCCGGCTCTGACACGGACTCCTCTCCCCACGCTAACCCCGGCGCCGCTGGCATTTCGTCTCCAGCCGCTTCCGGGAGGGTTTCAGACAGGAGATCACTGGCTGGCAGTGCGGGTAGTGCGGGAGTTTGCAAAGGAGCGGACGGCGTACACGGCGGACACGTATGCGATCTGGTTCACGGACGGGCAGCGGTGGTTGGGGCCGGTGCCGGAGATGGGTCTTTACATCACGTGGCTGGAGAGGGCGTTTTGGCGGCCGGCGGGGGATGGGTGGGAGTTGTGCGCGCAGGTAATGGTGCAGCCCACGTTGGGGGCGCGGGAGGCGCCGATGGTGTTTTGCACGTCGGCGCCTCCAGAGGCGGGTCCGAAGGATCACGCGCCGGTCCCTCCGGAGGCGTCGCCGTGCCCAGACGGCCGGTCCCTCTGTGTGAGACGATCGGACGGGACTGTCCAAGCGCTCCCGTTGCCTGAGGATCTGTTCCGGCCGGATCCGTCGCGGAAGGTGGAGGAAATCTCGCCGCCGGAAGCCGGGGAGGAAGGGGTTCGGATGGAGATCCGATACAGGACCACCGAGAAGGAAGGGATCGTTGAGACGAGGATCTGGAAACCGGCCTGTGGGGCTCGGGGCCGCTGGGTGGTTGTGGACTTCGCGGTGTATCAGCATCCGTGGGCGGAGGACGGCGCCGCAGGCGGCGGGGTCGAACGGAGCGAGCTCTACATCGCCGATCTGTCCGCCGGGACGGTGCGCCCGTTGGGCACTGTCGAAGCACGCGAGCAGCTCGTCAACACCTTCCGGGCAGAGGGCCGGATCCCCTTCGTCCAAGGGGATGAACGATTCTCCATGCCGAATCACTTCCTCACCTATGTGGAGGGGGGCTGCTCCCCCGATGGATCGTTCCTGCTGTTTGGCACAGGGGCGGATGAGTCTGGGATGCTCGGTTTCCCGCTGTCCTGGGTGGCGCGGTTGGAGGATCGCACGATCTATCCCTTGCCGGGGGACCAGGCCCGGTGGGTGGAGAAGAGCCCATGAGGGCGGAACGATGAAGGCCGGCGCGATGGGCAGGGATGGCTGAGGGAAGTGAGGAGGGATGCGGCTGGCCTTGCCGGGTGCGATGAAGACAGGCGGGGAGGTAGAGAGGGATGTTTCCGGAGATTCGAGTGGAGACCATCGGGTCGCTCGGTTCCATAGAGACGGCGCTGCCGCTGGAAGCGCTCCGAGCAGCCCTTTCCCGGAACACCGGAGGACGCCCAGCGGGGGTAGCGGACGCCCTGCGGGCGGCCCAGGAGGTGCTCGGGCCGGCGGCGGCTCCAGCGGCGCTGGCCCGGGCCGCCCTGGCCGTCCTGGACTGGGAGGAGCTGTTTCCCATCCTGAGCGATCCCACAGTAGAGGATTTCGCCCTCCACCACCGGCGCTATCTTTGGATTTTCCGGGGTGGGCGCTGGGCGCGCTGGGGGGAGGTGCAGGACCCAGATCGCCTGATGGGGGGGATCCGCCGGCTGTGTGAGCGCTACGGGATCCGCACGCCGGGGGATGTGAAGCCAGCTGCCGAGGGATCCTTTTCCATGGATCTCCCCGATCCCATCGGTTTCCTGACCGTGCGGATCTCCTGGTCGGCCCCGCCGCTGGTCCCCTCGGATTGTTTGACGGTGCGCCTGGCCCGCCCCGGCCGGGCGCCCGGGCTGTCCGACCTGGTAGCGAGCGGTGTGCTTCCCCCTGAAGCGGCCCAGTATCTCATGGGGGTTCTACGTCGACGGGGAACTCTGATCATCGCCGGGCCCACGGGCTGCGGCAAGACCACGTTGGCCCGGGCGCTGCTGCGGGAGGTGGGCCGGGAGTTCCGCTTGGTGATCATCGAGGACTCTTACGAGCTGATGGTGTTCTGGGATGGCCGCCCGGAGAGTGACCCAGGGAACGTGGTGCACAAGCTCACCCGACAGAAGCTCCCGGGCGAGGAGATCGTCCCCTTCTCCGCCTTCGATCTGATCGTGATGGCCCTGCGGGAGCGCCCCGACGGCATCGTGGTGGGGGAAGCCCGAGGTCCGGAAGCCTTTGAGATCCTGCGGGCGGCCAACACTGGCCACGGCCCCCAGGTGACCACCATGCACACCGACAGCGTCCAGCGAGTGTGGTCGCGTTACCTCCAGATGGCCCAGGCCCACCCGGAGGCCCGGGATCTGCCAGTCCGGACCATCGCCATGATGTTCGCCGAGGCAGTGGCGGCGGTGGTGGTGATGGGCTACCGGGAGGGGCCGGGCGGGGGACGGCGCTTCGTGGAGGCTATCGCGGAGGTCCTACCCTTCGTGGAGGGCGATTCCGAGCAGCCGGCTCTGCGGACAGTCTTTCAGCGGACGGGGGAGGGGCTGCGACCAGCCTCCCGCCCGGCACGGCCGCGCTTTACGGCGGAGGCGCTGGGGCTGACGGATCTGCCCTGGGGCGCGGGCGCAGCAGTCTGGTGAGGGATGAGGGGGATCCCATGGAGTTGCAGGACGCGGTGGCGTTGCTGGCAGGAGCGATCGTGGGGGCGGGGGCGCTGGCCGCCCTCGCCCGCCCGGCCGAAGAGGCCCTGATCCGATCCGGCTGGCGGGAGCTGGTGCACCGCCCCTGGCTGGAGAGCACGCTGCGGGCTGCAGGGATCGATCTGCCGCCCTTACTGTTTTTGCAGTCCGCTGCCCTTTGGGCGGCGGCCAGTGGGCTGATCGGCCTGCTGGCAGGGCTGGGCCCCGTGGCCACCGGGATGATGGCCTTCTTCGGGGCGAGTTTCTATTTCGTCCGCGCGCAGGAGCAGGCCGCGACCCGCCGTCTGCTCCTGGCGGGGGAGCTCCTCGTCTTCCTACGGATGCTGGCAGCAGGGTTGCGGGCCGGCGCGCCCCGCTCGGAGGCCATCGCGCGGGCTAAGCAGGTGTGCGGACCAGTAGCCCGTCGGGCCCTTACAGACCTGGAGGAGCGGCTGGCCCGGGCTGGCGATGCACCAGAGGCACGAACTCGGGCAGTTCAGGAGTGGGCGGCGGCCCTCGCCCATCCGGTGGCCACCTCGGCCGCCCAGGTGCTGCAGGTGTTCTTGAGCGGCGGTGCGGGGGTCTCGGAGATCGTTCAGGTGATCGCAGAGGAGATGGACCGGGTGCGCCGCATCCTGGAGGTCGCTCGGGCCCGGGGGCGCGGCATGCAACGCCGGATCTATCTCATCATCGTGATGTCCGCAGCGGGCCTGCTCTTGTTGATCGTCTCCGATCCGGTGTTCCGCGATCTCCTTCTCGGGGATCCGATCAGCCCCGTCCTGATTGTGGGCGGATGGTGGGGGGCGTTGATGGTTTCCCAGTGGATTATGGATCGATATTTTTCGATGGAAGAGGCGGTGGGTATCGCCCGGGGAGGCGCTGGCCTGATCCCCACCGACCGGTATGGGAACCCCATCCTGCCCGGAGGGGAAGCGCGATGAGCCCAGTGGATCTGGCGGCGATCCTCGCCGGCGGGCTGGTCTTAGGGGGGGTGTGGGCTTCCTTCGTGCGGTCGGTGGATCCCATCCGGGCCCGGCCGGAGAGCCCCGATCCGCTGGACCGGGGGACCGCGTTGCCAGCCTGGCTGGCCCCGCTCTATCCCCTCCTGTGGCCGCTCTTGCCCGCTTGGGAGGGCATCTTCTCTCGCCAGGGGGCTCCCCTGGCCGAGCGCATCGCCCGCTCCGGCTATACGCCTTACGCCACGGTCTCGGCGGTGTGGGCCGCGCGGCTGCGGGGGATAGCCCTAGGCCTTCTGGCGATGATCGGAGGAAGTCTGCTCACCGGCCTGCTCCTGGGCACCCTCATCCCAGGGCTCCTAGGGGGGCTGGCGGTGGGGCTTCACGGGATGCTGTCTCCAGATCGACAGATCGCAGCGGCCATCGCTGCCCGGAGGCGGCGGTTTCGGTCGAACATGCTCTTGGTGCTGGCGGCGGCTCGGGGTTTTCTGCGCGGCGGGAGAGCCTGGGATGATGCCCTCTCCCGGGCAGCGGTGGGGGATGGAGTGTTCGCCAACTGGGCCCGCTTCCTGGTCGCCCGGTACACGGCGCGAGGGGAGGTCGGCCTTCAGGAGGCCCTCTTCCACGCTCCAGACCCGCGGGATCCTTACCTGATCCGCTTGATGGACGGGGTGCGGATGGCTATCTCGGGAGGCGCTGGCTTCGAGGTCATCCTCTCCTCCCTCATCCAGGATCTGGGCTCTGAGATGGAGCAGGAGGTCTCCGAGCGGGTGACGGCCGTCGAGCCCTACGTGATGGCCGCGGGGATCCTGGCCATTATGGGCTACATGATCGTCCTGCTCTACCACGTCTTCGCCGGCGGCCAGGACCTGCTCGGCTTCTAAATCTCACCGTGCGCGGAGGTGACCTATGCAGACGCTATGGGCGTTCCTGACCGAGGAGGAGGGGCAGTCCCTGGTGGAGTTTGCCCTGCTGTTCCTTTTCATCGCCGTGGTGGCCGCCCTGGCCCTGCCCGGCGTCCGCCAGCGCATTCTCAACGCCTTCCAGATCGGCGGTCAGAAGATGGACGAAGCCACAGGGGCGGCGTCGGGAGGGAACTGATGGGGCGGGCGCGCTGGCTGCGGGGGCGCGGCCAGAGCCTGGTCTCCTTCGCTCTGGCCATGGTCCCCTTCTTCCTGCTGCTGCTTTACCTGCTCTACGCCGGCGCTTACGCCCTGCGCTGGAGCGTCCGCTCGCGGCTGGCCGCGGAGGCGGCCTTTCGGACCTCGGCCTACCCGGGCGTGACCTCAGGGGAGATCATCTCTGCCATCGATCCGACCCGGCGGGCGCTGGACGCCCGCTTGGACGAGGCCCGGGACACGGGCGGGCGCTTCTACGGCGTCCCAGTTCGCTGGCGGGTGGCCCTACGGCTCTTGTTCCGGAAATGGCAGTTCTGGGACGGGCCGCCCGCCGACTGGTGGTGAAAGGGAGGGGATCGGTGCGGCGCGGCGAAGCACTGCTAGAGCTGGCCCTGGCGCTGCCGGTGCTGGCGCTGATGTTCTGGGGAGTCCTGGGTCTGATGGAGCGGGGGCGGACGGCGAACCTCGCCGTTTGGGCTGCCTACGCCTGCGTCGCCCAGGCCTCCCAGACCCCCGACGCAGCCCAAGGGCTGCGCCAGGGAGAGGCCGCTGCCCGGGCCGTGCTGGGTCGGCGCCTGGTGGACGTCACGGTCCAGCACGATGGGGTCTGGGGTGGTCGGGTGGTGTGCACCGTGATCGCCCGCCCGACGCTCTTTGTTCCCCTCCTTTCGTTTCTGGGACAGGACGTCCGGGTCCGCCAGGAGACCTATATCGAACACTGGAAATCCGGCTGGCAGGAGATCCCGCCATGAGCCTGTTGCCGTTCCTGGCCCTGTATCTGGCGGTGGTGTTCGCGCCGATGGCGGCCGCGGTCCGGGATCTGATGGTGCACCAGATCCGCATCGAGCGGACCCGGGCGGTGCTCAACCTGGCCGTTCGGGATGGAGCGCAGCGGAGCGCCCCGGATGCGAGCGGACGCCTGCGAGGGGATCCGGCGGCGATGGCGGCGCGCGTGGTGGAGATCTGGGCCGACGCCCGGATCCCCGGCGCGGTCCTGGAGGAGGTCTCCTGCATGTCCGTCCCTCCGGCCTGTGCCGCGCGCGCTCGGGTGACCACCCGGGGGTTCCTGGGGACCCTCTCCACCCGAGTGGCGATCGAGGGGACGGTGCTGGAGGGGATCCTTCAGGAAGGCCAGTGATCGCAAGCCGGAAGGTTATATCTGCCCCTGGCGGTGCGGGAGGGCCAGGGGGTCGTCTGCTCCGACCCCACCTGCGGCGGCTACCTGAACCGCAACACGCCCTAAGCGGAGCGGCCCCTGGATGAGCGAGCTCAGCGAGGGTATGCGGGTGGCGTTCCTTGTAGTGATGGCCCCTGGGATGCTCTGGGTGGATCGGCGGTGGGATCAGCCGGAGGGGCGGATCCCGGCACCGATCGCCCTCACCGTGTTGGGAGCCGGGTTGGGCTTGGCCCTGATCACACGGGACTGGACGGGCTTGATCCTGTGGCCCGCTTTCTTCTTGGGCTGGCGGGCCGGTGGGGTCGGCGCAGGGGATGCCAAGGTCTGGATGGGGCTGGCGGCGGCGGGTGGGATCGGGCCTTCGGCGGTGGGTCTGGTGGCCCTGGTGGCGCTGGCCCGCCTGCGGGCCTGGCGGATGGGCTGGGGATGGCGGGCGGGGCTCGCCCCGCGCGTGCGCGTCCCCATGTCGGCCCCGACCGCCGGCTGGGCGCTGGCGGCCGCCCTGACCCGGATCGCCCTGGGGGGATGAAGGCGACCGAGCCGTGCGGAGCGCTGGGGAGATGTCCGGAGTCCTCGCACGCAGCGGGAAGATCGTCCTCTTGCTGGTCTTTACAGCCGGGATGGGTGGGTTGCTCCCGGGGGGCTCCTTCTCCGCTCGGGCCCAGTCGGGCTGGACCGACGTCTTCTTCGACGACTTCAGCGGGAACACCGGCTGGAGCGTTTCGGTCTCCGGGGATGATCCCGACGCCTGCTACGGCCAGCCTCCCTTGAACGGCAACGACTGGCCGGGAGAGCTCCTCTTCGGCTTCAACGACGGCGGGGCCTCCGTCCTGCGCCTGGCCCAGGACGGCGGGGTGACCTTCCCGCTCGTGGGGCGGGAGGGGCTGTTCGACGCGCTTCCCGCCGGCGCGCCCTGGGCCTTCGAGGTCCGCTTCCGGTTCCCGGAGGTCACCGCCTACGGCGTCCATATCGGGATGGGCTCGGGGGCCTGGAGCCCGCAGCGCTTCATCGAGTGCAAGCCGGAGCCCCATCCGGACTGGGGGAACGCCTTCGCTGTCCACCAGGACACGAGCGGCAGCCCTCCGGCGCTGCGGATCCGGGTCTTCGGGAGCCTGATCGCGGAGCGCCCGGCTTCGGACACGGCCTGGCACGTGGTCCGGGTGGAAGTTCAGCCGGATGGGGGCTGGACGGCCTTCGTGGACGGAAGCCCGGCGGGAAGCGGCGCCGGGGCCTTCCGGCCGCGGCTGGTCTGGTTCGGAAACTATCGGGAGCAGCAGTTCTGGGGGAACTGGACGGATCTGCATGTGGATTACCTGCGGATCCAGACCTACGTCGCGCCCCCGCCCACCCGCACGCCGACTCCTACGCCGACGGACACGCCCACTCCCACGCCGACGCCTACAGATACGCCTACTCCTACCCCTACGCCTACCAACACGCCGACTCCCACGCCCACCAACACGCCCACGCCGACGCCGACCAGCACGCCCACGCCTACGCCCACGGATACGCCCACGCCGACGCCTACACCGACGAACACGCCGACTCCCACGCCTACGGATGCGCCGACCCCCACGCCGACGAGCGCGCCGACGCCGACGGGGACGCCGACCCCCGCCTTTGCGCCGCCTCCGCCTCCGCCGCCGCCCACGGAGACGCCAACGTCCACGCCGACGGCCACGAGGACGCCCGCTCCGACGCGGACCCGGACGCCGACGCCGCCTCCGGCGCCCACGCAGACGCCCGCGCCTTCGCCCACGCCGACGGCGACGGGGACGCCGGCGCCCTCTCCGACCCCGGCCCCCTTGCGCTGGGGGATCGTCTTCCTGGACCGGGATGGGGACGGCCGGCTGGACCCTGACGAGCCCGGGATCCCGGGGGCTGTGGTGCAGGTGGAGGAGCAGATCCGGATCACCGGACCCGACGGGCGCTTCCCGCTGCCGCCCGGCTTGAAGGCGAACCTTTTGCGCCTTCCGGTTGCGGGGCGGCTGACGGTGGCGGACGGGGTGGTGTTCGGGGTGCAGCCCCTGCGGCGGCCCCTGTGGCTGGCGGGGCTGGGGGTGGGGATGCTGCTGCTGGCGCTTTCCTGGGCCTTCAATCCCTGGGCGCGGGAGCTGCGGCGGCTTTCGGAAGACCTGAAGGGGCTGGCGAAGTTCTTTGAGGAAGGAGGCGCGCGATGACCGAGGGGGATCTGGCTCTGGGGATGCTGCTCATTTTCGGCTTTGCCCTGCTGGGGCTGGCCACCACGTGGGGCTGGGCCCGGAACGCCCGGGAGACGCGGCGGATCCGGGAGGCGCTGGAGGCCTGGGCGCTGCAGGAGCTGGCCCGCCGGCGGGAGCAGGAGGCCCGGGAGATCCGGCCGCCGGAGGACCTGCGGGGGTATCTGGCGGATCTGCTGGCCCGGGCCGGGATGGAGGGGGTGCGGGTGCAGGAGGTGACGCCGCTTCCGGGAGGTCCGGGCTTCCGGGTGATTGCGGACGGGAAGGCCTGGATCCTTTCGCCGCATCCGCCGGGGCGGGGGGAGGGGGTCGTCCTGGATGCGCTCACCACGGGGGACCGATGGGCGGCGGAGCGGCTGCGGCGGGCCCGGATGGCGGCCGAGCCCGGCCTGGCCGTCCCGCCCACGGAGCGCTGGTGGCTGGCGCCGGAGATCCGGACCTTCGCGCCCCGGCGCAACGGACGGCGGTTTTCCATCCCCTTCACGCTGCCGCGGTAGACCTCCCGGAGATGAGGGAAGCGGGGGAGCGAGGGAGCCAGGAGCATTCGCCTCCGCACCTTTCCAGGATCTTGAAGGAGAAGGCTTTATGGGCTGGGTGGAGCGGGATGGGAAAGAGATGCTGGACCCGGAGGCCCCGGTGCAGCGGATCTGGCCGGGATTGCGGCGGTTGCCGGCGACCCCGATGGGCCTCCCGGAGCCTCCGGAGCTCCCTTCGGTGCCCCGGGCCCCCGAGCGGCCGCCTTTCTACCTCCACGCCCCCTGGGCGCTGATGGCGCTGGTCTACGGGCTGGTCGGCCCCCTGACCGGTATGCGATCCAGCTGGGTCTCGCTGCTCTTCCTCCCTCTGGCCCTGGGCTCCTCCTTCCTGGCCGCCGAGATCCAGCACCGGTGGAGTCTCTCCCGATATCGCCGGGAGCTTCAGGAGACCCTGGCCCGCTCAGAGCGGCGGCTTCGTCGTTTCCTCGAAGGAGTGGAGGCATGGCGTCAGGCCATGGAGGCCTGGGAGCGCACGCTCTTCCCTCCGTTGGAAGATCTGGAGGCCCGGCTGCGAAGCGGATCCGATCTCTGGTTCCGCCGGCCGGAGGATCCCGATTTCCTGCACGTCCGGCTAGGGCTTACGACCGAACCGATCCATCCCCCTCAAGGGCGCTGGACCTTGCCCGACCCCGAGGAGGTGCCGCCGCCGTTGCGAGGAGCGGCCCACGCCGTCCGATCGATTGTGGAAATGCACCGGGAAGTCCCCCTCGGGCTAGACCTGCGTCGTTCGGCGGTCCTTCGGGTTTTCCCGGGACAGGAGGGAACCCTCCGGCGGATCCTCCTGGAGGTGGCGCTTACCCATTCCCCCAGCGAGGTGGGGATCTTCGCAGCGCTTGCCGATCCGGAGTGGTCCTTCCTGCGCTGGCTGCCCCACGTCGGAGAGGAACGGGAGGGATGGGCAGATGGCCCCGCCGTGATCCGGGAGCGGATCTTCGAGGAATTCTACCGTCGACGGGGGAGGGGAGAGGGGATCCTCCCCCGGGTGCTCCTGTTACTGGACGCGGAGGCGCTTGGGGATCCCCGGCTGGGGGAGTTGCTCCGGGAGGGTCCCGCCCGGGGCATCCACCCGCTTTTGATCCTTGCTCCGGGAGAGCCGGTTCCTGGGGAGGCGCGGACCGAAGCCGTCCTGTTCCCCGGGGGTGGGATCTGGATCGCCCGCCGGGATGGGGGGCCGCAAGAGGGGCGGGATCCTGGACCTTTTCTGACTGCGGACCATGCGGAGGCCCTCGCCCGTCGGCTGGCCCCATTGCACCCAATGAGTCTGCGCTCCTCCCCTCGTCCGGTGCCTGCCCCCGCCCTGTGGGGGATCCGGGAGCGGGAGACCGCGCTGGAGGATATCCGGTGTGTCCGGGCCCTTCGCGGAAAGGCCCTCTCTCTCGCGGTTCCGCTCGGAACCGAGGAGGGCGGGGAGCCCTTCGTGCTGGATCTGCACGACCGCGCCCACGGTCCGCATGCCATGGTCATCGGGGCCACCGGGTCCGGCAAGAGCGAGGCCCTGCGCACCCTCGCCCTGGCCATAGCCCTCCACTTCCCGCCGGAGCGGGCCCAGCTGTTGTTCATCGATTTCAAGGGGGGCGGGGCCTTCGCCCCCCTGGAGGGGCTGCCGCATTGTGTGGGGCTTTTGTCCAACCTGGACGCCCGCGAGGCGGCCCGGGCCCTGCGGACCTTAGAGGGGGAGCTGGACCGGCGGCAGCGGGTCCTGGCGGAGCGGGGGGCGGATCACGCCGACCAGATCGGGCTGCCGCATCTGGTGGTGATGGCCGACGAGTTCGCGGAGATGCTGGAGGCCATCCCAGACGGGATGGCCCGCATGATCCGCCTGGCCCGGCTGGGCCGTAGCCTCGGCATGCACCTGGTGCTGGCCACCCAGCGGCTGGGGAGCGCCGTGCCCGGGGAGCTGCGGGCGAATCTGCGCGTGCGGATCGCCCTGCGCTGCGAGACCCCGGACGAGTCCGCCGCGGTGATCGGGCGGCCGGACGCAGCGTATCTCTCCGGCTCCGGGTGGGCCTTCGTCCAGGTCGGCCAGAACGAGGTGTTCCGGCGGATCCGGGTGGCCTATGTGTCAGGGCGCAGCCTGGGGGCTCAGGAGATCCTCTGGATGGACCCCACGGATCCGGCCCGGCGGCTGCAGCGGGAGGTCCGGGGCGGGGATGGGCGGCGGGATTTAGATGTCTTAGTGGAGGCTGTGGCTCGGATGGACCGCCCGGCGCCGCGGTTAGCGCCCCCGCCAATGCCGACGGATCCGGGCTTCCCGGAGGGGGAGGGGGTCGATTGGATCGGGATCGGGGTAGCGGACTACCCGGAGGCGGGGGAGATCCGCTGGGCCTTTCTGACGCCAGCCTCCCCGGACTGGCGACTGGTGGGGCAGGCGGGGACCGGGAAGACGGCGGCCCTGATGGCGGCGGCGGCAGCAGCTGCCCGGGCCGGCCGACAGGTGGCTGTGGTGGATGGAGATGGCGGGTGGAAGGAGTGCCCGTGGGCCCTTCGGGTCCTCCCCGAGGACCGGGAGGGACTCTGCCGACTGCTTCGAGGGCTTTCCACCGATTGCTCTCCGGCCGTTCTCGTCTTGGATGGCATAGAGCGGATCCCGGAGGCGGCGATGGGGGAGCTCGAGCCGGAGCTGGAGAGCCTTGCAGGGCGGTCGGCGCTGTGGATCTGGACCGCCTCCCGCCGCGAGTTCCCCCTGCGCCCCTTGAGAGGCCGTCCGGCGGTGCGGGTGTTCCTCGCGCTGGATCCCCCGGAGTGGGAGGCCCTCGTAGGGCGGCGCCCGATCCCGGAGGGACCCTTCCAGGGCTGGCTGGTGGATGGAGAGGGAGGACGGGAGATCCGGTTGCGACAAGCGGTGGGGCCGCCACCTCCTCCCGCTCCGCCGCTGACCCGCTCTTGGCCCGGGCGATGGTCGGAGCTCCCTCCCCCTACCCGGACGGAGGGCGGATGGTGGTGGCCCCTGGGCTGGCGCGATCTCGACCTGCAGCCCTTGGGCGTCTTGCTCTCCCCCCGTCGCCCGGCATTACGGATAGCGCCGGAGCTGGTAGCCGTCCTGGATCCCTTGCGACGTTCCCTGTCCCGCGTGGCGGGCGCGGGGATCGCCCTTCGGACCTGGGATCCAGAGGGGGACTTGGAGGAGATCCCGGCGTTGAAAAGCCTCCCGGATCCGCAAAGTTTGCTGGAGGAGCTAGAACGTCTGGAAGCAGAGGGGATCCCCTGGCTGGCGGTCCTTCCGGATACCGACGCTTTCCGGATGCGCCTGGGTTATGCGGGGGAGATCCCGCCTTCGCTTCGTCGGCCCCGCTGGGGCGCCTACCTGCTGGTCGGGCGGGAGCGCCTGGAGCTGCGGGCCTGGACGTTAAGTCGCTCCTCGGAGGAGCGCCCCTCTCAACCGCCTGTTGCAGCAGATCATCCTGGGCTGGCCTGGTTGAGCGCCCCTGGGGAGGGCGAATGGGTATTGCTCCCATTGGGGGAGTAGCGTGGGTCTAGTGCTGTGGTGCCTATTCTTCCAGCCGATGAAAATCGTTCTCCTTGGGCCCTGCGTGCTAGATGCTGGCCTCCGCTGACCCTTTGAGGTCGGCGAAGGCCGACTATCGGCTGCAGGTTCCAGAAGGCGGACTTCCGTTAGCGCCTAAATAGTTACAAGCCGTGATCCTTACCCATAGCGATTGAATCTGAGGCCACGGAGGAACCGATGCGGAGGATCCGACAAGCGCTTCCCTTGCTGATCGGGCTGGGACTGGCCCTGGTCGTAGCGGTAATGGCCCGCGCGTTCGCGACCATGGGGGTCCCCCGGCCAGTGTCGGTGGCGGTCGCGGCAATCCCTCTGCACCCGGGCCGGGTGATCCAGGAAGGGGATCTGCGAACGGTCACGTCCTACGAGAGCCCGGCCCTCTCCGGGATGATCCGCCAGGAGGAGATCCCGGGGCTGGCCGGGGGGACAGTGGTGATGTTTGTTCCGGCAGGGGCCATGGTCCCACGCACGGCCATTGTTCCGCCCCGCCAGATCACTGCGCCGGGTCGCCTCTCGACCCTTCTGCAGGAGGGAGAGCGGCTTATGGTTCTGCCGGTGGGCGGGCGGGTCAGTGGGCCGCCCGTGGTCGCCCTGCGTCCTGGGGACTGCTTAGACCTTGTCGCCTTCTTCCGGGAGCCGGGCGCGTCGGCCCAGCCGGCCGCGTTGCCGAGCCTGGAGGAGGCGATGCCGTCCGCCTCCTCTCCCGCCGCCACCCAGCCCATCACCTTGCCGACCCGCCCGCTAGCGAAATGGATCGCCCGGGTGGTGGTGCGCTCGGTGCTGGGGATCGGCACGCCCTCGACGACACGAGAGGCGGGAACGATCGGTGGAAGCGTGGCGAGCCCTTCCGCATCCTCGGGTGGATCCCCTCAGATGCTGGTCGCCATCCCCGAGGCCGCAGCGGAAGGGATCGCCTACGCCCTGGGGTCCGCAGAGCAGGTGCATCTGCTGTTGGCGCCGCCGTGTGCCCGGGCGGAGATCCGGCCCTCCTCTGCTTTCTCTGAGCGGGACCTGGAGGAGTGGGTCCGATCCGGGCGGGTGGAGGCGGGGCCGCCGGTTTTCTTCCTCCCTAGCTCCTCCACCGCTCCGATGAAGCCGGCCGGAGGTGCGCCATGAAGGTGGTGGTGCTGGGGAACCTCACCGGGATCGCTGGTTCGATCGCCAACCGGCTCGCTGCCCTGGGCCACGAGGCGATCCCGTTGCCCGGCCAGCAGCCTCCGGAGATCCTCATCGGGTTCCATCCCGAGCTGCTGGTGGTGGTGGCCTCGGAGACCGGCATGGAGATCGCAATGGTAGAGCGAGTGCTCAAAGACACCGAGGCCACCGTCGTGGCGGTCGCCGCCGCGGGGGATCCCTGGCTCCTCTGGGCTGAGGCGCGGAAGTTCCCCGTCCTCTCCCCGGAGCGGGCAGCGGAGGCGCTGGCGAGCCGCCTGAGTCAGCTGGTGGAGCAAGCCCGGGCTGGGGATCGGGAGCGCTACCTGCAGCAGCTTTACCGGGGCCCGGTGATCGTGGGGACCGCCCCTCGGGTGATCGGCTTCGGCGGCCCGAAAGGGGGGACCGGGAAATCCTCCCTGGCCGCCAACGCCGCAGCCCTGCTGGCCGCCCTAGGCGTGCCCGTTTGGGTGTTCGACGCGGAGTCGGACACCCGGGGCAACATGGTGGATTTCTTCCGTCTGGGAGAGGAGAGCACGGTCTACTCTGTGATGGACATGGCTGCCGCCGGGCCACCGCCGGCGGCCTCTCCGGGGATCTTCCAGCCAGGCGCTCACGTGCCCACCTTCTGGACCCCCGTGCCTTCCCCGAAGGGTGTGCGCTGGGATCTCCGCCTGACGGCGGGGGTCCTGGTGGTGGACCAGATCTTGGGGGAGCGTTCGGGCTCGCTGATGGCCCGGGCGGCGGACTGGCTAGAGTTCGGAGTGCGTCGGGCGGCGAGCGAAGGCTACACGGTGATCTTGGACTCCGGCAACAATCTGTTGAGCCCCCTTTCCCTCCGCGCCCTGAACATCGCCGACGTCCTGTTCATCGTTCTGGAGCCTGAGGACACCGGGCTCATCGCGGGGGCTTCCTGGCTGGCGGCGGTGTATCGGATGGCCGGGCCTGCGGCCTTCGAGCGAATCCGCGTGGTGTTCAACAAGGTGCGCGTGGAGAGCGGGGACCTCTTGGTGAGCCGCCTGCGGGATCACGTTGAGGCCATCCTCCGCCAGCGGCTGCCGCGGGCGCTTCCGGTGCGGGTTCTGCCGTTGCTCGACGTGGACGTCGCCCGCGCTCAGGCCAACCTGAGGCTGGGTGTGGAGTTCCTGGCGGCGCTGCAGGCCCTCACCCACGGCCGATACGCGACGGAGACGGCTTCGTTCACCGAGGCCCTGCGGGGCATGCTGGTGGAGTTCTTCCCAGCCATCGCTCAGGCCGCCTCCCCTCGCCCCGAGCCCCGCGGCCTGCGACTTCTCTGGCGCCGGTAAAGGCGGGATCGCTTCATAGAAACCGAAACCCATGGACAATCAAAATTACATGTGGGACGTTCTGAACACTGCGGGGCTTGCCCGTCTGGAGCTGTTCACCTTCGAGGACGTAGAGATCGAGGTGGAGACCGAAGGCCGGAGCCAGGGCCGCATCCCGCGCTGACCAGGTGGGCGCAGGGTTCAGGTTGCCATGCGCGTGGATGCAGAGTGATTCTGCGCCTTCGTGCTGGAGGCATAAGCGCGTTGATCGCCGATCCCATCACAGCCAGCCCCGCCGGCGGAAGAAGAGCGCCAGCCCGGCGCTGATCCCCGCCATCATCGAGAGGGCCATGGGATACCCCCACGGCCACTCCAGCTCTGGCATGTATTGAAAGTTCATGCCGTAGATCCCGGCTACCAGAGCGTTGGCCATCAAGATGATGGAGGCGGTGGTAAGGACCTTGACGATCTCGTTTAGGCGGTTGGACTGCAAGGAGAGATAGCTCTCCAGGGCTCCTGAGAGCATATCCCGATAGAGATCGATGCTCTCGATCATCCGGACCAGCCGGTCGTAGAGGTCCTGGAAGTAAGCCATGTCCTCCGAGCGGAACACGGGGAGCTCGCGGCGCAACAGGAGGTTGATCACCTCGCGCTCCGGCGCCACCACACGGCGCAGCTCCAGCAGGGTCTTGCGCGTCTGGAAGATGGCCTCCACCAGACGGCCGTCGCCTCCCGCGAACAACCGTTCCTCCAAGGTCTCCACTTCCTCCGCGATCCGATCCAGGACCGGGAAGTGGGCGTCCACAATGGCATCGAGGAGATCGTAGACCACGCTCCCGGGCGTAGGAGCCCGGCATCGCTCCGGGTCCTGCCAGCGGGCGATCACCTGCTCCACCTCCGGGATCGGCTGGGAGCGGATGGTGACCATATAGCGGAGACCGGCGAACACGTGGAGGGGATGCAGGGACAGCCCGTTCTCCGTCTCATATCCCACTGCGTAAAAGGCGATGAAGTAGTGGTCGAGGTAGGCATCTACCTTGGGTCGCTCCCGCGCTCGGAAGGCATCCTCCAGGGCCAGGGGATGGAACCCAAAGGCCTCCCGAAGCCAGAGATGATCCGCCTCCTCCGGCGGGCACACGTCCAGCCAGAGGAACCCATCATGACGGGCGAGGAGAGCAGGGATGGACTCCCCCCTCGATGAAACTTGCACGCCTTCTCCAGGGATCACACAACGGATGCTCATGCGGAGACCCTCGCATGTGGTCCGAGGTGATCATAATCCACCCACGGGATACTTGAGGCGCGCATCGCTTGGCCCACCACCTCCGCGATGGCCCGGAGGGCCTGGTCGGCATCCGCGTCATCGATCCAGTAGTGGGTCACAGCCCGGAAGCGCCGAGGGCCCCAGCGCAGGATCCGCACCCGGCGCTCGGCCAGGGCGGCGAGGAATGCCTCCTCCGAGAGCGGCAGGTGGGGATCCAGCTCGAAGATCACAATGTTGGTCTGCACCCGGTGAGCTTCGATGTGGATCCCAGGGATCTCCGCCAGGCCCTCAGCCAGGCGCCGCGCCCGCCGGTGGTCCTCCGCTAAGCGCGCCACCATCGTTTCCAGGGCGACCAGGCCAGCAGCAGCCAGCACTCCCGCCTGACGCATCCCCCCGCCCACCATCTTGCGCACCCGGCGCGCCTCCCGGATGAACGCAGCGGGCCCGCAGATCAGCGAGCCCACTGGCGCGCACAGCCCCTTGCTGAGGCAGAAGGTCACCGTGTCCGCATACCGGGCCAGCTCCACCGCCGGTACCCCCAGCGCCACCGCCGCGTTGAAGATCCGAGCGCCGTCGATGTGGACCCGCAGGCCGTGCCGGTCGGCCAGGGCCCGCACCGCCCGAAGATAATCCGGCGGCAACGCTGCACCCATGCAGCGGTTGTGGGTGTTCTCCAGGGCGATCAACCGGGTCCGCGGATGATGCACATCCTCCGTCCGGATGGCGGCCTCGATGTCCTCCAGGCGCGTGGTCCCATCGGGCTGGTTGGCGACCGGGCGCGGGTGGATGCCGCCCAGGGCGGCCATCCCGCCGACCTCGGAGAGGAAGGTGTGGGCCTGATCCCCCACGATCACCTCGTCGCCCCGGCCGCAGTGGGTGAGGAGGGAGACCAGGTTGGCCATGGTGCCGCTGGCGACGAAGAGGGCAGCCTCCTTGCCCATCTGCTCGGCGGCCATCTCCTCCAGCCGTCGCACCGTCGGGTCCTCCCCGAACACATCATCCCCCACCTCCGCCCGGGCCATCGCCTCCCGCATGGCCGGCGTGGGATGCGTCACCGTGTCGCTGCGCAGATCGATCCAACCGTCCAACATCTCCCCTCTCATTCGCTCTGGGATAAGAGATTGTATTGGGGGCGTTCGATCTGCTCCCGCTCTTCTTCAAGCGCTCGAAGCGTGGCCGCCTCGCTCATCCACTCTATGTATTCAATATCTCCACCGAGTGAATCCTCAGTCGCGCTGTGTTGAAGGAATTCTTCGGTAGAGCGCTGATTTTGCCTCTCAATCCATGATATCCTGAACGACGCAGTGGGTCGGGGCGGAAGCTGGTCCTACGAACATCGGTCTTTCTGTAGGAGGGGCTTTAGCCCCGAATCTCCTTCGAGATGGCAAGGGTCGCGGCTAAAGCCGTTCCTACGGAGGTTGATCTTTGTAGGAGGAGCTTTCGCCCCGAACCTCCGTCTGCTCCTACGACAATGATTCGGATGGTAGGTCGAAATTCATTTGGACCATTATCCCGGCTGGTGAGGGGCTTTCGCCCCCGACCGCGATCTCTTGACGTGGATGGGGTTTCCCTGGACTTCCGGAATGCGTCTGTCCGCTGGCGGGCCAGCGGGCGGCTCTTTTTGATCCACGGATATCGATCGATGACATGCGCAAGCATGGTAGCGCCCCTCGGACCTCGCCCGCAGAAGCCCCTCGAGGATCTCCAGCGGCGCACCGTAATAGAGATAAACGCCCTTGTGGAAGGCGACCTCTTCAAGGCGATAACGCATCGCGCTGATCATGCGGGAGTCCGCGCCGATCCATCCCGAAGGGAGGCGCTCTGCTTCAAGGGGAAGCCTTAGGGCCTCCAGCGGCAGCCGCCATTTCCGCAGCGGCGCGATGGAGCGCATCCCCTCTCCCCTGCGCACCCGTAGGCCAATAGAGAGCTCCGGCGACTCCTTCCGCTGCGGACGGGGCGCGTTGGCTTCGGGATCGTGTTCCATCCACCGCTCGGTTCTTATCTTCCTCCTCCTCGCGCCTCACACGCCGCGCATCCCTCGGCGGACCCGCTCCCGAACCTCTTCGTAGAACTCCACCACACGGCGGGCGATCTCGTCCCAATCGTACTGGCGAGCGCGCTGGCGGCCGGCGGCGCTCATCCGCGCCCGCAGCGCGGGATCGCGCAGCAACCGCAACAGGGCCTCCGCGATGGCCTCCGGATCCTCTGGGGGAACCAGAAAACCCTGCACGCCGTCCTCCACCACCTCGTTATAGCCTGGGATGTCGGTGGCGACCATCGGCACCCCTGCCGCCATGGCCTCCAGCAGCACGATGCCGAAGCTCTCCATCCCGATGGAGGGAGCACAGAACACAGTGGCCGCTCGATAGTAACGGGGCAGCTCGGCGTCCGGCACGTAGCCGATGAAACGGACCTGACGCAGGCGCAGCGCCCACGCCTGGGCCACGTAGGGCGCTTTCTCCGCCTTGCCAAAGGCCCCCACCACCAGCAGCCGGGCCTCGGGGCAAGCGGCCTGCACCCGGGCGAAGGCCTCCAGGAGATACCGCAGCCCCTTACGCCGCTCCAAACGGCCCACGAAGAGGACGGTGGGACGGCCGTCGTCGAAGGGCTTACGGGGACGAAGCGCGGGATCGGCGAAGCGGGCGTAGTCAATGCCGTTGGGGATGACGGCGTAATCGGCTGGGAAGTAGCGCATGTGATACTGCCGCCCCGCCTCCGAGACCACGATGCAGCCGTCCAGACGCTTGAAGAACCGCCGCAGCAACGGCTTGCCGTAGTAATACGTCCGGCTCACCTCCCGATAGGCGTGAAACGTGCCCACCGCGATGGCTTGGGGGACCAGATCTCGGTGCCGCAGGACCGCAAGGGGAAGGGCGGGGGTGAGGGGTTCATGCAGGTGTAGCACATCGTAGGCGCCGGACTGTAGGATGCCTTTGATCCGGCGGTAGAGGCGCGGCGAGAGGGTGATCCGGGCGATGGAGCCAGCGAAGGGGAAAGCGATCACCGAGGCCGAGGCATTGATGAACCCGTCCCCGCTGGATCGCCCGTCGGAGGCCGGCGCGATGATATGGGCCTCATGGCCTAAGCGCTGCAAGCTCCGAGCTAGGTGGGCGATATGGTTGTTCACTCCACCGGGCACGGCGAAATCGTAAGGGGACACCAGGGCGATGCGCATGGACAGTGGCCTCCAGCCCCGCCGGTCGGACGGCGGTCCCATCCCCTCAAGCGCGCCGTTCCCCCGGCTGGATCTGCCAGATGGGAGTGGTCAATACCCACTGCTCGGGAGCCTGCCGCAGGACCCCGGCGAAGGTCTCCAGAGCCCGGGCAACGAGTTCCTCCCGAGCCTCCGCAGACCTCCCGGCCGGCCGGAGAGGGGGCCAGATGCGAAGGTGAACCCCCCCGGCCTCCTGCCAGGCGAAGGCAGGCAGCACCGGGGCGCCTTGGCGGACCGCTAACTCGGCGTAGCCATCTGGCAGCCTTGCCTCCGCTCCAAAGAAGGCATACACCCGACCGCTCCCCGTGGTGTCGCGGTCCAGGGCCAGGGCGACAATCCCTCCCTGTTGGAGGGTGCGAAGGACCTCCCGCAGGGCTCCATCCGCCGGGATCAACCGGAGGCCGTGGGCGCCTCGCAGCCGGCAAAGATAGCGGAACATCGCAGGCGGGCGCACCGCCTCCGCCACTGCAAGGGCTGGGAAGCCGCTGGCCCCCAGCATCTGCAGTCCCCACTCCATGCAGCCGTAGTGGGCGCTCACCACGATCCCACCCTGACCCGCCCGCACTGTTTCCTCGAGATGTGCCCATCCCTCCACGCGGGTGGAGGAGAACCAGGCCGTCGGCGGACGGCGGGGAGCCTGGAAGAGGTCCACGTAGTTTTGCCAGAGGAGCCGGAGGGCCTGACGGGCCGCCCGGTGCACTGCCGGGTCCTCCGGCGAGGCTCCCAACACGTGAGCTAAGTTGTCCCGCAGGCCAGCCGTGGCGGGCAGGATCGGATAGCACGCGTCGGCCAGGAGCGCGGCCAGCGCATAGGCGACGCGGGGCGGCAGCCGCTCGACCACCGCCCCAAGGCCCCGGAAGAGGAAATACACCGCCCAGGCCAGCGCCTCAGACTCCGCGTCCCGCAATGAAATCCTCCACCATCTGCCGGGCGATGTGGTCGGGGAACTGCCGAGGGGGCGATTTCATGAAATAGGCCGAAGGGCCGATCAGCGCCCCCTTGAGCCCGCGGTCGAGGGCGATCTTGGCACAGCGCACCGCGTCGATCACCACCCCCGCCGCGTTCGGGCTGTCCCATACCTCCAGCTTCGCCTCGAGATGGATCGGCGCTCCGCCGAAGGTTGTCCCCTCGATTCGGACGTAGCACCACTTGCGGTCTCGCAGCCAGGGCACGTAGTCACTGGGGCCGATGTGGATGTTCTCCGGCGGGAGCTCGTAAGGGATCAGGGTGGTCACCGCGCTGGTCTTGGAGATCTTCTTGGACTCCAGCCGCTCCCGCTCTAGCATGTTCAGGAAGTCCGTGTTGCCGCCGAAGTTCAGCTGATAGGTCCGCTCTACCCGCACGCCTCGCTCGATGAAGAGCTGGGTGAGCAACCGGTGGAGGATCGTCGCCCCCACCTGGGACTTCACGTCATCGCCGATCACCGGGAGGCCCGCCTCCTCAAACCGTTGCTGCCAGTAGAGCTCTCGGGCGATGAACACCGGGATCCCATTGACGAAGGCGCAGCCTGCGTCCAGCACCTGCTCCACATACCATTTGGTGGCCTCCTCGCTGCCCACCGGCAGGAAGTTCACCACCACCTCGGTGCCTGTGCCTTTGAGGATCTTGACGATGTTGTCCGTCGGGCCAGGGGCCTTGCGAATGATCCCGGAGAGATAGCGGCCGATCCCATCGTGGGTCATGCCCCGATAGACCTTTACCCCCAGCCGGGGCACATCAGCGAACTTCAGGGTGTTGTTGGGCGGGGCGAAGATAGCCTCCGAGAGATCTTTCCCCACTTTGTTGACGTCGATGTCGAAGGCCGCCGTGAACTCGATGTCCTCCACGTGGTAGGGCCCCAGCCGCACGTGCATCAGGCCGGGGACGAAGGCGTCGTCGGGGGCGTTTCGATAATGCCACACGCCCTGGACCAGGGCGGATGCGCAGTTCCCGACGCCGATGATGGCCACGCGCACCTTTCGATCCGCCACGGTGGAACCTCCCACGGGTGAGAATGGTCTCGTTGGCATTACTTTAGCCGAGCCGCTTTCCCTTGCCAAAAGCGATGCCCTGAGCGCGGGCTTGCCGGGGCGGCAGAGTTCCTCGATAAAAGAACCATCTTCTTCCACGCGAATGATTTGTGGAATACCCTATCAAGGTGATAGACCGGAAGCAAAGGAGGGGCATGGAGGATCGGGGAGGTCCGATGCGGTTGCCTCGCGCATGGTGGGTGGTCGCCAGCGCCGCCGCGGGCGGCTGGCACTGGCGAGACTTCTTCCGTGATCCGGCCGAGGAAGGGCGCAACTGGGGCGGGCGGGAGTGGATCCGTTCGCCCGTCTCATGGGCCCGCATCCGCGAGATGCACCGGGGAGACATCGTAGTGGCTTACCAGGCTGGGGAAGGGGTCATTGGGTTGGCCCGCCTGGCCTCGGACGGCTATCCGGAGGTCCCCGGCGGGCCCTGCGACACCTTCGACCTGGCCCCCGCCCCCCTCCTCTTGCTCCGCGAGCCCATCCCCCTCACCCTGATCCGCCAGATCCCCAGGGCCCGGTCCTACTTCGAGTTCCTCCGCCTCCATCACGGCACGGTCTTCCGCATCACCGCGGAGGGGCTGGCAGCTCTCCTCCGGCTGATCCGGGCCCTGAACCCTGAGCAGGCCGAGGGTCTGGATGCCTTCCTGCAGGGCTATAATGAAGGGAAAGAGACCGTCGATCTCGAAGAGGACACTGGACGGTGAGGGGTGTGATGCGGCCTGTATTCTGGGGAGGGGGAGGCCCCGCATGCTGGATTGGCGGCAGGTGAGCGTGTATGTGCAGGAGCTGGCGGACTATGCAGGAGAGCGCCTGCGCGCGCATCCCCCCACCCTGCGCTATGCGCTAAGCCTGCTCCGCCAGTTCTCTGAGGATCTGGACCGGTTGGGGCAGCTAGCTCGGGAGGCCCAGCGATTCGGCTGGCGGGGCGCCTTCCCGGGAGGCGAGCCCCTTGCCGTTCGCTTCCCGTTGCCGCCGGAGCAGCCCCAGGCGCTGGTGATTGCCGCTGACGGTTCCCAGATTTACCCGGATCGCCACGGGACGGTGCCTTATTTTGTCCTCAACATCGGCCTGATCGAGATGCACGCTGGCTCCGGGGCTCCCCCGCAGACCCGGCATCACTTGGTGTTCTGGTATCGGGAGGAAGATCTCTTCACCGACGATGGGGAGATGCGGGCGCTCAACGACTTAGAGGCAGAACGGGACATCCAGGAGCTGGAGCAGCTGGCGAGGGCGATGGCCGCCCGAGCGGCCGATCCCTTTGGGCCGCCGGTCGGCCTGGCGGATGGCCTGTTGCTCCCCTGGGCCCTGGCCCGCGGCGAGCCCTTCGCCGAGCTCCCCCGCGAGCGCTATCGGGAGCTCCTCAGCCGGGTCCTCCACGCCCTGGAGACCGCAAAAGGGACAGGAGGGGCCATCGCTGGATATGTGGACCGGCCTACCGGCCATGCGGTGCTGCGGCTGCTGGCCTTAGGTCTCCTGAAGGAGCTCTCGCGGGAGAAGATCGCCAATTACCCGTTTGGGCAGCTGCGGGATCGGACCCTCTTCGCCGAGCTGCTAGAGCCCGGGGAGCGCTCCGCCCTCTTCGCCATGGGCTGGCCCATTAACGAGCGCCTGGGCCAGGAGGGGCACCGCCCGCTGTTCTTCTACGTGAACGTTGGGACGCCCGGTCGACCTCATCTGGCCCGGGTGGAGATCCCGGAGTGGGTGGCCCAGGATCAGAGGCGGCTGGGCCGGTTGCATCGGGCGATCTGGGATCAGTGTCGGATCCTGGCGGGGGCACCCTATCCCTATTTGCTGACCCGGGCCCATGAGCTGGCTCGCATCCGCTCGGAGGAGCGAGCGCGCCTGGAGCGGATGATCCAGGAGGCGCTTCTGCGCCAGGGCCTCCGGCCCGTGATCTCCGCTAAAGCACAGCAGAAGGAATGGCTACGGTGAGGGGGATCTGAGATGGCCAGCCCGGGAGCGCATCCGAGGAGCTTGTCCGGCCCTGCCTTCATCGGTCGCGTCATCGAGGCCAGCGCCCGGGCCTTCGGGGTCGGCTGCCGGCTGACCGCCGACGACATCCCCGCCTTCGGCTCCTTCGTCCAGACCGCCCGGGGGGAGACCACCATCATCGGCGTGATCTACGACCTGGTCCTGCAGGGCGACGAGCTGACCCGCATGGTGGCCCTTCAGGAGATCCCGACTCAGGAGATCCAGCGGGACATGATCGAAAACCGCAACATCCCGGTCCAAATCGGGGTGCTCACCCTGGGCTATCTGCGGGAACGAGGGACCGCCTACGGGATCCCGCCCCAGCCCCCCGCCCTGCTGGAGCCGGTTTACGCGTGTCTTCCGTCCCAGATCCAGCGCTTCACCGAGCGGCCGGATTTCCTGCGCGCCCTCGTGGAGGCCCGAGAGGCCTCGGACGACGTGGTGGCGGCGGTGATCCGGACCGCCGCCGAGGTTCGCTCCGGGCCCGCTCGGCGGGATTTCGTGATCCAGGCCGGCCAGGAGCTGGTGCGGTTGCTGGCCGACGAGCCGATCCGCCTGGCCCAGCTCCTGCGTCGCATCCGCACCGCAGTGGAAACGTTGGGATGAAGGTCCGCTGTCTTCCCCTCTCCACGGGTGGTGTGGGGCAACTGCGCGCAGCGGCTCATACGGAGAGGGCCCGCCCGTTCTCAGGCGAAGGACGTTGGATCCTGGATTGGCACGATGGCAAGGCATCTGTGCTTCTCCCATGGTGAGGATTGGAGGGAGGACAACGTATGGCCTGGCCATTTGAAGGAATAGAGCGTTCCCCGGATCGGCCCTCCGAGAGGGAAGCGCGCCGGCTAGGGCGGGTGATCGGGGGTTCCCTCTCCGAGGGGCTGGCGGTGAAACTCGACCCCCGCATTGCCATCGAAGGGCTGGCGGTGGGACGCTACGTGGTGATCTACGGATACCGGCGGCGCTTCTTCGGGATGATCACCGACATCCGGCTGGACAGCGCCAACCCCGATCTCGCTCGCATGCCCCCGGATCCTGATGATCCGCTGATCCGGGATATGGTCTCCGGGGTAGGGGTGTTCGGGCAGATCCATGTGCAGCCCATGCTCCTTCTGGAGGAAGGGGATCCCCTCCCCCGGCCGGTGAAGACCGTCCCCGCCCACTTCGCCCCGGTCTATGAGGCCACGGAGGAGGAGGTGCACGCCATCTTCCGGCCCCGTCGGAAGGAGGGGGAAGACCGCTATTTTGTGATCGGGGAGCCCCTGGACATGCCGGGGGTGCGCATCCCGCTGAACCTGGATCGCTTCGTCGAGCGATCCGGCGGTGTTTTCGGGAAGAGCGGTACCGGGAAGACCTTCCTGGCCCGGCTGTTGCTGGCCGGCGTGATCCACCACAACGCCTCGGTGGTCCTGATCTTCGACATGCACAACGAATACGGATGGAGCGCGCTGGGGGAGGGCGGGCGGGTGCCGGGCCTGAAGCAGCTGCCCGGATGCTTCTCCCGCGTGGTCATCGCCACCCTCGACGAGGAGTCCTCCCGGCGCCGGAACAGCCGCTACGATCTGGTGATCCGCATCGGCTACGACCAGATCGAGCCGGAGGACGTGGAACTCCTGCGCGGCGTCATCGGCCTCTCCGAGGTCCAGGTCGGCGCCCTGTATATGCTGCAGCGGCGGCTGGGCCGGGACTGGCTGCGCATCCTCTTGGAGGAAGAAGGGGCCCCATCCGTGGAGGACGAGGAGGCAGGAGGGAGCCCCCTGGCCGAGTTGGTGGAGCGAGACCTGATCACCAGCAGTACCCTGGGGGCCCTCCAGCGCAAGCTGGGTCTCTTCCGCCGGTTCCAGTTCCTGGTCCCCCAAACCCGCGAGGACGCCGCCCAGGCGGTGCTGGCCCGGCTGCTCCAGGGCCAGAGCGTGGTGCTGGAGTTCGGCCGCTACGACAACAACATGGCGGCCTACGTGCTGGTGGCCAATTACCTCACCCGCCGCATCCACGCCGAGTATGTCCGGCGGAAGGAAATGGCCTTGGGCGATCCGGGCCAGGAGCCTCCACACTTGGTGATCGTTGTGGAGGAGGCGCACAAGTTCCTCCAGCCCGGCATCGCTGAGCACACCGTGTTCGGGACCATCGCCCGGGAGCTGCGCAAATACAACGTGACCTTGCTGATCGTCGACCAGCGGCCCAGCCAGATCGACAGCGAGGTGCTTTCCCAGATCGGCACACGGGTGCTGTGCCTGCTGGACCACGAGGAGGACGTGCGGGCAGCCCTCTCCGGGATCTCTGGGGCCTCCCGGCTGCGGGAGGTGCTGGCCCGTCTGGAGACCAAGCAGCAGGCCCTGCTGCTGGGTCACGCTGTGCCCATGCCGGTGGTGGTGCGGACCCGCGATTATGATTCTTCATTTGTGGAGGATCTGACGCGGGGGGAGGGTGGCACGCCGCTGGACGTGGTCGAGAGATACTTCAAAGCGATGCGGGATGAAGACTGACCCCGCCGGCTCGCCGGCCGAGCGGAACCTGAGCCTCCCGGGGGACGTCTCTTCTATGCCCGAGCGTGAAGAAGGCGGGCGAACCTTTCTCCCGGGAGGTGCGGGATGAGGACAGGACAAGGGCGCTGGATACTGCTCGCAGGGGTGCTGCTAGGGGCGCTGAGCGCGTGCGCGCCGGCCTCGCCAGGGGTTTCCCCGCTGGAGGGCTTCTCGCCGCTTCCTGCGCCGGCCGGGCCCACCCCCCCTCCAGGCGCCCCGGGAGGATCCATCGTGGAGCCTGAACTGGAAGCGATGCCCGAGGTGCTGGTGGAAGAGGCCCGACAGGACCTGGCGTCCCGCCTGAACCTGGATCCTGGGGAGATCCGGGTGGTGGAGACGCGGGGGGTGACCTGGCCCGACAGCAGCTTAGGATGCCCGGAGCCCGGGCGGATGTATCTGCAGGTCCTCACGCCTGGCTATCGGATCGTCCTGGAGGCGCAGGGACAGCGATATGCCTATCACGCCGGCCGCGGAGGCCCGGTTCTCTTGTGCCCACCCGGCCGGGCGCAGGAGCCCCTCGAAAGCGAATGATCCAAATCAGAGGGGCGGGCGGACGCCGCAGGGGTCCGCCCGATTTATTCTTTCACGCCTCCTAGGGTTAAGCCGGAAAGCAGCCAGCGGGAGGAGTAAAGGAAAAGCAAGGTCACCGGCACGGCCACCAGGATGGAGGCCGCGGCGAACTTCCCCCACAGAACCGTGTATTGCTCGGTGAACGTCCACAGCCCCAGCGGCCAGGTGTACATCTCCCGCTTGTTCAGGATGATACGGGCGACGATGTATTCGTTCCAGCTGCTCATGAAATTGAAGAGGAAAGCGATGGCCAGGGCGGGCGTCGAGAGGGGGCGGATGATATGCCAGAGGACTCCCAAGCGGGAGGCACCGTCGATAAGCGCGGCTTCCTCTAAATCGCGGGGGATGGTGTCGTAGTAGCCCTTCAGCATCCAGATGCTGAAGGGGACAGCGGTCACCGAATAGGCAATCACAATCCCGAGGTAAGAGTTGATCAGGTTGAGGCGGGCGATCATGATGAAGAGGGGCAGCAAGAGCATCGCTGCTGGGAACATCTGGGTGCTCAGCAGGAAGATCAGCCCGGCATTCCGCCCGGGGAAGCGAAAGCGCGAGAAGGCGTAGGCGGCGGTGGCGGAGAGCAGCAGCCCCACCGTGGCCGTGGTCACCGTGATGAGCAGGCTGTTCCAGATCCAGAGGTAGAACTCCGTCGGACGCCCCGCACGCCCCACCAGCAGCTCGATGTAGTTGGTCAGGGTGGCGTCCTCCGGGATGATGGCCAGGCTGGTGGTCAGCAGCTTATTGGCCGGCCGCAGGGAGATGGTCACCACCCGCAGGACCGGATAGACGGCGACCAGGCAGGCAGCCCAAAGGGCCATGTGGATCAACAGACGCTTGACCGGACTGTCTCCCCGGGCACGTCGGAAAAGGGCCTGCACCCGGAGCCGGGGCCATGCCCGGGCTGGCGCCGCAGCGACTTCAACGGCTGACAGCGAAAACCCCTCTCGCCTCATTCGTAAACCCCCCGCAATCCCCTCGTGATTCGCAGGTAGAAGATCGACCACAAGAGCAGGATCAAGAAGATCACCAGGGCGAAGGCTGCGCTGAACCCATAGCGATAGAATTGGAAGATCGCCTTGTACAGCGAGGAGACCAAGATGTCGGTCTTCTCCTGTGGCCCCCCCTGGGTCACCAAGAAGATCACCTCGAACCGGTTGAAGGTCCACACTGTCCCCAGGATGGTCGCCGGCACCAGGACCGGACGCAACAGCGGCAGGGTGATGTGACGGAACTGCTGCCACTTGTTGGCACCATCGATCTCTGCCGCCTCATAATATTCTTGGGAGATGCTCTGCAACCCGCCTAGGATCACCACCATCATGAAGGGGATCCCCAGCCAGACATTCGTCATCACTACCGAGATGAACGCCCAGGTGGGATCCTGGCGCCACGGCACCGGATGGACGGCCTGGGAGAGCCAAGCGAAAAGGTCATAGATCAGCGGAAGGCCCTGGGTTTGGGCCGTCAGGTCCGTGAAGAACTGCTGGAGATTTCGGAGCATGATGTTGAAGAACCCATAGCGGTAGTCGAACTCGTTGCGCCAGGCCATGGCCGTGATGGTCGAAGGGACGGCCCAGGGCAGGATCAAGATGGTCCGATACAAGCCCCGCAGCCGCATGGGACGGTGCAGCAGGAGGGCGAGGATCAAGCCCCCGGTGATGTGCAGGGAGACGTTGATCACCGTCCATAGTACAGTCCGCCCGAACACCTCGAAAAACGTGGCGTCCTTTGCCACCGGGCCAGTGAACACCTTCACGAAGTTCTCGATGCCATAACGCAGCCCGAACTCGGGGTTCTGGGCGGTATACATTGCCATGTTGGAGAAGGCGAGGCGGACCTCGAACAGGAAGGGGATCGCGATCAGGAGGCTGATGCCCAGAAGGGCGGGCAGGATCAGCACATAGGCCAGCCCCAGGCGCGAGGGGCGCGGCTCGCTGGTTAGGTAGATCATTGCCTCTAGCGTGAGCACTAAGGCCCCGAGGAGGATGAAGTGCCATGGGGCCGGGACGGCCGCTGCCCAGGCCGCCCATAGGCGCTCCGGGAGGGTGGTCAGCGGGGCGAGGCGCAGGGCAGCCACCAGATCAGTGATCAGACCGATCCGCTCCAAGAAACGGAGGGTCACCAGGATCAGCAGCCCGGCGAGGCCGACCTGGACGCTCCGGGCGAACACCGCAGCGGCGAGCGTTCGGGGCCGGCGGAAGAAGAGCAAATAAGCATATCCTTCCAGAAGCAGAATGATCAGGGCGATGGCCAGGATGAATCCTAGGACCTGGCTCAGGGAGCGGATGATGATCGGAGGGGTCAGCGCCCCCATTTCTCCTTCCTCCCACGCTGGATCTGCGCGGCGTCCGGCGATCAAACGGCGGGGGAGCCAGCTGGGCTCCCCCGCCTCCGCGCGGTCTACCTCTTCCCCAGCTCGGCCACGCATTGGTCAGCGGCTTGCTGCATCGCCTTAGCGGCGTCGGCCGGCTTGAGCGTCCCGGCCATCACCCCCTCCAGGTTCGGGCGCATCGCATCCCAGGCACAGCGCATCTCCGGGGCCGCCGGCATCGGCTTGCCCAGGAGCAACTGCTCGAAGGAGCCCTTCAGGATGGGATCCGCCTGGATGGCCGGGTCGTCCTTGAGGGCCTTCACAGAGGGCAGCCGCTTGAACTTCTCGATCCACTTCTTCTGGACATTGGCTGAGGTCATGTAGGTCACGAAGGTCCGTACCGCCTCCGTCTTGGCGGGGTCGTTCAGGACGGCCTTGGAGACCATCCAGTATTTGCCGCCGGTCATCGGGGTGGGATGCTTGCCGGTGGCGGTGACCTTCGGGATGGGCGCCACGCCCAGCTTGTCGCCCAGGACCTCCGCGTAGCCGCCCAGGGACCAGTCGCCGTTGATGATCACGGCTGCCTTGCCCTCCTTGAAGAGGGTGTCGGCGCAGGCATAGTCGCACTCCTGGGGCACTGCCTGATGCTTGAGCTTCAGGTCCTGCACGAACTGGAGGGCCCCCACCGTTCCTGCGTTGTCGAAGGCCGGCTTGTCGTTCTGGTCCAGGGGCCAGGCTCCGAAGGCGCCCAGCCAGGGGGCCAGCCAGAAGGGCTCGTTCAGGTTGTAGGCGAAGCCCTGCACCTCGCCCTTGGTGAGCTCCTGGGCCAGCCGGATCAGCTCGTCCGTGTCCTTGGGGGGCTCCTTGACCAGTTCCTTATTGTAGAGCAGCATCAGGTGGTTGCCGTAGTTGTCCGGCACGCCCCAGATCTCCCCCTTCACCCGGGTGGCGTCCAAGGCCTCGGGGATGAACTGGTCCAGGAAGGCCTTGTCGAAGACGTCGGTGGCCTTGGCGATGATCCCCAGGGCGCTGAAGGGGCCAGCGAAGTCGTTGGGCACGCGGACCAGCTCAGGAGCCGCCCCAGCCAGGCTGGCCGCCTGGAACTGATCGCGCAGCTCCTCGTTGCCGTAGTGCACGCGCTCCACCATGATATTGGGATAGGCCTTCATGAAATCGGTGACCAGCTCGTCGAGGAAGGCGTCTACCTCTTCGCTCTCCTGCTCCCAATAAGTGATCTTCACTGGAGCCGCCGCGGTCGGCATGGGAGCGGGTGCCTGGGGGGCAGGGGCTGGAGTCGGCGTGGGCGTGGCTGCCGGCGCGCAGGCCGCCAGCGCTAGGCCCAGCAAGGCGAGGACCGCAACCAGCTTGTGGAACCGATGCGGAACCATCTTCCACCCCTCTGTGAAAATTTCCCGTCTCAGGGACGCCCTGGAAGGCGCCCCTGGGTCCGGCTCCGGTCGTCAGCGATCGGATGCGCGCGACGCGGGGCCGGTGGAGCCCCGCACCACCAGCTGGGCGGGGATCAGGACCCGAGCGGGCGGAGCCTCCGGCTCCTGCAGCCGGCAGGCCAGGGCCTCCGCCGCTGCTTCTGCGATCCGCTCCACGTAGAGGTTGATGGTGGTCAGCGGGGGATCCGCCAGCGCCGCCAGCGGGGAATCCGAACACCCGATCACCGAGATGTCCTGTGGGA
>Ga0272447_1000144_pt1 | contig 53167 bp, 54 predicted proteins | sample YNPCB0133_FD_194589 | JGI IMG/M metagenome (GOLD analysis project Ga0272447, IMG submission 194589) | Hot spring microbial mat communities from Yellowstone National Park, WY, United States - YNP-CB-013-3 | ecosystem: Environmental > Aquatic > Thermal springs > Hot (42-90C) > Sediment | place...
CCGTGTTCTTGGGTCGGTCCTCCACGCCTATCCAATAGACGCCAGGGGCTTCCTTGAACACCGCAAAGTGCTGATGATCCTGCTCAGCTAGCGGGTTCAGGCTGGACTGCGTGTAATACTTCACACCGCCTGCGGTCTTGATGTACAGACCGAATTTCGGGCTGGGGATGAACACGGCGGTCGCCCCTGCGACTGCAGGACCGGGGAAGATAACCCCAAAGACAGACGACGGGCTGTTCACATCGTACCAGCCCAGTTCGTTGATGTTGGCGTTGCCAGCCACTTCAATCACCAGCTTCACCGCCTGGGGCAGTGAGCTTTGGAAGTAGAAGTTGAGGTCAGCGCCGGTAACTGTGGCGCCAACGCCCCACCACTCGGGGGTGATTGCCGGGCTGTCGGGATGAGTGGCGAAGCCACCCGTCTTGCTTAGGAAGTAACCGACGTTCTTTTGGCTGCCATCCTTAGAGGGGTTATCCCAATAAGGGGCGCCGTCCTCATTGGGTGTTGACCACGCCTGCCAGCCGGCACCTGGAGACCCCATAATCGTGGTTGCACTGGCAGAGACGGTCAACGCAACCACCCCTGCCACCAAGAGCAGGAGCAAACCAGAAACGCGCTTCTGCATGTACACAAACCTCCTACAAGAGTTTAGTCATCCCTTTTTAGATAGCAAGAATAAGCGCAGAAAGGCCTCGCAAATTACGGGGATTTGGCTTGCGTTGGACAAAAACCAGTAAGAGTACGGGGCATTGGAGGAGTGCATTGACTTCTCTCCCGCTGTTTGATATACTGCTTAAGGACTTTGCGAGGGTAAGGAGGTTCTTCGGTTGATCGACACTAGCGATTTCCGCAATGGTCTACATATCATTGTGGACGGCGAGATTTATACTATCATCGAGTTCATGCACGTTAAGCCCGGCAAAGGCGGGGCGTTTGTGCGTACCAAACTGAAAAACGTGCGGTCGGGTGCGGTTATCGATAAGACCTTCCGCGCTGGTGAACGCATGGAGCAGGCGTTCCTAGAGCGAAAACCAATGCAGTTTTTATACAGTCAGGACGACGAATACTACCTCATGGACATGGACACCTATGACCAGTTGATGGTGCGCCGAGAGCAGTTCGGAGAGGGCATCAAATACCTCAAAGAGAACATGGAGGTCACGGTACTCATGCATGAGGGGCGTGTGGTCGGGGTGGAGATGCCCTGGTTCGTGGAACTGCAGGTGGTGGAAACCGACCCTGGTGTGCGCGGCGACACCGCTTCGGGCGGGTCCAAGCCCGCCACGCTGGAAACAGGAGCGGTGGTGCGCGTGCCCTTTCATATCAACGTGGGTGACATCATTAAAATAGACACACGCACCGACCAATACTTGGAACGCGTCAAAGCGCAACCGTAAGCAGAAAGGGGGCAAGGCTATGGGGCGCGCGGTTCGTTCCTTTCGCGCCCGAAAAACCGCCGAGCTACTGCAAGACCTGCTGCAACTCGTTGGAATCGTGACGGCAGTTTGCGCGGTGGTGGCACTGTTGTACCTTGTGTGGGGCGTCTTTTCGGGTATGGTGGGCAACTGGGCGACCCTTCCCCCCTCCGAGCGCGTGCGTGTGGAGGAGAACGTGGCACTTGCGGGGCGCGTGCTACTGGCGTGTACCGCCGCCTCTGCAGCAAGCTTCACGTTGCTCTACATTCAGGAAACCAGCATCGGCTACCTGTTCCTGCTGCTGGCGGCGGTGTTGGCAGTTGGATTTCCCCTTGCTCTCATTCACCTCGCCCCGCAACCTGTTGGACAACCTTCACTGATGCCGTCCGTGGGGATTGCGTTTCAGCAAACAGGATTGCTATGCCTGATACCAGGTATTATCTTCGCGGTGCTGGATCTATGGACGCGCGTCACCTCAGGATATTTTCGAGAAGTGTTCAACCGGGCTAACCTGCAGTATGGAGCCAATGTGGCGCGCGAGAACCAGCCTTCCAATCGGTTTTTGGGGAAGTGCTGGCAACTGCCGTTCTGCCGCCCAAGCATCCGCAAAAGCTGTCCCATCTACCATGCACGGCGTGCCTGCTGGCGGGAGGGCGTCGGCTGCATGTGTGAAGAGCGAGTCATCCTTCAGGCACTCGAGGGGAAGGAGCCACCCAGCAGCGACCCGCGACAGAACGTGCGCTTCATCCCCTACAACCGCCACCTGACCAAAGAGGAAAAGCAGGAGCGTTGCCGCAACTGCATCATCTATAACTATCGGCAGCAGCAAAAGTATCAGGTTATCGCTCCGATGGTCATCGTGGCAGCCATTGCCGTCGTACTGAACTACGCACAGCAGGCGCAACAAATGCTGTTTCAGCTTCTGCGAGCCGTGGATAACTTCGTGGCACGCTTTGCGTTTTTGCCGTCATCGGGTGAGGTGCAGTATCTAAAGATCGAGTCCCTGGCACGCTCGTCTGAATTCGTGGCATGGATGATGATTGGTATCATCGCAATCATTTTCGTAAGCTATGTCCTGCGCATCGTCGAATACTTCATCTTTCAGCTGAAGGTGTGACCGATGGGACGTGGAAATCTGGAGCGAGTTGAACGCTTGCTAAGTCTGTTGGAACGCAGTGATGCAAGCGAGATAGAGGTGGAAGCCGAAGGCTGGCGACTGCGCGCACGGCGGCAGGTCATGGTGGTGGTCGCTGAATCCGAGACGCCACCAGACGAGCAAACGCCAGTGCCTTCTGAGCCTGTCTCCGTTTGGATACGCGCTCCACTTGTCGGCTTTTTCCAACCGCGGTCGAATCCCATACAAGTGGGGGACGCCGTTTCACAGGGTGAAGTGGTGTGCGTGATTAAAGCGATGGGCTTGCTAAACGAGGTGCGTAGCCCTGTAGATGGGCGGGTGACGGAGATACTCGTGGAGGATGGTGTTGCCGTCGAGTACGGACAGCCGTTGTACCGGATTGTGGAGGAAAATGCGAATGCGCCGCACTCGTGAAGCATGGAGCTTGGTGGAGATATCAGTCGTGCTCGCCGTCCTACTAATCTTAGCAATCTGGTTGATACCCAAATACATGGGCAGAGGAGCTGAGCCCAGCCGGCATCCCCGTAAGACGCCAGAGAACGCGGCAATAGCAGTGCAGTGCCGAAACAATTTGCAGCAGATACGGCTCGCCATTCGAATCCACCGTCTCCCGGGAGAGGAGCCACTTCCCAGCTCCCTTCAAGAGCTCAGACTGCCCGCTGAAATACTCGCCTGCCCTTTTAGTCGTCAAACATACTGGTATGACCAGCACAACGGGCGCGTCCAATGCCCTACTCCCACGCACGAGGGCTTCTGACGATGTTCAAGAAGATACTGGTAGCCAACCGAGGTGAAATCGCCCTTCGCATTATGCGCGCTTGCAAAGAGATTGGCATCGCTACCGTCGCAGTATACTCGGAAGCCGATGCCAACAGCCTGCATGTTCAAGCGGCAGATGAGGCAGTGTGCATCGGGCCAGCTCCTGGAAAAGATAGCTATTTGAATGTGCCGAACGTCATTATGGCTGCGCTCATTACGGGAGCCGAAGCAATCCATCCTGGCTACGGATACCTTTCGGAGCGTGCCAGTTTCGCTGAGGCTTGCGAGGCTAGTGGTCTCGTGTTCATCGGTCCGCCGCCATCTGCCATCGAGAAAATGGGTGATAAGGCGATGGCTCGAGAAATCGTGCGCCATGCCAAGGTGCCTGTAGTGCCTGGCACACATGGTGCGATTCGCAGCGAGCAGGAAGCACTGAAGCAAGCACAACGCATTGGCTACCCAGTGCTGGTGAAAGCAGTGGCTGGCGGAGGAGGCAAGGGCATTCGCCTAGCCGAAAACGCGGAGGAACTGGCGCGCGTGCTGCAGCTAGCGCAGAGTGAAGCGATGGCGTCCTTCGGCTCACCAGAGGTCTACGTCGAGAAGTTCATTCCCGACCCGCGCCACGTGGAAGTGCAGATACTTGCCGACTCCTACGGGAACGTCATTCATTTAGGCGAGCGCGAGTGTTCCATTCAAACCGCCCGCAGACAGAAGATGGTGGAGGAAGCCCCAGCAGCTGTCGTCGCACCGTCACTACGTCAGAAGATGGGTGAGGCGGCTGTTCGCGCGGCAAAGGCGGTCGGCTATGTCAACGCGGGCACGGTGGAGTTCCTGCTGGATGGCAAGGGCAACTTCTACTTTATCGAAATGAACACGCGCATCCAAGTCGAACACCCCGTTACGGAACAGGTTACGGGCGTCGACATCGTGCGTGAGCAGATACGGATTGCCGCTAAGGAGCGACTACACCTGTCTCAGCGCGACGTGCAGTGGCGAGGGCACTCTATCGAGTGCCGCCTGACAGCCGAAGACCCAGACAACGATTTCGCACCATGTGTCGGTAGGATTACCCATCTAATCCTACCAGGCGGTCCGGGTGTGCGGGTGGATACCCATCTCTATCCAGGCTACGAGATACCTCCCTACTACGACTCGCTGCTGGCGAAGATTATCGTGTGGGCAGAAGATCGAGCCGCTGCGATTGCCCGAATGAGGCGTGCCTTGCAGGAGACAAAAATTGAGGGTGTGAAAACAAATCTACCGTTCCTGAAACGCATCATGGAACATCCAGAGTATCAAAAGGGCAACGTGTCCACTCAGTTTCTGCGCCGCTACCTGCGCAACGGTTCAGAGTGAGGCGAGGAGATATGAGTAGTGCCACTCTACGCAAACACGGTGCGGGTAGCCGACGGCTAGCGCGTGAGCTGGCGTTGCGCGTGTTGTATCAGATAGATATCGCGCAGTTGCCGCTGGATGAGTGCTTTGCCTATGCGGTAGAGCACATGCCCATCGAGGAGGCAGCGCAGCGGTTCGCTTACGACCTTGCGTCAGGGACTGCGCAAATGTTAGATAAAATCGACGGTATCATCGAGCGATTTGCTATCGGTTGGCCGCCTGACCGTCAGCCTGCTCCTGACCGAAACGTGCTGCGCCTCGCGATATACGAACTGCTCTGCCACCCCGAAACACCAGCGAGCGTGGTGATTAGCGAGGCAGTGGAGTTAGCCAAGAAATACAACTCGGATGAGTCTGGTAGGTTCGTCAACGGTGTGCTGGCTAGCGTGTTGAAGCATCTGGAGGAATATCGGTGAACGCGACTGTGTTGGATGGCGCGGCAACTGCCACCCAAATCCGTGAAGAGCTGAAGCCGCGCGTGCAGCGGCTGCGAGAGGCAGGCATCATCCCAAAGCTGAGCGTTCTGCTCATCGGGGATGACCCCGCATCCCACACTTATGTTCGCATGAAGGCGAAGGCATGCCGAAGCATCGGCGTCGAGTCTGAAACCTTCACCTTGCCTGCGGACACCACGCAGCGGGAGGCAGAGGAGCTCATCGCCCGGCTGAACGTCGACGATACGGTTCATGGTATCTTGGTACAGCACCCTGTCCCAAAGCATCTGGACGAGATACGCTTACTCAGCCTTCTCTCGCCCGACAAGGACGTGGATGGAATCTCTCCCACGTCGCTCGGCGCGCTGGTGGCAGGGGTAGCAAAGTTCATCTCTTGCACGCCACTAGGTATCGTGGAACTGCTCGACCGGTATCATATCCCCATCGAAGGGCAGCGGGCAGTGGTTGTCGGACGAAGCATCATTCTGGGCAAACCGCTCGCGCTGTTGTTGCTACAACGGAACGCTACGGTGACCGTATGCCACACTCGCACCCGCGACCTGCCCGCCATTACCCGCGAGGCAGATATTCTGGTGGCAGCGTGCGGCAGAGCGGAGCTCATCACTGGCGATATGATTCGTCCGGGTGCGGTGGTAGTCGATGCCGGTTACAACCGCGTGGAGGGACGCAGTGGAGATGTGGGAGATGTGCATTTCGAATCGGCATCGCGGGTGGCATCGTTCATCACGCCAGTGCCTGGCGGAGTGGGACCGATGACCATCGCGATGCTGTTGGCAAACACAGTGCGCGCGGCGGAAATGAGGTTGCAGACAACGTGAGTGCGACTGTTACTTTCGACCTGAACCGTTATCTCCAAGAGCGTGCCCGCTTTATCGATGATGCGCTGGAGCGATACTTACCTAGCGAGCAGGAACGCCCTCAACTATTGCATCGCGCCATGCGCTACAGCACCTTATCGGGAGGCAAGCGGCTGCGCCCGATACTGGTCATCGCTGGCGCGGAAGCGGTTGGGGGGACGGCGGAAGCAGTGCTACCCACTGCGTGCGCCATCGAGCTCATCCACACCTTCTCGCTTATCCATGATGATTTGCCTGCCATCGATAACGATACGCTGCGTCGTGGACGCCCTACTTGTCACGTGCAATTTGGCGAGGCAGTAGCCATTCTAGCGGGTGACGCCCTGTTCGCTGGCGCGTTTGAACTTATCGCTCTTAATGCCGACACAGCGCCTTCCGAGCGCGTGGTGCAGGTGCTACATCTGATTGCGGAGGCTTCAGGCACACGTGGCATGGTAGGCGGTCAGATGGTGGATATCCTCTCGGAGGGCAAGGCAGTCGACGCCGAGACTCTCGAATACATCCATCTGCACAAGACTGCGGCGCTCATTCGGGCATCGGTGGTGGCTGGCGCTTTGCTGGCAGGCGGAAGTTGCTGGCAGGTCGAAGCGCTTGGAACCTACGGAACAAAGGTCGGGTTGGCGTTTCAAATCGCGGATGACCTGCTGAACGTTACGGGCGACCCTTCCAAAACGGGAAAGGCAGTGGGCACAGACGCCGCCCGAGGGAAAGCAACATACCCTGCGCTGTTTGGCGTGGAAGCATCTCAAAAGCGGGCGCAGCAGCTCATACAGGAAGCCATCGCAGCACTGCATGTGTTTGGCGAGCAGGCAGAGCCTTTGCGCGCGATTGCCCACTTCATTGTGGAGCGGGAGGGATAAACCGTGCCCAAATCGGCTGGCACAATGATTGTGATTACGGGCAGCATGTTTGCCGGCAAGTCAGAGGAACTGATTCGGCAGGTGCGACGTGCCCTGTATGCCCGAAAAAAGGTACAGGTATTCAAATCTGCCCTAGATACCCGTTGGGATAGCGCAGCCATTGCCACGCACAATGGAGTGCGCTTCGAGGCAGTACCCGTTTCATCCAGTGCAGATTTAGAGCGACTAGTGGAACCCGATACAGAGGTGGTTGCCATCGAAGAGGTGCAGTTCTTCGACGAAGGCATTCTGGCGTTGTGCGACCGCTGGGCAAACGAGGGCAGGACGGTCATCGCGGCAGGGCTGGACCAGGACTTTCGAGGTCAACCGTTCGGTTTTATGCCCATCCTTCTGGCCCTGGCAGATGAGGTGATTAAGCTGCGTGCTATTTGCGCACGATGCGGACAACCTGCCAGCAAGACGCAACGCCTTGTGGATGGACGCCCTGCGTCATGGGACGAGCCAACCATTCTCATCGGCGCGGCGGAGCGATATGAGGCGCGCTGCAGGCGTTGCCATAGGGTACTGCACGCCCCGCGCAACGGACATCGGCGCAACAGGCGCGCCGCCTCCACCCCACAAACGGTGGAGCAGCAAGAAAGACTGTTCTAAGCACAGGAAGTAAAAAGGACGGTGGGAACGACTGCGATGCTGGCAGCATCCCTTCTGGCAGAATATTTCACAAGAAGGCATCCTTGTGGAATAATGGACGAACAGCAGGCTCACTATACACTGATAGAACGTGCGAGGGAAACGTTAGCCGAAGCGGAATCGCTGCTGCCTGAAAATGAGGAGGGCAACATTTCTGACGAGGCTACCAGTGAATAACCATCTTTCCAATCTTTCAGACGCGATACGTGCCGTCTTGGACACCAAAGACGCCGTACGGGAGGAGGCGTTGCGTCAGTCGCGTGAGCTTGTCCGCCTTTCCGCGACGACCGTGCGCAGCATCCACCGCCATGAGTTCGAGAAAGCACAGCAGGGGCTTCAGGAGGCTTCTCAGAAGGCTGCGGAGATTATCACGTTGCGCGAAAACCATCCAGATATCTACTACGCAGGCTACGCACAAGACGCCCTGAAAGAGTATGCAGAAGCGAGCCTGCTACTCGCCCTCGTGCAGGAGCAGCCGCTGCCCTCCTTCACCGACCTAAACATCGAAGTGCCTGCCTACCTAAACGCGCTGTGCGAAGCCGCCAGCGAGTGCCGTCGACACATTCTGGACCTGCTGCGAAATGATGAAACCGCCCGAGCGGAAAAACTGCTCGCTGATATGGACGACATCTATTACATGCTGGTAACCTTCGATTATCCCGACGCGCTCACAGGGGGATTGCGCCGTAGCGTCGACGCCCTGCGTGCCGTGCTGGAGCGCACCCGAGGCGACGTGACCATCACCGCCATCCAGCGCGAGCTAGAAGAGGCTTTAAGGCAGGATTCACAACAAGCCTAACGCCTTCAGTCCCTTCACCGAATCATCCACCGACTCGGCAAACACGGACACCGCCGTGTCTATCTGCTCCGCCGAGACGATTAGCGGCGGCTCGAAGCGGATGACGCGCGGGTTGTTCAGTGTATACGCCGCGATGACCCCGCGCCGCGTCATCCCACCAATCACCAGCTTCGCCACGTCCTCGTTGCCGAACTCCACACCCACCATCAGCCCCTTGCCGCGCACCTGCGTCACCACGTCGGGGTATTCCTGTTGCACCGCGTTCAACCCGCGCAGCAGCTGCTCGCCGCGCTCGGCAGCACGGGCAGGGAGATCTTCCTCCTGCAATACCTGCAACGTAGCGATTCCTGCCACACAGGCAAGCGGGTTCCCCCCGAAGGTGCTGGTGTGAATCAGCGGGTTGTCGCCAAAGGCTTTCTCCCAAATTTCTGGTGTGGACGAGAACGCCCCAGAAGGCACAACGCCGCCTCCCAGTGCCTTCGCCAGCGTGATGATGTCGGGCTGCACCCCCCAGTGCTGCACTGCGAACATCTTACCCGTGCGTCCCAGTCCTGTCTGCACCTCGTCGATGATCAGCAGCGTGCCCCGCTCGTCACACAGCTGGCGCAGCTGCGGCAAATAGTCATCAGGAGGAAGGAAGATACCGCCCTCCCCCTGAATCGGCTCCAAAATGATACCAGCGGTGTCCTCGTCCATCTCCTGCGCGACGGCGTCCACGTCCCCGAAAGGCACATGCACGAAGCCGGGCACCAGCGGATAAAAGGGTTGCCGATACTGTTCGCGGCCTGTCGCGCTCAGAGACCCCATGCTCTTGCCGTGATACCCGCCCACAGTAGCGATGAACTTGTGCTTACCAGTGTACTTGCGGGCTATCTTGAGCGCACCCTCCACCGCCTCGGTGCCGCTGTTACAGAGGAAGCTGTATTGCAGGTCGCCGGGCAACACCGTTGCCAGCGCTTCACAGAAATCCGCCACCAGCGCACTGAAGAACACTTTGCTGGAGAGCGGCATCCTGTCCAGCTGCGCCTTCACAGCTTCCACTACGCGCGGATGGCGATGCCCGAGCGCAAACGTACCATACCCCCCAAGAAAGTCCAAATAGGCGCGTCCAGCATGGTCGTACACATACATCCCTTCGGCACGCATCTCCACGCCGAAATCGGCGAACTTCATCAGCTGTGCTAAACCGGGGTTCACGTATTGCAGATACTTCTCGTAGGTCTGCTCCAGAATATCGCTCATCCTTGCCCTCCTAGTACACGCTGCTATCCACGATGCGCCGCCCGTCGTAAGCAGGGCGCACCCGCTTGTGCTTAAGGATGTATTCTGACACCAAGTCGAGCGTCTTTTTACCCGTGTCCTCGTAGGCGATGCCCAACGGCTGCAGGAACCTCTGCGCGAAGTAACTATTTGTCGACAGCAGGTATTGCCTTTCGTCTTGAACGGGTTGACCGTTCACAGTCACTTCCACCAAATCACCGCCCTGATAGCGGTATCGGATTCCGGAGACAGCTGGGCGCGTGCGTCGCAGGATTTCGCGCAGCTGCGCTCCCGTCACCCGAAACTTCACCGCAGTGTTGCCGAAAGGAAGCGCCTTCGCCAGGTCGTATCGGGTGACGATGCCTCGCAAGATGGGTGCGCGCACGCCTCCCATATTCTGTAGGTCTGCCTCTGTGCCCAGCATCTCTCGTATCGCGTCGGTAACTAAGTGGTACTCGGCATAATCGTCGCCGCGCTTCATGAAGTCGTCCTCCGCCTCGCCTAAAACGACTCCGTAGTATTTCTGGATGGGCTTCCAGTAGCGGGCGACCACTGCCTTCACCGCTGGGTCTTCAGGGATGTCAGGAGATACCAGCAACAGCTCGCCGCGGTAGCTCATCAGCGTCCAGCGTCCGTTGGTTGGGTCACGCCGAAGTATCAGCTCCAGCTTGCCCAGCTCCCCACCCCATTGGAACGCCTGCGCAATGACCGTACCGTTTTTCTGAAACGCGCTTTGCAGGTCGCCATGCGCAACAAACTCCGGTTTTGCCAGCCGCGTGTGCGAATGACCACCAACTATCACATCGATGCCTGGTACCTCACGCGCCAGCTGCACGTCCAGCTGGTAACCCAAATGCGACAGCAAAATGACCAAATCTGCCTGCTGACGCAATTGCGGAACCAGACGACGGGCGGTATCGATGACGTCCAGAATCTCTATCCCCTCGCGCGTAGCGGGGTAACCGCGCGTGCTTTCCGTGACTAGCCCGAAGACCGCGATGCGCGCCCCTTCCACACGCAATATCTCATACGGCTTCATTAGCGGTTCTTTGGTGTTGGCGTCTACAACGTTGGCACAGACCACTGGAAAGCGCGCCATCTCAATTAGCTTTTGCCAACGGGCACGGGGATTGTTGAACTCGTGGTTGCCGTGCGTGGCGATGGTGTAGCCGATGGCATTCATAGCAGCCACATCTGCCTCGCCGCCATATTCGATTGAGAAGGCAGTACCGTCATGGAAATCGCCCGTATCCACCAACCATTTCGTGCCAAACCCCTTCTGCAGCTGGCGAACCAAGGTGGCACGCCGCGCAGCGCCTCCGATGTTGCGGCGCAGGCTCAGCTGCGCCTCTTGCGTGTTGGGGTCTGGTGGGTCGGGGTAGCTGAAGGGAAAAAGATTGCCGTGCGTGTCGTTGGTGTGCAGAATGGTCAACTTCCAGTAGCGCGGCGGCGCATCGGCTCCGATAACAGGCAGAATACCCCACCCTACTAGCCATGCCATGAACAGCCAGCATTTCAGTAGTCGCATCGCGTTTCTCCTTTCTCCTCAGATGGCGGGGAACTCCATCAGGTGCTTCGGCGCGTGCGTCAACACCTCCACCCCGTCTTCGGTAACTAGCACGTCGTCCTCAATGCGCACGCCCCCCAACCCCTCAATGTATATGCCCGGCTCCACAGTGAATACCATGCCTGGCTCCAGCACGACCTCCGATTTCTGAGCAAACCCCATGCCGTCATGCACGTTCAAGCCGAGGCTGTGACCCAGCGAATGGGAGAAGTAATCACCGTAACCTGCATCGGTGATGACCTGCCGCGCAACGGCGTCGATGTCACATCCCTTGACGCCCGGCTTAATAGCCTCTATCGCACGCAACTGCGCCTCTAGCACTGTGTGGTAAATCCGCCGCTGCTCCTCTGACGCTTTACCGATGACCACCGTGCGGGTAATGTCCGAGCAGTAGCCGTCCACTTCCGCCCCAAAATCCAGCGTAACGAAGTCGCCCGGGCGAAAGCGACGCTCAGAGGTCTCGGCGTGGGGGATGGCAGAGTTTTCACCAGAAGCTACAATGGTGTCGAAGGCGGGGCGACGCGCTCCCTGACGTCGCATGTAGAACTCGAGCTCCATCGCCACATCCAACTCTACCGTCTCTGGCTGCATGAACAACTGGATGTGCTGAAAAGCAGCGTCGGTGATCCCGCACGCCGCACGGATGCAGGCAATCTCCTCCGCGTCTTTGACCAGTCTTAACTGTTCCACTACAGCGTTGGTGGTAATCCACTCGACGCCTAACTCGCCGTATTTCTCGCGCCAGCCCTCCAGCGTTTTCACGGTGATGTGGTTTGCCTCAAAACCTACCTTGTGCAAGCCGCGCGTTTCCAACTGCGCTTTCAGCACATCGTCTTCGGGGTGTTCGGGCACGACGATTTCACAGCCAGGTGCCTCTTTGCGCGCCCGAAGGGTATACCGCTTGTCGGTCATCAGCACCACGAAGTCTCTGCCTATTAGGAGAGCCCCCGCGCTGCCAGTGAAACCGCTTAAATAGCGCACATTCGGTCGGGAGGTGATGAGAAAGGCTTCGATGAAGGGGTCGTCCATGCGCGAGCGGAGCTGCTCAAGGCGGTGCGCATAACGTAGGCTCATCGGCGACTCTCCTCCAGAATGAACTTTACAGCGTCAAGTGCCAGCAAGTAGCTCATCACCCCGAACCCGACAATGATGCCGTGTACGACAGGCGCGGTTACCGAATGCCGTCGAAACTCCTCGCGTCCGTAAATGTTGGAAAGATGTACCTCCACTGTCGGTAGCCGCACCGCCGTAATCGCGTCCCGAATGGCGATACTGTAGTGGGTATATGCACCCGGGTTGATGATGAGCGCGTCCGCCCACTGTAACGCTTCGTGAATGGCTTCGATAATCTCTCCCTCATGGTTGGATTGGGTGATGCGTATCTCCAGTCCTAACGCTTTTGCCCGGTCAAGGATACGCTGGTTAATCTGCTCGAGATTCAGGTGACCGTATACCTCTGTCTCCCGTATCCCCAGCATGTTCAGGTTCGGCCCATGAATAACAGCAACCCGCGACATTGTACTCTCCTCACTCCTGCTTCTGCTGTTCGTCTTCCTCGACCAGTAGTTCGATGATGCCATCACGGATAGGATAATGACGATGGCATCTGTCGCACACTAGGCTGTCTTCGCTGTCTTGACGCAACGGCGGTCTGTCGTCACATGCAGGACATGCCAGAATGCGCAACAACTTCTCGTTCAACGGCATCGTTCTGCCCTCCCTAGCTTTCTGGCTCGTATTTTAGCATATCCACCCCAGAAATCCAACAACGCTTTTGGGCTCTGATCATTAGCCCGACAGAGAAGATAGGCTGTTTGACTTTCCCACCGCCTTTCGGTATATTCTATCTGTACTTTGTGAAGCAGGATTGCCACATGCCACAACCGCCCGACACCGAAACCGTTTTTGTGATTGACTTCGGAGCGCAGTACACGCAGCTCATCGCAAGGCGCATCCGTGAGTGCCATGTGTTCTGTGAAATCGTTCCTGCAACGACCTCAGCGCAGGAGATTAGCTGTCGGCAGCCGAAGGGTATCGTGCTTTCTGGCGGACCTGCTAGTGTATACGAAACCGACGCCCCCCAGGCGGACATCGGCATTTACCAACTGGGCGTCCCTATTCTGGGCATCTGTTACGGACATCAGCTGATGAGCTACCAGCTGGGCGGGGTGGTAGAGCCTTCAGCGCGCCGCGAATATGGGCGCACTGAATTAACCGTGTTGCAACCCGAAGACCCCCTCTTTGCTGGATTAGGCACCCACCTGACCTGCTGGATGAGCCACGGCGACAAAGTGTTGCAACCACCTCCCGGCTTTCGCACCACAGCAGTGACCGAGTCTACCCCTGTCGCTGCGATGGCAGACCCAGCGCGCCGCTTCTATGGCGTGCAGTTCCATCCAGAGGTGCATCACACGCCCTTCGGCAAGCAGCTAATAGACCGCTTTCTCAAACAGGTGTGCAGGTGCAAAGGAGACTGGACTCCAGGCAACTTCGTGGAGCAAGCAATTCACGAGATAAGGCAGCAAGTGGGCAACGGACATGTGCTGGTGGCAGTGAGCGGAGGCGTGGACTCGATGACCGTTGCCGCGCTGGTTCACCGCGCTATTGGCGGTGAACGGCTGACCTGCGTTTTTGTAGACCACGGGCTGCTCCGTGCTGGCGAGGCAGAGCAGGTGCGCGAGACCTTTTCGCGCCTGTTTCCAGTGCATTTGGTCTACGTAGATGCCAGACAGCGGTTTCTGGAGCGTCTCCAGGGTGTGGAAGACCCCGAACAGAAGCGCAAAGTCATCGGTGAGACCTTCGTTCGCGTGTTCGAGGAACACGCTGATGAACTGCGCAACTGCGAGTATCTGGCACAGGGCACGCTGTACCCCGATGTGATTGAGAGCGGCGCGACCAAACATTCCGCGACCATCAAGACGCACCACAACGTCGGTGGACTGCCCCCTGACATGCGACTGAAAGTCATTGAACCGTTACGCTACCTGTTCAAGGATGAGGTGCGCGCTGTGGCTGCAGAGTTGGGACTACCCGACGAGGTAGTGTGGCGCCAACCGTTCCCTGGACCAGGTTTGGCGGTTCGCATCGCTGGTGAGGTAACTCCAGAGCGCCTGGAGATCGTACGCGCTGCAGACAAAATTGTGTTGGAGGAAATCTGGCGTGCTGGGTTGATGCGGGAAATATGGCAATCGTTTGCGGTGCTACCTGCGGTGCGTAGTGTGGGCGTGATGGGAGATCAGCGAACCTACGCGCATCCCATCGTGGTAAGAGCGGTTGTCAGCGAGGATGCCATGACCGCCGACTGGGCGCGGCTGCCACACGAGGTGTTAGAACGTATTAGTAACCGTATCGTAGGCGAAGTACCAGGAGTGAACCGCGTGCTGTACGATATTACCAGCAAGCCTCCAGCTACTATCGAATGGGAGTGAGTGGACTTAGAAGGCGAAATGTGGCATAATATGGCTATCAATTGCTGCATCAGTTCTTCAGCGGAAAAGCCGATGCCTACGACGCACTCTACAATAAAGCTACTGATCACGCAAGAGCAGATTGCTTCGCGCGTGGCGGAGTTAGGCAGGCTAATTCGCCAAGACTATGGCGACAGGAATATCCTTCTGGTTGGCGTGCTAAAGGGGGCAGCCGTGTTCTTGTCCGACCTGCTTCGTGCCATCGACGGAGATGTGGATTACGATTTTGTAGCCATCTCTAGTTACGGCAACGGCACAAAGTCCTCTGGGGTTGTACGCATCCTAAAAGACTTAGATGAGAGCCCAGTGGGGCGCCACGTGTTGATTGTAGAAGATATTGTGGATACTGGACTGACGCTGCAGTTCTTATTGGAGAACATGAAAGTACACCGAATCGCCAGCGTAAAGGTCTGTGCCTTGCTAGACAAAGCCGCCCGCCGAGTGGTGGAGGTTCCCATTGACTACCGCGGCTTCGAGGTTCCTGACGTCTTTGTGGTCGGCTACGGGATGGATTACGCGGGATTGTATCGCAATCTGCCGTATATTGGCGTGCTAGAGGAAGTGGTCCCGCGAGAATCGAGTGAAAAAACTCGTGCAGGGGTAGACACTGCGCCCAAAAATGCGCTATAATACGGGAGGGTATTTCCAGTGTGTTCCCTCCTGATCGTTCATGAGTGTGCGACAAGAGAGGTTTTTCCCGACTCCCAACTCGGGCGCCCGGCTTATATGGGGCACACAGGAGCTGCAATAAAACATCGAAGATGACTGTCGAGCCTCACAAATTGTCCCGTCCTTGCGACGATACATCATGCAACTTGGCACGCAGAGACATCCTCTCAAGGAAAGGTGAAAACCAGCATGGAAACGATTGAGCTTGCGGAGTTTGACCGAAAATCGCTGGAGGAACTACATGCTATCGCCCGCGAGAGGGGCTTAGAAGTCGAAGAGAACATCCGCAAACAGGAGTTGATTCAGCGCATCTTGCAGGCTCACACAGACTCGAACGGGCAGGTGCTGGCGGAGGGCGTGCTGGAAATCCTGCCCGATGGATGGGGGTTCCTGCGCAGAGACATCAACCTCGCCGCCGATGGTACGGGCGACATCTACGTTTCGCAGACCCAGATTAAACGGTTCGGTCTGAAGACGGGAGACACGGTGATGGGGGTGGTGCGTCCCCCTAAAGAAAACGAGAAGTACTACGGCCTGCTGCGCGTCGAGCTGGTAAACGGTATGAACCCCGAATACGCCCGGCACCGTACCCACTTTGACGACCTGACCCCTATCTATCCAGTCGAGCGCATACGTATGGAGACGGATACCAAGAACATATCCGCACGGTTGATCGACCTGATTGCTCCCATCGGGAAAGGGCAGCGTGGTCTTATCGTATCGCCGCCCAAAGCAGGAAAAACCACCTTGCTCAAAACCATTGCCAACAGCATTACTACTAATCACCCGGAGATTGTATTGCTGGTGCTGCTGGTGGACGAGCGCCCGGAAGAGGTTACCGACATCCGCCGTTCGGTGAAGGGACGGGTTGTCAGCTCCACCTTCGACGAGATGCCCGAGAACCACATGCGCGTGGCCGATATGGTTCTAGAGATGGCGAAGCGACTGGTGGAAGCACGGCGCGATGTGGTGATTCTGCTGGACAGTCTTACCCGCTTGTCGCGTGCGTCGAACCTGACGGTGAACCCAAGCGGACGCACCCTATCTGGCGGATTAGACCCGTCTGCCCTGTATCGCCCCAAGCGCTTCTTCGGCGCAGCGCGAAACATCGAAGAGGGAGGTAGTCTCACTGTGCTGGCAACGGCACTGGTGGACACTGGTAGCCGCATGGATGATGTCATCTTCGAGGAGTTTAAGGGCACGGGCAACATGGAGCTGGTGCTGGATCGCGGCTTGGCGGAGCGGCGCATCTTCCCTGCTATCGACATTAACCGTTCTGGCACACGCCATGAGGAGCTGTTATTCAGTGAGGACGAGCTGCGTCGTGTGTGGAAGCTGCGGCGAATGCTGGCATCGATGGAACCCATGCAAGCCATCGAACAGCTAATCGGACTTCTCTCCCACACCAGCTCGAACGAGGAGTTCCTGCGCGTGGTGGAGAACATTAAAGAGACAGATTGAAAGACACGCGGATGGCGGAGGGGGATTATCATGAGCGAACGGTTCCGCGATATGTTCAACGATTGGCAAGACGACGAAGGGCCACCCGATGAGTTCGACGAGTTAGAGCGTATCGAACCACGCCGCCTCGATGAAAAGGAGGTGCGGGTGGTGGGGGTGTATGAGCATCAGGAGTCGGGCATACCCCCGCAGTTTTTCGTCTTGCTGCAGGACAACCGTGGACGCCGGGTACCGATATGGATTGGCAAATACGAAGCGCTGTCCATCTCCATGGCGTTGGAGGGTGACCTGCCGGACCGTCCTATGACCCACGACCTGCTGAAAAACGTCATCGAGCGGTTGGGGGGAACGGTCGAGCGGATTATTGTGGATGACTTGTGGCAAAGCACGTTCTATGCAAAGATTACCATTGTGCGAAACGGCGAGAGCATGGAGATCGACTCGCGTCCCAGCGACGCCATCGCACTCGCCCTGCGCACGCGATCACCCATTTACGTGGCGGAACCGGTGTTCGAGTCCATCTCCGAAGCCATGTAGCTGCCAGCAGCCTTCAGAAGGATTTTCGGCTATCGAGCAGGATAGTAACCGGTCCGTCGTTGACCAACGACACCATCATGTACGCGCCAAAAACGCCTGTTTGCACTCTCAACCCCGTCTCGCGTAGCATCTCCACCACGCGCTGATACAACTGGTCCGCCACAGCGGGGGGCGCGGCGTCAGCAAAACTGGGGCGTCGTCCCTTGCGGCAATCTCCAAACAAGGTGAACTGTGAAACAACCAGTACCTCGCCACCGACCTCGGTAATGCCCAGATTGATTTTGCCTGCCTCGTCCTCAAACAGACGCAACCCAGCGATTTTTTCTGCGATATAGCGGGCATCCGCCTCCGTGTCCCCTTGTCCAACACCCAAAAGCACCACGTATCCCCGACCGATGGACGCTACCAGATCACCGTTGACGGTAACCTCTGCCCGTGCTACCCGCTGCAGCACCGCCCGCATTACGTCTTTCCTCCCACCGCACCTATCCGTTGGATATCCAGCACATCGCTGATACGTCGCACTCTGTCCATCAGACTATGCAGATGCGAAACGCCATGCACCTCGACCGTGATGTGGATGCGTGCAGTACCATCAGGGTGCGATTTGGTGTGGATTTCGGTGATGTTGGTTTTGGTTTCCCCGAAGACCGAGGAGATGTCGGAGAGCAGTCCAGTGCGGTCGGCTGCCTCGATGTGCAACGGTACCGCGTAACTCGCTCCTGCTCGTTCCTCCCACCGCACCGCAACCAGTCTCTCGGGCTCCCTGAGAAGATAGTTTTGCACATTGACGCAGGAGCGACGATGCAGCGTAATCCCTCTACCTCGCGAAGTATAGCCCACTACATCATCGCCCGGTAGCGGAGCGCAGCATCGGGCGCGCCGTATCATCACGTTGTCCACCCCATCCACCGCCAGTCGCGCCTCACTTTCCATCGCTCTGCCCGTAACAAGCGGAACAGGCTGTGGCATTCTGGGCTGCAGGCGGTTCAACACAGCGTGCGCCGAGTATCGTCCATCACCGACGGCGGCATATACCTCCTCAGCGTTCGGAAGGTTGAGGTTTTTGGCAACTTGCTCCAGTGCATCCGCGCTCAAGACCTCTCTTGGGTCTAACCCCAAGCGCTCCGCCTCCCGCTCCAGCATCTCCTTGCCGCGCACGATATTCTCAGAGTGGGCGAGCTTGCGGAAGTACTGCTTAATCTTGCTGCGGGCGTGCGAGGTCTTGACGAAGTTCAACCAGTCGCGGCTCGGATGGGCGTTCGGTCGGGTGATAATCTCCACGATGTCCCCATTTTTAAACTGGTAATCCAGCGGCACGATGCGACCGTTAACCTTCGCCCCCACACAGGTGTTGCCCACATCGGTATGCACTCGGTACGCGAAGTCCACCGGCGTCGACCCCGCCACGAGGTCGATCACGTCCCCCCTAGGCGTGAACACAAAGACCTGGTCGTTGAACAGGTCGTTTACAACAGAACGCAAAAACTCCGAGGAGTCCTTGCCATCCGCCTGCCACTCGAACAGCTGCTGTCGCAACATGCGCATCCGTTGCTCGAAACGGTCTTGTGCAGATGTTCCCTCTTTATACTGCCAGTGCGCGGCGATACCGAAGTCAGCAGTTCGGTGCATCTCCCAGGTGCGTATTTGAACTTCTAGCGGCTGCTGCCGCGGCCCAATCACCTTCGTGTGTAGCGATTGATACATATTCGGTTTCGGCTTGGCGATGTAGTCGTCGAATCGTCCGGGAATGGGTAGCCATAAATCGTGTACCACGCCCAGCGTGTGGTAGCAGTCCGCCACAGTGTCTACAATGACTCGTATCGCCAACAGGTCGTAAATCTGATTGAGGTCTATCTCCTCCTTCAGCATCTTCTGGTAGATACTGTAGAGGTGCTTCGGCCTGCCATGCACTTCTGCGCGTATTTTTTCGCGCTCCAATCGCTCTTTTAAGGTGCGGATGGCTTCATTGATGTCCTCTTCGCGTTCTCGGCGCGTGCGTTGCACCCTTGCCACCAACTCCGCGTACTTTTCCGGCTCCAAATACTTGAAGGCAAGGTCTTCCAGCTGCCACTTGATTTGCCAGATGCCCATTCGGTGCGCCATCGGGGCGAGGATTTGTAGCGTCTCGGTAGCGATTTTCACCTGTCGTTCGCGGGGGAGAGCATCCAGAGTACGCATATTGTGCAGTCGATCTGCCAGTTTGATAATCATCACGCGAAGGTCGCGTGCCATGGCAATGAAAATCTTTCGCAGGTTTGCAGCCGTTTGCATCACCTCGCGCTTGCGTCGGCGCTTCTCTTGGTCTGCCGTCTCTTCTAGCTCGCGGTCGATATCCAGATAGCTGCCTAACTTGGTAACGCCGTCCACCAGCAAGGCAACCTCTTCCCCGAAGGCGTGGCGAATGTTCTCCAGAGTGATATATGGCTGCCCGTTTTCGTCGAGGCTGTCTTCCACAAGGTCGTGCATTAGCCCGGCCGCGATGGTAGCAATATCCATCTCCAGCTCCGCGAGAATGCCCGCAACCGCCAGTGGATGCGTGATGTAGGGTTCTCCGCCCGCGCGTCGCTGTGCGCGATGTCCAAACTCCGCAGCTCGGTACGCACGCACAAGAACACCAGTGTCTGCCTGCGGCCGGTACTCGCGTACCCGGTCTAAAAGCCCCAACACCTCCTCCGGCAGGTCGGTGCTGCTGTCGTTGAGAATATGTTCAAATGCCGCTTGTTCCATTGCTGCGGATGCGTGGAAGGCGAACACGGGTTTTCGATTACTATTCTAGTATACCCAAGCTGTGGCGGATATCGAAAACCTGCAGCTGGATCTCCCGTCGCCCATTGAACTCGTTCCATTGGGGTACGTACACCAAATCCACCTCGTCGCCCACCGCGAAACGGTCATCGTAATCGCCCAGCCCGAACGCAATACACCCTGTCGGTGGCAGGGCCTCGCCTCTCACTGTCAGCTTCCAGTGCGAACCGTCTGAGCCCACCCGCCGCTTTTCTAGGATCGTCAACCCCCGACTCAGGAAAACCGGTTCGTGGTTTCCGTGTCCAAAAGGCTCCATCTTCTCAATCTCGTCCACCAGCTCGGGAGTGATGTCGGCAGGCTCAATCAACACATCGATATCTATTCTCGGCAGCAAATCCTCTGGGGACATCCATTGGTGCGCCAGTTGGTTCAGATGCTGCCTCAGTTCCTCAATATGTTCCGTGCGAATGGAAAATCCAGCAGCAAGCGTATGCCCGCCACACTCGATAAAGAGCTCGCGGCGCGCCTCTATCGCACGGAAGATGTCGTATGGGCGGATACTACGTGCGGAACCCCGTCCCACCCCACACGCCGTGTCGACGGAAATCATCACTGTGGGGCGATGATACTGCTCCAACACCTTGCTGGCAACTATGCCGATAACCCCCTTGTCCCACTCCTCGCCTGATAGCACGAGCACCCACTCCTTGGCGATGTCTCGCCGCGCAGCCTGTTGCAAAGCCTCGTTCAGGATTCGCTGCTGTTCGACTCGCCGGCGTCGGTTGAACTCTTCCAGCTCTTGGGCGATGGCTAGCGCACGCGCTGGGTCCTCAGTGGTGAGTAATTCCAGCGCAAGGGCTGCGTCGTCCAGACGCCCCACAGCGTTGATTCGGGGAGCTAGCGCGAACTGAACCTGACGCATGGTTACGGGCTTGTCCGTGGGCACTCGCGCCACCGACAGCAGTGCCTGCACCCCCACTCGCCGAGACTGCGGGATAGATGGCAAGCCATACCATGCGAATACCCGATTTTCTTCCAGCAACGGCATGACGTCGGCGATGGTGCCCAGCGTGGCGAGGTCTAAAAAGTGCTTGCGGTAGTTTTGGGGCGAAAAGCCTTTGGCCCGTATCAACGCTTCCCCTAACCGGTAGCTCACGCCAACACCGCTCAGGTTGGCGAACGGATACTGTGAATGCGGCAGATGCGGGTTGACCACCGCCAGCGCACGGGGTACCTCCGTACCTGGCTCATGGTGGTCGGTAATGATAACATCGATGCCCAGCTCGCGGGCGCGTTCGACCACGTCATGCGCCTGAATACCGCAATCGCACGTTAGGATAAGCGTGATACCCTGTCGATGCGCCTCATCCACGACAGGCACACGGATGTCGTAGCCGTCGCGCTTGCGGTGGGGCACTTTCGCTTGCACACGTGCGTTTAGCTTGCGAAGCGTATGAAACCAGAGTGCGGCGCTAGTAACGCCATCCACATCGTAATCACCGTATACCAGTATCTTCTCTCGCCGTTCGATGGCAAGCAGCAGCCGATTGACCGCAGGTTGAGCGTCAGGCAGTAGGAAGGGGTCCGGCAGGTGGTTCCAGTCTGGATGCAAGAAACGGTGAGCTGCCTCAGCCGTCGTAATCCCTCGATTCACGAGAAGGCGCGCCAGAATCTCGCTGTTCCCAGTCTCCTGCTGCAGCTGGGCAACCAATTCAGGCTGCTGCGATTGAACTACCCAACGCACTCCATGTGAAAAGAGCGTATGCACCGACGCTACCCTGTTCCCCCAACTTCCTGAATCAAAAGGAGCGGGCATTGGATACCCGCTCCGTCACCTTAAGCTCGGCGGCGGCGTTTTGGGCGTGGCTTGCTCCCGCTCACCACAGTCACCTCAGGCTCTGGCGCGCCGTCTCGTTTCACGGTTGCCTCCGATGGCTGCTTTGCGGCGACCTGCGGAGCCACTCCGCGCAGAGCACGCCGCTCCTTCACCTCTTCCCAATAGGTCACTACTGGAGCGGCGTTGAAAATCGACGAGTAGGTACCCGTCGTGACGCCGATGAGCATGGCGATGGTCAGGAGCTTCACCACTGGACTGCCCAGATACAGCAGGGCAATCAACACCAAAATCAGCGTCAACGACGTGTTGATAGAGCGCGCCAACGTCTGTACGATACTCTTGTTGGCGATATCGGCGAAGGTTTCCCCGCGTGCGCGGTTGCGCAAATTTTCCCGAAGGCGGTCAAACACCACGATGGTATCGTGAACCGAGAAGCCGATGAGCGTCAACATCGCAGTAACGAACAGCGCATCGACCTCCCAGCCACGCAGATGTCCCATGATGGCAAACGCGCCAACCAGCACCAGCACGTCGTGAATCAGTGCGATTACTGCCGCTACCCCGAACTTGAAACCTTCGCGGATTCCACCGATGGCAAAGCGCACCGCCATGTATAGCAGAATCAGCACCTCCGACAGGACAATCGCCCACAGCGCCTTCCGAGTCTGTTCCTTGCTGACGATCCCGCCGACCTGCGTGAAACTCTGTTCCTCCAGCTGTCCTAAGCTAGCTAAAGTGCGCTTGATAGACTCCTTTTCTTCTGGAGTGATTTCTTTCGTTCGGATGAACACCAAATTATCTTCACCCACGACGACACGAGCATCACGAATGCCCCCTTGCGCGAGCGCATTCTGCACTTGACGCACCGTGACGGGGTTCTGGAAGCGAAGCTGCAGCTCTGAGCCACCAGCAAAGTCGACCCCCAGCTTCAAGCCACCTATCGCCCATGCTAGCACGCCCAGCGCAATAAAGGTTCCGCTCAACGAGAACCATAGCTTCCTCTTTCCGACGATGTCTATCTGCCTCTGCCACTGTCGTCCCAACGCGAACAGACGCGGATTGGTACCGACACCAAAGCCCACCAGCGTCCAAAGCATCGTGCGGGTAACCGTGATGGCAGTAAACATGCTGATGGCAACACCAATCATCAGCATCAGGGCAAAGCCCTTCACGGCACCTGTGCCCAGCGCAAACAGGATGATGCTGGTGATGATAGTACACACATTGGAGTCGAAGATAGCCGTGAAGGCGCGTTTGAAGCCGTCGTCAATCGCTGCCTTTAGCGTCTTACCAGAGCGCAGCTCCTCCTTCATGCGCTCAAAGATTAGGATGTTGGCGTCGACTGCCATGCCGATAGAAAGGATGAAAGCGGTAATGCCAGGCACGGTGAACACGACGCCCAGCAGCTTATATGCTGCCAGCGAGTAGAGCGTATACAGCCCCAGCGCAATTGCCGACAGCACACCAGGCAGCAGGTAGTAACCCACCATGAACAACAGCACCAACCCCAAACCAACCACACCTGCCCACAGGCTCTGTCGCACCGACTCTTTTCCGAGGGTTGCGCCCACTTTGGCTATCTGGATAATCTCCAGCGGCACAGGTAACGCACCAGAGTTCAGCAAGGTGGCTAACTCCGCTGCCTCCGCTGCACTGAAGTTGCCCTCGATAACACCTTTTCCACCCAGAATGGCTTCGTTGATGCGGGGAGCCGAGATGATGCGGTTATCCAGCACGATGGCAAGTATCTCGCCGACATGCTTGCGGGTAAAGTCTGCGAACTTACGCGCCCCCTCCGACTTGAACTCGAACGACACCTGGGGTCTGCCCAGCTGGTCATACACCAGCTTGCAGTTGGGTTGCAAATCTGCTCCCGTCACCACGGGGTTCTGTTCCCCAATCTCTTGGGCACGCCGTTTCTGGTCTCGCAGAAACTCAACGGTGTCTATCTCTTTTTGCTGAACGGTGTCGTATATTACGTGAACTTCCTGACCGCTCTCCTGCCTGGTCTCGATGCGGTAGCGCGCCATCGGATTACGGTCACTCTGCACGGAGGGAAGATACCAGAACTCTAACTGCGCGGTGGTCTGAATCAGGCGCAGAGCCTCCTGCTCATTCACCACACCGGGCAGCTCTACTAAGATGCGGTCTTGCCCTTGACGCGCCACGACCGACTCGGTCACGCCAAGTCGGTTGACGCGTCGCTCTACAATGTCCACCACCGAAGCCATACTCTCGGGGCGCCATTCACGCTGCTTGTCTGAGGGGAGTTTCTCCACCTGCGCGCGCAACACAACGCGCATGCCACCTTTAAGGTCCAGTCCCAGCTTGAATGGTTCCTTTCCTTTGCCTGTCGTCAGCGGTTGAATAATTACTACCCACGCCGACACCAGCGTGACCAGAATGATGACAATCCACCAGCGGGTGTTTGTATCCAAAGCGGAAAACCTCCAGGCCTGTCGAGAATGCAAACGAACCTATCGGAATTATACAAAATCGCGGGGAGAGCGTCAAGCGTGTGCTTAGTAAACTGCCCTCGCCCGTAGGAATGGGAGGGGTATTGGACAACAGCGGGCTCCATGGCGCAGGGTGCGACATCGCGGGGTCTACCGCAGGATGACCCGAAATCATGCAACTGTCTGGTACAATACCACAAAGTCACTTCTGCGGGTGGTGATACCGTGAACCAGAACAAGTTGATTTGCTTTGACCTAATCCTACGCGGCGGCAATGTGGTGGATGGTACTGGCGCACCACCGTTCGTGGCCGATGTCGGCATCGTGGGAGAGCATATCGCTGCCATTGGCGACCTGCGCGCAGCACAGGCCCACCGCACCATCGAAGTCGCTGGGCTATGCATCGCGCCCGGCTTCATTGACATCCACACTCACTCGGACATTAGCCTGCTTTATAACCCGCAGCAGACTTCCGCCATCGTGCAGGGGATTACCACCCAAGTGGTCGGCAACTGTGGCATCGCGATGGGACTGATTACGGATGAGCCCATTTTCGCATACGAACGACGATGGCTCGCACCCTACGGGGTGCGCGTCAAATGGCAAGGCAGGTTGGCACGCTTCCATGAGCGCGTTCTGGAAACGGGTACCGCCACCAATATCGTTCCCCAAGTTGCCCATGGCACCTTGCGAAAGCGTGTGATGGGTATGGAGCGTCGCCCACCTACTGCTGAGGAGGTCCAGCGGATGCAAGCGCTGCTTGAACAAGCGGTTGAGGATGGGGTTTGGGGGTTTTCCACGGGGCTCGAGTATGCGCCCGGCTCCTATGCTAAGACGGAAGAGATTCTCGCGCTGGCAAAGACGGCAGCTCGGTATGGGCTGCTCTACTCCACCCATCTTCGCGACGAGGCAGACCACCTGTTGGAGGCGGTGCAGGAGGCGCTGCGAATCGGCGAGGAAGCGGGTATACGGGTGCAGCTCTCCCACCACAAGGCGGATGGCGAGCGCAACTGGGGTCTGGTGCAACACACGCTGCAGATGGTGGAAAAAGCCCGCGCCAGAGGCGTGGATGTCATGCTCGACCAATACCCGTACGATGCCTATCTGACTTCCCTTCTCACCGGCATTCTTCCCGATTGGGCGACGGAAGGCGGACCGGACGCCATCGTCATGCGCTTAAAGATACCAAGCATTCGGGAGCGAATCAAGGCAGAAATCGTTGCGCTGCATCCCGATTGGCAACACGAGGCGCATTGGCAGCGGGTGGTCATTGCCGTCGCGCGAAACAACCGTGACTTGCAGGGACGTAGCGTTGCGCAGATTGCCCGTGAGCGTGGTTGCCTGCCGCTAGATTGTGTGCTAGATATTCTCATCGAGGAAAACACGTTTGTGAGCGCGGCGCGCTTCACTCTCAGCGAGGAGGATGTGCAAACCGTCTTGCGCCACCCCCTCACGATGATCGGTTCCGATGCCATTGCCACGGCGCCGCTCGGCAAAATGTCCGCGGACCGCGTGCATCCCCGTAATTATGGCACCTTTCCGCGCGTGCTAGGACGATATACCCGTGATTTGCGCCTGCTCACGTTGCCAGAAGCGGTACACAAAATGACTGGATTGCCTGCGCAACGCCTTGGGCTGCACGACCGGGGTGTGCTACGCGAGGGCGCGGTAGCCGACATCACGGTGTTCCATCCAGCCACTGTGGCAGACCGCTCTACCTTCGACGAACCGCACCAATTCCCCGTCGGCATCGAGTATGTGTTTGTTGGTGGCAAAATCGCGCTGGAAAACGGTGTGCCGACCGGCGTGCTAGCAGGAAAAGTACTTAGTAAACCCAAAATATAGTAAAGCAAATAAACCGAATACACTAAGCAAGCGTTTCTTTTGATAAAAAAATCACGAAGAAGAGCAAAAATCCCTTGAAACTGTGCGTTTTTTGGGGCAAAATAGAGTTGGAACCAGGCTAAGGGAGGTTCGCCGTGCATCGACTTGTAGTGGTCGGGTTGAGCCATCGCACTGCGTCGCTGGAGACACGCGAACGGTTTGCCTTCGAGGGAGAGGCGCTGCAAGAGGCTCTCGAATGGCTTCGTGACCGAGGTTTAGAAGAATGTGCTATCCTTTCCACATGCAACCGCACCGAGATTTACGCCTGCCCGCCTGAGGCTGATTTGTTGATCCAATTCTTGCATGAATGGGAAGGCTTGCCTGCAGGCACGCTCACCCCCTACCTATATATCAAGCGAGGAGAAGAAGCCATCGAGCATCTTTTCCGCGTAGCGGCAGGGCTCGACTCGCAGGTGTTAGGCGAGTCCGAAATCTTGGGACAGGTAAAGCAAGCATGGGAGAAAGCACGGGACGCCGCCTCAACGGGCGTGGTGCTAAACTCGCTGTTTCAGCGGGCGGTGGCGGTAGGCAAACGGGTGCGCGCCGAAACCGCTCTGGGTAGGCAGGCGGTGTCGTTAGGCTCTTTGGCTGTGCGCGCTGCCATCGAACACAAACCTGAAATCTCCGACGCGGTGATTATTGTCATCGGCACTGGTACGATGGGCAGGCGGGTGGTGAAGGAACTCGCACAACACCACCCGAAGGCGTTATATATCCTTAGCCACACCTTCGCCTATGCCAGCGCACTTGCCAGCGATAGCGGTGCGACCCCGCTCGCATTGGGCGCGTTACAACAGGTCCTGCCAGACGCAGACATCATCTTTACGGCCACAACAGCACCACACCCTATCCTTGACACATCCTGCTTAGCGCCGTTGCAGGACATACGCCAGAACCGTCCACTGTTAGTGCTCGACCTTGGTGTGCCTCGCAACACCGACCCAGCGGTTCGGCTGTTACCCTTTGTCAAACTTTACGACTTAGAAGACCTGAAGGCTTTGTCGGAGGCGCATTACCGCGCCCGCGCTCAGGAAGTGCCGTCTGCTCTCCGCATCATCCATGAGGAGCTGAACGACTACCTTTGCTGGTGGCACACACGCGGCGCAGCTCCCTTGATCAGCGCGTTGCAAGTGCGTGCCGAACAGATACGTCAGCAGGGGGTCGAATGGGCGCTGCCGAAATTGGGCAGGCTGGACGAACGCCAACGACGCATTATCGAGCAGATGACTGCCCGCATCGTGAAGCAGCTGCTGCACCAACCAATCAGTCAACTGCGCCAAATCTCCGACAACCGTGACGATGTGCTGCCGATAGTCGCTCGCCTTTTTGGGCTCGATCGGTGTGAACCGACGCTGATCGGCACAGACGCCACGGAGGAGAAAGAGTGAGCCGTTTCCGTCAACAACCGCTACGGGTAGGTACTCGTGGTAGTGCCTTAGCACAGGCACAGACCGCCTCCGTGGTGGCTGCTCTGCGTGAACATCTTCCCGACCTCCCTGTCGAGACCATCATCATCCGCACCAGTGGTGACCGCCAGCAGCGGGATGTGCGCGGGGCGTTCGTCCGTGAGCTGCAGGAAGCGTTGTTAGCTGGTAGCATCGACGTGGCAGTGCATAGTCTAAAAGACCTGCCAACTACGGGTGTCTTCGGGCTTTCGGTGGCGGCTGTTCCTCCCCGCGCAGACGCGCGTGATGTTTTGGTGAGCAGAGGTGAGGGTTTCGCAACCCTGTCGCCCGGTTCGCGCGTCGGCACAGGCAGCGTACGTCGCTCCGCGCAGTTGCGGTGGCATCGGGATGACCTGCAGTTCTTACCGCTGTTGGGCAATGTTGACACTCGCCTTCGTAAGCTGCAAGAGGGCGAATACGACGCCATTGTCCTGGCTGCAGCGGGTTTGCAGCGGCTTGGTTTTTTGGATGGCGAAGAGGACTTTCGCATCTCCATGCCCGATGGTAGTGCGCTCCGCATCGAAACCTTTGAGCTAAATCGCCTACTACCCGCTCCAGGACAGGGAGCGTTGGCTCTCGAGTGTCGTGAAAACGATGCGGCAACGATCGAGAAATTGGTGATGTTGAACCATGTTCCCACTTGGCTTGCGGTGACGGCTGAGAGGTCACTACTTCATGCGCTGGGCGGCGGCTGTCGGGTGCCGATTGCAGCATACGCTGAGGTGCAGGAAGGTATGATACATCTAACCGCTGTGGTAGCCGCACCCGACGGTTCAACTCTCTTGCGAGAGCATCTACAGGGGCAAGCCCATCAGGCGAAAGCATTGGGAGAAGAATTAGCCGATTTACTGCTGCAACGAGGGGCTGCAGCGCTTCTGGAGCGTTCAAATGGCTCTTTCGCTCAAAAATAAGCGCATTCTGGTTACCCGCCCCAAAGGGCAGGCAGAGGAGCTGGTGTCGTCTCTGCAGGCGTTGGGAGCGGAACCGCTGGTGCTTCCTGTCATCGCCATTCTGCCACCAGAAGATTGGAACCATGTGGACGAGGCAATACACGCCCTGCCCCGTTTCGACTGGGTGGTTTTCACCAGTGTGAACGGGGTGCGTATTTTCGTGGAGCGGATGTTAGCTTTGGGCGTCCCCGCGGCGACATTAGCGGAGCGCAAACTGGCTGCGATTGGTCCTGCTACGGCAAACGCGCTGGCACGAGCTTGCCGTCTCCCTGACGTTGTGCCCACACAGTTTCTATCCGACGCGCTGCCCGATGCCTTACCTTGCGCGCGGGGTTTGCGCATTCTGTTGCCCCGTGCAAACATCGCCCGCAAAGAGATGGCAGACGAGCTGCGTCGGCGCGGCGCAGAAGTGGTGGAGGTGGCGGTCTATCAGGTAAAACAGGAGACGGGAATCGACACGGCTGCTATCGTCAACATGCCCACACCGGACGTGATTACCCTTACCAGTCCGTCGGCTGCACGGTCGCTGGCGAAGATGCTTGAGGAAGCTGGGCGAGCAGATTGGCTGGTGCAAGTGCCAATCATCTGCATCGGTCCGATCACCGCCGACGCCGTCCGTGAATTGGGCTACCAGCCCGCACGCGTCGCGAAAGAGCATACGATACAGGGACTGGTTCAGGCGATTTTGGAAGAGGTGAACTGCCATGCTCATCCGTGAAAAAACTGTAGCCCCTGCCCACCGACTGCGACGGCTACGCCGAACGAAAACCCTGCGCCAGATGGTGCAAGAACACAGGCTGTGCCCAGACCACTTCATTTATCCCCTGTTCGTGCATGAGGGCACGCAACGACGTGAACCGATTGGCGCAATGCCCGGACAGTTCCGCTTGAGTGTAGATTTAGTGCCTGCGGAGGCGGAGATAATTTCCAGTTTGGGCATTCCCGCGGTGCTGCTGTTCGGTATCCCAGCCTATAAGGATGCTCATGCCTCCTACGCCACTGACCGCAAAGGCGTGGTGCCGCAAGCAATCCGCGCTATCAAGCGGACGAACCCCGAACTGGTGGTTGTCACCGACGTGTGCGTCTGTGCCTACACTGAGCATGGGCACTGCGGTGTCATCCGTGAGGACGGCCACGTGGACAACGATGCTTCGCTGACGATCCTGGCAGAGATGGCGCTGGCACATGCGGAGGCTGGGGCGGACATAGTAGCCCCCAGCGCGATGATGGACGGACAGGTGCAAGCGATCCGAGAGCGGCTGGATGAAGCGGGCTTTACCGAGACAGCCATCATGGCATACTCCGCTAAATATGCCTCCGCGTTTTACGGACCGTTCCGCGAAGCGGCGGACTCTGCCCCGCAATTTGGCGACCGACGCAGCTACCAGATGGACCCGCCCAATGCACGGGAGGCGGTGCGTGAGGTGCTCGCCGATATACAGCAGGGGGCGGATATCGTGATGGTTAAGCCGGGGCTGGCGTATCTGGATGTGGTACGACTCGTGCGTGAGGCGGTAGATGTCCCGCTGGCAGTGTACAATGTCAGCGGGGAATACTCGATGTTGAAGGCGGCTGCCGAGAGGGGTTGGATTGACGAGCGCGCGGTAGGACTGGAAATGCTGATGGCGTTCCGCCGCGCCGGTGCCGATTTAATAATCACCTATCTGGCAAAGGAGGCAGCAGAGTGGCTGAAAGACAGTTAAACCACTACGGTGTTTTCGCCTTCACTGAGGCATATTGGGCGATGGACAGCGGGAGCCGTAGCGCGTTTCTGCTTCAGATGCTGGAGCAGGCAACTTCGCTGGGAGAGCGCGTCTACACTTACACCCTTTTTCCAGCGCGCCCCGAAGCAGACATGATGCTATGGAGCGCAGTCCGCGCAGAACAGAACGAGGTGGCAGCCCAGTTTTTCATTCGTTATGCGCACACCGCTGGTGCCTGGCGTCGCTACCTGAAGCCCGTGAATACTCTTTGGGGATTTACCCGCCCTTCCGTCTATGCGCCAGGCAAGTCCGAGCAGGAGCTTAGCCCCTTCGACGAGAAGCGACGACCGTATCTCGTTGTGTATCCTTTCGTGAAGACATCGGACTGGTATCTGATGAGCAAAGACGCCCGTCAGGGCATGATGAACGAGCATATTAAGGTAGGCAGGCAGTATCCCGAAATCACGCAGCTGCTGTTGTACTCTACTGGACTACAAGATCAGGAGTTCGTCGTGGTTTATGAAACCGATGACCTGCCGCAGTTTTCCGAGCTGGTCAGCGCGTTGCGCGCAACGCAGGCGCGAGTGTACACCTTGCGAGACACCCCTATCTATACAGCGCTATACCAGCCGACCGAAGAGTTTATCAAAACATGGGGGTGAAAGATGATGGACATTCATCAGCGACCACTGTTAGTCTACTGGGAGCTGACCCGTGCGTGCGAGTTGGCGTGCCGTCACTGCCGCGCGGAGGCGGTGCCGAACCGGCACCCAGACGAGCTGAGCACCGAGGAGGGATATCGACTGCTTGACCAGCTCACCGACTTCGGCACTCCCCTACCCCACATTGTCATCACAGGCGGCGACCCGCTGAAGCGTCCAGACCTGTGGGAGCTAATTCGGGCGGCACGACAGCGCGGTTTCACTGTAGCCATTACTCCAAGCGGTACTTACGCGCTAACGCCCGAGATTGTGCGTCGATTCAAGGAAGAAGGCATCTGGATGATGGCGATTAGTATCGACGGCTCTACGCCCGAACGGCATGACGGCATCCGTCAGGTGCCTGGAAGCTTCGAGCAGACCATTCGTGCTGCACACTGGGCACGCGACGCAAATCTGCCAATACAGGTAAATACGCTGGTCTGCAATCAAACCGCTGACGACCTGTCTGCGGTGTATGACCTAATCGTTGAGCTGGGCGCGGCGCGCTGGAGCCTGTTCTTCTTGATACAGGTGGGCCGCGGCAAAGGGCTGGAGGAGATATCCCCTCAACAAAGTGAGCATATCTGTAGGTGGCTGTTTGAGAAAGCCAACGAAGGTCGTGTCGACATCAAAACCACGGAAGCACCTCACTATCGCCGGGTTGCCTTGCAGCACAATCTGGCGAAAACGCCTAACCGCATCGCGGAAACTGTACGACGGGGGTTTGGTATCCGTGATGGAGCAGGCATCATGTTTGTTTCGCACGTCGGGGACGTTTACCCATCGGGCTTTCTGCCGATGAAAACCGGTAACGTGCGCCAACAAAGCCCAGTAGACATCTACCGCCACGCCAGTCTCTTTGTGTCTCTGCGGGACGCCGACCAGCTAAAAGGAAAATGCCGCTACTGCGACTTTCGCAGGGTGTGCGGTGGCTCTCGCGCGCGTGCCTTCGCCTACACGGGAGACCCATTGGCGAGCGACCCGTTGTGCCCATATGTGTCGGAGGAGGCGTTGCAACGAGGTTTCACGCCCGTAGCGTTATCTGACTGAATGGCTACCCCTCCTTCCGCGACCGTAGCGGACGGAGGGACCGTCTCAAAACTCATACGAGTAGTAGAGCGCAACCCCCATATTACGGGCGTAGTCCTCCACGTCGGGCTCCGAAATCATGTGGGTGACGAGCAGCGGGAAAATCTGCGGGTATACCGAGCGCAAAGCGTCAACCGTCCGCTGCAGGAACCGGTCGATGTCGTTTTTGGATAGCTGCGCTTTGCTCTCCCCGACAATCGCAACCTCCTCGCTGTCGCGCCGAGCGGTACCGAAAATGTTCACCTCGATTGGCTGTCCGTTCTTGTCAGAAACATACTGCCTCTTCAAACGCCCCTGCACGTGTAAACCGTGGTCTCGTAGTAGGAGATCTGGCAGATGCTTCATCGCCTCGTTTTCGGGTACATAGCCGACCGTCTGGGACAGACCACCCAACTGCCTGCGTATGTCCCGCATTTCGAGCCGCATCTGACGCTGCTCTTCTATGACAATTGCGAGGCGTTCTTCAGTGCGACGCTGTGCCTCCGCTAACTCCCGAAAACGCGCGTCCGTCTCCGCGCGAGACGCCGCTAACTGCTCCTCCGTGCGACGCTGTGCCTCCGCTAACTCCCGAAAACGCGCGTCCGTCTCCGCGCGAGACGCCGCTAACTGCTCCTCCGTGCGACGCTGCGCCTCCGCCAACTCCCGAAAACGCGCATCCGTCTCCGCACGAGACGCCGCTAACTGCTCTTCAATGCGCTGTGCCAAACCCTCCAATGCGCTGCGTATCTCTTCGGAGTATCGCTGTAACCTGCTTTCTAGAGCTTCGAGGCGCTGCAGTACAAGGCTCTCGTGAAGACGTTCGTAAACCGAGAACATCACATGTGCGATTTTCTCAGCGGCACGTCGTTCTAATACCTCACTTAGGTCATCGATGACTTCTGACAAGTTTATCACTCATCACACACTCCTTTCCCTAAAATTATACCCCCTCTTCTGGGTATAATGAAACCAGAGCAAGTTTTGGAGAGCGCAGCGCATGACTACAATACGTTCACAACAGCTTTATGAGCGAGCCCAGCAGTTTATGCCTGCTGGTGTGAATAGCCCTGTGCGCGCGTTTCGCGCTGTTGGTGGCACCCCTTTCTATGTTGCTTCAGCAAAGGGAGCGGTTTTAACAGACGCAGACGGTAATCGCTACATCGACTACGTCTGCTCGTGGGGTGCCATTATCTTAGGACATAGCCATCCCGCAGTGGTTAGTGCTATTCGTGCGGCAGCAGCAAGAGGCACTAGCTACGGCGCTCCGCACGAAGGGGAGATCCTGTTAGCGGAGGAGATATGCCGCGCGTTGCCGTGGGTAGAGATGTTGCGCTTTGTGAACTCGGGCACCGAAGCCACCATGAGCGCCGTACGGCTGGCTCGCGCTGCAACAGGCCGCCCCAAAATCGTCAAGTTCGAGGGGAACTACCATGGTCATGCCGACCACCTGCTGGCAAAGGCGGGTTCTGGGGTGGCGACCTTTTCCCTGCCAGACAGCGCGGGAGTGCCTGCCGAAATGACGCAGCACACGCTGGTCGCCCCTTATAATCATGCAGAGGTGGTCGAGCGGTTGTTCCGCGAAGCGGGCGACCAGATTGCGGCAGTCATCGTGGAGCCTGTGGCGGGCAACATGGGCGTGGTGGTGCCTGCACCCAGTTTTCTGCAGTCACTGCGCGATCTCACTCAGCGGTATGGCGCGCTGTTGATATTCGACGAGGTTATGACTGGTTTTCGGGTCTCCAGGCAAGGTGCAGCGGGTCTATATGGTGTAACGCCCGACCTAATCTGCTTGGGCAAAGTAATCGGTGGTGGGCTGCCAGTCGGAGCATATGGCGGCAGGCGGGATTTAATGCAGATGGTTGCGCCGCTGGGTAGCGTGTATCAGGCGGGGACGCTGTCTGGCAATCCGCTGGCGATGGCAGCGGGGCTAGCGGCATTGCGTCTGCTGGATGAAGCCAGCTATCGACAGTTAGAGGAGCGATGCGCTCAGCTAAACAGCCTGTTGCAGGAAGCCATCTATCGCGCGGGTGTGCCCGCCCACATCAATCGCGTCGGCTCGATGCTGAGCGTGTTCTTCACCGAATGCCCAGTGACCGATAGCGAGGCTGCCTTCCGCACCAACCGACAAATGTTCTCACGCGTTTTCCATGCGATGCTAAAACGTGGGGTGTTTTTACCTCCCTCCGCTCTGGAAGCTTGGTTTGTCAGTTTGGCACACCGCGAATCGCATATCGAGCGCACAGCAAAGGCATTTGCCGCTGCGATCAGAGAGGCATCGACCGAATGAACGGGTTTAAGGACCGTTTCTTGAGGGCGTGTCGTCGCGAACCGGTCGACGTCACTCCAATCTGGCTGATGCGTCAGGCAGGACGCTACCAGCCCGAGTATCGCCAGTTGCGCGCGAAGTACTCCATGCTGGAAATCTGCACCACTGCGGAATTAGCGGCTGAGGTGACGCTGCTGCCCCTACGCCGCTTCGAGTTGGATGCCGCGATACTCTTCTCCGACCTGACCATTCCTTTCCTAGCGATGGGAGTCTCTTTCACGCTGAAAGAAAACGTTGGACCGGTGATTACCCAGCCGTTACGCACCGAAGCAGATATCGCCGCGCTGCGTGTGATGGAACCGCACGCGGACCTGCCCTTCGTCGGGGAGAGTATCCGCATTCTGCGTCGTGAGCTAAAAGTTCCACTGATTGGCTTCGCTGGCGCGCCGTTCACTCTGGCAGCATACTTGATCGAGGGAGGTCCATCGCGCGATTACAGCCGTGTGCGGGCTATGATATATCGTGAGCCGCAACTGTGGACGCGCCTAATGGAGGTACTTTCCGAGAACGTCACCCGCTACCTGCAAATGCAGATTGAGGCAGGGGCGCAAGCCGTGCAGGTGTTTGACAGCTGGGTGGGCGCGGTGAGTCCGACGGTCTATCGTCGACACATTCTGCCCGCAATGCAGCGCATTGTCGGTGCGCTGAGGACGCTCAGTGCGCCCGTTATCTATTTTGGCACGGGAACCGCCTCGCTGTTGGAAGCCATGCAGGAGACGGGGGCGGACGTCATCGGAGTAGACTGGCGGGTCCTACTGGATGAGGCGTGGGCTCGGCTGGGCTACCAGTGCGCCATTCAGGGGAACCTCGACCCAGCTGTCCTGCTTGCAAGCGCACAGACCGTTCGGGCAGAAGCGCGGGAAGTGTTGCGGCGAGCAGAGGGGCGACCGGGGCACATCTTCAATCTCGGACATGGCATTCTGCCAGATACCCCCATCGAGAACGTTCAGGTGCTGATCGATACGGTGCATGGACAATGAGCATTGCACATGTGGTCATTGTGGGCGGAGGCATTACAGGGCTGTCAGCGGCATTCACCTTGCAACGCCTCCGACAACAGGCAGGCACACCGCTTCGCATTACGCTGATTGAGCAAGACCAAAGGCTCGGTGGAAAAGTTTATACTGTTCGGCAGAGCGGGTTCCTGATAGACACAGGTCCTGATTCGTTTCTCGCGCAGAAGCCCTGGGCGATACAGTTGTGCCGCGAACTCGGGATGGAAGACGACATAATCACCCCGTCTGCCCGCAAGTTCTTTATGTTCATCCGGGGCAAACTGCACGCCGTGCCGCATGAGCTGGTTTCTCTCGTCCCTTCGAAGCCAGAGGCGCTGTGGCGGGCGTCGTTCATTTCCCTATGGGGCAAACTGCGCGCTAGCCTCGAAGGCTTCGTGCCCGCACAGCGTGATATCGACGACGAGTCGCTCGGTGCCTTCATGCGCCGTCGGTTTGGCAATGAGTTCGCCCAAAAGTTTGCCGAACCGCTAATGGCAGGAGTGCACGCTGGTCACCCGGACCGAATGAGCATGGCGGCGGTTTACCCGATGTATTGGAGCATGGTGCGTGAGTTCGGCAGTATCACGCGCGGCATACAGCACCTGCGACGCCAGCGACCTCCAGACAAGGGACGTCGGCAAGATTCTCCTTTCGTTGCGCTGCGATATGGCATGGGTAGCCTCGTGGAACGGCTGACGGAATGCCTGCAAGAGGTGGACGTACGGCTAGCCACTAGTGTAGTGGGCATCGCACCTCGACCAGACGGCCTGGTTCAGGTGCAGCTGCGCGACGAAGAGCCACTTCTGGCTAATGCGGCGATTCTCACGACGCCTGCCCATGTGACCGCCGAGTGGCTGCGTCCCTTCGCGGTCGAGGCAGCTAGCCTACTCGCGGAAATCCCCTACGCCTCCACGGCAGTGGTCTCGCTTGCCTATCGGCGCGAGGCGATTGAACATCCTCTGGATGGGAGCGGATTTCTGGTGCCACGCGGTGAACCGCTTCCCATTACAGGTTGCACTTGGTCGTCTAGCAAGTGGGAGGGTCGTGCGCCCGATGGTCACGTGCTGTTGCGGGTGTTTATGGGTTATGCAGGTGCGGACCAATTGGTCGAACAACAGAGTGCAGACCAGCTCGCTCGGATGGCAGAGGAAGCGTTGCAACCGTTGCTGGGGATTCGCGGCACGCCTGTGTTGGTGCGAGTTGACCGCTGGCTCAAGGCTATGCCCCAATATGAAGTACGGCACCTGCAACGTGTACAGCACATCGAACAAGCGATTGCTGCCTTCCCAAATCTGGTGTTGACAGGTTCCGCGTATCGGGGCGTGGGCGTGCCAGATTGCATCAAGCAAGGTAGAGAAGCGGCTGAGCGAGTCTGGTCACGCCTCCAGGTATAAGTACCTAGCACGCAACGCCTCGGCGCTGGCGACCTCGGCAGGACTGAGCGCCGCCGGGCGCCATTCCACACCAAACTCGGAGGCGAACCCTGCCTGCAATGCTGCAACCAGCTGGTCCCAAGGAACGCCCACCAGCGGGGATATGGTCGGCTCATGCCATGGTTGCAGCACATCGCGTAACGATGCGGGCAGTGGCGCAGCGGGAATGCTTATTTGCTCCATTATCACGTTCGCCCGCCGATACTGCGCCCCGCCGACCAACTTCACCCCTTCGTGGGTCGTCAGGTCGCCTGGCAAGGCATGGGCAAAGCAGTTCGCGTGAGAACCTCTTATCTGCTGTCTGTGTGCTTGCGTGGCAGCCCGAGTCGTAACACCAAGCCTTGCGAAACCTGCAGCTAACGCCTGAACGAGCCTCAAATGTATATCGATTACCCGATGGGCGGGGGCGAAGCACCGCAGCGGAGCTACCACACACAACGTCAGGTCATGTCCATGAAGTACCGCTTTCCCCCCGGTCAGACGTTGGACTATCGCAATGCCCCGTTGGCGACATAGGGAGAGGTTTACAACCTTCTCTGGTCGTTGCAAGCGCCCGAGCGAGACGGAAGGCTCTGCCCAGCGGTAGAAGCGGACCGTGGGGGGCTGTCGCCCCGCGATGACCTCTTCCAGTATCGCTTCGTCTACCGCCATGTTCCAGGCAGCTTCGCCCGCGCCATCTCGTATCAGTCGCCAAAACCGCTTCACGGCTGCCAGCAGACGCACAGTTCCTTCGCCGCTTTCGCCTCGTCCAGCCGACGCACGGGAGTATGGTGTGGCGCTTCGTGCAGTAGGTGGGGATGCTCACGCGCCTCTTCCGCAATGCGGTGTAGCGCGCCCACAAACGCATCCAACGTCTCCACGCTCTCAGTTTCCGTTGGCTCGATCATCAGCGCTTCTGGCACAATAAGCGGGAAGTACATCGTGGGCGGGTGAAAGCCGTAATCAATGAGCCGCTTGGCGATGTCCAGCGCACGTACGCCGTATTCGCTTTTGTACCGCTGTGCGCTTAGCACGCACTCGTGCATACACATGCGGTCATAGGCGGCAGGCAGAATGTCCTGCAGGCGAACCCGCAGGTAATTTGCGTTTAATACGGCGTGTTCGGCAACTGCTTTCAGCCCCTCTGGTCCCAGCGTGCGGATATAGGCGTATGCACGTACGGCGTTTAGGAAGTTGCCCATGAACGAATGGATGCGTCCAATGCTCTGCGGACGATGGTAATCTAGCGCGAAGCTGCCGTCAGCGCGGCGCGTCACGACTGGCACAGGCAGATACGGCTCCAAAAAGGCTTTGACCGCGATCGCACCTGCGCCCGGACCGCCACCGCCATGTGGTGTCGAGAAGGTCTTATGCAAGTTGAAATGCACCGCGTCGAAGCCCATGTCGCCCGGCCGCGCGATGCCCAGCAAAGCGTTCATGTTTGCCCCGTCGCAGTAGACCAGCCCGCCCACTTCATGCACCGCCTCACACACCTCGCGCACATGGGTTTCGAACAGCCCCAACGTGTTCGGGTTGGTCAACATCAACCCGACGGTATCCGACCCCACTGCGTCACGCAGCGCGCATAGGTCGATACAACCGCGCTCGTCCGACGGCAGTGTGCGCACGGTGAACCCGCAAGACGCCGCCGAAGCGGGGTTGGTGCCGTGTGCCGAGTCGGGTACGAGTACCACCTTGCGCTGCGCTGCCTCACCCCGACTGGCGTGGTACGCCTTGAATATCATCAGGCTGAGTATTTCTCCGTGCGCTCCCGCCGCCGGTTGCAGTGTTACCGCATCCATGCCCGCAATCTCGCCTAAGTATTGTTGCAGCTCCCAAAGCAGCTGCAGCGCGCCCTGCACTGTCTCCTCAGGCTGTAGCGGGTGCAGTTGCGTGAAGTTCGGCAGGGAAGCGACCTTCTCATGCACGCGAGGGTTGTATTTCATGGTACAGGAACCCAACGGATAAAAGCCTATCTCTATGCCGTAGTTTCGCTGTGAGAGGCGCACGAAGTGTCGCACCACTTCCAGCTCGCTGACCTCAGGAAGGGGAAGCTCTTCACGTAGGTTCTCCGCGCCAAGCAGGTCTTGGATCGGTCGTTGCGGGACGTCGCAGTCTGGTAGGTTCGCGCCACATCTACCCGGCGAGGAAAGTTCGTAAATTAACGGTTCCATGTCCAGTACTCCTTTATGTATGGCTGATGTTGTTGTCGGTTTGGTTGATAAATGAAGTCGCAACTCCCGAGCGGTTTGAACAGCGTACTCGAATGATAGCATAATTGCAACACACGAAGCAACCGGCGACGTGCGGTTCTGCCGTTTTCAAACATCTGCAGACGAATCCAAAAGCGACCTCTTCAGCACTGTCTCTTGGCGGCGGTTCTGTCAACTCGCGCTTGCCTACTCCTTGCCTTCCCCGTATGCTTTCCGATAACATATAAGGGAATTAAGACTGAGGGCGCATTGCATTGAGAATACGAGGAGACTGGATAGGTCGGCTACTAGGTATCGCCGTTTTTTTACTGGGGATCGGTGTGCTGTGGATTGCATTCCGAGAGGCGCACCAGATGTTCACCACCCCACTCACTTCCGCAGAGAAGTCGTTATCCAAATTGGGGCAGGTGGGGATCGAGGTTCTGAAAAAGTTGGGACTGCTGATTGTGATGACTCTAGCGGGTTCCCTTATTGCCAACAAGGGAGTGCAAATGTACTTTGCGGCGTTGGGATTTGCCCCCAGTAGGAGCCTGGAAAAGACCGAATCTGATGCCGCTAAGTAATTTATTAATGAACCGACTCGCGGGCGGATTTCGGTAGCTCGCGGTCGGTGCCCCTGCCTTCAGAGGTTACGTCACCACATCACAACCCAAGCGTTGGCTCCCGACAATCCACGCCTCCGCGGCGTGTCTGACGCAACGTGTCTGCGCGCAGTCTTGGTCACTCGCTACCAACCTCCCTTCGCAGCGACGCATGTGTATCGCGACGCAACGGAATTGGGGTACACTGAATCTAACAACATTCACTCAAAGACGGCAACGGAAGGGGCAGGCGTTGCGTCTTAATTCCTGAAAGGGGGCGGTTCGTCCATGCCTGTGGAGCAATCTGAAGCGTTAGAAACTATCCGTGTGCAGCTGAACTTCCCGCTGGAGCGGGTCAAAGAGCCGATTGTCTACCGACTGGTGAAGGATTTCGACCTGATTCCTAACATCCGCCGCGCGAACATTGACCCGCACATCGGAGGGTTCGTGTTTCTGGAGCTCACGGGCTCGTCGGCACAGCTGCATCGCGCTATCGAGTTCCTTAGGGAACAGGGAATTACCGTTAGCACCATTGGCGTCAATGGCGCCGAGGAATGGGTGGTGGGATGAGCACCGAGTCGGCGGCGTATCTCTTGCCAGTAGAGGAAGATGAAGCGGTCGCTTCGGTTGGCGAGAACATCGTGAAGCACATCTTCACCTTCGCGTCGCCCGAAGAGCCGTTCGTGCTGGAGAACCGACAGACGCTACCGCGCGTGGACGTGGCATACGAGGTGTATGGGGAACTCAACGCCACCCGCGATAACGCCATTCTGGTACTTCATGGGCTGACTGGCAGCTCGCACGCAGCGGGCAAGTACGCACCCTACAACCGCACGGTGGGCTACTGGGACGGGCTCATCGGTCCTGGCAAGGTGTTCGACACCGAGAGATACTGCGTCATCGCGCCCAACGTGTTGGGCAGCTGCCGAGGCAGCACTGGGCCCGCCTCCATTGACCCGCGCACGGGCAAGCCATATGGACTGCGCTTCCCCATCGTCACAATTCGCGACATGGTGCGTGTACAGCGGGTCCTGATAGACCACCTAGGGGTGCGCCGTCTCAAACTGGTCACAGGCGGGTCGATGGGCGGGATGCAGGCGCTGGAATGGGCAGTCATGTATCCTGACTTCATGGATGCGGTGGCGCCCATCGCCTGTAGCGCGCGGTTATCGGCACAGGCTATCGCTTTCAACGAGGTGGGCAGACGCGCTATCATGCTCGACCCTAACTGGCGCAAAGGCGAATACTACGAGGACGGTCAAAAACCGCTTCAGGGTCTTGCGCTGGCTCGCATGATTGGCACCATCACCTATCTTTCCGATGAGATTATGCAGCAGGTGTTCGGGCGCAAGCCAGCCAGTGAGGAAAGCGCGCTAGAACACGACCTCCATGCCCGCTTCGACGTGGAGCGATACCTGCACGAGGAAGGCGAGAAATTACTGAAGCGCGACTTCGACGCCAACAGCTACCTTTACTTGAGCAAGGCAATGGATTTGCATGACATCAGCCGCGGTTACGCCAGCCTCGAAGAGGCACTCAGTCGCATTCAGGCTCGCGTGCTGCTTATCTCGATACGTTCGGACATCCTGTTCCCACCCTATGTGATGCGCGAAATTCATGAGACGCTGAAACGCATGGGCAAGCGTTCAGAGTATTTCGAAATGGACTCTGCCTACGGGCATGACGCTTTCTTAGTGGAGTATCGCAAAATGATACCGCCGCTCCGACAACTGATGCAACAACTGGAGGAAGAAGGCGAATGACACCGGTTATCGAAGTGCAAGATGTACACAAGACCTACACTCTGGGCAAGACGCACGTCCATGCCTTGCGCGGAGTCTCGCTGAAGGTATACCCAGGCGAGTTCGTGGCGATTATGGGGCCGTCTGGCTCAGGAAAGTCCACCTTTATGAACATCATCGGTTGCTTAGACCGCCCAACTAGTGGTTCGTACAAACTGGATGGGGTAGAGGTGGCTAAACTCAACGACAACCAGCTGGCAGAAATCCGAAACCGTAAGATTGGCTTCGTGTTCCAGCAGTTTAATCTGCTGCCGCGCGCCACCGCGCTGAGGAATGTCGAACTGCCTTTGCTCTACAACGGACGGTTCCGTGACCGCCATGAGCGAGCCAAGCGCGCATTGGAGGCAGTAGGTTTGGCGCATCGTCTCCACTCCCGACCCAATGAGCTGTCGGGCGGCGAGCAACAGCGGGTCGCTATCGCACGGGCACTGGTCAACGAACCCGCAGTCATTCTGGCAGATGAGCCGACAGGCAACCTCGATTCTCGCCGCGGCGAAGAGATCATGGCCATATTCCAGAAGCTGAACGACGAAGGCAAGGTTATTGTTCTGGTAACGCACGAATGGGACATTGCCCGCCATGCGCGGCGCATTGTGCGGTTTCGAGATGGAAAAATCGTGGGCGATGAGCCTGTTACCGAGCGCATTATCGCAGAGGAAGTACTGAAAACGCTTCCCGCTGTGGACGAGGAGGAAGAGGAGGAGGCGCTGACCGCTTGATGGGGTAAATACCCCAGAGGCACAACTCGTTAGACCAACCAACCAGTCGTGCGCGCTAAATCTAATAGAAAAGGTGCAAGTTGGGCGGCGCGCGAAAAAAGGGTCTCGTGGGCGAGAGGAGGTGCGCCCTGTGGAGCGAATTGGCATCTTTATTGACGGTCCCAACCTAACCTACACGATGCAGCAGCTGGGCTGGGACATCGACTTTGGTAAATTGTTGCGTTACTTCTCGCGAGGTGGTAGGCTGCTCCGCGCCTTCTACTATGCATCCCGCCGGGAAGGCGAGTTCGACCCTATGCTGAGCTTCCTCGACTACTTGGATTACAACGGCTACACGGTGGTCACCAAGCCGCAAAAGCGCTACTATAACCCCGCCACCGGACAGTACGAAATCAAAGGCAATATGGATATCGAGCTGGCTATCGACATGCTTCTGTTGGCAGACCACATCGACCGAGCGGTGCTGTTCAGCGGGGACGGCGACTTCCGACGGCTGGTGGAAGCTGTCCAGATGAAAGGTGTGCGCGTAGTGGTGGTTAGTACCATCCGTACCCTCTCTCCAATGATTGCGGACGAGCTGCGACGGCAGGCTGACGAATTCATCGACCTCGCAGATGAAGAGGTCAAGCGCGAAATCATCCGTGCCTGAGGAATAACGTGACCCTTGCACCACGTTGGCGGAGACTGATGCGAGGATGTGTCGTTGTCCTCGCGATAGGGGGCTTACTGCTATTCGTGCCGCTCCCTATGTTGCCTGCTAGCGTGCTGACCTACCGACAAGTGTTGGTGTTATTTGGCGTTGTGGTGGCACTGGGTAAGCTGCTGTACGATACCTTCTTTTACGACCACTACTGGCCGTAAAATCTCTGTGCGGGAGAGGTATTCGGGAGAGCTCCTGTAGGTTGTGCGAGCCAACGAACAGATGGAACAACGCAGAGACACGACCAGTTCGGTCGTTCTCCGAGACTCCACCTTGCAGACACCCCTGCCACTAATCGCCACTTGCGCAGGTTGACTTCTGGAACGCAGTTGTGCTATAAATTAGGCAGCCGCCGCCATCTCGGCGGCTTTACCAAATCACACGCCCACGCTGTATTGGGCAAAAGAGGACGGATAAAAGATGGCAAGGCGAATGCTTTTCACCTCAGAGAGTGTAACTGAGGCGCATCCCGATAAGCTGGCAGACCAGATAAGCGATGCCATATTAGATGAATGTCTAAAACAAGACCGCGAGGCAAAATTGCCGCTCGAGGAGTACTCGCGAGTGGCTATCGAAACGCTGCTGACACGCGGGCTGGCGGTCGTCGCAGGAGAGCTCACCACGCACGGTTACGTAGAAATCCCCGATGTGGTGCGGAAAACCATTAATGACGTTGGCTACACCCATACCGATTATGGCTTCGATGGCGATACCACTGGCGTATTGGTCGCCATCCAGAAGCAATCGCCTGATATCGCCCAGGGGGTCGATATCGGCGGTGCGGGCGATCAGGGCATGATGTTCGGCTATGCCTGCACCGAAACGGAACAGCTAATGCCGCTTCCCATCACTATCGCGCACCACCTGACGCGCCGATTGGCGAAAGTGCGCAAGCAGAATCCTGAACTGAGCTTGCGTCCCGACGGCAAGTCGCAGGTCACTATCGAGTATGTCGACGGCAAGCCGTACCGTATCGACACGGTGCTGATTTCAGCGCAACATGAACCGCACCTGACGCAGCAGGATGTAATGGAAATCGTCAAGAAGCATGTGTTAGAGCCAGTGCTGCAACATTATGAGCCGTTTAACAAAGGTGATTTCCGCTTCTTGTGCAACCCGACAGGACGCTTTGAGATCGGAGGTCCCCAAGCCGACACGGGGGTTACTGGTCGTAAAATCATGGTGGATACCTATGGAGGTCTGGCACGTCACGGAGGTGGCGCGTTCTCAGGGAAAGACCCGACAAAGGTTGACCGCTCGGCGACCTACATGATGCGTTACGTGGCGAAGAACATTGTGGCTGCTGGGTTGGCAGAGCGTTGTGAACTGCAAATCGCCTACGCCATCGGACGAGCCGAGCCAGTGTCGCTGACCATCGATTGCTTCGGCACCAATACCATTCCAGAAGAGCAGATACTGAAACGGGTGCTGGACATCTTCGACTTCCGTCCCCGTTCCATTATCCGCGACCTGGGTCTGCTAACCGAAAACGTGTGCTATGTCTGCACTGCGAAGAACGGACATTTCGGGAACCCTGCGTTCCCTTGGGAAAAGACCGATAAGGCACATCTGCTGAAATGACTACGGTATATGGACGACGTGGAACGGGTCATCGAACAGTTTCTGGAGGGGAAGCCGCGTGCCTCCACCCTGCGCGAGCTACGGCAGGCGTTGGAGATGAAGCTGCGCTGGATGGAGGAAGACCCCTGCACGCCGTCCGAACAGATTGAACAGACGCGCGAGCAGGTGCGCGTGTTATACGAAGAGGAACTGATTACACAGTTCGTCGAAGATTCAATCCGCTTCACGCTGTCGGCGGATGCCATACAACGAGAAATCGGTGAAGGCTGAAAACGGTTAGCAACAATGTTCGCATTGAACTTTTACCCTGATATCTATGAGAATCTCTTGCGCAATCACCGCAAGACGGTCACGATTCGTCTGGGGGATAAGACCGACAAGTACCGCGCGGGGCAGCTCGTCTGGGTGACAGTCGGCAACCGCTTCGCCCGACGCCACAAGCTGTTCACCGCCATCATCGATCGCGTAGAGGTGAAACCGCTGGCGGAGCTGACCCCACGCGATATCAGCCGAGAAAACCCCGAGTTTCGTACCGCTGAAGACGTGCGTGACCTTCTGGAACGTATCTACGACCGTCCCCTGGCAATGGAAGAGATTGTGACGGTTATCTACTTCTCCCCCGTAGAGGAGTAGCCCACTGACCGCCAGTCACTTGGTGCTATGCGCTGCAGCTTAAGCAACGGGTTGTGGCAGGATTCTCCTCGCCTCCTTACGAACTGAGAAGTCGACTTTTTGCGTCGTGGAGGATGCAACTGTGTCTAATGGAACGGGTAATGCTTTAACAAGGCGCGAGTTCCTACGCGAAGGCGCAATGGTGGTGGCGAATCTTGCGTTGACCGCCTTGCCTCATGTGTCCACCGCTCAGGGACAAAGTCCACCCCGCAGACTGAAACAGGATGTTACTTGGTGGCCAATCAGCCGCTTGCCGGTCAAACAGGCGATCGCCGAGCTCAAGCGGATCGGCTTTCAGGGCGTGGAGATGGCCCCGCGCGAAGTATGGGACGACATCCGTGCTGCCGGACTGCGCATCGTGGCTATCGTGGGACACGGCTCACTGAGTGATGGGTTGAACCGTCGAGAGAACCACAACCGTATTGAAGAAGAACTAAAGCGGAATATCGATCTTGCCGTCCAGTACGACATTCCGATACTCATCTGTTTCTCGGGCAACCGGCGAGGCATCTCGGACGAAGAAGGTATCGCTAACTGTGTGGAAGGGCTTCGGCGAGTCGCACCGTACGCCGAACAGAAAAGCGTCACGTTGGCGATGGAGTTGCTAAACAGTAAGGTAGACCATCCCGACTATCAATGTGACCGCACGTGGTGGGGTGTCGAGGTGTGTAAACGGGTGAACTCGCCGCGTGTGAAGTTGCTTTACGACATCTACCACATGCAGATTATGGAGGGCGACCTTATTCGCACCATCCGCGCGAACATCCAATACATCGCACACTTCCACACGGCGGGCAATCCCGGACGGCGCGACATCGACGAGACGCAGGAGATTTACTACCCCGCCGTGATGCGCGCCATTAAGGAGACCAGATACGACGGCTTTATCGGGCACGAGTTCGGTCCAAAAGGCGACCCCGTCGAAGCGCTGCGAAAGGCATATCAGATCTGTGACGTCTAATCCATCTTTGCCACCGTGACCGCATTGGGCAGGCGTGGAAGGTTTTGGCTGGAACGAGAAGCAACTCGCGTGGAGCGCCGAGCAGTCGGTGCGCTTCGCCTTACACTGCCTGACGCCGTGTAACGGGCACCTTCGGGCAACGTCCACCTTCGTCAACCCACAGGGTGAACCGCAATGGTGGCACGACTTCGGTCCGTTGGAAGGTCCTGGCTGGGCAGCAAATAGTTTGGGTGGAGCCTCAGTGTTGTTGCGCTATGGAGCCACGTTCGGGTCAGAGGGTTGCACCCGCGCAGGCAACGCTCTAATACAACATACTCTCGCGCACTTTGTGGACGGGCACGACCGCCTGCAGTGGCTCTACCGCGATGTGCGCCACGGAACTTTTTACCTGAATTTCAAGCACAACCGCGACTGGTTCTGCCCTGGCAGCGTGGCTCGGGTGGTACTGCAGATGCTGGAATGTGGGGAACGAACCGCTGTAGCCTCACTGCAGAAAAAACTTTATGCTTGCGCCTACACCACTGCTCGTTGGCTTAGCGCCGTCACCCCCACCCTGCCTAACGGCTGGTTCCCGCGCCGAATCACCCTGCAAGGCGAGCTGTATCCCTTTGCCGCAGAAGGCGGTGACGACCCCATCTTTGACTGCAGCGGCGACGGCACACACTTCTTGTGGATGTGGACACAACTCACTCGCAAGGGGTTGGCGGACTATCGTCGGCAGCTGCAACGTGGTATACAGGCTTTTCAGAAAGCGGGAGGTTTCTACGGTAGCGTGAACCACGACACTTACGACAGGCAGGAGAACGTTGCCTACGCTATCGCCTTCCGCACTTTTGTCCGCGCTGCAGATGTGTTGGGAGACCCCTCCCTAAAGTCATACGCCCTCCAGAAGATACTGCCAGGACTGGAACGGTTCGTCATGCATGAGGACCGCAACGGTGTGGCAACCAAAGGGCTGCTGTACATGGAGGACAGCTGGGACACCGCCTACCTGTGGGAGAACGCGGAAGCCGCTCTCGCCTATCTGGAGGCGCATCACCTTAGTGGAGAACGTCTCTACGAACAGCGTGCGCTAGACATCCTGACCGCCATCTCCAAACACCATTACGGCGAGTACGGCTTCCTCACCGAAGGCGTAGACTGGAACAACCGCGTGGGCAAACAACACCATATCGACCAGGCAGAATTTGGCGCTATCGCCTACACTGAGCCCCTGTTAAACAACTTGTATCACGTGGAGGCATATTGTGAGTGGAAGAGCCAGCGTAAGGGTGAGTAATCTTCGGCGCGAACCCGTATCTACACAATCCCCTCCCATTCACCATCGGTCTCAGAGCGCCACCCGTGTTTGCCAATCAGGGGCACAAACACGCAATAGCCATGCTCGGAGATGTGCAGTTTGCCCTGCTCATCTTTCTCAGCAAGCGTAAGCACCTGCTCGTAGCGATGCCCTACAGGTATCACTAGCTTGCCTCTGGGCGCGAGCTGCTCTATCAGCGGCTGAGGAATAAAGGGTGCGCCGGCAGTGACGATAATGCCGTCATACGGCGCCAGTGGTAAGTAGCCATCTGTACCATCCCCGACAACAAATATAATGTTGCGGTAACCTAAAGATTCCAGCACCTCTCTAGCGCGTTGTGACAGGCTTTCCTCCCGCTCGACGGTTACCACCTCGTTCGCCAGTTCCGCCAGAATAGCTGCTTGGTAACCGCTTCCAGTGCCAATCTCCAGCACTCGATGGGAAGGTGCAGGGTCCAGCAGCTGCGTCATCAGCGCGACCATGTACGGTTGCGAGATGGTCTGTCCTGCCCCGATGGGCAGCGCATGGTCTGAGTAGGCATCCGGCACCCGTTCGGGGGGAACAAACAGGTGCCGCGGCACGCGGCGCATCGCCTCCAGCACACGCGGATGCGTAATGCCGCGGGCAACCAGCTGAGATTGCACCATGCGCTCGCGCGCGCTTGCGTGGTTATTCCAAGATTCATCCCCTGCCAACTACGCCACCCTCTTACGAGTGCGCTGCGCGTGACACAACCGGCGATATGGAGCTGTGAGCCGTCTCCAATCACTTAGCGCTTCCAGCACGACCTCTTTGGGATAAGGGGGAGTGCCGCTACGGTCGTAGGGCTGGAACTTCGCTCCGTTCGCAATCATCACTTGTTTCCATAGCACGCAGCTGTCCAGCTCACGTTTGATGGACTCTAAACGCCACACTGTTTCCTGCGCGCGGCGCGCCCGCACCTTATCCCCTTTGTGGTAGTAGTAGCCAACCGCCCACAATACCTCGGGCCACGACATACATCCTCCCCCGATGACGCCACAAGCGCCTAGCTCCAGCGCGCGCAGATAAAAGCTCTCATCACCAGCGATGAGCGCGAAGCCGCTGCCTCGCACTACATCAGCGATCGGCGCAAACATCTCTTCGCGATTGGTGGACAGCTTCAACCCCACAATGCGCGGCAGAGTAGTCAAACGCCGCATTAGGTCTGCGGTCAGACGGTATGCAGGGTCAGTTCCCCCTGGCTGATACAGCACCAGCGGGAAACGGGTGGCGTCATGCACTGTCTGGAAATAGTGCCAGACCACTTCCGCTGGCGAAACGCCGTCAGCGGGCAACATATCAGGGATAATCAGCACGGCAGCATCAGCACCTGCCTTTTGTGCGTAGTGCGTCAACTCGATACTCTGCTCGACGTATCGCTGTGGGTCGGGACGCTCTCCGCGCTCCTTACCGAGACACTCCCCCATTGTCCCGATGAGTACGCCCAGACCATGCTTGCGACAAGCGGGCACCAACACATCCGTGAACCGCTTAGTCTCGTCCACTGTGAAAGTATGCCATTTGCCCATACCGCTGCGCCCGAAGATGCTGCGAACTGCACCAGTTTGTGCAAGGTAGTCCACCATGTGGCGCGTGCCCGCTAAGTCCAGCTGTCCCGAAGCGTCCACTGGTGTCCAGAACGGTGCAATCACACCAGTCAAGAAGTCGTAGGGTCTCTGGTTACTCATCTGTCCTGCCTCCTCTTTGTTGCATTCCGCATCAGCAGAAGGATTCCTGCGCACCATCAACAGTCTTGTGCCGCAGTTCAGGTAGGATTTCCGCTATATTTTTGTAAAGCGAGTCGTAAACCCCTTGACAGTTTGAACGAGGCAAGATATAATCGTGCTAAGGTGATTAAGCGCAAAACTTTTGGGCTACGCCTCATGATGGAAGCAACCGAAGCGGCTAAGGTGGTAAAGGAGAGGGGACGCAAAGGCAGACGCCCCAGTGGGCGGGTCACCATGCAGACCATTGCGGAGCTCGTGGGCGTGTCGCAGGCAACGGTCTCCTACGTGCTGAACAACAAGCCGGGCGCGCGGGTCAGCACAGCGGTTCGAGCGGAGATATTGCGTCTTGCTCGGGAGCTGAACTATTACCCGAACGAAGCGGCACGCCGTCTTGCAGGGATGCGCAGCCGAACGTTGGGCATTTTGCAGCTGTATGTGCGCCATTCGGTTCTGTCAGGCTGGTGGTCCGCCGAGGTGATGCGCGGTATCGCAGACACCGGTTTTGCGCAAGGCTATCACCTCATGATTTACGCGCTGAGCGAGGACGTGCGCGAGATGTGCCTGAGCGCGGTCTACAGTGGACGGCTCGAGGGTCTGATCATCCTCGCCCCCCATAAGAACGAGCCGCTTCTGAAAGAGCTGTGTGATGCAGATATCCCCCTTGTGGCGGTGGGTACCCAAGAGGTTCATGGCTGCAAAATGGTGGCGGTAGACGCTGACAACGAATTGGGCGGTTATTTGGCGACGCGACACCTGATCGAGCAGGGACATCAGCGCATTGCCCACCTGCATGGAATGCTCAGCATCCCCAACGCCTACGACCGCTACCAGGGTTATGTGCGGGCGCTGCAGGAGGCGAACTTGCCCATAAATCATGAACTGCTTGCGCTCACTGACTTCTCGGAATGGGGTGCGTACGAGTCCACGAAGCGCCTGCTGCAGTTACCGGACCTGCCAACCGCTATCTTTGCCGCGAACGACGTCTCCGCCATCGGCGCATTGCGCGCGGTCAAAGATGCGGGGCTCCAAGTACCGAACGACATTGCCATCATCGGCTACGACGGCGCGCCGATAACGGAACTGACGGAACCACCCTTAAGCACTGTGCAACAACCTGCTGCTGAGATGGGACGGGTGGCAGCGCGTTTGCTCATAGAAGTCATCGAGGGGAATACGCCATTGGAACGGGTTGTGAAATTGCCGGTGCAATTACTGGTGAGAGCATCCACCCGCTCAAAAAATACTTAACATTAAGTATTTTTTCTCATTGCACTATACTACTTAGCTGTGCTACAATTTGGTAGCAAGCACAAGTAGTGCTAGCTATAAATTAATCAAATCTAACAGAAGGAGGAACTACAACCATGAAACGGCGTGCATTTACGTTGATCGAGCTGCTGGTGGTTATCGCGATTATCGCGATACTGGCAGCGATTCTGTTCCCCGTGTTCGCCCAGGCACGGGAGAAGGCACGTGCAGCATCATGCATCAGTAACATGAAGCAAATAGGCACTGCCGCGTTGATGTACGCGCAGGATTATGATGAGCTGTTCGTGACTTCGTACATCTTCCCGAACGGGTGGAGCAACTGTCCGCGTTTTGTATGGATGGACTTGCTTCATCCCTACATCAAAAATCTCGCCCTGTATGCGTGTCCCAGCTCGGGGCGGACTTTCGCGGACGAGCCCACTCGCCTCAACTGCGGACCCATTGCTAGCGTGTACGGTTCCGCTTTAGGGCAGGAACCAGGCACCCCTGTCCGTCCCATGCGCCTGGGCTACCTGATTAACGAAGGCTACCACAACTCCCTGCAGTTCTGCCAGCGATGCGATTGTAACACGGGACTAAACTGCTACCATGGCGTAGTCAGCCACGCCGTTTACGACCCAAACTTGGGCACGACGGTGGCGGATGTCGGAGCTTCGCTCGCATCTATCGAAGAACCCGCGACCACCATCGCCTTCCTGGACGGCAACCCGCGTTGCCCGCAAGATGACAACCCCAGCAGCACGGTAGCCGTTTACCGCTTCCCGCGCGATACCGATGTGGAAGTGGACACCTTTGGTAACTCGGGCTTTGGTGGATGTTACATGGGTGGCGAGAAGGTAGGGCGCGTAGCCAAGCGACACACGGGCGGTGCCAACTTCGTGTTCGCGGACGGACACGTGAAGTTCCTTCGCAAGACCACTCCAAGCATGTGGACACGCTACGCAGACTAGTCGCGATTCAGCCAGCCCCTGTTTCTGCAGGGGCTGGCACCAAAGGGAGGAGACCATGAAGAACAATCAGCTCAAGCCGTGGCATATCATCCTGTTCACTGTCGCCATTTTACTGGTCATGTGGCAGGTGTTCGGTGTCGTTCGAGAGAAACACAAGCAGAGCAGTGCAACCTTCCAGCAGGGAACGACGCCCACCACCGTTTCGCCTTATGCACCTCCTGACTGGCGACAGATTGAACAAGAGAAATGAGCCGCTAACAGGCCTGAGGGATGAGAAAAGCCGTACTGGTAGTCGGTATTCTGCTCACGGTGGTAGCTGTAGCATGGGGAGCATACGGGTTCTTTGTGCTGAGCCGCAACCCCTCACCTCCAGCTTTCCTGCCACAACCGCCACCAGTCCCTCCAAATAACGCCTACGGCGAACTGGTGGAGTGCGTCACTGGAGTCAAGGAGGCAGGCAAAGTCGACGCCATCGCGACGCTGCCCAACTTTGGCACGCTTGCCCAGAAACAAGAGGTCGTTGCCGTCAACCGCGACATTCTGCAGCGGGTACGAGCGGTGTTGGACAAACCCACGTACGTGGACAGGCAGGAATATCAGACGGGCGATCCCACGATGTACGATTATCGGCGGCTTGCGCGGCTCCTCATCGCGCAAGCTAAAGTTTTTGAGCAACAGGGAGATTGGGGAAAGGCGATGGATACCTATCTGGACGCCATCGCCTTCTTTGAGAAGGTGATACACGGAGGCAACTCCCTACAGCAGGTTTACCATTTAGTCGCCATGATGGAACTGTTTGCGGCAATTCCTTCCCTGCTCCCGCGCGTGAGCGCTCAGGACGCCCAACGCGGCGCGCGCCGACTGGAGCAGCTGCTGGCGAACGAGTACCCCTTGGAAAAACTGCTGGAACAGGATTTTCGCGTTTCGCTCACCGGGTGGCAACGTACCGTGCGCGCGCAGTCGCTGCGCGGTTTTCGCCTCGACCTGCCGAAGTCCGATTTGGAGCGGCAGATGCTCTATATGCCAAAGGCGCCCCTTACGCAAGCAGCGAAGCTGTATGTGCAGCAGTGGCTGGAACAAGCACGACAGCCATATCCTGACCAGGTGACGGTCTCCTATCCCCCCGCGTTAGAAAAGGTGGCACATGGACTAGTCGTACGTCAACCGGACGAAGTTGCCCTGATGATAGCACGCCACACTTACACCCGAACTCGGCTGCGATTACTTTACACGGCACTGCGTTTAGAAGCCTACCGCAAGAGTCGCGGGCGCTATCCTGCTTCGTTGAACGAGCTGGGAAACAGTCCGTACCTGCTTGACCCGTTCGGCAACAGACCATTTGTCTATCGCGTGCAAGGCGGTCGATACGTGCTGTACAGCGTAGGCCCCAACAGCGTCGACGACGGTGGTGTGCCCTTCCCCGAGGGGCGTTTGACACGCAATCAGTTCGGTGATATTGGGCTGGTACCTTTCCTTCTCCAACGCCCATCATAGCGGACGTTTGCGCCCCTCCTGCGAACATTGGTATACTGTATCCGCAAACCTTCGCAGGAGAGAGACGCCAGATGCTCGATATCCGCCTGATACGAGAACAGCCTGATTTGGTAAAGGACGGTCTGCAGAAGGTAGGGGCAGACCCCGCCATTATCGACGAGATACTGCGGCTGGATACCCGCCGACGGGAAATCCTAACGCAGGTGGAAAGCCTTAGGGCGGAGCGCAACTCTGTCTCCAAAGAAATCCCCAAAATCAAAGACCCCGAAGAGCGCAATGCCCGCATTGCGCAGATGCGGCAAGTGGGCGACCAGATTGCGCAGCGG
>Ga0272447_1000145_pt1 | contig 53126 bp, 51 predicted proteins | sample YNPCB0133_FD_194589 | JGI IMG/M metagenome (GOLD analysis project Ga0272447, IMG submission 194589) | Hot spring microbial mat communities from Yellowstone National Park, WY, United States - YNP-CB-013-3 | ecosystem: Environmental > Aquatic > Thermal springs > Hot (42-90C) > Sediment | place...
CGCGCCTCCTCCAACTGCGCCCGGAGGCGTTCCAATTCGGCCAGAAGCTGTTGGCAATTCGGACAGGTGGACTGGGTGGTCATGGCCCTCCTATGATACCCTATCCAGAGACGCTAAACAAATACCTCCGACGATTTTGGGACACACCCTCGCCCATCCAGCGGTTGCCCCAGGGCGTGGAATCGTTTACTATAAGAAGCTAAACTGGCTGATGCAGGCGCCCGAGCGCTGAGAGATCCCAACCCTCCCGGAGCGTTCAGGATGGCTGCGGTGCATCGACAGCGGGTGAAGGCAGCGCGCCGCATGATGGCGGAAAAGAAGGCCGAGGCCTTCCTGGTCACCCATCTCCCCAACGTCCGCTATCTCTCCGGGTTCACCGGTTCCGCCGCGGTCCTCTGCATCACACCCCGCAGCGCCTGGATCCTGACGGATTTCCGTTACTGGGAGCAGGCCGCCCGCCAGGCCCTCGATTTCAGACTATATCGGCTCCCAAGCCGGCGCTTCCCTGAGGTCCTGCCGGAGTTCCTGAAGAAGATCGGCTCCCCTCAACGCATTGCCTTCGAGAGCGCCCGTGTCACCGTGGACCAGTGGAAGAGCTGGAAAAAGGCCACGCCGAAAGTGAGGTGGATTCCGACCAAGGACTGGGTAGAGGGCCTGCGGGCGGTGAAGGATGAGGAGGAGTTGGCCCGCATCCGGGAGGCCGCCCGCATCGCCGATGCCACCATGGCCTATCTGCGTCACCGCCTGCGCCCAGGGATGATGGAGCGCGAGGCGGCCTGGCTGGCGGAGCAATATCTGCGCACCCATGGAGGGGACGATGTGGCCTTCGACATCCTGGTGGCCTCTGGGCCGAACGCGGCCATGGCTCACCACCATCCCGGGGACCGCCCGCTGAAGGTCGGCGAGCCCATCGTGGTGGACCTGGGGGCGCGGGTGGACGGCTATCACTCCGATCTCACCCGCACCTTTGTCCTGGGCCGCATGCCCCGGCGCTTCCGGGAGATCTACAACATTGTCTTGCGCGCCCACGAAGCCGCCATCCTCCAGATGCGGGCCGGGATGCTTGGCAAGGAGATCGATGCGCTGGCGCGCGCTGTCATCGAAGAGGCGGGCTACAAAGACGCCTTCGGCCACGGCCTGGGCCACGGGGTGGGACTGGAGATCCACGAGAAACCGTCAGCGGGTCCCACCGCCGAAGACCCGGTGCCCGCCGGCGCTGTCCTCACTGTGGAGCCGGGCATCTACCTGAGCGGCTGGGGCGGCGTGCGCATCGAAGATGTAGTGGTCGTGGGCGAAGACGGGGTCGGGGAGATCCTCACGCACGCCTCCCGGGACCCCCTGATCCCGGTGCGTAGATAACGATCCCCCAAGATCTGGAAGGAGGTCCGCCGTGGGAATGATTCTGCAGGCCGTTGGGATACTGCTCCGACCTTACCGTCAGAGGCTGCTCATCGGAGGAGCCCTCTTCTTAGCCGGCTTGGCCCTTGGGCTGATCTACGGCTGGTATATCGCCCCGGTGGAGTGGACGGACGCCGCCCCCGTAGATCTGCGGGTGGATTACCAGGCGAACTACCTGCGTCTGCTGGCGGACGCCACCCGGTCGGGTTCTGTGCGGGTGGAGGAGAGCGCGGGCTGGCTGGGCCAGCGCTGGAACCCCCGAGACGCCGCCCGGGAGATCCGCCGTCTGGCTGCCCAGGAGACGGATCCCGACCGCCGCGCTGCGATGGAGCAGCTGGCTGCGGTCTGGGAGCAGGCCCCTGCGCCCCCCGCGCCCGCTCGGGGAGGGATCCCGCCCTTCGGCCTGGTTGGTCTGGCCGGCCTGATCCTCGTCGGGATCGCTTTCTTCCTCCTGCGTCGTCGGGCCCCCCAGGCGGTCCCGCGGCGCTTGACGCCTGCTCCCGCTGCAGCAGCTCCTACCGCTCCGATGCGAGCTCCCACCGCCCTGGAGCGGCCGGCGCCCATTGAGGCCTACCCGGCCTTTGGAGAGCCTCCCCTGGCGCAGCGGCAGGTGACCTACAAGCTGGGGGATGATCACTTCGATCTCTCCTTCCCCATCGAGCTGCTCAACGGGGAGTTCCTGGGCGAGTTTGGGGTGGGGATCTCCGAGACCATCGGCATCGGGGACCCGGCCAAGGTGACGGCCTTTGAGGTCTGGCTCTTCGACAAGAACGATATCAAGACAGTGACCAAGGTGCTGGCCAGCGAGCATGCCTATCGGGACACCGCCCTCCAGGCCCGCCTGCGGCAGAAAGGGGACTTGGTGCTGGCCTCCCCCGGGGCCATCGTGGAACTGGGGACCCAGGGTCTCCGGCTTCAGGCCCGCGTGGTGGAGCTGGAGTACGGCAGCGGCGCGCTGCCGCCCAACAGCTTCTTCAGCCGCCTCACCCTGGATATAGCGGCGTGGCGCAAAGAGGGAGAAACCGCCTGAGCCGGTTGACCGACGGCCGCAAAGGATCCTGGGCGAGCCGGAGATGCCTCTCTTTAAAGATCTGAAACTTCAATTTATCCCGAAAGGAGCCCTGCCATGTTGACAGACGAGCCGGGTGATGAGTTCCCAATGGAAACGCTGGCGGAGACGGAGCATTTCGCCATCTGGCGCAGCACCGGCGACGATGACCAGTACTTCTTCCATTTGGAGCTGGGCAACGTCTCCATCCACCTGACCGAGGAGGAGTGGGAGGAGCTGGTCGAGCTGATGGGTCAGGCGATGGACGCCCTGGAGAGCGGGGACGCCGGATAAGGCATCGGAGGACGGACGACGGCAGCGCGGGCCGCGCCCAAGCCCACGATCCCATCCTCACGTCAGCGGAGGTCTCCGATGACCCGTCCCAAGGTGTACGTCACACGACGCATCCCAGATCGGGCTTTTGAGATCCTGGGGGAGCACGCGGAGATCAAAGTTTGGGACAGCGATCTCCCGGTTCCCCGCGAGATCCTGTTGGAGGAAGTGGCCGATGCGGACGGCCTCCTCTGCCTGCTGACCGAGAAGGTCAACGCCGAGCTGCTGGACGCCGCGCCGTGCCTGAAGGTGGTCAGCAACATGGCCGTTGGCTTCGACAACATCGACGTGGCCGAGTGCACCCGCCGGGGCATCCCCGTGGGGAACACCCCGGCGGTTCTCACCGAGGCCACGGCAGATCTCACGTGGGCCTTGTTGCTGGCTGCCGCTCGGCGCATCCGGGAGTCCATCGATTACGTGCGGGAGGGCCGCTGGATCACCTGGGGCCCCATGCTCCTGCTGGGCCAAGACGTCTACGGAGCCACCATCGGCATCATCGGCATGGGGCGTATCGGGACGGCGGTGGCCCGACGGGCGAAAGGGTTCAACATGCGCATCCTGTATCACAACGTCCGCCGGAACGAGGCCGCCGAATCCGAACTCGGGGCCGTCTTCGTAGACCTGGACACTCTCCTCCGCGAGAGCGATTTCATCACCATCCACACGGATCTCAACCCGAGCACCCGCCGTCTGATCAACCGGGAGGCCTTTGCCAAGATGAAGCCCACTGCCGTCCTGGTGAACGCCGCCCGGGGCCCCATCGTGGACACAGAGGCCCTCTACGAAGCCCTCAAGGAGGGGCGGATCTTCGCCGCCGCTCTGGATGTCACCGATCCGGAGCCCCTCCCGGCAGACCATCCCCTCCTCCAGCTGCCGAACTGCACGGTGGTCCCCCACATCGGCAGCGCGACGGTGACCACGCGGAGCCGCATGGCGGAGATCGCAGCCCTGAACGTGCTGGCTGGCCTCCGAGGCGAGCGGCTTCCCTCTTGTGTGAATCCGGAGGTCTACGAACGGGCCGCAAGCTGACCCATCGCCCTCTGGTCGAAACCGAGGCCAGACCGCTGGGGGACAGGGGCAGGACGGTCGCCCCCTAACGCTGCCAGTGGGTCATGGCTTTCTGAAGGATCAAGGTGCGGAGGGTGGATCTGCGTGGTCTCGCGGGCGGAGCCGCCGTTTTCGGTCGGCAATTCAGAGAAGATCTTAGGTGCCGGATGCGATCGACCCAAAAGCTCGCCGACTCGCCCGTGACCAAGATGAACCCAGGCAACGCAGACGTGTCCCAAAATCATCGGAGGACAACTGAGAGTCGTTGCCCCACCGCTCGCCCCCCTGAACGATCATAGAGGGGCAGAGGCCAACTTCCCCTTTTCATTGCGCTATCGGTTCAAGCAGGGCAACTGCCCACAGCGGCCCTCTATCACAGCCCACCTCGTTGGGAGGAAGAGCCTCGATGGTTATCGATCTTTTGTGGGAGGGGCTTCAGCCCTGAATCTTCGCTTTGATGACACAAAGGTCGCGGCGAAAGCCGCTCCTACGAAAGGCGGTTCTTGTAGGAGGGGCTTTAGCCCCGAACCTCTGCTTTTGATGGGATGTAAGGATCGCGGCGGAAGTTGCTCCGATAACTCTGAATCCATGGTTTTCGATGACGCAAGGGTTTCGGCGGAAGCCGCTCCGGAAAGCCCGAACCTCTGTCTTCGATGACGCAAAGGTCGCGGCTGAAGCCGCTCCTACGGAAGGGTGGTTTTTGTAGGAGGGGCTTTAGCCCCGAACTCTGCTTTTGATGGGATGTAAGGATCGCGGCGGAAGTTGCTCCAGAAAGCCCGAACCCCTGGCTTCGATGACGCAAAGGTTGCGGCGAAAGCCGCTCCTACGAAAGGCGGTTTTTGTAGGAGGGGCTTCGGCCCCGAACCCTTGCTTTGATGGGATGCACAGGACGGCCGGAGGCGGCGGGGCGAGCCTCGCCGACCGTGCCTATCTTGCTCCCTTCTCGTTTCACCATCGGTTCCATCAGGACCACCGCAGGCCGTTGACCAGCCTCCGCATCTCCGATATTGGAGGGAAAAAGCCTGCCCTATCCAGCCGCTAGGCCCGACAAATTAGGACCAACCCGGCAACGCAGCGATGTTGACAGGGTGGGAAGTTTGGAGGAAATTCAGGGAAAGAAGAAGCGATCTGGATCGGAGGTAGAAGGGGCAATGCCCACCCGAGAGGACGCGTGGGCGCTGGTCTGCGAGTTCACTCAAAGCGAGAACCTGCGGCGGCATATGCTGGCGGTGGAGGCCGCCATGCGGGCCTACGCCCGCTACTTCGGCGAGGATGAGGAGTCCTGGGGGCTGGTCGGGCTCCTGCACGATTTCGACTATGAACGTTATCCGAACGTCGCCCCTGACGGCCATCCCAATCAGGGGGCGCGCGTCCTCCGGGAGCGCGGATGGCCGGAGGACATCATCCGCTCCATCCTCTCTCACGCCACCGAAGTCACCGGCGTCCCCCGTGTCACCCAGCGGGACAAGGCCCTCTTTGCCGTGGATGAGCTGACCGGACTCATCACCGCCGTCGCCCTGGTCCAGCCTGACCGCAGCCTGTATCGCGTGACCGTGGATTCGATCTTCAAGAAATGGAAAGACCGGCGGTTCGCTGCCGGGGTGAACCGGGCCGACATCGAGCGGGGGGCGGCGGAGCTGGGGGTGCCCCTGGAGGAGCACGTGGCCCGCGTCCTAGAGGCCATGCAGGGGATCGCTCCCATCCTAGGTCTGGATGGATCAGCGCGATGAGCGAAGCCCGTGGCTCCGGACTCTTCCGGCGCTGCCCGGCATGCGGGATGCCGGTTTCCCGCCGCTCCCGCACCTGTTGGCGGTGCAGTGCGGATCTCACAGTTCCAACGGTTCCAGAGGAGGCTCTCCAGCCGGAGCCTGAACCGCCGACCCCCTGGCGATCGGCCCTTCTGGGGTTCGCGCTGGTTGTGCTGATCTTCCTGGTGGTGGGAGGGCTGGCCTGGCGGATGGCGCGGGCAGCCGTGGTCCGTCCGACGCCCACCCTCACCGCAACGCCCGTCACGCCCACCACCACCCCGACGCCCCGGCCTACCGTGACTCCGACGCCCACGCTCACCCCCACCCCGATCCCACCGCTGGAGCATCAGGTCCAGGCTGGGGAGACGCTGCTCTTCATCGCCGAGCGCTACGGGGTCACGGTGGATGAGATCCGGCGTTTGAACAACCTCTCGGGGGATCTCATCGTCGTCGGGCAGATGTTGAGGATCCCGGTCTACACGCCGACGCCGATCCTAGCCACCGCCACGCTCCCGCCGGGGGTGACCCCCTCTCCCACGCCGCGGCCGGACAAGATCCTCCACGTGGTGCAGCCGGGGGAGACCCTGCTGGCCATCGCCCAGCGATATGGGGTGTCCATGAAGACGATTCAGGCGGTCAACGGGATCGCCAACCCGGAGCGGATCCGGGCCGGGCAGACCCTGGTGATCCCTCTGGCCACGCCCACACCGGCCCCCGGCCCGACACCTACCCCGACCCCCACGCCGGTGCCGACCTATCCGCCGCCGCCCTTGCTCAGCCCGCCCGATGGCGCCCGGGTGGAAGGAGCCGGGCTGCCCGTCCTCGTCCAGTGGGCGTCCGTCGGGCTGCTCGAGCCCAGTGAGATGTATGAGGTCCGGCTGTTCCGGGAGGACGGCGTGGAGATCGGCCGTTTCCGCACCCGGGCCACCGCCTGGCACATCCCGGCTTCCCTCCTCCGATCGGCCATGGAAGGGGAAGCGGGCCCCTATATCTTCCGCTGGACCGTTCAGGTGGTGCGGCGGGTGGTGGAGCCGGATGGAACGGTGCGGTTCGAGCCGGCCGGCCCAGCGGCCGCCCGGACCTTCCGCTGGAGCCCTGGCGAGGTCCCTTCCACCCCCATCCCCGGAGGGGGATGAAGGGATTCCGGTCGCTTCCATCCCGCATAAGGGGGAGGGCGCGATGCCTTTCGCGGACAAGCTGTTGACGTGTGAGAAGTGCGGCCGACCCTTCGTGTTCACGGTGACGGAGCAACGGCGCATGGTGGAGGCCGGCCAGCCCCTGGTGGAACCCACTATGTGCCCGAGGTGCCGGGCGGAGGCGGCGCGACCGAAGCGCAAGCTAGAGCCCGGACAGGTGTATGAGGGGCGGGTGAAGTGGTTCAGCCCCGAGAAGGGCTACGGCTTCATCCGCTGCGAAGACGGCACCGAGATCTTCTTGCACCGGACGGGGATCGCCCGCCTTGGGCTGGTCCTGGGGGCCAACCAGCCAGTTACCTTCGAGGTCGAGGTCACCCCGAAGGGGCCCCAGGCCGTCCGCGTCACTCCCGTCGCAGCGACGGAGGCTCCCCCTTCGACGGAGCGGGATCCCGAAGCGGGCATCCCCCGGGAAGGCGCCGGATGAACCGGGAGTCCCTGTATCGCACGGAGGCCATCATCCTGCGACGGGTCGATTTCGGCGAGGCGGACCGGCTCCTGGTGTTGCTCACGCCGGAGCTCGGGAAGCACCGCGCGCTGGCCAAGGGGGTCCGCAAGATCCGGAGCCGCAAGGCCGGCCACCTGGAGCGCTTCATGCGGACCTCCCTGCTCCTGGCCCGGGGGCGGGATCTCGATGTGGTCAGCCAGGCCGAGGTCATCGCCCCTCATCCCCGCCTGCGGGAGGACCTGGACCGCAGCGCCTTGGCTCACTACGCGGCAGAGCTGGCCGAAGCCCTCGCCCCTGAAGGGGAGGAGAGCCGCGCCCTGTATCGTCTGCTATCAGACACCTTAGACCGCCTGGACGGCGGCGAGGATCCCCAGCGGGCGATCCGCTACTATGAGCTGCATCTCCTAGAGATCGCGGGGTTCCGCCCGCAGGTGGAGTTCTGTGTGGGCTGCGGGGAACCCCTGCGGGAGGAGCGAGGCCCATATGGATTCGATCCGCGGCGCGGCGGGGTCCTCTGCCCGCGGTGCGCCCGGGGCGCGCCAGGCGCTTCCCCGCTGAGCCGCGCGGCGCTGAAGGGGATGCGCTTCATCCTGCGGACGCCTTACCCGGCCTTCCGAACGGCCCCCCTGCGGGCCGAGACCCTGCGGGAGATCGGCGAGCTCATCGGCCATCACCTGCGCGCCATCCTGGAACGCCCCCCGCGCGCCCTCGCCGTCCTCGGCCAGCTCGCCCGCCCCGTCCCCTCCGAGGAGCAGCCGCCTCGCCCGCCCTCATAGGGCGCGCGGTCCAGTTGCCCCTTCCCGCTCCGCGCGGATCCATCGCCTCAAGTCATCGAGCTCGGGGCATTTCCGCTCTAAAAGCCCTCGGATCAAATCCTCGAATCGCTGCAGGCGGAGGTTGATCTTCTTGTGGAGCCCGTCCTCATCAGGGGGGAGTCCGTAGTCCTCCGGCCGGATGCCGTTCCGCCGGGCGACCTTCAGGATCCAGCCCTCCAGCCGGGGACACAACACGATGATCCGATGCCCACGCTGCGCATCCTCCAGCACTCGAACGCCATGGCTATCCTCGACGACCCGGACATCTCGGAGGTAAGAAGGCTGAGCGCTGGCCGGATCCTCATCGATGACCGCGATGTTGTTTTCCTGCCGCCGAAGACGGTTGCAGAGAACCCCTTTGTTGTTTTCGTGTCGGATGCGGGATCTGGGAACTCCCAGAAGCCGAATCAGGCGTTCGTCCGGTTTGCATTCCACCCGCACCACGCGGGACGGCGGCTCCTTGCGGCTCATTCGGCCTCCTCCGGGCTCAGGAAACGTTCTAGGTCGAAGAAGAGGCTACAGCCGGCGTCCACCATCTCCTGGATCTCCGCCTCGCCCAGTGGGCGGACCTGGGTGGCCCTCTCTCGCCACGCGGTCAGGAACACCGCCACATCCTCCTGGGGGGCCTTCTCCAGGATGGCGAGTAGGAAATAGGGATTGTGGGTGGAGATCCAATACTGGTTCCGCGCGTCGAAGGCGATTCGCTCGGCCAGATACTTGGTGTAGTAGGGGAAGGCATGGGCCTCGGGCTCCTCAAAGATCAGGAGGGCCCCCTCGTTGGTCTCGATGGCCAGCAGGTGGAAAACGAGGCTGCGGAGGGTATCGGAGGCCAGGATGTAAGGATATGCAATGACCACCTCATCTGCCTCTTTCTGTAGCTCGATGCGGTCCTCCTGGGGCTTCAGGATCAGGCGCAGGTCGTATTCCGCGAAGATATCGGCGATCTCCTGCCGCAGCGGCTTGTGGAGGAGGAGCAAGTGGATCATGTTTTCCCCGTGGGGAGGACGAAGGAAGGCCGGCTCCGTCTTCGGGAAGCGTTCCAGGGGGTTGAACCGATAAAAGCGGAACGGGAAATATCCAGGGTCAGGAGAAACGCCCTTCACAAATTTGACATTGGAGTCGTATTCGTACGTGAACGAGGAATCAAAGTGCCCATGAGTGTCGGCCGTGATGCGGAACAAACGAGGGGCCGATGGATTGTATTCCAGGGTCCACCTGTAAACGCCTGCCCGAACCCGAACGGCGCTCTCCAAGTCCTGATCGTAGAAGAGATCTTCCATGGTCTGACAGCGGACCAAGGCGCGGAGCTCCTCGGGGGCGTAAGGAAGGCTGAACATCCCCAAGCTCTCCAGCAGGTTCGATTTGCCGGTGTTGTGGGGGCCGATGAACAGGTTGATCCGCCGGCACTCCAGGCGGAGCTTCCGGATCGACTTGAAGCCTTCGATCTCCACCTCGCGGATCATCCCCGCGCCTCCTGGCGCTCTCGGGATCGATTGTAGCCGGGCGGGATCGGGGCGGCAATCCTTCTCCTTTAGCGTCCTTCCCCTGCGCCGGAGATGGGGCTATTCTCTACCTGGAGAGACATCCACGAGGCGCCGATGGACAAAGCCACGCTGATCCGCCGGATCCGCGAGGAGCGGGAGCGTCTGTTGCAAGCCCTTGAGGGGCTCTCCCCCGAGGAGATGACCGGCGCGCCGGTCGCTGGGGAGTGGACGGTCAAGGACATCTTAGCTCACTTGGCCGTCCGGCAGGGCCGCCTCATCACAGCCCTCTTCCAGCTGCAGCAGGGCCGGCGCCCGAAAGACCTTGGGCTCTCCCCGGCGGAGGCGGACGCGCTGAACGCGCTCATCTATCGGGAGCAGAAGGATCGCCCGCTGGAGCGAGTGCTGGCGGATTTCCACGGGACGTTCCAGCAGCTGCTGCGGCGCCTGGAGCAGTTCTCGGATGCGGATCTCACCCAGCCCGGACGCTTCCCAGGCCTTGCAGGACCCCTGTGGGAGCTCATCGCCTCGGAGACTTACGAGCACGATGCGGCGCATCGCGTCGACATCGAGCGCTGGCGCGCTGCCCGGAGGGGCTCACCGGGCGGATGAGGACCGCCCTCCGAGCAGGAGGGAGAAGGGGCCCAGGCTCATCAGCAGGAAGAGGAGGATCCACGGGCCGAGTCCCTCCAGGACGGCGCGCCCAGGCGGCTGCGGGCGCAGCGCCGCCTCCACCTCTCGCTCCAGACGATCGAGGGACCGCCCCAGGACACGACGGACGCCGCTCTCGCAGGAGAGGCCCTGGGCGTAGGCCTCCAGCAACCGCCGCAGCCCTCCGATCCCCTCGCGCTCGTGGAGATAGCGAACGGTGGCACCCGCCAGGGCGTAGGCCTGCCGGGCCCGCAAGGGATCCGTGGGGAAATCCCCGCACAGGCCTGTCAGGGAGATGCCCTCCAGGCGGGGCTCCTGGAGGGCGCGCAGGAGGGCGGGATCGGGCGGCCCCTCGCTCCAGACCGCCCACCCCTCGTCCAGCCAGGCCGGGAGAGGCCGTCCGCCCGCCAGATCGTGGAGGACAACGTGGGTGAGCTCATGGGGGATGGCGCGGCGCAGCGCCTCCAGGCCTGCGCTGTCCGGGGAGGCCATCAGGATCACGGCGCGCCAGCGGGGGCGGACCTCGCCTTCGATCTCCAGGCCGGCCAGCCGGAAAGCCGCCCGCGCCAGCTCCGGGTCCGCATACCAGAAGAGATCGATGGGCTCCGGGGCGGAATACCCCAGGGGACCCCCGATCCGCTCCAGGCTCCGGCGGGCCAGCTCCAGGACGGAGCGGGCCAGCCCGGGGTCCCCGGCATGCCAGTGCAGCCGCAGGGGACCGGCGCTCAGGGTCTGCCAAACGACCCGGTTGTCTAGATACCGGAAGGTCTGGGGCTCCGTGGAGCGCCATCCCCCGGGATCCTCCCGCACTTCCCACCAGAAGGTGATCGGGACGAAAGGGGGGAGGGGTTCCCGGCGCAGATCCCGCTCGTAGATCACGCGCAGGCTGTCGGAGGCCTCCGGGGTCCGGCGCTCCCGGTGGGGTGTCTCCATCCCCGGCATTGTGTAGTAGAGGATGGCCTCGGAGATGGGCGGAGGGCCCTCTCCCTCCAGGACGAAGCGCATGCGCTGGCCGAAGGTGTATTCCACTGTCGCCCGCCCGGGGAACGTCCCTTGCGGGGTTGGGGTTTGGAAGGGCGGCGCGAAGATCGGGAGCAGCACGGCGAATCCGATCAGGACCCACTTCATGGCCTTACCCTCGCAGCCAGGCGATCCATACGCTGAGGGTGAGGGGGCTGAGCAGGGTGGAGATGAAGATGATGCCGGCGATGGTCCGCGGGTAGATCCTGAACTCCATAGCCATCACCATGTTGGAGATCGCCGCCGGCATCGCGCTTTCCAGGATCCCGGCCTGCCAGGCCGGGCCTTCCAGTCCCCAGAGGCGGGCGAGGGGGATCGCGATCATAGGGATCCCGATCAGGCGCACCAGCGCCCCGAGCCCGATGAGCCGGCGCCGATCCTCCAGACGGATGCGGGCCAGCTCCAGCCCCAGCACCAGCAGGAGGACAGGGATCGCGCCGCGGCTGAGCAGGGCGATCCCGGCCTCGATGGGCTCCGGGGGATGCCAGCCGCTCCAGCGCACCAAGGCGGCAGCGAGGGCTGCATAGAGGGTGGGGATGGAGAGCAGCCGTCCCCAGCTCCATCCTCCTCCGCCATACAGGGCCAGGGTGGCCCCCAAAGTGTTGAGCAGGACGTTGTTGGTCATGAAATAAAGCACCGCCCGGGCCAGGGCCGCATCCCCGAAGGCCCGCTGCACTACCCCTAATCCGTAGCTGCCGGCGTTCACGAACATTGCTGTGAGCATCAGCGCGGTCCGCTCCGCCGCGGAGAGGCCCAGGGCCAGGCTGAGGAGCAGACCGAAGCCTCCCGCGACGAACGTCACGGAGGCCGCAAAGCCCAGGAACCGGAACAGCTCCGCGCCACTGATGTCCGAGCGGACCAGAGACATATAGACTAGAGAAGGGTTCAGGACGTAAAAGGAGAGGCGGGCCGCCGGATGGGAGGGCACGTCCAGGTAGCGGCCTAAGAGCCAGCCCGCGGCGATCGCCAGAAGGATCGGGGTCAGGTCGTAGAAGAGGATCTGGGGGATCAGGCCCAGGGTCACCGGTGGCGCTCCGTCCTCAGCGTCGACTAGGTGGCTTCTCCTCGTCGTCTCCCTCACCCTCCTCTTGTCCCTTCTCTTCCTCCTCCCAGAAGGTCTGCAAGGCCTCTGCCTCGGCCGCATCGGACTTCAGGTCCATCTCGAGCAGGGGCAGGAACGTCTCGGCCTCCTCCATCAGGTTCAGCTCCTCGAGGGCTTCCTCGGCCAGGGCAGCGAGGTCCTCGTCCTCCCCCTCGGCCAGCTCCTCCAGGATCTCTCGGGCTCGCGGGCCGCCGATCTCCCCCAGGGCCCAGATCGCGGCCTCTTGGATCTCGGTGTCCCCTTCTTCGATCAGGCGGGCCAGCAGGGGCACGGCCTCCCGGATGCCGATCTCGCCAGCGGCCACCACCGCCTCGTAGCGCATGGCAAGGCTGGGGCTGCGCAGCGCCTCCATCACACAAGGCGCCCAGCGCTCCTCGCCGGTGCGGCCCATGGCGAAGACGGCGCTCATCCGCATCCGCTCGTCGGGGTCCTCGTAGGCCCGGGCGATCATCAGCGAGAGGTCCGGCTCCAGGGTGTTGCCCAGGGCCTCCAGGGCGCGCCGACGCACCTCTAGGGGCTCCTGGGGGTTGTAGAACGCCTGCCGCAGCGCCTCGATGGCCGGGCGGGCCGCGGAGAGGGGGATCCGCTCCATGATGCAGGCGTTGAAGAGATAGCGCCCCAGCCCGATGGCCGCCCGGGCCCGCACTTCTGAAGACGGATCTTTCTCGAACAGCTCGAAGAAGCGCCGCATCAGCTGCAGGTCCTGATCCTCATACCATAACCCGTCGATGGCCAGCGCCCGCACCTCGGGATCCGGGTCGCTCAGGGCCATGCGGAAGAGGCGCCCGAAGTCCAATTCCGTGTTCTCTTCACCGATGTCCACCAGATGGCTCATGATAGTCCGCCGCCGCGCCGTCGACAGCTTCAGCCAGGTCCGCGCGACCTGCTCAAGCTCCTCATCGTTCAGGTCCGAAAGCCAGTAAAGCCGCGGGATGGAAAGCGGCGTAGCTTCATCTTCGAGATGAGCAAGCAAAGCTTCCACCGAGGGCATGAGACAACCTCCTCGACTTGCTGAAAAAACCCAACCCGGACAGGGAATACGCACATCTCCAGCCGTTCTTCCGTCGCTCAGAGATCGCCGAACAGGGCTCTCCCGCGCCCGAAGCATCCGTTTGCAAGGGATCGAAAATGCTGTGTCAGCGTTTTGATTATAGAGTTTATCCCTTGGATTTACGAAAACCGCTCTAATCTCTGGGATATGTCAGTATCCACTACGGGGGCGGCTTCCTGGAGGGCGGGGCGCAGGGCCTTGTAGCCTTCCCCGGCATAACGGATGTGCTGGTAGAGGCAATCGGCGAAGCCGGTCCGGAGGGTCGGGGCGATAGGGATGTCGAAAGCGCGCGTGAGGCGGCGCAGCACCTCCTAACACCGTCCGAAGATGTAGCCCCCTGCAGCAAAGCCAGCGCACCAGAGGAGCGATCCAGCGAAGGTGAGGATGGTGAAGGGGAGGAGGGATATGTGGGCAACGCCAGTCGGGAAGGAAGATGAAGGGGGCGCACAATGGGCATCAGGCAGGATGATGAAGGTTGCCCACATCCCTTATCGGGCGAACTAGCGGTCTGCAGCCTCCGGGTCGCGCGGGCGAATCAGCAGGTAGGGCCCATACCGGAACAGAAAGGACCGGCCGCTGCCATACCCCATAGCGTAGGAGACCGGAGAGCCTGGGGTGCGTCCCATCGCGGGCCTGAACCAGCACTCAGCCCGCCAGGGACATGGTCACCTCGCTGGGGATATGGTAGAAGCGGCTTCTGCCGCGACCGATCGCTTTGTAGGCCGAACTTCATTTTGGCCCCGGGCCGCTGCCCTGCAGCTCGAGAGATGGAAGTCCGGGGCGAAAGCCCCTTCCAAAGAAAAACCAATGCCGTAGGAGCGGCTTCAGCCGCGACCTTCACTGGGGTTCGGGGCTAAAGCCCCTCCTACAGAAAATCCATTCTGCAGGAGCGGCTTTCGCCGCGACATCGCCTTCTCGAAGACGAGGATTCGGGGCGAAAGCCCCTCCTACCGAGAAAACCTATAACCGTAGGAGCGGCTTCCGCCGCAACCTTTCGGGATCAGAGACGAAGGTTCGGGGCCGAAGCCCCTTCTACAGGAGGAGGATGCCTTGAGATGAAAAGGGGCTGTAGACGGCTTGGCTGCCTGCGCTGGCGTAGAGGACCCGAGTTCATCCCATAGACCCGCAGGTCCCCCTGGCCGGACAGCCTGGCCGTCGCCGTGAAAGCCGGAACTCATCAATCCCCGCTTGAGCGATTCGATGTTTCAGTAAAATGAACAGAGAGGAGGGCGCATGCCGGTTCGCTCGCTGCGACAAAGCCTGAACGATCTCGACGGGGCTCATCTCCGAGTGATCGCGCGCTTTTGGGGGGTGGATCCGGGCCTGTCCTCCCGGGAGGCGCTGATCGCCTGCTTGCTGCCCGTGATGATGGACCCGGAGCGTCAGGCGGCGCACTGGGCCGGCTTGGGGGAGGAGGAACAGGCGGCGCTGCAGGCCTTGCTTACTGCAGGCGGGATGATGCCCGCCGCCTCCTTCCAGCGGCGCTTCGGGGAGATCCGGCGGGTCGGGGCTGCCCGCATGGAGAGCGAGCAGCTCTGGGAACGGCCCACCGGCCCAGCGGAGGCCCTCTGGTTCCGCGGATGGATCTTTTTCGGGTTCGCGGAGTTGCCCGCTGGCTTCGAGGAGGTGGTGTTCCTCCCCGATGAGCTGCGGCTCGGCCTGCCCGCCCCGGAGGAAGCTCCCTCGCTCGGGCCTTCAGAGCGGATCCCCACCGCGTCGGCCCCGACGCGCATCCGGCGGACCGGCACGACGCCGGCGGATGACTTCTGCACGCTGCTGATCTTTCTCCACGAAGAAGCCCTCGCGGCGTCCACGACTGCGGAGGAGGCCTGGTCCCGCTTCCCGGCGGTGCGCCGGCAGCTCCGCTGGTCCCATCGGGAGCGCTGGTCCCTGCTCTGGCGCCTGGCCCGGGTCCTGCGGATGATCCAGGTGCGCCGGGAGGCCCTGCGCCTGGACCCCGAGGTGACCACCCGCTGGCTGCAGGCCCCGCTGATGGAGCAGCTGCGCAGCCTGCTGGAGGCATGGCGGGACGACACGACATGGAACGACCTCTTCCATGTGCCCTCTCTGCGGCCGGAGCCCACCGGATCCTGGCAGAACGATCCCCGGCTGGCCCGCCAGACCCTCCTGGAGCAGCTCCGCCGGCTGGATCCGGGAAGCTGGTATGCGGTTCCGGATCTGGTCGACGAGATCCGGAACCGGAACCCCACATTCCAGCGCACCGAGGCGGAGTTCGCAACCTGGTATATCCGGGATGCGGCGACCGGGGAGTATCTGCGGGGTTTCGAGCGCTGGGATCAGGTGGAGGGGGCGCTCCTTCGCTATCTGCTCCTCGGCCCTCTGCACTGGCTGGGCGTCCTGGAGGTGGGAGAACCGGATCGGATCCGCCTCTCTCCCTTCGGGGCCGCCTACTTGGGTCGGGGCGATCCTCCTCCAGAGGGGGACACCCGCTTCGCCCTGCTGGCGGATGGGACCATTCAGGTGGGGGCAGGCCGGCGGTATGAGCGCTTCCAAGTGGCCCGCATCGCCGACTGGATCTCCTCGGGGGAGGTGTACCGTTACCGGATCACTGCCCCTTCTCTGGCTCGCGCCCGGTCTCAGCACATCAGCCCGGAGCGCATCCTGGATTTCTTCCGACGTTACGATCTGACGCCCTCCGATGCCCTCCGTCAGGCCTTGGCCCGCTGGGCGGCGCGGGGGACGGAAGCGCGCGTGGAGTGGGCCCTGGTGCTTCGGGTCAGCGATCCGGAGCTGCTCCGCCAGCTCCTGGCCACCGAGGCCCGCCGCTACGTGCAGGACGTGCTCTCCCCGACGGCAGTCATCCTGCAGCGGGCCGGCTGGCCTGCCGTGCGAACAGCTCTGCTCCAGCTGGGGGTCGTGCCGGAGGAGCGCCTCGAAACCTCCTCAGAACCGGAGGCCGAGTGAGGGGGCCCTGCGGCGCTTTCGCGCCTGGGGTATAATTCCGACCGTCTCAATCCCGGATGTTGGGAGTGTTCCGATTCCGATGATGGTCCGCGGGAGAGGGTGGATCCTTAGGGGCGCCGGACTTGTGTTTCTCATGCTCACTAGTTGCGGCCGGGTGGTCTCGGAGCGGCCGACGCCGACCCAGGTGTTCCCGAGCGTACAGACCGGGACCCCTATGGCCACGCCAGTGGTGGTGCGGGTGCCCACCGCCACGCCGATCCCGACGCCCACCCTCAGCCCGACGCCGATCATCTATGTGGTGCAGCCCGGGGATACCCTGTATGGGATTGCTCTCAAGTATGGGGTGTCTGTGTCGGCCCTTCAGGAGACCAACGGGATCACGGATCCGAAGTTGCTGCAGGTGGGGCAGCGGCTGGTGATCCCGGCGCCACGTGGCAACGGCAGAGGAACGGAGAGCCCTCGTCTGCCCACCCCCACGCCGATGCCGCTGCTGGTGCAGGGGTTCCGCTGCACAACCAACGCCCTGGGCAGCTTGAGCTGCGCGGGGGAGGTGATCAACCCCCAGCCCCTTCCGATGCAGAACGTTCAGGTGCAAATTGTGCTCCGGGACGGAGAAGGTCAGGAGCTGGGGGTCGGGATCGCTGGGACGGCCCTGGAGATCTTGGCCTCGGGCGGGCGTTCTCCTTTCGCCTTGGTCTTCGCCACCATCCCGGCCGGCTACGCCCAGGCAGAGGCCCAGGTGGTCCGTGCTGAGCCAACCCAGGAGCCCGGCCGGCGCTACGGGCCTGTAGCGGTAGCCCGCGCTCAAGGTGGCGAAGAGGGGGTCGATTTCGTGGTCCGCGGCCAGGCGCGCAACGCCGATGCCGTTCCGTTGCGCCGGATCAACGTGGTCGTGGCCTTCTATGATGGCCAGGATCGCCTGCTCGGCTTCCGCCAGGTAGTCTTCTCCCAAGAGCCCACCCTGCCTGGGGCGACGCGGGATTTCGAGGCCCGATTCCCTGTCACGGACGTTCGTTCCTTCCGGGTGTTTGCGGAGGGGCAGCGGTGAGCAAGCGGGGGCTGGGGATCCTGATATTGCTAGGGGCTCTGGCGCTGGCAGGGTCACAGGCCCTAATCCAGGCCATGCGGATGGGACGTTCCCCCGAATGGGGGCCGTTGCAGCAGGCCGCGCTGGCGGTGGCGGTGATCCTGGCAGTCCTTGCCATCCCCCTGCTGGCACGGGATGGCCGGCCGGCCTGACCCTCCCGGCGCTGTTCATCCTCGGACGAGCTCAGAGACGATGACCGGTCTGCCGTCGCGTCTGCTCCAAACCGTTGCCCACGGGCTGTGGGCTGCGGTCCTGCTCGCTTACCTGGCCTATGCGTTGATCTTCGGGATCTATGCCGCGGCCCTTTTCCATTTCTCCTTCGATTACGATCAGGGAGAGGGCTTCGAGCTTTTAGATGCCATCTACTTCGCCCGGGGGCAGTGGCCCTACCGCGACATCGAAGCTTACCCTTTCTACGCCTCCAACTACCCGCCGCTCTTCCACGTGCTGGCCGTCCCGCTGGTGTGGATCTTCGGGCCGCGGCTGATCGCCGGGCGGCTGCTCTCGACAGCGGCGACCCTGGCCCTGGCCCTGGCGGTGGGCCTAGCGGTCCGGCAGTGGACCGGCCGCTGGGCCCTCGCGGGATGGGCGGGGGGGATGGTGCTGGCCTCGAATTACGTCTATCACATCGGCCCGCTCTCCCGCAGCCATGTGACAATGGTGCTGTTCGAGACCCTGGCGGTGCTGGCCCTGGCCCGGTCTACTGGCTTCCCGGACCGCCGGGCGTTGATCTGGGGCTCCTTAGCGCTCATGGCAGCAGGGTGGACCAAACAGCACGCGCTGATCACCGTGCTGGCGGTCCTGGCCTATCTCTTCCTGCGGGATCCACGCCGGGCGATGGGGTGGGCCCTCGGATTCGGGGCGGCCAATCTGGTCCCGTTCTTCCTGGTCAATTGGGCGACACAGGGTTACTGGTGGCTGCACATCATCGAGGCCAACATCAACGAGTATGACTACCGCCAGGCCTTCTTCCTCTACGGTCAGTGGTTCCGGCTCCACGCGGTGGTCTTGATCCTGGCCCTACTGCTGGTTCTCTATGAGCTCTACTTCGACCGGCTCTCGCTGTTCAGCGTGTGGGCGGTCTTCGCGGCGGCTGGCGGGGCCCTGGCGGGCAAATGGGGAGCTGGGGAGTCGTATTTCATCACCGCGGTGGTGGCGGGCATCCTGGCCGCGGCTCGCTTCCTGAGCCGTCTGGAGGGATGGGCCGTGAGGTGGCCGGCGGGGCGGGCCACCACGGCCCTGGTCGTCCCCCTCGCGCTGCTTCTCCAGGCGGCCCTGGTGTTCCACATGCCGACCGATCACCCGTTGACCCGGCCAGTCGCCCGGCTGCTGGGCCTGGAGGGGGTTCGGTATGTGGATCGCGTAGGCTACACTCAGCTGGGGCACCTGCCCACGGCGGAGGATCTCCGGAACGGCTGGAAGGTGGTGGCGTATGTGCGAAGCGCGCCGGGTCCCGCGCTCACCGAGGAAGCCTCCTGGGCGCTGTGGGCGGACAAGGAGCCGGTCACCCATCCCACCCAGCTGCTGAACCTCTACAAAAGCGGGAAACTCAACCCGGAGCCGCTGATCCAGATGATCCGGGAGCAGCAGTTCGGGGTGGTGGTCTTGCGAGCTCAGTTCTATCCCCAACCGGTGCTAGACGCCATCGGCCAGGCCTATCGGCCCATCGACGACGTGCCGGTGAATGGCTTCCTTTACCGGATCTTGGTCCCCCGGGAGCGGGGCGCATCTCCCTAAGCCCCCTCCGGAGAGACCTGCCAGGCTTGGAGCTGCGCTTGGATCCGGCGCATCAACTCAGGCAGGGCCCGTCGGACGGCCGGGGTGATCTCCCTGCCCAGGGTGTAGGGATCCGTCACCTCTACGGCGTAGATGTGGATTTCCTCGGGGAAGGGGATCTGAAGGGCCTGGGCGACGGCCAGCAGCTCGGGGAGGCCCGTGAAGTGGGGAGAGGGAGCCCGGACCGGCAGAGGCTCCCTCACCCTCCATTCCAGGATCGTCCCCGGGGGGACCTGTCCGGTCTGGATCGCGTCGATCACGATCGCCCGCTCGTAGCCGGCCATGAGGTCCAGCAGGGCCAGGCCGGAGCCGGCGCTCTCTACGATTTCGATCCCTTCCTGTCCCTGCAGAAGGGCACGCAGGGCCCGGGCGGCAAGCAACCCAATCCGGTCATCGCTCAGGAGATCATTCCCCAGGCCCAGGATCAGGATAGCCATGCCGCCTCCCCCGGTCGGGCACCCTCATCTCAATCCCGGCGGAGCTCGCGGACGAGCTCTGCGCGCGGGTTATAGATCCGGATGAGGAGGGGCATCTGGCCGGGGAGGGCGTGGGTGCCGCAGGCATTACACGGGTCGTAGGCCCGGAAAGCCATCTCCACCAGGTTCAGGATCCCATCGTCGACCACCCCTCCCCGGATGACGGAGCGAGCCGCCTTGTCGACAGACATCGCGATGCGAGCGGCGTTGTTCTGGGTGGCGACGATGAGGTTGGCTCGGGTGACAAGCCCTCGCTCGTCGGTCTCGTAATGGTGGATCAGCGTGCCGCGAGGGGCTTCCACCACCCCAATCCCCGCGCGGGGGATGGCAGTGGGCAGGTTCCGGACGTGCGGGTCCAGGATCTCGGGATCGCGCGCCAGCTCCTGCATCCGCTCGGCGGCGTATAGCATTTCGATCAAGCGAGCCCAGTGATTGGCCAGGGTGTGATGGACCGGCTTTCCGCCCAAGGTAGCGTAGAACTGCTCGTATGCCTCCTGGGCCCGCGGGGTGGCCATGCCCTCCGCAGCGTTGAGCCGCGCCAGCGGGGCCACGCTGTAAACTCCGCTCTCCGGCCCGTCGGTGAAGCCCTTCCATCCGACGTCGCGGAGGTAGCAGAACTTAATGTAGCTCCACGGCTCCACATGCTCGGCGATATGCCGGAGGTAGTCGCGGGCCGGGAACCTCAGGAACTCCCGCCCGTTGGGGTCCACCACCCGGAGCCATCCGTCATAGAAGTTCACCCGGTTCCGCTCATCCACCAGGCCCATGTAGTAGGTGCGGTGGGTGTAGGTCTCCGAACGGATCCATTCCATATACTGCGGGTTCTCCAGGACGATGCCCTTAAACAGCTTCAGGCTGAAGAGGGCGAACTCAACGGCCCGGTCGGCCCCGGCCAGGAAGGCCTCGCGGTCCGCCGGGGCGAGGGCTTTGGTGATGCCGCCGGGGAGCCCGAAGACCGGATGGATGACCTTGCCGCCCACCCGCGCGATCAGATCGCGCAGCTGTTTGCGCACCCCGATCACCTCCCGCCCGATCTCCAGACCGACACGGGCCAGGACCCCTAAGATGTTCCGTTCGGCCCGGGGGGCCGTCGGGCCGACGACGAAATCGGGCCCACCCAGGAAGTAGAAGTGCAGGGCGTGGTCTTCGAACATGAAGGCGCAGTAGATCAGCTCACGGATCTTCTTCGCTGCCAGCGGGGGCTCCACCTGATACATGTCGTCTAGGGCTTTGGTGGCCGCCATATGATGGGCGGTAGGGCAAACCCCGCAGATCCGGGAGGTGATCTGAGGCATCTCCTCCGCAGGACGGCCGACCACGAACTTCTCAAAGCCCCGCAGCTCCGGGACCTGGAGGTAAGCTCGCTCCACGTCCCCCTTTTCGTTCAGGAAAATATGGATCTTGCCGTGTCCTTCCAGGCGGGTGATCGGCTCGATCACGATCTCACGACGGCTCATCGGGTCCTCCCTTCCTGGATGTGCCGGCCGTTCCCGGCTCGCCGGTGGATCAGCGAGGCCGGGAGGCTGTAGCGATAAAACAGGCCGACCGGGTCAGGGATGCTTTCCAGGATGCGCTCGATCTCCGCTTCCTTCGTGGCATCTAACAACGAGGCCACGGCGGACAGGGCTTTCGCGCCGCCATCCAGGACGCGGCTGGTGGGCCCCAAGCAACCGGTGCATGGCATGTTGCCCTGGATGCAGGCGGCCCCGCAGCCACTACGGGTTGCCGAGCCCAGGCAGATGACTCCCTGGGCCAGCAGGCAGGTTTGCGGGTCGATGAGGACCTCATGAGGGCGCTTCAGGCTTTTGAGGGCCAGCCGCTCCGGCTTGGTGTGCTTGCGAGGGCACTCCGCACACAGGGCCACGTCCGGGGCCAGCACGGAGCCCTTGGGCGGCAGCCGCCCCTCCAGAAGCGCCTGGAGGGCGCCGCGGATCAATCCCACCGGCGGGGGACAGCCTGGCAGGTAGTAATCGACCTCCACGATCTGGTCCATGGTGTAAACGGTTTCATCGAAGGCGGGCAGGGTGAGCAGACCCTCGTCCACCTCGATGCGCTCCTGGGGGCGCACCCGCTGGGGGTTGTGGACAGCGGGCGCTTCTTCGTAGACGTAGCGGAGGATCTCCTCCCGGTCGAAGAGGTTGGCCAGCCCGGGGATGCCGCCTGTGTGGGAGCAGCTGCCGAAGGCGATCACGAAGCGGGCCTTGGCGCGCAGGAGATGTGCCATCTCGGCCTGCTCCGATGTCCGAATGGCGCCGTTGATGAAGGCGGCGGCCAGCTCCCCATCCGCCAGCCGTTCCACGTCCTCTCGCTTGAAGTCCATGGCCACCGGCCAGAAGGTGATCTCCACCGCCTCCACGACCTGGAGGATCTCCTCGGCCAGGTCGACGATGGCCTCCTCGCAGCCCCCGCAGGAGGCGCACCAATAGAAAGCCACCTTCGGCTTGCTCATGGCAACCCTCCTTCCCAAACGGCGGGTTGGGGCTCGGGCTGGGCGGGCGCCGGGAGATGGGTCCGCCTGGGCTGCGGAGCCAGGCGTAGGGGCCCCAGCTGGCGGATGGTCTCGGTGAACTCGTTCACCACCTTCTGGACGAGGTCTCCCTCAGAGGCGGAGATCCAGACCAGTCGCAGGCGCTCCTCCTCGATGCCCAGGTCCCGCAGCAGGCGTTTCAGCAACAGGTAGCGGCGCAAGGCTTTGTAGTTGCCCTCCTGATAATGGCAATCGCCCGGGTGACATCCGCCGATGAGGACGCCGTCGGCGCCCTGGCGGAAGGTGGCCAGGACGAACTGAGGATCCATCCGCCCGGAGCACATGATGCGGATGATTCGCGCGTTCGGCGCGTAGGCCAAGCGGGCGATCCCTGCCAGATCCGCCGCCGTATAGGTGCACCAGCTGCAGAAGAAAGCGACAATGCGCGGCTCGAAGGATTTACCGTTCCCTGCCGGTCGCTCAGACATAGGCCAGCACTCCTTCGATCTCCTGGAAGATCTGGGCGTCTTCGAACAGATGCTGCTGAGCTGCGCCGGACGGGCACGCGCCGACGCAGGTGCCGCACCCTTTGCAGAGGGCCTCGTTGACGACGGCTACCGCTCGGGCCTCATCGAAGGAGATGGCACGGTAGGGACAGAGGCCGATGCAGGTCTTACAGCCGGAGCACAACTCTTCGGCGATGTAAGCAGTATTGGGCTCCAGCTCCACATAGCCCTTATCGATCAGGGCCAGGGCCTCTGCGGCCGCCGCCCCCGCCTGGGCCACGCTGTCCGGGATGTCCTTGGGACCCTGGCAGGCGCCGGCCAGGAAGATGCCGTCGGTGAAGGTGGAGACGGGGGCCAGCTTCGGATGGCGCTCCAGGAAGAAGCCTTCGTTGCCGCACGAGATGTTGAACATCCGCCGCACGGCATCGGCGTCGGGCTGCGGCTCCAGGCCCACGGCGAGGACCACCATGTCTACCGGGATGCGGCGCACCACCCCGATCATGGTGTCCTCCACCCGGAGGATCAGCTTCCCCTCTTCCTCCGGGGTGATGGCCCAGTCGGTGACCTCCGCCACGCGCCCCCGGATGAAGTGCACTCCCTCGTGGAGGAGACGATCATAGAACTCCTCGTAGCCCTTTCCGGGGGTCCGCATGTCGATGTAGAAGTTGTAGACCTCGGCGCCGGTCCGCTCTTTAATGAGATGGGCCAGCTTGAGGGAATACATGCAGCAGACCCGGGAGCAGTAACGGTTGAACCGCTTGCTCCGGGATCCCACACAATGGATGATCCCGACCCGCTGGGGAACACGGCCGTCCCGCAGCCGCACCTCCCCACCCGTCGGGCCCGCGGCGTTGACCAGGCGCTCCACCTCCAGAGCGGTGTAGACGTTGGGGTATTTCCCGTAGCCGTATTCGGGGATGCGGCGCGGATCGAAGGCCTTGAAGCCGGTCGCCAAGATGATGGCCCCTACCTCGATCTCCTCAATCCGCTCCTGCTGTTCAAAATCGATGGCCTTCCGGTCGCACGCCCCCATGCAGGTCTGCCTGCACTTGCCGGTCTTCAGCCGGATGCAGGTCTCCGGGTCGATCAGGACCACCCGCGGGGTGGCCTGGGGGAAGGGGATGTAAATGGGCTTGCGTTTGCCCAGGCCCATGTTGAACTCGTCCGGGAAGCGGGCGTCTTTGTAGACGCAGGCGTCAACGCATTGCATGCAGCCGACGCAGAGCTCCTCGATCACATAGCGGGGTTTCCGCCGCACTCGGACCCGGAAGTTGCCCACGAATCCTTCGACCCCAATGACCTCGGAGTAGGTCCAGAGGGTGATGTTGGGGTGGGAGGCCACGGCGGACATCTTGGGGGTCAGGATGCAGGCGGCGCAGTCGAGGGTGGGGAAGGTCTTGTCGAACATGGCCATATGGCCACCGATGGTTGGTTCGCGCTCCACCAGATAAACGCGCTTCCCGGCATCGGCCAGGGTGAGGGCGGCGTGGATCCCGGCGATGCCGCCGCCGACCACCAGGACCCGATCCTTCACCGGCACCCGCCGGCGCTGCAGAGGCTCATGCAAGATCACCCGCCGGACGGCAGCCGCTACCAGGGCTTTTGCCTTCTCTGTGGCCTGGCGGGGGTCCTTGGTGACCCAGCTAACTTGCTCGCGGATGTTGACCATCTGGAAGAAGAAGGGGTTCTGGCCGGCTTGTTCCAGCGCGCGGCGGAAGGTCGCTTCGTGGAGGAGCGGAGAGCAGGAGGCCACCACCACCCGGTTCAGGTTCAGCTGGCGGATATCCTCCCGGATGAGCTCCTGGCCGGGATCCGCGCACATGAACTTGTACTCGCGGGCCACCACCACGAAGGGCAGCTCGCGCGCAAACGCTGCCACTTCACGGACATCCACCTTCCCGGCAATGTTCAGGCCGCAATGGCATACGTAAACGCCGATGCGAGGCGCTCCATTCGAATAGACCTCAGGCCCGCTCATGGATACCTCCCTTTTCGGCAGCCCCCACGGGCTGGATCAGGGGGATCATCAGGCGCTGCATTCCGAGGGACTTCGGCGGGAGACCCATCGCCAGCCCCATGAGCTGGGTGAAGTAAAGAACTGGCATGGAGCTCAGATCTCGATAGCGCCGCCGGATCTGATCCTGATAGGCCTCCAGGTTGAATTGACAGAGCGGACAGACGGTGATGATGCAGTCCGCTCCCCGGCGCTGAGCCTCTTTGAGGAGCAGGTAGTTCAAGCGCACACCCACCTCCGGTAGGGTCCCGGTCAGGCTCCCCCCGCAGCAGTAGGTGCGGAGCGCCCAGTCCACTGGCTCTGCCCCTAGGGCACGGGCCAGATCGTCCAGGGTGGTGGGACGATGCAGGTTGTCAAAGGGGGCGTAGGGCCGCACGATCTGACAGCCGTAATAACACGCCACCCGCATCCCCCGAAGGGGATGCCGCACGCGGCGGGAAATCTCCTGCAGGCCAATGTCGTGGACCAGCACATCCAGCGGATGACGGACGCGGACCCGGCCGCGGTAGCAGAGCTGTTCTTCCTTCAGCGCCGCGGAGATGCGCTGGCCGAGGGAGGCATCGGTGGCCAGACGCTTCTGCGTTTTCAGGAGGACCAGATAGCACGCGCTGCATGGGGCGATGAGCTCCGCCCCGTTGGCGGGGGAGGGATTCTGCCCTTCCGCCAGAGCCAAGTTGCGGGCCGCCAGCGCGAAGGCCTGGCGCTCATCGATGGACATATACGTGGTGGCCCCACAGCAGTTCCAGTCCTCAAGCTCGATGAGGGGAGCTCCCAGGGCTTCAAACACCGCCCGCAGGGATTCATCGTAAGCCCGGCTGGTCCCTTTCAGCGAACATCCAGGGAAGTAAAGATACGCCATCGTGAGCCCTCCTTATTCTTTAGCAGCCCGAAGCACCCGCTGCAGCCCTAGGCGACCCCGGATGCGCTCCGGGAGGAGCGGGAAACGCCCTCGGAACAGAAGTTTCCATCCCATCGGCACCATCGCCGGGATTTGCAGAGGATACGTCTGCAGGTAGAGCTTCAGGACCGTCCAGCTCTCGGTGAGGCGTCCGTTACGGCGGACGGTCTCATAGAACAGACGGGCCATGAGAGGGATGGCGAAGCGCCAGCGATGGATCCCCTCCCGGACGGCGTAGCGCTTGAGGGCATACATGATGTCGGTGATGGGGATCTCCTTCGGACACTCGACCGTGCACGCGTAACAAGAAGCGCACAACCAGATCGTCGAGCTGCGAAGGACTTCCTGCTTGAACCCTTCGCGGACCATGGCGATGATGCGGCGCGGCGTGTAGTCCATATACGAGCTGAGAGGGCAAGTGCTGCTACAGGTCCCGCATTGGATGCATTCCATAAGGGACGGGGAGCCGCTCGATGCGATGATCTCTCGCGCGAATGAGGGGTCCAGCTCTGCCTCGTAACGAATGTGGCGCTCAAGGGTCGCCATGCGTCAGCTCCTTTCCACTCACAGCGCTGGGGTCCGATCCGTTCCCACACATCCCGCTCCTACCCTCACCAGGAGGAGACTTGAGACCCAATCCTCAATTCCCATTTAAGAGGGCCTGCTGGAAAGCAAGAAGTGAGGAATTTCACATTAGCTGATGAGAAGGATCATAATGAAGTGAGAGGGGTCTGCGGAGCCATGAAAAACACCCCGCGCGAGTTCCCGGGGTGCCTTATGTTGCGGAGATGGCGAGGGTGGGACTCGAACCCACAACCCGCCGATTATGAGCCGGCTGCTCTGCCCCTTGAGCTACCTCGCCAGGTTCATCTTTATTATACTGCGGTCGAGGCCGCAGCGTCAACGCAGCCGTCCTCTCGAGTGCGTCACAGGATCGTCGAAGGCCCGGGCAGACGTAGGCTAACTGCTCACTATCGGCCCTGAGGGGTGAGCAAGGGCATCGACCTTACCCATCCCTCCATATTCCTCACCCATCCAACCCTACCCAATTGGGGCGCACCTGGCCTCTCATGGAGTTGGGTGTGTCCCAGTTTTATCAGGCCTGGCCGCTCCGTCGGACAAATGCGAGTAATTGTCCTAAGATTTCAGGACACGCCTGCCTCTCAGCCCAGCTCGTCCCAGTCGATCTTCGGCAGCCCATAGAGGCCGGCCTTGAGGACCTTCAAGGAGAGCAAGGCGCACTTGATGCGCGCCGGCCCTATGGGGATCCCCAGCATCTCCAAAATGTCGTTGCGGGTCAGCTGACGGGCCTCCTCGACGGTGGCCCCCTTGATCCGTTCGGTGAGCATGGACGCTGAGGCCTGGCTGATGGCGCACCCTTTCCCTGAAAAGCGCACATCCACAATGCGCCCGTCCTGAAGCTTTAGGTCAATCCGGATCCGATCCCCGCAAAGCGGGTTGTCGTCTTCATAAGAGATGTCCGCATCTGGCAGCACGCCGTAATTGCGCGGATTCTCATAATGATCTAGGATGATCTCTCGGTAGAGGTCTTCCATCGCTTTCCTACCTCACAAAAGGAATTCCCACCGCAGCTTCGCACCCATTATCATACCAAGGTCCCGGCCGCCCTTCACATTTGGGGCCATGGATCCCGGAGAAGGGGGAGGCGCAGCGTCTCGCTCCGTCCGTCCAGCGTAGCGATCCGATCTAAGACAGCGGCCACGCCTTCCTCCGGAGAGGAATCTTCTTGCTTCGTGAGGAGCACGTGCACCGCCAGGCCGAAGGGATTCAGGGCGTCCCGGGCCGCGTGGGCCAGCGCGAGCAGCCCGGCTTTGCCCGCCCCATAGGCGGCGTGGGGGATCTTCCCCTCCAGGATCGGAGCCGGGATCATAAAGACGAAAGTCCCGCGTCGCTGCGAGATCATTGCCGGGGCAGCGGCCTGTAGCAGGTTGAAGGCCCCTTTGAGGATCACGGCCACCGTGCGGTCCCATTCGTATTCTCCCATCTCCAGCAGCCCGCGGTGCGGGTGGACCTCCGCGTGATGGACGATCAGGTCCAGCCGGCCCCAGCGGGCCAGGATCTCCTGAACCATCGCCCCTACGGCAACTCGGTTGGCCACGTCGGCATGGAAGGGCTCGGCGGAGCCCCCCGCCGCGCGGATCCGTTCGGCGGTCCGCTCTGCGGCGGCCGGGTGGATGTCGTTGGCCACGACGTGGAAGCCGCGGGCGGCCAGCTCCCAGGCAAGGCGCTCTCCCCATCCGCGCCCGGCCCCGGTGATCAGGGCAACTCTCATCCCTTCCTCCCCGGATGCGTTCATGCGTGGAATCGGAAGTGCAGAACGTCCCCGTCTTGGACCTCGTAGTCGCGTCCCTCGATGCGCCAGAGGCCCCGCTCCCGGGCGGCCTGGGGAGAGCCGGCCTCGACCAGGAGGTGCCAGGGGATGACCTCGGCCCGGATGAAGCCGCGTTCCATGTCGGAGTGTACCTGCCCGGCTGCTTGCTGCGCGCGGGTGCCCCGCCGGATGGCCCAGGCCCGCACCTCGTGGCCGCCCGTGATGGTGAAGAAGGTGATGAGGCCCAGATGGACGTAGGCCGCCCGGATCAGGCGGTCCAGGACTGAATCGGAGAGGCCCAGGCTCTCGCGGTAGGCACGGGCCTCCTCCTCCGACCACTCGTTCAGGGCGGCCTCCAGCTCCGCGCAGACGACGAGGAAGGGGCTTCCCTCCTCCATGGCCCGACGGGCCAGCTCCGCCGTCCACCGGCCGTCCTGCGGCAGGTCTTCCTCGGATACGTTCAGGACGAGCAGGCGGGGCTTGTCGGTGAGCAGGAAAAGCTCCCACAGCAGCCCGGCCCAGGCCTCCCGGCCGCGCCAGATGCGGGCGGGGCGGCCAGCCTGCAGATGGGCGGCGAGATCCTCTAGCGCGTTCAGGATCTGTGCGAAGGCCTCAGGGTCTGCTTTGGCCGCTTTGCGGGTCTTCTCCAGGCGCCGCTGCACCGTCTCCAGGTCCGCCAGCGCCAGCTCCAGATCCAGCACCTCCAGCTCGGCCACAGGATCCACTTCCCCCAGGCCGGCCGGCACGTTCGGCGCCGCGAACCCGCGCAGCACCATCAGCAGGGCGTCCACCTCCCGGATGTGCGCCAGGAACTGATTTCCCAGGCCCTCCCCCCGGTGCGCGTTCCGGACCAGCCCGGCGATGTCCACGACGGTCAGGGTGGCCGGGACCACCCGTTCCGGCCGGATGATGCGGGCCAAGGCCTCCAGCCGGGGATCAGGGACGGGGACGACGCCGCGGTGTGGCTCGATGGTGGTGAAGGGATAGGGCGCTGTGGGAACCGCATGGCGGGTGAGGGCGTTGAAGAGCGTGGACTTGCCCGCGTTGGGCATCCCCACCAGACCGATCTCCATCATCGCCTCAGCTTTTCGAAATGTCCCCGAGGAAGATTCTACCGGAAACCGGGCGTTCGGGCCTCTAGGAAGGCCGGGCGTGAGTTCAACAGCTCAGGGACGGATCTCGATCAGAAGGGGAAGGATCACACCATCCGCCCCGGAGTCGTCCACAGGAATTCGACCGCCAGGGGGTGCCCGGCGATACAGCCCCACCTTGAGCGCATAGCGCCCAGGGGAGACGGCGGCTGGGACCCGGAGGCGATAGAAGTCGCTGTAGAGCTGTCCCATCCTCCAGCGAGGGAGGGGCAGGGAGGCGGGATGCTCGTGGTCCTCCTGGAACACCTGATGGGCCTCAGGGTGATCGGCAGGGAGGACGTGGACGTAGACGCTGAGGGATTCCGTGATCCGCTGAACGGCGCGGAACCATAGGGTCAGGCCAACGTCCTCGCCCCGGCGGACTTGCGGGGACTCAATGGAAAAGGCGATCAGCTCCACCTGGCCGCCGAACTGCTGATTCAGGCAGAGGCGGCTGGAGCCATCGCAGAACGGCTGGCGATGGATCCATGCCCAGCCCGCCAGGGCGACTCCGTTCAGGGCGATGCTGGCGAGCAGGAGCAGGATGGGGATCGCAGATGCCCATCGCGCATAGCGCCTGAGGACAGGCGCCGGAGGAGCCGGCCGCCGGAGGCCCCACAGCCCGAAGGCAAACAGGGCGGCGATCCCGAGCCGGAAGCCCCAGGCGACGGAGGCGGGTATCCCCTGTTCTTCCAAACGGTGGAGGGCCGGTGCCCAATGGAGCCCATCCCATAGATAGCGCCACTGGCCTAGGATGGGGGAGAGCTCCGGACGGAACCAGATGGCGGGGACATCCCGGAGACCTCGTTCAACGAAGAGTTCGGCGTGGAACTTCTGGTAATCGATGAGCACGCCAGGGAGTTGGGCGAGGAACCCGAGGAGCCCCAGGGCGAGGGCGGCGCGGCGCCCGGCGGGCTGGGCCATGGCTTCTCCGGCGAGCAGGAGCAGGAAGGGGAGCGTGGGGACCAGGAAGCGAGGGCCCCAGGCCCATCCGCCGTGCCAGGCCCACCAGCGGCCATACATCAGGAGGTATCCGGCCAACAGCGTCCCCGCGGCCAGGACGAGGGCGCGATCCCGGCGCCAGAGGAGCCGCGCGCCGGGGAGGGCAAGGAGGACGGCCGGCGCATAGAAGAAGAGGCCCCGACCCGGGCTGAACAGCAACCCGGCCATCCCTTCGAGCAGCGAAGCGGTGAAGCCCTCTCCCTCATAGCCGTGGCGGAGGGGATGTCCGAATCGGTAGACGTTATACCAGAGCCACAGGGAGATGGGGAGCGCGGTGCCGAGCATCCCGTAAGCGGCGAAGGCGAGGCGCTCGCGCCGGTTTCGGGCCAGGACCAGAAGGGCAAGGGCGGCGGCAGGCAGGGCGGCCGCGGCGCCCTCCCGGGTGAGGACGGCCCAGCCGATCGCCAGGCCGCCCAGGGCGATCTGAGCGGGCTGGCGGGTGAAGAACAGCCAAAAGCCCATCAGCAGGCAGAAGGTGAGCAGCGCCTCGCTGAAGAAGAGCCGGGCGTAGACAGGGGCGGGGGTGGCCAGGGTGAAGATCGCGAGCGCGAGGAGGGCCGTGCGGCCGTCCCAGAGCGAGCGAGCCCAAGCGTAGAGCAGCGCCCCGGCCCCGGCCATCGCCACGGCCGATAGGGCATGCACGAACAGGCGGGTGGTGGGAGAATCCGGGCCGCCGAGGATCCGCCCGATGAGGTAGAAGGGGAGGGCAGCGAGAGGCTGGCCCAGGGAATAGCGAACGAACCATAAACCATCCCGTCCAGGTTGAAGGAAGCCATGTTCCACAATAGCGGGAAGGTGAGGATCTGGGGATGTCTGGATCGTGGGGTGGCCCCGCTCGGCTAGGGCGACGGTGACCCAGTAGGCCAGCTCCCCATCTATGGTCCCCGGGATCCTACCGGGGGTGAGGGCCAGGAAGAGCGTGGCCAGAAGGAGAGCGATAGCCCATGGAGATGGGGCAAGGGCCTGGCTAGCCTGGGAAGTTCCGTTGAGGCAATCAAGGGCGGGTGATCTCATCGCTGGGGGGCTCCGAAGAAGATTCCAGCGCCCGGGCGGCCTTGAGGGCAGCTAGGGCGACTTCCAGCATGCCATCGTCGGGCTCCCGCGTGGTCAACCGCTGAAGCCATAAATTCGGCGCGAAGAGCCAGGATACCAGCCGCCGATGATGGTAACGGGCGCTCAGCCACAGCAGCTCATACGAAAGACCCGCCAGGACCGGCAGCAGGGCCAGGCGGAGCAGCAGGCGCTCGATGAGCGTAGAAGCCGGCAAAAAGGTGAAGAGAACCGCGGCGACCACGATTACCGTCAGGAGGAACGCAGTCCCACAGCGCGGGTGGGCGGTAGGGAAGGGGCGGGCGCCGGCCACCGTGAGGGGTGACCCGGCCTCCAGGGCATGCACCACTTTGTGTTCCGCGCCGTGATAGGCGAAGGCGCGGCGGATCTCGGGGTAGCGCCCGACGGCGGCCACGTAGCCGATCACCAGCCCGAGGCGAAGGGCCGCCTCCACCGCCGTCCGGATCCAGGCGGAGGCTCCCGTGGCCTGTTCGATCCCTTCCGCCAGGAAGGCCGGCAGCAGCAGGAAGATCCCCAGGGCGATGACTAAGGAGAACGCCAGCGTGAGCAGGGCAGCCGGGCTTCGGAGCGTCTCCCGGCTTTCGATCTCCCCAGCGGCTACCGCAGCGGAGAACCAGAGGGCCTCCATCCCCCAGCGCAGGGTCTCCCAGAGGATGAAGACGCCTCGAAGGAGGGGCCAGCGGCGCCAGCCCCGCCGGGGCGGCAGACGGGTCGTCCGGCAGACGATCTGCCCATCGGGAGCGCGGACGGCCACGGCCAGCCCCGCCGGCCCTCGGATCATCACCCCCTCCAGGACGGCCTGGCCTCCGTAGAGAACATGGGTGCGCGGTGGAGCGGAAGCGATCTCTGACATCCCTGCGCCTCACCTCACGATATGCAACCGGGAGCCCGCCGCTGTCTTGCGGACCTCGATGCGAACCGGGAAGGCGTCTTGGAACTCCTCCAGGTGGGAGATCACCAGGATGGTGGAGAACTCGTCCTTGATGGTGTTCAGGGCCTCAATCAGTCGCTCCCGGCCGGCCTGGTCCTGGGAGCTGAACCCCTCATCCACCACCAGCAGCCGTAGAGGGGTCCCAGCGCGCTGGGCCAGAACGCGGGAGAGGGCCAGGCGGATGGCAAAGTCCACTCGGAATTTCTCCCCGCCGGAGAAGTTCTCGTAAGGTCGCTCCTCCCCCTCGTCGGAGATCAGGATGTCGAGGGTTTCTCGAACCTTGCCTTCTTTGGTCTCCCGCTGGGAGCGGAAACGCACAGTGAGTCGCCCGTCCGTGAGGCGATGGAGGATCCAGTTGGCTTCCCTCTCGATCTCCGGGAGAATGGCTTCGATGATCATCGCCGGGACCCCGTTCCGGCTGAAGGCAAGCTGCAGATCCCGATAGAGCCCCTTCTCCTCCTCTAAGCGAAGGATCTCCTCCTGCAAGCTCTGCCGTTCCTGTTCCCGCTGATCGAGGATCTTCAGTCGCTGTTCGGCGGCGATCAGGCGCTCCCGGGCCTCCCGCTCCACCCGACGGGCTTCCTCCAGCCGTCGCTGGGCTTCGGGCAGGGCCTTCAGGCGCTCCGCCAGCGCCTGCCCGGTCTGCTCTAGCTCCTGGATGGATCGGATGGTGCGCTCCCGGCGTTCGAGGCCGTCGTGATAAAGACTCTTCAGCGAGCGGATGGATTCCTCCTCCTGGGGAACGCGCTGCTCGGCTTCCTGGAGGAGGCGCCAGTCCTGAGCCTCCTCCTCCAGCGTCTGCATCCGCTGGATCAGGGCGCGGTGGGCCTCGCTGTCGTAACCCAGGGCGCGGAGCGCTTCGTCGATGCGGCGCAGCTCGGCCTGTTCCTCGGGGGAGAGCTCGTCCTCCTGCAACCGCCGTTCCGCTTCCCGGAGCTCCGCTTCCAGGGCCGCAAGCCGTTCCCTGTCCCGCAGAGCATCGGCTCGCTCCCGCTCGATCTGCTCCAGGCGCGACTGGAATCGGGCGAGGGCGCTTTGGGCCTGCCGGCGCTCCTCCAGGCGGGCAGCGGTCTCGGCCTGTTCCCGCTCCAGCGCCTGGAGGCGGTTCTGATTCTCCCGGTAGCGGTCGGCCCGGCGGCGTCCTTCTTCCTCCCACTCCCGGCGCAGGCGCTCCCGCTCCGCATCGGGGAGAGGGCGGCGGCATGTAGGACATTCCGCCCCGATCTTTGCGATGGCCTGGATGCGTGCTTCGAAGTCTTTCATCTCTAAAAAGAGGCGTCGGTTCTCGCTCTGACGTTCGACCCGTTCGGTCTGCAGCGTCTGAAGTCGTTCCTCGCAGGCGCGGATCTCCTGTTCCAGCGTCGGCTGCTGGCTGAGGCGTTCCAGGAGCTCGGCGGCCTCGCGCTCCAGCTCCGGCAGCCGGCTCGTTCGATCCCGGGCGGCTTCGATCTCCCGCTGCAGCTGCCGGCGTTTCTCCTCCAGCTGCGCCCGGGCGACGGCGATCTGCTTCTCCAGCTCGGCGCGGCGCTCCCGGAGGGCGCTCGCAGCCCGGGAGGCCTCGTCCATGCGGGCGAGCTCCTCTCGAGCGCGCTGTAGCGCTGCCCACGCGGCTTCGAGATCTGCCCGCCGCTCGAGCAGCGCCTGCCACCGGCGCAGGGATTCCTCCTGCTGGCGGATCTGTTCCTCCAGGCGAGCCAGGCCGTTTTCGACCTCCAGGCGCTGGGCCTGCAGCTCGCGGAGCCGCCCCTGGACCTCCCGCGCTCGTTCCTCATCCCGGCGCAGCTCCTCCCAGGCCTTCTCCGCTTTCTCCCGCTCCTCCTCCCGGGCCAAGTGTTCGGCCGAGGCCTTCCGGAGCTCGGCTTCCCGCTGAGGACGCTGGGCCAGCTCCTTCTCGCATTCCTGAATCCGCCAGCGCTGGTTCTCCAACTCTTGATCAATGCGGCGGATCTTCTCCTTCGCCCGCTCTTCCAAATCTGCCCATCGTCCGAGCTGGAGGATCTCCGCCAGGACGTCCTTGCGCTCCGCAGGGGTTTTGATGGTGAACTCATCGGCGCGCCCCTGACGGATGAAGGCCGAGTTCACGAAGGTTTCAAAGTCGATCCCAAGGGTCTGGGAGATGAGCCGCTCGGTCTCCCGGAGGCCGTAGCCGGTGAGGGAGCGACGGTGAGGGGCCAGCATCTGGAAGTCCAGGGCGCTGCCTTTCCCCCGGCGGCGGGTGCGGGTCACCTGATAGAGACGCTCCCCTAGCCGGAAGGTGAGGCTCACCCGGGCCTCTTTTTCTCCCCGGTGTACCAGCAGATCCTGATCCCGGTCCAAGCGGGAGGTTTTCCCCCACAGGGCCCACGTGATGGCATCCAGGAGGCTGCTCTTGCCTGCCCCGTTGGGCCCCACCAGCGCAGCCATATGCAGGCCGGTGAAATCCAGCGCCTCCTGTCGATAGCTCAGGAAGTTTTTCAGCTCCAGACGGACCAGCTCCATCCTTGCCTCCCTGTAGGCGAGGGAAGATTGCAAGTCTCAATGCCGATGCTTGATTGTGGATCGGAAGAAGGGGTCGGGGCTGAAGCCCTTCCTCCCGAAAGGCGATCCCCGTAGGAGCGGCTTCAGCTGCGACTTCCACCGTCCGCCACGAGTTGGGTCACGAACATGCGAATTTGCATGTCTGCCTTCATCTGGAGGGCCCGCTGGACCGTCGCCTTTTCGCGCTGATTGAAAGCATCCTTGATCCTCGTAGGGCGCTCCGCGCTGGGCGTCGGCGAAGGCCGACACAGATAGTTTTTCGGTCTACGCAGGCCGGCTACTGGCCGATCATTGGTCGAGAGCCTCCTGAGGTCAAGTTCGTTTTACGTGCAAAGCTCACGGCTCTTCCTCGCGCATCAGTTGCTCCGCCAGACGGAGCAGCTGCTCCCGTCGCCTGGGATCCGCCGGGGGATCCTGCGATTCGAAGTAGCGGGCCAGCAGATCCAGCGGGGTCAGGGATTCCATCTCCCGCAGGCTGATACGGGAGCGGACGCTTTCCTCCTGCTTGATTTGGAGGCTCGAAACGTAGAACGCGCCGGCTTTCTCCAGCGCCTCCCGCAGCCGGGCCTCCCTCAGACGCTCCGCCTGCTCCGGCCGGATGTGTATCCGGGCCCGCACCACCGCCTCCCGGATTTGCGTTTGCACAGTCCGATCGCGGATTTTGGCGATGGCAGCCATCTCCGGGTCGGCGTCCCGGCGGAGGTCCAGTTCGAGGGTGAAGAAACGCCGGGCGGGGAGCTCGACGAAGCGCCACCGGGCATCCCCCCGGCGAACCTCCACCCAGCAAAAGCCCTTCGGCTCACCTTCCTCGCTGAAGTCCACCCGCTCCACGCTCCCGCTGTAGACGATCGGTGGAGCCCCATCGCCCACGGCCTGATGCTTATGGATGTGGCCCAGGGCCACGTAATCGATGGCCGGATGGCGGAACATGGAGGGAGGCAGGACCACGTCGTAGCCGATCATCACCTGGCGCTCGGAGCCGTAGATCGCTTCTGTGGGGGGAACGGAGAAATGCCCGGCCACGATGGTCGGCAGAGCGGGATCGATCTTCGTCTTCAGGAGATGTTGGAGCACCGCGTGAAGCGTCTCCCGGAGTTGATGATCCAGCTCCTCCGGGGGGAGGTTTCTCCAGGCCTCGTCTTTCAGGAGGCGGCTGCGCACCGGGAAGGGCATGGCGATCACCTGGAGAGGGCCGCGGCGCGTGTCAATGCGATGCACGTCCTCCCGGCGCCCCACGATGAGGCCCTCGCCACCCCGGAGCAGCGACCGGAACTCCCCGAAGACGTCCAGGGGGGTGGCCCGCTTCTCCGTCCCCGGCAGATCGTGGTTGCCCACCAACAGGAACACCGGGAGGCCGGCCTCCAGCAGACGGCGGAGGCGGACGGCGAACTCCCGCAGATAGGTCGGGGAGGGATCCCGGTTCTTGAAGGCATCCCCGCAGAAAAGGACCAGATCGGCCTCGTTCTCGATGGCGTATTCCACGATGCGATCGAAGGCGCACAGGAAGTCCACCACCCGCCGGTTCAGGCCGGTCTGGGGGTCGATCTGCCCGTGGGCCTCCATGCCGATATGCAGATCAGCGAAATGAAGGACGCGAATGGGCTCGGGCGCCATAAGTGGTTCCGAAGAGCGGGAAGTCCACAGAAATTTTAACCGAATTCGCCGCTCCTCGCCTCAGGCTAGGAGATCGAAGGAGACGCGCGGTCCTTAGGAGGTGCGGGGCCGACGGGCCAACTGGCGCCAGGCCCAGCGCAGGAGCCGCATCCCGCCCCAGGCCACGAACAGGAGAAAGGTCCATTGGACCCCCTGGAGGAACGCACCGATGAGGTCCTCCACCCTCAGGGAATCTCCCCGGGAGGTCCGTGCAATCCCCGGGATCGGCGTGAGGGTAGGGCCGGGCGTGGAGGTGGGAGGGAGTTCGATCTGAACCGTAGGGGTGAGGACAAGAGTGCCGGTGGGCTCAGGCTCGAAGGTCGGTGCGATCTCCTCCGTAGGGGTGGGGGTGGGCATCGCGTTTGCCACCCGGTATCCGGGGAACAGGAAATCCTGGTAGCTGCCTCCCTGATCCCAGATGCGGACTAGGATCACGTACTCCCCATCGGAGAAGAGGGTGGTGTTCCAGGTGGCCAGGACGATGGGCACATCGGCGCGAACCGGCCGGCCCTGGACCAGCCAGCGCCATTCTTTGGTGAAATCGCGGGCGTCAAGGATGGCCACATCGTATTTGGCGAAGTTCGGATGGGTGGCGATGCCTACGATGTCGACGGTGCCCTGCACGGGCTGGTCCCGCGGGGGTGAGATCACCTGGGCGTTGCCCTGGGCCCAAGCAATGGAAGAGGTCCACCAGGTCCCTCCTACCCCGAGGAGCAAGACCAGGAGCACGAGGAAGGCGCGAGGCCGGGGATAGGCGCTGGACTTCATCGACGGAATCCGCATGCGGCGCAGGAGTGGGCGGAGCACCCGGCGCACCCGCCTGGGCCGGCCACGATCCGCCCGTCGCTGACCGCGGCGAACAGGGAGATCAGACGCTCGGTGCGCAGGCTCCCGCACCGTGCACAGGGGGCAGGGTCGTCCGCGTGAGCCATCCCCCGCAGCAGCTCGAACTTCGTCCCGCAATCCCGGCAGAGGTATTCATACAGTGGCATCCTCGTGTTCCTCCCTCAGAGATGGGCAGAAAGCGCGGGCTCCTCAGCGTGGGCGGCGGAGGGGTTGGTGAGGCCCAGCATCCGCCCCACCCTCTCGAAGATCTCCAGGCCGCGCTCCAGCTGCTCGTCGGTGTGGGTGGCCATATACGAGGTGCGCAGCAGCTGCTTTCCTGGGGGGACGGCGGGGCCGACCACACAGTTGACGTACACCCCGTTCTCGAAGAGCGCCTTCCAGGCCAGGGCGGTCTTGATGTCATCACCAATGATGATGGGCACGATGGGGGTCTGGCTGGACCCGATGTCGAAGCCCAGGCGGTGGAGCTCGTAGCGCATGCGGGCTCCGATCTCATTCACCCGCCGGACCCGCTCGGGCTCCTCCAGCATGATCTCCAGGGCGGCCAGCACCGCGGCCACGTTGGGAGCGGGCAGGCTGGCACTGAAGATCAGGGAACGGGCGTGGTGCTGGATGTAGTGGATCACCGGCTCGTCCCCGGCGATGAAGCCGCCGATGGAGGCAAAGGACTTGCTGAAGGTGCCCATGATCAGATCCACCTGATCCGTGAGCCCGAAGTGGGCAGCGGTCCCGCGTCCGTTGGGGCCGAGGACCCCCAGGGAGTGGGCATCATCGACCATCAGGCGCGCGCCGTATTTGCGGCAGATCTCCACCAGTTGCGGCAGCGGGGCGATGTCCCCGCCCATGGAATACACCCCATCCACCACTACCAGCTTGCCCGCTTCGGGAGGAAGGGAAGCCAGCAGACGCCCCAGGGCGGCCACGTCGTTGTGGGAGAAGCGCTTGGTGACCCCCAACGACATCCGGGCGCCGTCCACGATGCTGGCGTGATCCTCCTTGTCTAGGATCGCGTACTCCCCACGCCCGACGAGGGCAGAGATGGTCCCCAGGTTTGTCTGGTAGCCGGTGGAGAACACCAAGGCCGCCTCCTTGCCGACAAAGGCGGCCAAGCGTTCCTCCAGCTCCCGGTGCAGGCGCAGGGTGCCGTTCAAGAAGCGGGAGCCGGTGCACGAGGTGCCGTAACGCTGGAGGGCCTTGATGGCTGCCTCCTTGACCTTGGGATGGGTGGTCAGGCCCAGGTAGTTGTTGGAGCCGAACATCAGGATGCGGCGCCCCTGGTAGATGGCCTCGGTGCCCTCCGTGTCTTCCAGGGGGATGAAGTAGGGATAGAAGCCAGCGGCCATCGCGTCTTTCGCGGTGGTGAAGCCGTAGCACTTCTTGAAGATATCCATTGCCTCCTCCACCGGATTTCGAATGCAGAAAGGCACAGCGTCACACCGAGCGGGGCTGCAGAGGGTGCCCTATGTTCACCCCTTCAATTGTAGAAGGAACGGCCCTCCCGTCAATCCTCCTCCCCCGGCCCGGCCTGCTCCGCGTTACAATTGGGGGAGAGAGCAAGAACAAAAGAAAGCGCTGCGCAGACTGGAGCTCCAGGAGGAACAGATGACGCGCTGGGGTGGAGTGGCGCTGGGAGGGGATCTCCTCTTCTTCTTGATCTTTGCCGCAGTGGGGCGGGCCAGCCACGGTCTGCTGCTGGAGGGACCGCCGCTCTGGGGAGTGGTCCGGGCCGCTGTCCCCTTCGCCCTTGCCTGGCTGATGCTGATCCCCCTGTTCGGCGGACATCGCCCGGATCCCTCCGCGACCCTCGTTCGGGTGGGGGTCCGGACCGCGCTGGCCTGGCTGGGGGCGTGGGCGTTGGGGCTGGCCCTGCGGAGCCTTCTCCTCGGACGGCCAGCCCCGCCGGCCTTCGCCCTGATCACCCTGGTCGGCAATGGCGCTTTGCTGATCTCTTGGCGGTTGCTGCTCCACGCAGGGCTCCGACGCCGGGCAGCGCCGGGGGTTCTGGAATGAGCGGTTCGGAAGCCATCACCCATATCCGGGAGGTGAAGCAGCGGCGGGAGGCGGAGCTGCTCCGCAAGCCCAACGTAGTGGCCGTGGGCATCGGCTACCGGCAGCGGGGCGGCCGGCCCTCCGACGAGCTCTGCTTGGTCGTCTCCGTCCGCCGCAAGGTCCCGCTGGAGGGGCTGGCTCCTGAGGATCGCATTCCGCCAGAGATCGATGGGATCCCGGTGGACGTTCAAGAGGTCGGGGCGCTGCGGGCGTTTTGATCCAGCGATGACGCTGATGGGTCTTCTGTTGTTGGTCCTGGCGGTGTTCCTCGGGGGAATCGGATGGCTCCTCCGGCGGATGGCGGGCCTGCCCGGCGGGGCCGTGGTCGCCGAGGACCTCGGCGGGCATCCCTCCGTGGTGCTGCGGGCGCCCCGTTACGGTTTGAGCGGGCGGCCAGATGTTTTGATCCGTCGCCCGGAGGGGCTCATACCGGTGGAAATCAAATCCGCATCCGCCCCGGCGCGGCCCTACGATTCCCACCGCTTGCAGCTGGCCGCCTACTGCCTGTTAGTGGAGGAGGCCATGGGGGAGCGCCCGCCCTACGGGCTGATCCGCTACCGGGACCGGACCTTCCGGGTGGATTACACGGGGGCGCTGCGGGAGGAGCTGCTCCGTGTCCTGGAGGCCATGCGGCGAGATCTGGCATGCGGAGAAGCACATCGTTCCCATTCCATCCCGGCCCGCTGCCGGGCCTGCGGGTTCCGATCGATCTGTGAGGAGGCGCTGGAATGAGCTGCCCCAACGATAGGACGCTGGAGGCCCGCCTGGAGCGGGCGAAGGAGATCCTCTCCGCCCATGGAGTGGAGTTTGCTTTGCTCTTCGGGTCCGTTGCTCGGGGGACGGCGAGGCCGTGGAGCGATCTGGATGTGGCCGTGTATATTGCCGAGGAGGTCCGGGCAGGGATGTCGGCGCTCGATTTGGGTCGGCTCGCCGCGGAGCTGGAGATCGCCCTGGGGTGGGATGTAGATCTTCTCGTTCTGAACACTTCCCTAAGGCGCCGTCCTGCCCTCACGCATCGGGTGCTTGCGGAGGGTCGCTTGTTTTTCTGCAAAGATCGCGAACGGTTTGTGGCCTTCCGGGCGCGGGCGATCCAGCAATATTTGGATACGGCTTTCCTGCGCGCCATGGTTCAGCAAGCCTTTGAGGAGCGTCTGCGAACCGGCCGTCTCGCTCCGGAGCTGCCTCGTGAACTCCACGAATGAGCGCCTGCTCCACCTGGAAACGAACGCCCGCGAGCTTCGACGTTTCCGTCAGCGGTACACCCTAGAGGAGGTTCGGCAGGAGCCTCACCTCGAATGGTCGCTGCGTTATGGCTTATTGGAGGTGATTCAAATTGTAATCGATATCTCTTGTCATATTATGAGCCGTTACAACCTTGGAGTGCCCGATTCGCATGCAGCGTGCATGGATCTTCTTTATCGAAATGGGTTTATTGATGAACAAACTCACCAGATTTTGCTTGGAATGGTGGGTTTAAGAAACATATTAGTTCATGAATACACCGAAATAAATATAGATTATTTGTATTCTCTCCTCGAAAGAATTGACGATTTCGTGCGATTTATTCAAAAAATTCGTTCTTGTATTTAAGCTAGGGGATCCAAGAAAGCGACCGGTTGCGCAACGGAAGAGGGGGTCGGGGCTGAAGGGTCTCCTACCCGGATTGATTTCCGTAGGAGCGGCTTCCGCCGCGACCTTGCGTCATCGAAGGCGGGGGTTCGGGGCTGAAGCCCCTCGTTCGATGCCAAAGCCCCTCCTACCGGAATCGATTTTCGTAGGAGCGGCTTCCGCCGCGACCCTCGTAGGATCGAGAAGAAAGGGTTTGGGCTGCAGGAACAGTTTCCACTGTGGCTTCGCGGGCATCGAAAATAGAGGTCCGGGGATAAAGCCCCTCCTAATAGGGCATCTCCGTCCCTTCCCGCAGCAGCACCTTGACGGCCCGCACGGCCTCTGCATCCCATCGTAGGATCTCCCCCGCCGGCGCCCGAGCGACAGCGAGGGCCTGACCGGCCGGAGCGATGCGTTCCACCAGGCCCAGCGGCAGGACCTCGGAGGCCCCGACGCGCTGGACGGCCAGGAGCAGCTCCAGGGCACGGCCAGGCCCCACCCTTCGTCGCAGCCGTTGCCTGCCGCTCCATCCCGGGCGGGAGGGCTCAGGCGATCTGCACGAAAGACAGGTCCGCGTCCTCCGCCATCACCCGCAGATCGCGGGCCAGGGCCACCTCTGCGCCACCGCCTCGCGCCAGGCCGTTGATGGCCGCGATGCGGATCCGGGGCGCCGTCTCCATCCAGCGCGACGCTGCCCCTATCCGTGCCGAGGGCCGCTGGCTGTTCGCCTCCATGCATTAGCTGCTCCGCTCATACAGATCCGCCCCTGACAGGAACGCCCCCCTCGCCCCGGTGAGAATCACCACCCGCAGCGTTGGATCCGCGCACGTCTCCTCCGCTGCCCGAGCGAAGGCTTCCATCGTGGCTCAATTCTGTGCGTTCCGCCGGTGGGGCCGATCCACCTTCCAGAGCGCCCGATCACCCTCCCGTGTGATCTGTAGCATCCCCGGCCCCCCCACATCGATTCGGGGACCATGATCGCCCGGAGCATGAGCTGGAGGGATGCTCTGATGTCTTCGGAGAGGCAGGCGCAAGATATAATCACGAATGATAGAATCCATCCTGTTCGCCGCGAGGTGCCTGATGAGCGATCCGCGTCTGGAGAAGTGGGCCCGGGTGCTGGTGGATTACGCCACGGCTGTGAAGCCGGGGGACAAGGTGGCCCTCCGCGGCACTCCAGCCGCCGCCCCCCTGCTCCTCACCCTTTACCGGCAGGTCCTGGAGCGCGGGGCCCATCTCCACCTGCTGGTCTCCCTCCCCGGAGCGGCTGAGATCTTCTACCGGGCCGCCGAGGAGCATCAGCTCACCTTTGTCTCTCCCATCGACCGGTTGGTGATCGAGACCTTCGATGTCCTGATCAGTGTGCTCAGCGAGACCAACACCCGCTCCCTGAGCACGGTGGATCCGGCCCGCCAGGCGAAGGTCTCGGTAGCCCGTCGGGATCTCACCCGCACCTATATGGAGCGGGCCGCCCGGGGGGAGCTGCGCTGGGGGCTCACCCTCTACCCCACGGAGGCCTACGCTCAAGAAGCGGAGATGAGCCTGCAGGAGTTTGAGGACTTCGTCTACGAGGCGGGCTGGCTCAACGACGAAGATCCCGTCGCCCGCTGGCGGGAGCAGGCAGCCTTCCAGGCGCGTCTCGTGGAATGGCTGAAGGGCCGCCGCCGCGTCCACATCCAGGGACCGAACGCGGACCTGGTGCTGGGGATCGAGGGGCGGGTCTTCATCAGCGCCGACGGCCGCCACAATTTCCCCGACGGCGAGATCTTTACTGGCCCCGAGGAGACTGTCACCGAGGGTTGGGTCCGTTTCACCTACCCGGCCCTCTACGGCGGCCGGGAGGTCGACGGCGTGGAGCTGGTCTTCGAGGGGGGGCGGGTGGTGAAGGCCACGGCCAAAAAGAACGAGGCCTTCCTCCACCGCATGCTGGAGACCGACGAGGGCGCCCAGCGGCTGGGGGAGCTAGGGATCGGCACGAATTTCGCCATCCGTCGCTTCACGCGCAACATCCTCTTTGACGAGAAGCTCGGTGGCACCTTCCACCTCGCCCTGGGCGCTGCTTATCCGGAGACCGGAGGGACCAATCAGTCCGCTATCCACTGGGACCTGATCTGCGATCTGAAAGAAGGGGAGATCGTGGTGGACGGCGAGATCCTTTACCGCGATGGGAAGTTTCTGATCGCATAGCTCTCCGCCGCAGGTTGAAGAGGATGGCTGGGATGACCATCGAGATCCATGGGATTCGAGTGGACCCCCGGTTGCTGGAGCCCCGGCCGGTGCAACGGTGCGGCCCCGCCTACTGTCGGGGGGGTTGCTGCGCCTACGGGGTATGGGTTCGGGTGGAACAGCGGGACGAGATCCTCCGCTATGCCGAACTCATCCAGCGGGTCCTGCCACCGGACCGCCAGGACCCGAGCCGCTGGTTCGACCCGGAACCGGAATGGGACGACACGCCGCCCGCAGGCTACTGGGTGGGGACCACGATCGTCGAGAACCCGAACCACCCAGCAGGCCAATCCTGTGTTTTCCTGCTGGATGACGGACGGTGCGGGCTGCAGGTGGCGGCGGCCGAGGCGGGCATGCACCCGTGGGCCCTCAAGCCCCTTCATTGCGCCCTCTACCCGCTCACCCTGTGGGAGGGTCAGCTGATCCTGGACGATGAGAACGAGCTCTACGCCGAGGCCTCTTGCCAACAACCCGCAGAGACAGCCCGCCCGCTGTTCATGATCTTTGATCAGGAAGTAAAATGGGTGCTGGGAGAGGAAGGCTTCCGGACCCTTCTGGATCTGTATCGCGCCCGCTATGGAGCTGAAGGATCTCCTGAGCCTGGAAGCGTATGACTACGAGCTGCCGCCCGATCGCATCGCCCAGGAGCCCGTCGAGCCCCGAGACGCCTCACGGCTGATGGTGGTGGACCGGGCGACCGGGAAGATCGAACACCGGATCTTCCGCGAGATCGTGGAATGTCTGCGGCCAGGAGATCTGCTGGTGTTCAACGACACCCGGGTGATCCCGGCGCGCCTGTTTGCCGTCAAGCCCACCGGTGGGCGGGTGGAGCTCCTGCTGGTGCAGCGGGTGGCAGCGGATCGCTGGTGGGCGATGGTGCGAGGCCGAGGCGTCCGCCCGGGCCTGCGGCTGCAGCTGCTCTCCGGCAATCGGCCCATCGATCTCCAGGCGGAGGTGGAGGCCGAGGGCGAGGGGCCGCTCCGCCTGCTCCGATTCTCCGCTCCTCCGGAGGGCTGGCTGGAGCGGCTGGGCGTGATTCCCCTTCCCCCTTATATCCGGAAGCCCCTTCACGACCCGGAGCGCTACCAGACGGTCTACGCCCGGGTGCCGGGCTCCGTGGCTGCCCCGACGGCCGGGCTGCACTTCACCCCCGAGCTGCTGGCCCGCCTGCAGGAGCATCGCATCCGCTCCGCTTTCGTCACCCTCCACATCAGCCTGGATACTTTCCGCCCCATCGAGACCTCGGATGTCCGGGAGCACCCGCTGCACCGGGAGTGGTGCATCCTGTCCCTGGACACGGCGGAGCAGATCAACCGAACCCGGCTGGAGGGCGGGCGCATCGTCGCGGTGGGCACCACCGCGGTGCGGGTCCTGGAGACCGCCGCCCGTTACGGCCCGGGTGGCTCCCCGGAGGACGTCTGCCCCCGGCGGACGGTGGGGCCCTTCGAGGGGGAGACCGATCTTTACATCTATCCCGGGTTCGCCTTCCGCGCCGTCGACGCCCTCATCACCAATTTCCATCTCCCCCGCTCCACGCTGCTCCTGCTGGTGGCCGCCTTCATGGGCTATGATCTCATGCGCCGGGCCTATCAGACGGCCATTGTTGAAGGCTATCGGTTCTATTCCTTCGGCGACGCCATGCTGATCCTGTGAGCCCTGTCCCCATGCGTTGGCCGCCCCTGACCCCGGCGGTGTTCCTGCGCCGCCTCAACCGGTTCACCGTGGAGGTGCGCCTGGGCGGGCGCCGGACGCGGGCGCATCTGCCCAACTCCGGCCGCCTGCGCGAGTTGCTGGTCCCGGGATATCTGATGTGGCTGGCCCGGCGGGAGGGCCGGCGGCGCACCCGCTATGATGTCCAGCTCGTCGCCCTCCCGGACGGCACCCTGGTCTCCGCGGACGCCCGGGCTCCCAACGCCCTGTTCCGGGAAGCCTGGGCCGAAGGGCGGCTGGCGCCTTTCCGCAGCGACATCCGTCTGATCCCGGAGCCCTCCCTGGGGGAGGTTCGGGTGGACTTCCGCCTGGAGGGTCCGGAGGGCCTGGCCTACGTGGAAGTGAAAAGCGTTACCCTGGTCGAGGGAGGCGAGGGCCTCTTCCCGGACGCCCCAACGGAGCGGGGGCGGCACCATCTATCAGCGCTTCAGGCCGCCTGCGCGGCGGGCGCCCGTGCCTTCATCGTCTTCATTGTGCAGCGGGCGGACCCTCGGGCCTTCCGCCCGCATGATGCGGCGGACCCCGCCTTCGGGCGCATGTTGCGGGCGGCCGTGGCCGGAGGGGTGCAGGCCCTGGCCTACCGATGCGTGGTCTCCATCGAGGAGATCCGGCTGGCTGAGGCCATCCCGGTGATCCTGAAGGAAGATAGGCTGGCCGGTTAGGGAGCTTGTCTGGTGGAGCCCCTTGGCCAGCCACATCCGCCTGCGGCATGCGACCGATCGCCCTGAGAGCCTCTTGCGCCTATCCCAAGTGGCGCGTCCGATGCAGAAGAGGGGGTCAGCTCATGCGCAGGCCAACAGATGGCTGGGTTCTGTTGGGGATATGGGTTTATCTCTTCCTGGTCTGGGCGCTGGACCGGCTACGGGAAAGCGTTCGGGCCTGGGGGGCGACGACCTTCCGCTTCGAGCCGATGCTCTGGGCATGAGTGGGGCTGAACCTGGCTTTCGCAGGGCTTACATTGCTTTTGTTCTGGTGGGCACTGCGTGCAGCCCCTCTCCGGGCCCGCACCGCCTGGATCGTTTGGATCCTCGGATTGTTGCTGGTGGGGCTGACCACCCCGCCCGGATTCCAGAGCCTGGCCGGACTGCCGGGGCCCTTACGGGGATGGCTTCGAGGCCTTCGGGTGGATATGTATCTGGGGCAGGCGGCGGCCTTCCTGCTGGGGATCGGCCTTCTGCGCCTGTGGCGCAGCTTTCGATCTCGCTCCTGAGGGCGGGCGTTGATGGATGAAAGGGGGGCCAGCCGCGCAGCGATTGGGGATTCCCGCCAGCCACCCCCCGGGCTCCGATAGCGGATCCCCGTCGGGTGCGGAGCGCGAGAGGCGCGCTCATTTGGGATGCCGAGCGCAATCCTCTCGCGCTCCGGTGCCTCCTGGATGCCGCGTCAACACTCGCTGTAGCCACAGAGGTAGCAGGTCCGGCATCCTTCCTGTTCCAGCAGGGTGGCCTCCCCGCACTGGGGGCAGATGTCCCTCACCGGTCCCATGGCCTCCGGCCCCTCCCGGCTGGGGCGGGTCTCCGATAGCGGGAGGGCAGGCTGGACCGCAGGGGCAGGAGCGGCAGGGGCTTCGAGGCCCCGCTCTGCCAGATACTCCGCCAGCACCCGGGCGATGCCGTCGGGGAGGCTGCGGACCCGTTCCGGCCCGAAGCCCAGGGCGCGCCCCCCGCCGATGCCCTGGAGCTGATCCACCACCTGACGCAGCCGTTCGGCCGGCGGCACGGGCGAGGGCAGCCGCAGCAGCAGGGAGATCAGCCGCCCGATGGCCTCCGCCACCGCCGCGATGTCCGAGCCGGCCTTTCCCACATTCAGGAACACCTCGAAGGGTTGGCCTTCCCCGTTCTCGTTGAGGGTGATGAAGGCCGTCCCCACCGGCGTGGGGATGCGATAGGTCACGCCCGCGAGCTTGTGGGGCCGAGGGCGCACCGTCGGGCCCACCGGTTGCGGCAGCGTCGGCTGAGCGGGAACCATCGCGGCCTCTTTCTGCTCCTTCCTGGCCTTGGTCTCCAGGGTCTCCAGGACCTCCTTCTGGCGGGAGCCGGCGACGTAGACGGTAAGCCCCTTGCAGCCCAACTTCCAAGCCATCATATAGGCTCGCTCGACGTCCTCCACGGTAGCGGTGGCGGGGAAGTTGATGGTGTTGTGATTGCACAGGCCGTTGGCGATGAAGGCGTGGGAGCCGGGCACGTAGAGATCGAAGACCTCGGCGAAATCGCTCTCCACCCGCTCCACTTCCACGAAGAAGCGATCCTCCCGATCTTCTTCAAAGAAGACAGGGGCGTAAGGAGGAGCAACATCGTGGAAGTGGGTGTAAGTCGCCCGAGCGGTTTCCCGATTGAGGAGATCTTCCTTCAGCAGAGCGACACGGGCTCGCAGGTCATCCATCCCGCCCTCTGTATACAAACTCCGCACGGAACGAGAGGACGTTCCCTTCATCGCCTGAAGGGCTGTGGTGAGCGTAGATGGCACAACCTCCGAGTAGTTAAACAGGTGATGCGAGCGCCCCTCATGCTGCCCGCTCAGGCGCTGAGCTTTCTGTGGCTCCTCAAGCTCCAGGAACTCCGCCAGGCGCTCTATGGCCTTTCCGGAGACCGTCAGACGCCAGGCCTGGGGGCCTGAGCGGTGGAGGCGGGAAAGGATGCCCAGGTTCAGGAACAAAGCCTGGAGCTGGCGGATCAGGGTCAGGCTGGACAGGGTGATCCCGAACATCTGTCCGTCCTGGCTCATCAAGGCGTCTTGCAGCAGCCCCTTCAGGAAGGCTTTGATCTCCTCCTGGCTGCCCTTCAGAACACAGAGCGGGATGATCTTGTTCCGAGCCCCGGCCTTCATCCCCAGGTCGTTCAGCAGCCAGCGCCGGAGGGCCCTGGAGTTCACCTGCAGCATGCAAACCTCCCGGCGCTTGCCCTTCACAATATGCCCCTTCAGGCCGAAGAGATCCTCGAAAAGGCGGGCCAATTCTTCCAGGAGCTTCCGGTTTCGGTGAGCGATCGTAACGCCGTGGGCGGTGATGCTGCCCTCCGAGGTGATCCACCCCAGCGCATAGGCCAGGTCCGGCGACATCCGCTCCGGCCAGCGAACCGGCCTGGAGCGCGTCCGGCGGGCTCCCGAATACGGCGGCAGGGGCTGTCCCGCGGGCCCGAACTGTTGCTGTCCGACGTAGAGGACCACCCGGTCCCCTGGTTGCAGCTCATCCAGCCGACGGAAGCAAACCCGGCCGTCCGGGCCCAGGACATGGACGCGATGGTTCAGCGTTCCGGCGATGTGGTAGCCATACGCCAGATGGATCCGCCGGATCTCCCGGCGTCCGCCGTAGTAGAAGGCCGCCGCCCGTTCGATCCCATAGGGGGTGACCACATCCAGGTCCAACGGCTCGAACTGATCCGGCAGGCGCATGGAGGCGATCTCCGCGATCGGAAGGAGGCCCTGGGCGGTCAGGACCATCGTGTCGCCCGTGACGCATTTGCTGATGCTGTTGTCGATGAACGCCTGGATGCTGGCCTGCATCCACACGTGTTCTTCGGGGGTGAGGTCCTGGGCGACCACGAAGGTGTGGCGGATCCAGTCGGGGAGCTCCCGGATGTGCTGGCAGGTGCCTTTGCGCAGGACCTCCTCGACGATCTGGGCGCGAGTCTCCTCGTCGAGGCCGGCCTCTTTGAGGGCGCGCATGAAGAGGGGGCTGACGTAGCGCAGCTCCAGGCGCCCTTCGGCCTCGTGGACGTAACGGATGTAGGCCAGGGCGAAGACCGGCTCGCACCCGTAGCCCTCGCATCCGGCGACGGTGGAGATGGTGTTGTGGCTCACGAACCCATTTGCGATATAAGCATGGGTTCCCGGAACCGACAGATCATAGGTCTCCCGCCATCCGCCATCCTCGATCGCCACGATCTCATCATAGAAAACAGGCTGCTCAACCGCTTGGACGAAGCGTTCGAGGCCTGCGTATGGAAGATCGGCTCGATGGCTCTGAACAAGGGCAATGGCGGCTTCTCGATGGGCAAGCCCGCGCTGTCGCCATCCCCAAACCCGTACGTGATCCCTTGTGGAACCGGCGATAGCGAGGAGCGAATTCTTCTCCCAATTGCTCATCGGGATTGCGTCCTGGAAGCAAGCGCGACGGACGTGTCCGTTCGAACCGGGCACGCGCAGACGTCGGAGAAGCCCCAGCTGTTGAACCAGCCGGCGTGTGGCCTCCGCATGAGCCGTTCGCAGACGATAGAGAGGCGCTTGGGAGATCCCTGTTTGCTGGACATCCGAATGGGTTAAAACGCCGAGGGCCAGAAGCATCCCCTTGACCTGATCGTGGAACTCCCGACAGGTTGTGCTCCAAGAGATCCGATGTCCCTGCTGGATCACCCCATCCGCGTCCAGCAAGCCTGCGAGAAAGGCCCCGTAGATCTGCGGATCGTTGGTCTGCAGGATCTTGATCGGAACGCAAGGCGGACAGCCTTCGCCGAAATGGCCAGAGCGGTCTGGGATCTTGTGAAAGCCGTTCTTCTTCCAGAATTCCACAAGGAGCTGCGAATGGATCTCCACGTGCCAGAGGCGCTGGCTTCGAGGATCCTGGAGCAAACAGGGCTCCACGCCGAATACCTCTTGGATCCGTCGGATCAACTCGTCTTTAAGTTCGGGATCGGAGACGCTGAGCCGCATCGATCGTTGCTTCAAGCTGCCGTCTCCCAGGAAGAATCCCACCAGGTATGCTAGCTCCGGAGTAATGTACAAAGGGAGCTGAACATCCGCGCGACGCAGGTCTTTATTCTCTGGAAGCTCCAGCCTCACCCTCTGAGGGGCGCCGATCATGCCGGCTACCAGCGGAATCCGCATTCCAGGTTTCAGTTCGTCCAGTCGTCGCCACACCCATTTGCCGTTCTCCCAGACCCGGATGCGATGGCCATCGGTTCCCTGGAGCGTGTATCCCCGCCGGGTGACCACCCGCAAGGTGTGGGCCACGCCGTTCACATAAAACTTCGTCGCCCGATGAGGTCCTCCTTCGGAGGCCACTACCCAATCCACATCCTGCCATTGCGGCCCAGTCGGATCTCCGAGGGCTTCGATGGGCAACAGGCCGCGATCCGTGACGATCATCGTCCCAGCGACCAGACAGCCGGTCGGCGCGACGGTGGTTTGAGCGGCGTTGCGGATGCCGTGACGGCGGATCCCCTCCACGATGGCGTTCCAGTCCAGCGGAGGCCGGCCCCCGTCGTGGGTGTAGGGCTTAAGGGGTTTCGGGGGCTCCCACTTGAGGTCCTCAGGATCATAGATGCTGCCCCGGATGGCCGGGAAGGGCCCCCGCTCCTTGGCCAGCTCGATGCTGGCCCGCATGGCGTGATAGCGGATGAACTCCACGATCTGGGCGGCGAACTCCTGGCCCTCCTCAGAGCCATAGCGGATCCGCAGGTGATACATGAGGTCCGCCAGCCCCATGAAGCCCAGGCCGATGCGGCGGGTCTTGAAGGCGGCCTCCTTCAACAGAGGGACGGCGGGCACGTACTGGTTGACCTGGACCACGTTGTCCAGGAAGCGGGTGGCCCACTCCACTGTCTCCCGCAGCTTCTCCCAGTCCACCTCTGCCTTGCCGTTCACGTATTTCACATGGCGGGCCAAGTTCACCGAGCCCAAGCAGCAGTTCTCATAAGGCCCCAGCCACTGTTCGCCACAACCTCGGGAGACATATCCCTCTGTGATCCAGGTATCGCTCCGGGGCTCGTAGAGGTCATAGACCGTTTCGTAGCCGGCGAGCTCGATCTTCATCACCCGGGCGGCCCAGTTCCCGCCTGTGAAGTTGCAGCGTAGCGCCGCCTCTTCCAGCCGCCGCCTCTTCTCTGGATGACTGAGCGAGACTTGTTCAATAAACCGTCCCAAGCTGGCCCCGGAGATCACCACCTCATATTTCGCCTGCTCATGACGGATCTCCCGGCCGTTCAAAGCATGGCGCTTGCGAACAGTTCGATGGATGCGGGCGTGGACTCCGAACATGAGCAGGATCAGCCGAACCTGACGGGCCAGCTCCTCGCTGGAGGTATGGAATCGAAGGAGGGGGTGGTTGGAGGAGAGATCTACGCTTCCATCGGCGCTGAACAACCCGTCCAAGAGCCCTTCCAGGAACTCGCGGTTGCTGTTGATGTAAGCCAGAGGCAGACGCTTCTCCGGGCTTCTTGCGGGTGGCAGGAGCAGCGTGCGCACCCAGCCCGCGATGACACGGCCTGGCTTGGGATCCATCGTCGTGGACCGGGAGCCCGGGTTCACGTGGGTCACGAAGTGCGCGGTCCCTAGCTTCCCGAGGGCCTCCTCCAGCATGGCGTTCCATTCCTTTTCGTCTGCATGGGCGCTGATCCGGACCGCGTCGCGGGAGAGGGGGCGCTCGGCGTAGCCACCCTCCCCGATCAGGACGCCGATCAGGAATCCAAACTCCCGATCGCTCAGGTGAGGAGGCTTATCCGGAACCGGATTGTTCGGCATGCGCGCGGGGAACACCCGGATCCAATCGCCCGGCTTCAGCTGATCGACCCGACGAGGCTCATAGTGTTTTGTGCGCGAATCTCGAACGTGGAACTGATGAGCCGCGGTGACTTTGATTGCGCCTCCGTCTGAGAGAAAAACCCGATACACCGGGCGTCGCTCGTAGACTTCGATACGCTCCACCCGACCGGTCCCCAGGACCGTGCAGATCTCGTCCCCGACTCGGATCTCCGCCGCATACCGCCAGCCTTGCGGGGTGGCCACCAGCGTGTCCCCGGTCACGCACGGGTTGGTGGCCTCCAGGGTGTAGAGATGCGGGACCGGGTTCGAGCGGTTGGCGGTGTCCAGGAAGAGGACGCCGGGCTCGCCGTTGTGGTGGGCCTGGGTTGCAATCTTGCGGAAGAGATCCCGGGCCCGTACGCGTTTGTAGACCCGAATGGGGATGCCCGCCCGCTCAGCGTCTTCCAGGTTCCCCCAGAAGTGGCGATACGCGGGGTGCAGCACGTCCGGGAAGCGTAGCTCCCACTCCTCGTCGTTCTCCACCGCCTGCATGAAGGCGTCGGTGATGCCCACCGAGATGTTGAAGTTAGTGATAGCGTTCTCATCCGTCTTGCAAGTGATGAACTCCTCGACGTCCGGGTGGTCCGCCCGCAGCACCGCCATGTTGGCGCCCCTGCGGCTTCCGCCTTGTGCGATCTCCCCGAAGGCGCGGTCGTAGACCCGCAGGAATCCCACCGGGCCGGTGGCATAGCCCATCGAGGAGAAGACGATGGCGTTCTTGGGGCGCAGGCGGGAGAAGGAGAAGCCGTTGCCGCCGCCAGTCTGCTGAATCAGCGCCGCATCCCGCAGCGTCTGGAAGATGCCCCCTGGCGCCTTTCCCATGTCGTCTTCGAGGGGGAGGACGAAACACGCGGCCAGCTGCCCCAGCGGAGTGCCGGCGCCGGTGAAGGTAGGGGAGTTGGGGAGGAAGCTGAGGGAGGTGAGCAGTTGATAGAACCGCTCCTCCCACAGGGCCGGATCGCCGCCCAGTTCCTTCTCGGCTGCGGCGATGGACCGGGCCACCCGGCGGAACATCTCGGGGATGGTCTCGTCCGGCCGGCCGTCCGGCCCCTTGCGCAGATACCGCCGCTCCAGGACGATGCGGCCGTTCTCGGTTAAGGGGATCTCCGCCTCCGGGTGGACCTCATCTACTCGGATCTCCCAGCGCGTCGTCATGGCCGCCTCCTTCGGGTGAGATGGATTCGATGGGATTCCTTCCCTCGTCCTTTCTGAGCGCTGAACCCATGCATCCCCGATGGGAGCCGAGATGAATTTCAGCTTACAGCCCGACGGTGGAGCCCAGCCTTTGTATCCGTTTCCCCGACGGAACGCCGGAAACGCCATATATGGCGGTTAACATGTGCTTGGGTCCTATATATGGTGGACCCATTGACGCGACATGGTCCTGGATGTGACCTCCGTCCCATTGGGATGCCGGCAGGGCTCGAGAGGCAGGGGCGTTCAGGCCGGGCCGGCCGGGGAGGGGGCACCTTCCCGGGCACGGGCCTCCAGAAGGCTATCGATCTCCCGTCGGATGCTCTCCAGGTCGCTCAGGCCGAGATAGACGATGGCATAGCGGATGTAGGCGATCTCGTCCAGCTCCTTCAGCCCCGCGATCACCATGTCGCCGATCTGCCGGCTGGGGATCTCCGGCTTGCCCATGGCCTGGATGCGGGCCTCGATGCGCTCCACTAGCCGTTCCAGGGCCTCCGCCGGGATGGGCCGCTTGGCGCAGGCGATCTGGATCCCCCGCAGCAGTTTCTCCCGGTCGAAAGGCTCCCGCCGCCCATCCCGCTTGATGACCACAGGCGCGAGGTGGAGCGGCCGCTCAATGGTGGTGAACCGGCGCAGACACTGGGGGCACTCCCGACGGCGCCGCACTACCCGCCGCTCCGACTCCGGCGTGGTGTCGATCACCCGCGTCTCCTCGCTCCCACAGAACGGACAGCGCACCGTCGGGAACCCCCAGATCTTGGGTGAGAGGACTGAAACTCCGCCACATCTTCCGGCCCCCAAACGGGCCTCTATCATAGCACAGCCGGGGCGGCCTGTCAAGAGGGATGGGTTGCGCG